>SWBW01004575.1_pt1 | contig 16366 bp, 12 predicted proteins | sample 4693041 | NCBI WGS metagenome assembly SWBW01 (sample SAMN10267271, study PRJNA491770) | bioreactor metagenome | isolation source: DHS bioreactor inoculated with marine methane seep sediment | place: Japan: Omine Ridge, Nankai Trough | collected 2006-05-06 | reverse complement strand
GGTCAATTTAAATTGGAATTGGGTGGTCAATTTGTCCGGCGTGTGCATATTATTCTTGAAAAGAAGTTTAAACAAAGAGAAATTCTTAAATTGAAGACGCAGCAATTAATGGATAACACAAAGTATCTTCATGATAAGTTTCAATATTTAGTTGCCTTTATGTTTAAGCAATTTAATATTGAAAACACTGAGCTCTCTAGGTATCAGCCTATGATGAAATTCTTGGCTGCAGCAGTGTCACATTTCAAAAACATTGAACTAAAAGAACAGAAATTTCTAACCTCATGGTTCTGGAATACACTGCTCAAGAATCGATATCCAGGTGCGCAAAACGAGCGTATTGCAAAGGATTATGAATTGATAACAAAGAATAATCCTTTGGGAGCTACTTTAAAGACTATGAAAAAAGATAATACCAGAGATTTTGATAAAATTCAAAATGCAAGTAATGAAAACCCACAATATATTGATGCCAATTTTAATAATAAAAGTCAGCAAATTTATCGTGGAATGGTTTTACTGCTAAAATCGAAAAATGTAAAAGATTTTTACAGCGGGTTGCAACCTGCAAAAGAAGGAGCATCTGCTTATTTATTAGAAGAACACCATATTTTTCCTTTGAAATCAGTTGTTGGTAAAAAGATTACTCAAGATCCAAACACCAATGGTACTAATGATATTATCAATAACATTGCAAACATTGCCTTGATAACAAAAGAAACAAATAACAGAAGAATAAAAGCTAAGAACCCAAGCGAGTATATATTGAGCTTTGAAGATGAATACAAAGCAGCAGAAAAACATGATGATTTTCTGGCTATAATGAAGTCTCAATTCATAAGTCGAGATATGATCGAGATGCTTAAAAATGATGACTTTGAAAATTTCATAATGGCTAGAACTAAATTAATCATTGAGCAAATTGAATTCCTCTGCGATGACATTGTATAAATTTTTGCATTAACACAAAAGTCTTTTTAAAATGCCAGAATACTTCAATGTCGAAAAGTCACGATATCAAATTTCCAACCCCATCAAAAAAGAAGAAAATAAATTAATAAGCGTTGTAAAGAACAATTCCAATGAAGTTAATTACTAATCAAAACGAATCGTCTCATATATCAATCTTCATTCCTCTTATCGAATCATCCGAACAAATATGGCTTGCCGTTGCTTTTCTGACAAACTCTGGATGGATTGAACTAAAAGATGCAATAACAAAAGCACTCAAAAAAGGTACACGTTTTAAAATAGTCAGCGGCTTAAACTTTGGATTGACGGACCCCCAGGTACTTTTACAGATAAAAAAACTATTCGACAAATATTCTGAATCTCAATTATGGTTAGTAAATACAGAAGGAAATCATGTTTTTCACCCAAAAGTATGGTTGTTCCAAAACAAGAAAGAGGTGACCGTTATTAGCGGTTCAGCAAATTTTACAAGAGGAGGATTAATAGGTAATGAAGAATGCTCTATAATGGTGACACAGGGTTCAACTTCAAATCTGGCGACAAGTGCATTGCACTATTTCGATAATTTAATTGATAGCGAAAATGCAGTGTTGGCAACAAAGCTTACAATTGGTCAGTATAAATTATTTTATGAGCAGCAACGTCAATACAGGAAAAATCAGAGAGCAAACCCTGTTTCCAAAATAGGTTCAGAGTTTAATTACAAAAAACTTTTAGGTTGGTATAAAGAGTATGTAGAATTCAATGATGTTGATGAGTTGTACAATGCAAGGGTGAGGGAGTACAAAAAAGCACGCAAAGTTCTGGATGAAATTAGCTCAACAAAGTTAACAAAAGCTCGATTCCGTGAGCTTTATGAACTTTTGGTTACCTCAAAAGGAGTAAATGGCTTATGGCATTCCGGAAGTTTATACCGGCTAAGAGGTGATGTGATCGATGACTATAAAAACTTCCAAAAATTGGTGCGTTATGTTAAAGCAAATCTAAATACCTCGGTGGTTGAACTATATAATGGATCAATAAATCTAGTTGATGATATTTATGGTGCTGGCCCAAACGTTGTGACAGAAATATTAATGACATACAAACCGACAAAATTCGCAAATCTCAACGCAAATCCGATAAAAGTATTAAAAGAAGAAGGCCAGGTATCAATGAAAGCACATTCTGAATCTTTTAATGGGGCTGATTATGAAGCATATTGCGAATTGGTTGAAGAAATATCTTCAAAACTAAATTTACGCAGTATGTTGGAGGCGGATAGCTTTTTTAATAATGTATATTGGAATTTAAAGAAAATAGAAAATGAGCAATAATAGTATTCATGACGAAAAAAATTCTCGTTGGCAGAGTTACAGGATTGACCAGATGGGAAAAGTAAACGATTTAATAATAGTCTTAAACATAGCGGTAATTGGTTATTTTGTCAATATGCTTTTCGTTGAGAATCTTAAACTTAATAACCTTCAATCCTGTATATGGGTATTAACTTTACTTTGTGCTGTATGCTCAATGATTTTTGGCATATTATTATCAATAAACAGATTGTTAGATTTCAGAAAAACAGCTAAAATTGTGCGTGAAAAACAAAACCCTCCTTCTGATAGGTCACCTCTGACTATAGATGAAATTTCAAAGCTTGAAAAAGAGACAAAAGTACTTGGAAATAAAAGCTGGTGCTATTTGTATTGGCAGATAGGTTTATTTACTTTGAGTATTTTGTCATCTATCATATTTATTCTAGTTAAGTTTTCAGACAAATTATTTCAACAATTATCATAGTAAAAATCAAGCCATGCCTGAATATATCAATGTCGAAAAACCATTTCTTGAAAAACTAAAACAAATAGGTTGGGAAATAATAGATCATGGCCCAATTGGGATTCCTTCAAATCCTCGTCAAAGCCATCGCAGTTCATTCAAAGAAGTTGTACTAAAAGACATTTTTAAAAGTACAGTTCACTCAATTAACCATACAGATGATGGGACACCATGGCTTAGCGATGCACAATTAGACGCACTTTACCGTGAGATAACTGAAAACGAAAGAATGGTTATCTCCTTGCAAGAAGCCAACAAAAGTGTTTTTAATTTGCTAGTAAGAGGAACAACAGTTAATGAAAATGAATTAACAGGCGAAAGCAACCCAAAAGTTCATTTTATTGATTTTAATAACTGGGAAAATAATAGTTTCATTGCCATCAACCAATTTCGTGTAAATACACCGGCAGGGCCGCGCGAAGCTATTATCCCTGATATTGTACTTTTTGTTAATGGTTTACCTTTTGTCGTTATTGAGTGCAAAGACCTTGATGTAAGTGAACCTCTATCTGAAGCTTACAACCAAATAAAACGATACGCTAATGGCCGCGATGATGATTTTGGTGTGAAGGAGGGGGAAGAAAGATTATTCCACTACAACTTATTTTCAATCGCGACGCATGGTGGAGAAGCTCGTTTTGGATCCATAACTGCCGAATTTGAATATTACCTAAATTGGAAAGACATCTTTCCGGAAGAATATAAAGTTATTGAGATAGAAAAGTACGATCCCCATAAGCACGACAAGGAACCTGCAACACAGCAGGAAGTAATGATTCGAGGAATGCTCAACAAAGAAATCCTGATTGATGTCTTGCGTCATTTCACGCTTTTTATGGAAATAAAGGAAGGTACCGAAGTAAAGATAATTTGTCGTTATCCACAGTATAGGGCAGTCGGTAAAATAATAAATAGGATTCGTCAAGGTGAATTACCGAGTGATCGCTCAGGTGTCATATGGCACACTCAGGGGTCTGGAAAATCACTTACAATGGTATTTCTTGTACGCAAACTTCGATCACTTGACGATTTAAAAGACAGGAAAGTCATCATGGTCAACGACCGATCCGATCTTGAAGATCAGCTTTCAAAAACAGCTGCTCATACAAAGGAAACAGTAGGAATAATTAATAACCGTAAAGAACTAAGAAAAAAATTAGAAAGCGACTCTTCTGATCTTCACCTGGTAATGCTACATAAATTTATTGAAGAGGAAATTAAACACTCCAAAGCTCTAATGAAAGCATTCGTTGAAGAAGGCGAAGTACCTGAATTTAAACCTTTCGATGTGGTCAATCAATCTGATAAAGTCTTAATTCTTATCGACGAAGCCCATCGCACTCAAGGAGGTGATATGGGAGACAACTTATTCGCGGCCTTCCCAAATGCTTCTAAAGTGGCATTTACGGGCACACCTCTTTTAACGGAACGTCATAAACAAAGAACCCACGAACGGTTCGGCTCTTTTATAGATAAATATAAGATAAAGGAATCAGTACGTGACAGGGCTACACTTGACATTGTATATATTGGCAAAACAAGTAAAGATCAGATTACCGACCCCAAGGCATTCAGCCAGGAGTTTGAAGACGTTTTTGCAAAGCAATCCAAAGAAGAATTAGCAGAAATTCAAAAACGTTACGGTGGAATGCGTGAGTATCTTGAAAATATGGATCGCCTGAGAAATATCTCTAAAGATATAGTCGATCATTATGTGACTGATATCTTACCAAATGGTTTTAAAGCCCAGGTAGTGGCAAGTTCTGTCTTAGCAGCTGCTCGTTACGAAAACCTGATCCTTGAAGCAATAAGAGAGAAAATAAATGATGAAAAAAGTAAACAGCAAGAGGAACGTGATGACGAACTGATAAAAAAAATGGAGTTTCTCGATGTTTGCACAGCAGTGACAAAACAGGACAATAACGAAATTGGATATGTAACCCAGGCACGAAACAAAGCCAAAGAAAAGAATGCAGTCGAAAACTTCAAAAAAGATTTTAATTATGACAAGCCTGAAACTGGGATAGCATTCTTATGTGTTTGTGATAGACTCTTAACAGGATTTGATGCCCCAATAGAGCAAGTAATGTACTTAGATAAAAGCCTTCGGGAACATGACTTATTACAAACAATTGCTCGAGTTAACAGAACTAAGAAAGATAAAACACACGGCATTGTTGTTGATTATTACGGAGTAGCCAATAACTTAAAGGAAGCACTTAAAATTTATGGTGATAAAGATGAACAAGACCTAAAAGAATACTTAGAATATTTCAGGGACATCAACAAAGAAATCCCGGTATTGGAAGCACGTTACAAAAGAATGATTCAGTTGTTTGAAGATAAAGGGATCAATGACTTTGAAGCCTTCGCAAACCAAAAAATTAAAGACAAGAATCATGAATTTGAAGTAGCAGAAAAATGTATTGAGTTAGCTGAAAGTTTAACATTCAGGGCACAATTCGATACTTACCTCAAAGCTTTTTTCGACAGCCTTGATTTATTATTCAATGTAGCTAAAGTAAAACAGTATTGGATTCCAGCTAAACGATTTGGATACCTATTAATAAGGATACGTAACAGATATAAGGACCCAACGCTTGACCTTAAATGGGCTAAACCAAAGGTTCGCAAAATGATCGATACCCACCTGGTTTCACTTGGAATTAATAGCAAGATTCCTCCGGTAAGCATTCTATCGGATGACTTTTCAAAAGAAGTCGATAAACATGCTAAAACCTCAAAGGCTAAAGCTTCTGAAATGGAACATGCCGTTCGTCGTCATATTAAGATCAACATGCAAAAAGATCCTGCTCTTTATACTAAGTTTGATGAAAGGATGCTGGCCATAATGAAACGTTATAAAGATAACTGGGATATGATTGTGGCTGAATTGGGCAAAATCAAAGAAGATTTGAAAAAAGGAAGGGAAGTTGATTCAGAAGGAGGATTAAGTAAACAGGAGCTTCCATTTTATGAAATGATTATAATGAATGCATTTGATAAAGCAAAGATTGGTGATGCAACCAATGATAGCATCAAAGAGCTAACAATTAACTGCTTAAACACCATCACACAAACCATCGACAAGCCAAATTTCTGGAAAAAGAAAGCCCAGGTAAGAGCATTGGAGGGCGAAATTGATGATATGCTTGATTACTGTGGAATTGAAGAAATAGCTTCAAAACATCAGAATATTTGCACGGAAATATTGGCTCTTGCAAAAATCCGTCATAACGAACTAACTTCAGAAAACGTATAATGCAAGTCTTTGAGGGTATTGATATAAAAGTAATTCGTAGCGATCGCAAAACGATAAGTATTTACGTCGAAAGAGATGGGTCTGTCTCTGTCTTAGCTCCTAAAAAATTAACTGAAGTTGAATTACAAAAAGTTATCAAATCAAAGGAGTACCTTATATCCAAATATTTGGCAGAATGGCAACAACTAAATGATGGTCAAATAGCAAGGGAGTATGTAAATGGGCAGTCCTTCTTATACTTGGGCAGAAATTACAGGCTTGAGATAATAAAAAATCAGGAAGAGCCACTTATTTTAAAAAATGGATATTTTTTGTTAAGTGAGATAGAAAAAGAAAAGGCCCGTGAGCATTTTATCAGTTTTTACAAGGAAAAAGTCAGACCTCGGATAGAGAAACGAGTTGAATTGTATAAAACTTATTTAGGTGTTAATCCCAATAAAATTAGGGTAATGGAATTAAAAAACAGATGGGCATCGTGTACAACCAATGGCAACCTTAATTTTCACTGGAAGTGTGCCATGGCCCCGGCAGATGTGTTGGATTATATTATTATCCATGAGTTGGCCCATCTGATACATAAAAACCACACAAAAGCCTTCTGGAACGAAATCGACAAAGTCATCCCTGACTATAGCAATCGCTTACAATGGTTAACCAGGAACGGAGCAGGTATGGATTTATAACATAAAACAACAAACATGATTCTCGAAATATTTCAATTCTTTGATGCCAATCCTAAAAACTGTGATTATATTCCTGTTGTTGCAAATCTTTCTGGTGTAATTCTAACAGGACTTTTAGCAATTTACATATTTAGAAGAGGTAATAAAATTGAAAAAGAGAAAGAACGTAATAAATTACATCAAGTACTTCAAGAAAAAGAAGCTTTTCTCAGATTAGAGGTTCTAAATATTAGTGACAAAGCATACTTTCAAGCTCACTATATCATTAAATTTCTTCGTAAGCTCAAAGAGGAAAAAGATCAGAATATAACTTTAAAATCAGCTACAGGTTTTAATCCCAAAGAAATTAATATAGTTGATGAGCTTGAACAGTTTAAGTTGTTGGTACATTACAGAGAAGGAAGTACCCTTGCTAAAATTGATTTATTTCAAAGACTTCGTTCTTCTATTCTATATTTTATTCAATCAAAAAAGAATATTGAAGATACTTTTAATGAGTACAATAATAAATACAGTGGATATCTTCGTTCATATTACAACAGTATTGAACATATAGCCAGAACCTTTGATAAATTTTTAATCGAGTTTACACAAAAAAAGATCGATATTAAAGAGGATCCATTCATAGAAGCATATAAAGAAATACACGACAAGGTAAAATTAATAGATGATAAAGATCCATTCATAACTCACAAGGAGTATATTATACCAATAAAAGAATTATGCAAAAACGGAAAGATTGTCTCAGGTGATTTGAGAGTTGCAAATATTATTGATGATGTAATGAACGCTGATCACCAAATGAATAATATCCAAAATGCCAAAAAATTTTACACGAATTATTTTGTAACTATTGCTAGGGACTTAAATACAAACTCTCAACTGATTGTAAAATATTTCAATAAGTTAAGTACTAATAAACTTATCGTAAAGTAAAACGTAAAAATTTATTTCAAATAATGAGACCCCATACTCTCTCCAAATCAACCTACATGCGTGGCCTAAAATGCCACAAATCCCTTTACCTGAATAAGCATCATCCGGAGCTTAGAGATGAACTTACAGCCCAGCAGGAAGCCATTTTTGCCCAGGGAACCAATGTTGGAATATTAGCACAGCAATTGTTTCCGGGAGGACTGGATGTATCCCCCGAAAGCTATTTTGATTTCAGCGAGTCAATAAATGACACTCAGCAAGTCATTGCAAATGGAGAAACAGTTATTTACGAGGCAGCTTTTCAGTTTGATGAAGTTTTGTGTGCTATTGACATTTTGGTGAAAGATGAAGAGGGATGGAAAGCCTATGAAGTAAAAAGCTCTACAAGCGTCAGCGAAACCTACATAGAGGACACTGCTTTGCAATACTACGTGATCACCAATTCAGGCGTTCCGCTTATGGACATGTCAGTGATCCACATCAACAACCAGTACTTAAAAAATGGCGATTTAGACATTCATCAGTTGTTTACCACCGTATCCGTTCTGAACGATATAAAACCAATCCAGGCTAATATCCCGGCAATTATTAATGATCTGAAAAACACCCTCCAACAAAACAACATACCGGATATCGATATCGGCCTTCATTGCCACTCTCCCTACCCTTGTGATTTTTTGGGTTATTGCTGGCAACACATACCTGATTACTCTGTTTTCGATATAAGAGGCCTGTTTCAAACCAAGAAATTTGACCTTTACGAGATGGGTGCCATTAGCCTGGATCAAATTCCAGAAGATTATGCACTAAACGATAAGCAGTGGATGCAGGTAAATGGCGAGTTGGAACAAAAAAGCCACATCGACAAAACAAAGATTAAAGCGTTTTTAAATGAGTTGAACTACCCCTTATACTTCCTCGATTTTGAAACAATGGCTACTGCCGTGCCGATATTTGATAACACTCGGCCCTACCAGCAATTTGTATTTCAATATTCACTACATGCGCAGGATAAACCAAACGGAGAATTAAAACACTATGAGTACCTCGCTCAGGCTGATGGAACAGATCCACGTATTGGCTTTGTTGAACAGCTCATAAAAGATTGTGGCACAACAGGAGATGTCATCGTCTACAACGCGGGCTTTGAAAGAGGAAAATTGAATGATCTTATTGAAGTATTCCCTCAATATGAAAACCAACTCCTGGCCATCATAGATCGCATAGTTGATTTGATGATCCCGTTCAGGGAAAGGTGGTACTATTTGCCTGAAATGCGTGGTTCGTATTCCATAAAGCAGGTTTTGCCAGCTCTGGTTCCGGAATTATCCTACAAAGATTTGGAAATATCTGAAGGAGGCACTGCCTCCAACACCTTCACTGAAATGGTCATTGGCACGTTCAAAGGCGACATCGTACAAACCAGGCAAAACCTGCTGGAATATTGCAAACTGGACACCTATGCGATGGTGAAAATACTGGAAAAGCTCTACAATGCCTGATGCAGTGGTGCTAATTGCGGTGATTTCCCCCTGATTATGCCTCTTTTACCGGAAAAGCAGCTTGTCCTGGCAGCTAAACTTCTCAAATTTGCACAATTTTTCCCAAATTTTCACAAATTTTCACAATATTATACAATATTGCACGATTACAGAAGAAAATCAGGCTGTTTACAAGCCATATGAAGTCCTATTATCCGCTTTTATTTCTCATTAGTACAACTTAATACTAAGTTAAAATATCTTATATAAATATTAATATTTACTTGACATATTTAATAGCTATATTTGCATTAAAAAACACAGATGGCATACAAGGATAAGAAGAAAAAATGCGCGTATTGCAACAAAGAGTTTGATTACCAGCGGGTTTCAGCCAGGTATTGCTCCAAATCATGTGCTGCCATGGACAACCGCCGTAAGAAAAATCCAAAAATATACCGGCACTACAATCCCATTCACCTGGAATATGAAAACGAACCCTACAAAATGCTTCAAATAAAAGCGATGGAGCAAGATATCAGGGGCCCAAAGAAATACCTGGAGTGGCTGGCAGAAGAAATGATCACAAAAAACATGCACCCCTTGTTTTTTACCGAAGAAGAAGAAAATGTGTTGAAATTTGTGCTGAAAAGCTACTACCCGAACCAGGAATTTCAACCAGCTTTACTGGAATGGATCAAAAGCAGGAGTGAAGAAGAAGCGATTGACTTAAGAAAAGGAAAAATAAAAAAGAATACATGATCAGGTGCGTGCTGGTCATCATCGAACTGCGTTAAACGGATGCACTATTCCTTCAACCCATTGGTTTTTTTGATGAATGCCATCAGTGCATCTCTTTTGAACAGTTTCTTACCCCCTACCCTGATACCTTTCGGTATGGCACCTTTCTTTTCCCACAACCAGAGCGTCTTCAACGTGATGCGAAGATGGTCTGCTACCTCCTTGCGCGTCATATAATCGGGATCTGCATTTTGGGTACCGCCCTTGTGTACACTTTTTTGATCCCCCCCGAGATCTTTATCAACCGGAACCGGCTCCTCCAGGGAACGCTCATACTGCAATCGAAAAACATTTTTCACGTGCTGTACTTTTTCACTGAACTTTTCGCCATACACGGATTCCATCAATGCAATTCTATGCTGAATACTTTCCTGTGATTCAGCCCGGGTCTTTCCGGGGTCATAGATATTTTCAGAGAAGTACAACGCAACTGTATTAAAAATGAGCTCAACGATTTCCTGAAATTTTTGTTCGTTTCTTGGATAGATATGTTGTAAAGCCTCGAGCATGTAACCAGCGTTTGCATGAAGCAAAGAAATGAGGTCATGGTCACTCATGTTTTTCGCGGGCACTTCTTCCATGGCATCTTCGTACACAAATGAATCTTTCATCATGTAGACCATCTGCTCGCCAAATACCATAAACCGAAGTGCCGGGTACCTTTCCAACTTTAATAATTTTTGCAATAAAGGATCAATACCTGTAAGTGTCACAAAGGCTTCGCCTAAAATTCTTTTGGGATTATTTCTTTCCATAGCCCAAAGGTCTTAAATTGAATAATACGGTGCAAGCTTCAAGAATTAAATGACACATTTACTCCCATTCCTTTTTAACATGATGGTCATGTTTGAAAGTTAATAAATGTCGCTATCCGGGCGACCGGTTTGTCGTTTTCAAATGCTTATGGAGTTGATGGTGTGAAGGATGAAAAAGGGATAAGAGGTATGGGTGAACGACCTCTTTTTAGATACCTCATTTTGGATCACTTACAGTAAATAGTTTTATTTAATTCAAAAATTAACTATTATTGTTTATGCAATATGAACAACATGTTTACCGCTTATTACAAGAACACCTTGATAAATTACCCATAGGTTTTCCAAAAACCGAATCAGGGGTTGAAATAAAAATATTGCAACACCTTTTTAATAATTTTGAGGCAAAAGTGGCACTTTGTCTTAGCCTGGGAAATGCCTCAGTATCAACCATACAGAAAAGGTTCAAACGTAAGTTTAATGATACGATTGAACTGGACGAGTTAAGCACTATTCTGGACAAAATGTATTTAGGAGGTTCAATTAACCGCTCAAAAAATGAGCCATATAAATACAGTAATGCCATGTTGGCAATAGGTATGTTTGAGTATCAATTGGGGCATCTGAATAAAGAGTTCATGGAATGGATGCATCAGTATTTTGATGAAGGTTTTAATGATGAATTTTTCAGAAGTTCTTTGCCCCAGTTACGAACCAGTCCTCATTTGAAAGCAATTGTTCCGGAGTACAATATTGCTACCTACGACAACATGCGCAAAATTGTAAAAGAAACCAACAAATCCATTGCGGTGGCCAATTGCGTTTGTAAAGAAGGTGAAGCCTTACTGGGTAATTCCTGTAACCAAACCAAAGATATTGAAGTTTGCATTTCTTTCGGTGCATCTTCATATTTAGACAGGGGGCAGGCAAGAACTATTTCAAAAGAGGAATGCCTGGATATTATGGATAGGGCCGAACGCGAAGGTTTGGTTTTGCAACCGGGTAACTCCTTGCAACCTTTTTGCATATGCTTGTGTTGTGGATGTTGCTGTGGCGTACTCACTTCAGCAAAAAAATATGATAAGCCGGCAGAACTCATTGCACATAATTTTTATGCCCAGGTAATCAGTGAAGCATGTAATGGATGTTCGTTATGTGTTAAAAGATGTCAGATGGATGCCATCAGGATAGAAGATAAAAAGGCAGAGATTGACCTTGACAGATGTATTGGCTGTGGCTTGTGTGTCACAACCTGTAAACAAGAAGCAATTCGTCTGATTGAAAAAACGAAGAAAACCGTACCTCCAAAGAATGCAGTGAAGCTGTATCTGGGAATTCTTAGCGAAAAGGCTGGTAAACAAAAAATGATGGGTAATATGTTGAAATTGCTTTTAGGAAAACAATTGTAAATCTTTGCAAGTTTATCCCGACTGCTCCTCAAATGGCTCGCGTTTGCTGCTCGTACCAAAGATTGCCGCATAATTGTCCGTGCCTCGCAGCAGGGAAATCACCCTTAATCCGCTGCTATTTATAGCCTCAACCGAAAGCTACAATCCTTCACAACAATACGCACCGAAATTATTGAGATTTGACTAATACTTTTTACGGCTACCTCACCTTCACCAGTTTTCCATTGGTAACAAAATCGCCGCTTGTGATATGAGTTAAAAATTAATCTTTTACACAACGAACACTATAACCGTATACTTTCAAACCCCACTCATGGGTCGCAAGCTCATTGCTATAGCGCATTCTCCAGCTAAAAGCGAACCCTGGAACATCCTCAGTATTGCTCCACCAATTACCCCAGTTTCCAAGACCTGAAAAACCACCAGAGCCGCTGTTGCGGTAGCTGCCCGGAAGGGCTGAGAAGCCGTACTCGTTCGTTGCTCCCGTATTTGGACTGTTCCACCTCGGATGTGCTTCAGGTTCTGTGCGGGTACTTTTCAATTTTCCGCCTGCGACGTCAGATCCTCCAGCATTATCTATTAATGTGTACAACTCAGAATCACTTGGTACGTGCCATCCTATAGGACAAAGCATACCTGTTTCTACCGTGTACCAGTTGTATAATGCACCATAAGTTGGCTTGTTAGCTATGTCGTTAAGATACCAGCAGTACGCGGGGGAGGATAAGGTGCCCCATGTATTACCATCGGTTATCAATGGTATATCATTTCCATCACTGTATTTGCTTGTTTTCAGGTTTTCGGCCATCCATGTTTGGTTACCTATTGTTACCACAGCATAATTATTCCCATCCTCATCTGAGCATGGTATAAATTCAAAATCAACGGCTTGGCTTTGAGTGGGCAACAAAGTAAGCACACGCGCATAGTTGCCTGAGAAACCCTTGAACAGTACTATTTCCCCATCATTGTATTGCATTTCGACAAGGTCTTTTGTGCTTTCAACGACCCTTTCGTGTGTTGATCCTAAATCAACGCTTTGCTTTTTGATGTTAGCATTCTTTGATTTCTCTCCCAATGAAATAATTTTAGCTGAATATATCCATTCTTTTGAACTCACTACTAATGTGTAAATCCCTGCATTAAGACCTGATATTTCAAATCTTTGCAGGCCATTTTGAACCATCACATCTTTTTTAACGATTAAAGTGCTTAATTCATTAAATACTTCCATGCTTATAGTCTGGGGGTTCTGATTTATAAATTCAACGAAAGTTGATTTAATCATTGGATTTGGATAAACCTTCACGCTGTTTTCATCGTCAATCAAGGTATTTAAACCTAATGTTTCGACTAAATGTAAGATATCATTGCCGTTCAACTTTGCAGTTGTCCCCTGTGAAAGGTTCTCAACATGGATGCTGTCAATAGTTGAACTATGTCCGGATGCAGTAAAACTAATTTGGTAATCCTGTCCTTGAATATTTGAAATGGCAATCAAGAACGAGACAACCAAGGTTAAAGTTTTCATAGGGCTGAAGGATTAGATTATTCAAGTTGTAAATAACGGCAATATACAACTATAAAAGATGAATGTCAATGGGTTATCTCACCTTCACCAGCTTGGTAGATTCAACCACCAAGTGCAACGCTTTAGACAAATTTACTCAGATAAACCTTTATTGGAGCATCATACTTGAATCTGATGCCGTTGTATACTCGTCATATGTTTATAGGTCTTTTTCATACAAAAGATATTGTAAAGAAAACAACTCAATTGTTCTACTTCATATGAATACTATCTGTTGCACTTACTAATTGAATTTACACTTTCCGTTTGCCATCTCTTCACCAACCTGCAGCCTGTAATTAATGGTAGGATAACACTTTAATAATAATGATAACAATTGTCCATCTATATTTGACGATTCACAAGATGGCGACGACCCAACAGTAGGAAACCTGTTGACCAATCAAAATTTGGTCGGAATAAAAATATTTTCATTGACGAAGCTCAGCGTATTACCGGGATTTTAACCTTATTTTTACTAATTTGGTGCCACATTAATATAACCGATCAGGTTGACTTTTAGAGGTATTTAAAAAATGTTATTCATGAACAGTTTACGCGTAATAAATTAAATCATAATATAATTAAAATGAAAAATATCTTTAGTCTGGCCATGTTCATTTTTATGTTTTCTGCAACCATCATGTCGCAGCCCTGGGTGCAGAATGATGCCATTTTCAATCCGAGCGGGATACCCAGCCTGCCTTTCTCGCAACCTCGTTTTGGCGACCTGGATGGAGATGGTGATGCCGATTTGATTATCGGAAATATTAATGAATCACCGTTATTCATGGAAAATATTGGAACTCCAACATCGCCCTCATTCGTTATCGGTGGAAGTATTTTCTCCGGAATCAGTTCACTTGATGCTGAAATTGGTGTTTGCTACGATATTGACAATGATGACGATCTCGATTTTATCGCTGGCGGTTTCACAGGATTAAATTTATTTCTAAATACCGGCACGGTCAACCAGCCGATATTTGAAAAAGTGGAGAACTTCTTTTTAGGACTTACTGTTGGGGGCAGCCCCGTTCCTGACCTGGCTGATGTGGACGGTGATGGCGATGCTGATATGGTGGTAGGATTAAGCGAAAGTGGTTGGGTTAAAATCTATTTCAACACAGGAACACCAACTGGAGCTGTGTTTTCTGAAAATGAATTTATTGAAATCGGAGACGTAGGTTTATATGCCTATCCCGCATTTTGTGATCTCGATGCTGATCTGGATAAAGACCTGATTGTAGGTCGTGATGCACATGGCTTTATCTATTATAAAAATACAGGTGATGTTTACGTCGGGCAGTGGGAACCTGATCCGCTGATGTTTGATGGCATTGGAAATGATTCTTACTGGAATTCACCTGGAATTGTCGACTTAAACGGAGACGGAACTTTTGATCTGATATTTGGAACTGCTTCAGGGCCCCTTCATTATTATATCAATTCAGGAACACCTTCCTCACCTGATTGGCAAGCTAACTCCACCCTTTTCGGAGGAGTGATTGATGTTGGGGGCGCCAGCAACCCGTATATGTATGATTATGACCGGGATGGTGATATGGACATGTTTACTGGCAGCCAGTTAGGAGACATAAAATATTTTGAAAATACAGGAACGCCATCAGGTCCGGCCTGGGAAGAAAACAGCGGCGCTTTTACATCCTTAAAACATTCTATTTATAGTGCTGTGGCCATAGGAGATGTAAACGGTGATAACCTGGCCGATGCAATTGTTGGCGATTTGAGTGGTCAATTGTATTATCATAGAAATACAGGAATAGGATTTACGCTGGTAAGCGACGCATTCCAAAGTATTGCTTTGGGAGGATGGTCTTCACCCAGACTGGTTGACTATGATCAAGATGGTGATCAGGATATTGTTGTCGGAAACGAAGCGGGTGTAATAAATTATATTGAAAACCAGGGAACAGCAATAAGTCCCGCATGGGTTTTAATTCCGGGATTCTTCCCCGGTATAAATCCTGGATCCAATGCAGTGCCTACCCTTGTGGATTTAGATTTTGACGAAGATCTTGACATGCTATGCGGAAACTTGTGGGGTGAAGTATCATATTACGAAAACCAGAATGGAATTTGGGTAGAGAATTCTTTTATAATGGATGGCATTGAAACAGACCAAAATACAACACCTGCTTTTGCAGATCTGGATGATGATGGCGACCCCGACCTGATACTTGGCCAATATAACGGCACTTTCAGCTATTATGAAAATAGAAATATTATAACTTCCATACCTCATGAAGTCTCATATCAAAGTAAGTATCCCGCATCTGTTTACCCTAATCCGATTATATCAAAAGCTACTGTCAAATTCCATCTTCAGGTAACTTCAGATATTTCAATTCACGTCATAGGGCCAACAGGTGTAAGTATATTTTTACAGCAGATTGAAAGCCTTTCGCCCGGCGAACACACCTTTCAATGGGATGCAGCATCTGTAAAACCCGGTCTATATTATATCCGGATCTCTGGAACTGAAAAGCAAGAAATTCTTAAGGTTTTAAAGGTCAAATAAAAAAAGTGAGTCTTTAAAAGAAATTGGAAACGAGAAAGTAATGTTTTAGGCTATGGTGTAACATGGAAATAGAAAATGCGGATTGGCATCACTCTTTTATTTCCCATATTAACTAAAACCATTGTCAATGAATATAG
>SWBW01004035.1_pt1 | contig 16430 bp, 10 predicted proteins | sample 4693041 | NCBI WGS metagenome assembly SWBW01 (sample SAMN10267271, study PRJNA491770) | bioreactor metagenome | isolation source: DHS bioreactor inoculated with marine methane seep sediment | place: Japan: Omine Ridge, Nankai Trough | collected 2006-05-06 | reverse complement strand
CCAATTGTTCGGCTTCAAAAGTGGTACTTCCGGTATATGGATTGATCAGCAACCCACCGCTATTCTTATTATCCGCATCCGAAAATTTTTCTACAGCCTGATCAAATGTTATTGAGTCGGCCCTGATTTGCAGGGCAACACTATCCAGCTCATTTCGGGCTTTTACAAGGTCTTCGGGAGCTACCTTTGGCACAAGCAAAATATGCCTCACATTTACATAATCGCCTTTTCGTTCGATCATCTGTATGATATGATATCCGGCTTCTGTTTCCACCACATTCGACACTTCTCCCTCTTTTAATTTAAAGGCGATGGCTTCAAATTCAGGGTATAGCTGACCCCTGCCATAAAAACCCAACTCACCGCCTTCTTTTGCAGATCCGGGATCCTGCGAGTAGAGAATGGCAAGGGTGGAAAAACTTTCACCTTTCAATATCCGTTTCCGGAATTCGAGGAGTTGTTCTTTTACCCGTATCTTTTCTTCCACGTTAACGGGTGGTTTTTTAACGATCTCGGCAATGACGAATTCCGTTTTTATCAGTGGAATACTATCGGTTGGCAATGAACGGAAAAAGCTCCTGATCTCTGACGGTGTCACCGTTACCCCTTCAATAATGCCACTTTGCACCTGCTGAGTGACAAGTTGATCTTTCACAATATCATATAATTCCTGCTTGATCTCAACAAGGGTTTTATCATAATAGGCTTCAAGCTTTTCCTGTGACCCAAACTGGTTGATAAACATACCAAGCCGTCGGTCAAGTTCCGATTCAACCTGAATATCACTCACTTCAATACTGTCCACCTCAGCTTCAGCCGCCATTAGTTTTTGGTACATGATGTCTTCGAGAATCACACAGCGGATTTCGCTGGCACTCCCACTTATTCCACTCTGCATGCGATAACTTAAATACTGGGTTTCAATATCCGATTCAAGCACAATATTTTTACCAACGACAGCTACCACCTGGTCAACCACTTGTTCCTGTTGTGCCATAGACGGAATTGATAATAGCACCGTCAATATAAAGCCTAAGCAGCTTGATAACAATGCAGTACCTGAAATGCTGAAACGTATATTTTTAAAGAAATTATTCATTGTAGTAAATTTCAAATTCATTATTTAAAACTGCGTCCGCGTATATATCGTCGCGCAACTTTTTAGCAATCTTCATCTTTCTTTTATTGATAATGATATTCCGAATATGGCTGTTCTCGAAGTCGATAGGCGACACATCATCTTTTATTTTGTAGTCGAAAAATTTTATGAGGTAAAGTGCATCTCCTTCCGTTTCTTTCACAAAACCTTTGGTATTCAGATACAATTCGGGTCTATTGATTTGTATGGGCAAATTCTCTTCAATCCAGTTAAACCTCACCCAAGTGGCTGTATCGAGGTAAAATGAATTCGCGTGTTCCTTGCACAAGTTTTCAAGCCTGTCGAGCATCAACGAGTCAGGTAATTTGATAGCCTTATCAAATTTCTTTTCATTTTTTGAGTCGACATCCAGCACTATATACATCAATTTGGCAATATTTTCTTTTAATTCGAAATCAGATGAATGTTGTTTGTAATACGCTTCTATTTCAGCATCTGACACAATCGTATCCAGATTTTGCCTGATCCACTCACTTTCGTATTTGAAAATAATAAGTGAATTTTTATAATCGTTAAGTTGTTGTTCAAAATCGAGTTGCTGGCTGCTTAAATTTTTTTCGGCCTGCTGGATCATGAGCGTTGTTTTCACCCAATTTCTTACAAAGTTCTTCACTATTTCTATACTATCAGCTGGTGAGGCTTCATCAGCTACCAGTCCTTTTAATTCAGAGCCATACAAATATTCGTTGTTCACGCGTGCAAGCACATTGCCTTCTTTTTTTGTCAATGGCCGCTGGCAGGCAGTTATTATTATGGCTGCCAGCACGAATATGAATACAATTGTTTTATACAATGCTAATAGATATTATTTATTATGTTCCAATAATTTTTTCAATACTTCCTGGTTGATACTTACAGGATATTTCTCTTTTAATTCCTGAATCCATGCTTTTTCCAGGTAACCCTGGTAGTCAGCTGTGGCCAACCCCCTTGCTTCACTTAAGGTTTTTTGCGCAGGTTCAAGTACTTCCCTGATCTTTATGAATACCACAAGGTTTTCGACATCAGAATTAATTTGATCTGAAAGGCCTTCTTGCCACTGAACCTGATCGACATAGGCATTATCACCTTTTTCATAGTAAGCCGGTTTTATTTTCACTTTTTTCTGGATGGAAACCTGCTCAAATGCCAAGGCGATATCTCCATCATTATCATTCATCGTAATGATCTTTTGCACCTGCTCAACAATCTCATTATCCCTGATCTCATAAATAGTAGCATCGACTCTTTCTTCCCACATATAATCACCATTGTGCGTATTGAAATAAGTTTCAAGGCCTGTGGTGTCGATCACAGCTTTCGACCAAACTTTCTCATCTGTCAGGTTAAACAGCAGGATACCATCATGGTATTCTTTCATCAGGTCCTTAAATTCAGGGTAATTATCTTCAAGGTGCTGGTCTTCATAGTCGAGGCACATCTCATTTTCAAAAGCGGCAAGCATCCTGTTAAGATACACATTGAGATCAATCACCTCCTGAGGTGCCTGCTTGCCTTCTATGTATTTTGCGAACTCATACTGCGAATATTTGGTAACTCCAATTTTGAGAAGGGGTTTCGTAAAATCCGTCAATGTTTCAGCTTTAAATGTACCCTGGAAAACTGTTGTATCTATTTGCATATAAAGCTCTTCCTTTGCTTTTTCATACACCTTTATACCATTTTCGGCTTTTATTTTCTGAATTACAGCTTCCTCGCTTTTTTGAGCTCTTTGATCTTTGGAGATCCTTTCTTTTAACTTCGGCGCTTCTTCCTCAAATGTGCCTGGAGTTTCGCGACTTATTAATTTAATGATATGGAAACCATACATTGTTTTTACCGGTTCAGTAATGTCATTTATTTCCATATTGCTAACGGCTTCCACAAATTCAGGCACGACCCTGTTGCTGGTAAATTTTGAAAGCTGTCCGCCATTTCTGGCCGATCCTTTATCCTCAGAATATTGGATCACAGCATCTTCAAACTTCATCCCCTCTTTAATTTTTTCTGAGATATTATTTATCTTCTCTGCTTTGCGCGCCGAATCCTCAGCACTGGCATCGGGTCTCAGGGCCACAAATATGTGGGCTACCTGCACAGTGCCCATGGCATCCTGAATATCATTAATCTTCAGCAGATGGTATCCGAACTTCGTGCGTACCGGTTGCGATACATCACCCAATGCAGTTGAATAAGCTGCTGTTTCAAAAGGATAAACCATATTAAAAACTGTGAAGTATCCGAGGTCACCTTTGTTACCTGGCCTGAAGCCCTGTTGGTTGGGTACTGCTTCACGGTCTCTTGCAGACGGGTCTTCAGAGAACTCAACGGCTGCTTCAGAAAAATCCATCCCTCCTGCCACTTTATTCCTTACTTCCAATATTTTATTGTATGCAACCAAAGTATCTTTGGCACTGGCATTTTCATCCACCATAATAAGAATATGACTGGCCCGAATATCTTTCAGCATCCTGCCGTATGCTTCTTCAAGCAATGCTTCATTTACATTTTCATCTACAAAGTAAGGTTTAGCTAATTGCTCCCGGTAACTGTTTAACTCCTTTTGAAAAACTTTGGAAGTATCCATCTTCAGTTCTTCAGCTTCCTTTACCTTTAGTTTAAAATTGATAAAAAGATCAAGATATTCTTCAATAGTGCTGGTTTCATATGCACTCGTCTGACTATTGTTTTTACTATACACTTTCATAAACTCACCAACGGTAACTTTCTCATCATCAATTGTAACCAGGGTTTTGTTATCCAGAGAAAATTGTGCATTCACACTGAAGCTGAATAATAAGATCAGCATGCTTAAACCAAATAAATTTTTCATTTTTTCCATCTTCATTATTAATCTGTTCTATTTATTTCTGCTGTAATTTGGTGCCTCACGCGTAATTGTAATATCGTGCGGGTGGCTTTCTGCCGCCCCGGCGGCTGTAATTTTGATAAATCTTGCTTTTTGCAGGTCCGCAATGGTTTGGGAACCGGTGTATCCCATTCCTGACCGCAGTCCGCCTACCATCTGCACCACTACTTCACTTAATGATCCTTTGTAAGGCACGCGACCTACAATACCTTCCGGTACAAGCTTTTTAATGTCGTCTTCGGCATCCTGGAAATAACGATCTTTTGAGCCGTCTTTCATGGCTTCAACCGATCCCATACCTCGATAAGTTTTAAATTTTCTGCCGTCAAAAATAATGGTTTCACCAGGAGACTCGTCCACCCCCGCAAATAAAGAGCCTGCCATAATAGAATCGGCACCGGCAGCAATTGCTTTAACAATATCACCTGTATAGCGAATGCCGCCATCAGCAATAACGGGAGTACCTGATCCTTTTACAGCCTGGGACACCTCATAAATGGCTGATAGCTGCGGCACACCCACGCCCGCAATCACACGCGTGGTGCATATCGAGCCCGGCCCGATGCCTACTTTTATGGCATCAGCGCCAACAGCCAAAAGATCTAATGCGGCTTCAGCAGTAGCAATGTTTCCCACGATCAGGTCTACATCCGGAAAGGTGGTTTTAATATTTTTCGCCATATCGAGCACTCCTTGTGAGTGGCCATGGGCTGTGTCAACTACAATAGCATCCACACCGACATTAACCAAGGCCGTCACCCTTTTCATAGTATCTGATGCAATACCTACCGCAGCAGCCACCCTTAATCTTCCTTTTTCATCCTTACAACTATTTGGGTGGGTGGCTATTTTCAAAATGTCTTTGTAAGTGATCAGGCCTACCAGTTTAAAATCTTTATCCACAACAGGTAGCTTTTCAATCCTGTGCTCCTGAAGTATATCAGCAGCTTTTTCAAAGTTTGTGAACTCAGTTGTGGTTATGAGATTCTCTTTGGTCATTGCTTGTTGCACCTTCTTATGATGGTCACGTTCAAAGCGGAGATCACGGTTGGTGACAATACCAACCAGTTTATTGGTATCGTCCACTACAGGAATGCCTCCAATGCTAAATTCTTTCATAATGTCCAACGCATCCTGAACTGTAGCTTCAACGCTAAGGGTAATCGGATCGAGGATCATGCCATTTTCAGCCCGTTTTACTTTTTTCACCTCGTTTGCCTGGCGTTCAATGGTCATATTTTTATGCATCACACCAATACCGCCTTCCTGAGCCATAGCGATCGCCATTTTTGATTCAGTAACCGTATCCATAGCAGCAGAAATCACGGGAATCTTCATTGTAATATTTCGTGAAAATCTTGTGGACAAATCAGTTTCTCTTGGAAGTACTTTTGAATGAGCCGGCACCAGCAACACATCATCGTAAGTTAGGCCTTCACCCTTAAATTTTTCGCTATCAAAGGACATGATCAGAATGTTTTAAAATTGCGCAAAAGTACCAAATTTATCGATACCCTTTTATGCCTTAACTACACTGAATGGTCTTATTTAACATCCTTTAATATATAACGGTAACCGTTCCCTGTTGATTGAACGAATTGCTATACACATCCAGGTACTGAAATTTGTAAATATAAGTCCCTTGAACCACAAGGGTTCCTTTGTAAGTACCATCCCAGCCATTATATGGATCGGTTGTTTCAAAAATCAATTGCCCCCATCGGTTATATACCTGAAACAAATAGTTACTACCGCCCAGAAACCTGAAAACCGGTTTAAAAAAAGCTTCAGTGCCACCCGGTTTAAAGGCGTTAGGAAAATAGATGTCTGATTCGGAAATGACCGCAGCACGGTTGGAATTGCTAGATTCCTTAAATCCAAAACTGTTCTCCTCTCTTTCAATGGCCTGCACCCAGTAAACAAGGCTTTCATTGGTATTATTCAGATTGGAAATATCGTCAATATATTCATTTTCATACCAGTAAACGGAATCAACTGGTGATATGGGTTCTAAATTGCCATCCTTCCGGTAGATGTAATATTTTTTTACCCCCGCTTTCCATCCTTCATACCTGTTCCACCTTAACCAATTATGATCCCTATCCTTAATGACCACTGAAAGAGCCATGGTTTTTAGGTTATTTGATTCCAGTACTTTTTTATTGCAACTATCCATAATCTTTATACCATAAAGATAGTGACCAAGCGAACCATCCGCTGTTGAATCGATAACTACAAGAGGTGTATTTGCCAAAGTATCCACATGTATTGTCGACAGGTAGTTGAGTGCTTCCTCTCCGGGTTCACTGCGCCAAAGCTGCAAATACGAATGCGTAACGGCCGTATCATAGTCGATGGTCAATTCAATTTGGTTATCGGGCAGTACATCAGCATTTGCAAAATATGAGTAAGTAGGCTTTTCGTAGCCAAAGGCATAAATAGATTGTATGCATGATGATGTGGTATAAAATGTATCGCCTTTAAACACTTTTTCACGAATGTAATAATCATATATTCTACCCACTCTAAGGTCTTCATCTACTACTGTTATTATATCATTTTTTGTTCTGATGAAAGTTTGTCCGTATAGCGTCCTGCTAATTTTAGTTTGAGACAAACCGGAACTTGAATTTCCAATTAATTCAAAAGAAATAGAATCTGCTTCATAATCAATAAAGGGTTCAAAAGTAATGGTAGCTTCAAGCATACAGGGATCGTAAACGACATCGTATAGTCTGATATTTTGAAGCGGGATTGCAAAAGTACCAGGATCTTTATTTCCACAACTATCAATCGCGGCAATGGCATATTGGTATATAGTATCGCATGCCGACACCAGCGTATCGACATAAAATGTATTTTGCATACCATATACCGTATCGATATTCTGAAACCCGCCGTCCCATCTATACAAAATGTATCCAACCACATCCCCGCTTGACGAAGCTTCCCAACCCATTACTATCCGTGGTACACCATTGAAATAATTGATGCTTACTGAGTCGAAAATAGTTTTAGCCGGGAGGATAATATCCTTGAAATGTCCGCCACCAATATTTGATCCTGAAACACAACCATTTTCATTTGCCAGCGTTACTTTGAAATTCACCCACTCATCACATACATACACCTGTTTTTTATATGGGTTAGATGCTACAGAATCGATCAAATTCCAATTACCCTGTAGGTCTTCCATAAAGATATTATACAAATCATTTGACCCTTCCGGGAATGGGCTGGCTGGCGGATTCCAATATAGAGTGGCCTCATCAAGGTCGGCGGACACTCCTATTTGTAAAAATATGGTTTGAAGTATTTCAGATGGCATGCTGACATCCTGATACAGCGCATCTACACGGTACTTTTGCGATTGATTATCCGCATGCGCACCTATATGGGTAAAACTTAATTGTTCAGTTGATACATTATCTACTAAATTGAAACCCATTCCGTTATCATAAAATATTTCGTAAGCTTTCAAACCTGTTGGTTCATCAGGAGGAAGCCAGTAAACGGTTACATCTCCATTTTCGTCTACATCAAGACAGGTAATGGAGGGGCTTTGCTGAGAGAATGCCCACAATGGCAGACATGAGAAAAGGAAAATGTACCAGCTGTTTTTCATTTTTGGTCAATAACTATTTCACGAATTATTTACCTTTCCAACCACCAAAGTTATCATTTCTTCTGAACTTAAATAGGTTCCGGCTGTTTCCAGTAATTCTTTGGGTGTAACCTTCAAAATCTCATCCAGGCTTTTCTTATAAAATAAAAAGCCTTCACCAATATCTTTTGCCGACTTAAAACGCTCCGCCAAAGCAAATGGCCCGTCAAAAGTTCGAAGGAAGGTTCCGTAAATATAATTCTTCACACGGCTTAACTCATCTTCTCCAATTTTTTCAGTTTGAAGTCGGTTTAATTCAAACATGATTTCTTTAAGAGCGATTTCCGTAGCCTGCGCATTTACTTCGGTAGATACCGAGAAGAAACCTGCATGCTTATAATTTGTTACGAAAGAATGCACACCATAGGTACAGCCTTTATCTTCGCGTAAATTTGACATCAGCCGTGAGCCAAAATAACCTCCCAGAATGGTATTTAGCAATAGGAACTTGTTATAATCGGGATGTTGCTTGCTGAAAATCGGCCGGCCAATTCTGATAGCCGACTGCATGGCATCAGGCTTTTCAATAAACTTTTCTCTTATGCCAATAATGCCCTGTTCAGGAACCTGGTATCCTGACGATTTTTCTCGTTGCCAGGTTTTTCCAATATATTGGTTGAGCAAACCTACAATTTTGTTCGTGATCTTTCCACTTACAACCAAATAAGCATTGGATGGGTGATAAAGGCATTTATAAAAATGCAACAGATCATTTCTTTCAATCAGGTCGAAGTCTCCAAGTTCCAACACCTGTCCGTATGCCGAGCCTTCGCCAAATACAAGTTTATTAAATTCCAGCATGGCCTTATAACGTACTTTTTCGCTGTTTATCAAATATTCTTGCCGTTGTCTGTCGATATGAATTTTCAGCTCTTCTTCTGGAAATGTGGCCTCCATCAGCAACCGTCCGATCACAGGAATTAAATGCTTTAAATGCTTTGACAACAAATACAGCGTAATCGTCGACGTATCTTTGGTAACTGAAACGTCAAGGTAAGCACCATAATAATCAATCAGTGCCGCGATTTTTGAAGAATTATAAGCACGGGTGCCTTCTTTTAACAGTTTACCTACGCTCGCTGCCGTTAGTTTTTTATCCTGAAAAATAGAACCCGCATTGATCACGATGTCAAGCCGCAATACGTTCTCAATTCCCGCGTCTATTAAAAAAACCTCCAGGCCATTATCAAGTACTTCCTTTTGAGGTTCTTCAAATGCTAAATGCACCGGAGTTCCATGAGGTGGCAGCTTACTTCTATCTATTTGTATTTCATTACTCATCCATTACCATTTACAGCCTGGTAATACAAAATACTCGGCTTCGTTTCTACAAAAATTTCATTGGCCTGTTGTTTTATATCCTTCCTGCTTACCTGCTGATAATTTTCAACCTCATTGTTAATCATTGAGGCACTGCCCAGCATTTCATAATAAGCAAGATTCATGGCCTTACTTAAAACAGACATCCTGGAGAATAATAAATTGGCTTCTATTTTATTGTTGACTTTTTTTAGTTCATCTACTTCAACAAGGTCGTTGCAAATCCGGTTCATTTCATCAAATATCAGCTTTCCGGCATCTTCCCTGCTTGCACCATTTAATAACCTTCCCGAAACGATAAATAAGCCTTGATCAAGATCTCCTGTTACAAAAGCACTTATTTCGGAAAACATTTTTGACTTTTTGATGAGATTTTGGTACATCCGTGATGAGTTGCCATTTGATAATACATCCGAAATCAGATCGGTTTTATAAAATCCCGATTCTGCCCTTTTGGGCATATGCCAGGCCATGTAAATTGCATTTTGCGGTACATTTCGGTTAACTGTCAATTCTCTCAATTCAGTCTGACGGGATTCGGCTGGATAATTTCTTGTAAATGCTTTTCCTGAGGGGATCGGGCCGAACCATTTTTCAGCAAGCCTTAAAATTTCTCCTGTTGAAATATCACCTGCTACTGAAAGAATGGCATTATCAGGATTATAATATTTATGGTAAAAAGATTTCACATCCTGCATGCCGGCCTGTTCAATATGACTGATGTCTTTGCCAATGGTATTCCACTGGTAAGGATGTTTCTGGTATGCCATCGGTTTCAACAACAGGTATACATCGCCATAAGGCTGGTTCAGATAGTTTTGCTTAAACTCCTCGATGACCACCTGTCTTTGCACATCCAGGCTTTTTTCTGAAAATGCCAGCGAAAGCATGCGGTCCGATTCCAGCCAGAAAGCCGTTTCAATATTATTTTTAGGGATGGTTAAGTAGTAGTTTGTATAATCATTGTTTGTAAACGCGTTGTTTTCACCCCCGGCTTTCTGAAGTGGTTCATCATATTTTGGAATATTTACTGACCCCCCAAACATCAGATGCTCAAAAAGATGCGCGAACCCAGTCCGGTCAGGACTTTCATCTCTTGAGCCTACCTTATAAATAATATTCATAGCCACCATGGGCGTACTTTTATCCTTATGGACAATAATGCGCAAACCATTGGCTAATGTAAAGGATTCAAACGGCAACATATCGTTTCATAATTAGCTTGCAAACTTAAGGATATAACTTAAAATGACCCATTTTATTTTACATGAATCTCTTCAAAAAATGCTACTTTTGTAGGTTGTATCTGATGAATTTTTAACTCAAAAAAGGGATTATGGAAAGAGACCAAAAAATATTTGACCTGATTAAACAGGAGAAAGAAAGACAAATGCACGGCATTGAATTAATTGCCTCTGAAAACTTTGTTAGCAAACAGGTGCTGGAAGCAATGGGCTCAGTAATGACTAATAAATATGCAGAAGGATATCCAGGGAAGCGTTATTATGGCGGCTGCGAAATTGTTGATCAGTCGGAGCAACTGGCGATAGACAGGGCATGTGAATTGTTTGATGCTGAATACGCCAATGTGCAGCCACATTCAGGTGCACAGGCCAATATGGCGGTTTTTCTTGCCTGCCTGCAACCGGGAGATACTTTTATGGGACTTGACCTTTCGCATGGCGGCCACCTTTCTCATGGTTCATTTGTAAACTCATCGGGTATTTTATACAACCCTGTCGCATACAAGGTAAAAGAAGAGACAGGCACTATTGATTATGATGAAATGGAGGAACTCGCGCTCAAAGAAAAACCTAAAATGATTATTGCCGGCGCTTCAGCCTATTCCCGCGATTGGGATTATGAACGTATGCGACATATTGCCGATCAGATTGATGCTATTTTAATGGCGGATATAGCCCACCCTGCCGGATTGATCGCAAAAGGTATTTTAAACGACCCGATTGAATACTGCCATATCGTGACTACTACCACACATAAAACTTTGCGTGGTCCTAGAGGCGGCATGATCCTTATGGGTGAAGATTTTGAAAACCCCTGGGGCCTAAAAACTCCCAAAGGTCAAATAAAAATGATGTCAACTGTGTTAAACTCGGCAGTATTTCCAGGCATTCAGGGTGGTCCGTTAGAACATGTAATCGCTTCAAAAGCAGTGGCTTTTGGTGAGGCGTTGAGCGATTCCTATTTTGAATATATCCTGCAAGTGAAGAAAAATGCCGATGTGATGGCCCAGGCATTTGTCGACAGAAATTACAAAGTAATTTCTGATGGTACCGATAATCACCTGATGCTGATTGACCTGCGAAGTAAATTTCCTGACATTACCGGAAAAGTGGTTGAAAATACACTCGTAAAAGCAGATATTACAATTAATAAAAACATGGTACCCTTTGATAGCCGTTCGCCATTCCAAACAAGTGGACTGCGGATTGGTACACCTGCCATCACTACACGCGGACTTAAAGAAAAACATATGGAACCCATTGTTGAATTAATTGATGAAGTGATCAGCAATATTGATAATGATGACATGTTAACATCAGTCAAAAAACGTGTGAATGCCATGATGGAAGGCTTTCCACTTTTTGCCTATTAGTTCTCACATAAAATATCACACGAAAATTGCCATCTTTTATAGGGTGGCAATTTTTTCAAGGGCCGCTTGATAATAATAAACACTACTTGAACTATGAAAACACTCCATATTGTTCGCCATGCCAAATCATCCTGGGCTGACCATTCATTGAATGATCACGACAGGCCGTTGATGCAAAAAGGCATCGTGAAAACGAAAAAAATTACCGAATTTCTCAGCAAACAAATCAAATGCCCTGACCTGATGCTTTCAAGCACCGCTGTCAGGGCAAAAAAAACAGCTGAACTTGTAGCGAAAGAATTGCTCTATCCGGAAGATAAAATCTTGACAAGAAAAGCACTCTATCACGCTGATTCAGAAGAAATATTTGATGCGCAATATGTTATTTCAAATGACATCAACAGCGTGATGATCTTCGGGCACAATCCCGGATTCACCTATTTCGTTAACCAGTTCATACGTCCCACAATTGAAAATTTACCCACTTCAGGCGTTGTGAGCATTGAGTTCATTACCGATAAATGGGAAGAAATCAGCAATGCGAAATTTCATGTTAACTTTGTCATGTTCCCTAAAATGCTGAAATAAATGGCTGCAACAAAAAAAGAACATTACATCAACCGCGAAGTATCCTGGCTTCATTTTAACGAACGGGTGCTGCAGGAAGCTATGGATGAGGGTAACCCGATCATAGAAAGACTTAAATTTCTCGGCATATTTTCCAATAACCGCGATGAGTTCTTCAGGGTAAGGGTGGCCACCATAAAACGTTTGGCGTTAGTGGATATCTCCAAAAGAAGCAAATTTGGGGATGATCCAGAATTGTTGCTCAAAGAAATCCAACAAATCGTTGAGGATCAGGAAAAAAAATTCACCGACACTTTTATAGAGATTAAAAAGGCTCTTGAAAAAGAAAATATCATCTTTCGCAATGAAAACAATCTAAGTTTCGAACAGGGAAAATTTGTCAGGAAGTTTTTTCACGATGAAGTAAGGCCTTTCCTGTTTCCAATCATGCTAAACAATCTTGAAAGTCCAGATTTCCTGAGAGATAACACCATTTACCTCGCGCTTGAACTAAAAGATTCGACAGGAGAAAAGGAAGACGATTATGCAATAGTCATCGTGCCGACAGATGATGTTTCCAGGTTTGTTTTGTTGCCAGGTAAAGAAAAAAAATACCTGATGTTTCTCGATGACGTGATCCGTTACGCAATAGGTGAGATATTTAATCCCTTCGGATACGACGAGATCAAAGGCTATACCATCAAGTTTACACGTGATGCGGAACTTGACTTTGACAATGATGTATCAAAAAGCTTTATTGAATTGATGAGCGAAAGCATTAAAAGAAGGAAAAAAGGTTTGCCGGTACGATTTGTCTACGATGAAAATATACCAGATCCATTGCTCAAAAAACTGACAAAAAAACTGCAAATCAGCGAAGTCGACAATATAAGGGGTGGCAGTAAATACCATAATTTCCGGGATTTTATGTCATTCCCGAAAATTGGCTCAAAACACCTGGTCTACCGGAAAACCATTGCACTAAACCATAAACTATTGCCGCGCAACAAAAGCATTCTGGAAGCCATTAAAAATCAGGATATCCTATTGCATTATCCCTACCAGTCATTTCAGTATATTGTAGATCTGTTAAGAGAAGCAGCCATCGACCCGAAAGTAAAGGCCATCAAGATGACTTTTTACAGGGCCGCTCGTAATTCAAACGTAATGGATGCGCTTATCAATGCAGCCCGAAACGGAAAGAATATCACTGTTTTTCTTGAAATACAGGCACGCTTTGACGAAGAAGCTAATATTTACTGGATCGAAAAACTGACCGATGAAGGGGTAAAAATTATTAAAACCCTGCCCGGCTTCAAAGTGCATTCAAAATTACTGTTGATCCGCCGAAAAGAAGAAGGTGAAAACATCTATTACGCAAATATAAGCACAGGCAATTTTAATGAATCCACGGCAAAAGTTTATGCCGACGACAGCCTGTTAACAGCCAATCAGGATATAGCAAAAGAAATTAACACCTTGTTTCATTTATTTGAATCACCTTATAATCCGCCGAAGTTCAAACATCTTTTAGTGGCACCTTATTACATCCGAAATAGTTTTATCCGGTTAATCAACAAGGAAATTAAAAATGCCAAACAGGGTAAGGAAGCTTGGGTCATCATCAAACTCAACAGCATTACCGACAAAAAAATAGTCAAGAAATTGTACGCAGCCTCAAAAGCAGGTGTTAAAATCCGAATTATTTGCCGTGGTATTTGCATACTCATCCCAGAGGTAAAAAAACTGAGCGAAAATATTGAAGTGATAAGCATCGTTGATAAATACCTGGAGCACTCCCGTGTATTTGTTTTTGGCAATGACAGAAACCCGAAGTATTACCTGGCTTCTTCGGACTGGATGGTAAGAAATTTTGACCACCGTTTTGAAGTTGCTTGCCCTGTATATGATGAAAATTTGCAGCGAGAAATAATGGATATGCTTCAAATTCAATTGGCCGACAATGTAAAAGCCAGGTATGTGAATACTTCGCCAAACAATCAATACAAAGAGGCCACAACTCCAAATGAACTACCCGTACGCTCCCAACTTGCTATATACAATTACCTTATGAAATATAAGTGATACAAACAAGATGCTTTAATTGCATTTTAAAAAATTAATCAGGATATATTTCTTTGAAATATCACTGATTGGCTACAAATAATTAAATTTGAAGCTCAACAGTTAAATCAACAAGGGATGAATACCCGGTACCTGATATTATATATTGCTTTAACTCTTTTGCCTGTTGGTTCCTTTAGCCAGTCAACGGCACTTGATCAGGTCTCCACAAATTCAAATGACCGGCTTGAAGAAGTTTATTTATACCTGCGATTAGCAAATGAAGCCAAAACTGTTGACGCTGAACAGGCCCTCTCATATACCCGTCAGGCGTTGCAGCTTGCCAATATCATTTCTTCAATGGAAGCGCGGGCTGAAGCCAACGAACTTATGGGCGATTTGTATAAAATGATGAACAATTTCCAACCATCTATTAATTATTTTCTAATTAGCGGAAAATTATATAAAAGTCTTGGAAAAAAGGAAAACATAGCGAAGGTATATAGCAAACTCGGAATGCTATACATTCAAAATAATTACAATTTGGAAAGCGCCCAGTTTTATTTTCAGGGATTGCTGGATTTGGGTATTGAGTTGAACAATCAAAAAATTATTGCAGATGCATATAATCAGATTGGGGGTATTTTTTTTAGACAGGGATCATTTGACGAGGCTAATCATTATATCAGGGAGGCACTCAAATTATGGGAACAAGCAAGAGACCAGGAAGGCATCAGTGCCGCACTAAATAATATTGGCGAAATATACCGGATGAAAGGCAGCTATAATACAGCTCTGGATTATTTTAACCAGAGTTTATCGATTAGTGCGAATATCGGGAATAAAGATTTGATGGCGACAAATTATAAAAATATAGGGCTTATAAAAAGCCACTATGATGAAGTTGAAGAAGCCTTTAACTATTACAATTTGAGCCTGGATTTATTTAAAGAAACCGGTAATATAGAAAACCAGGTGGATATAATGCTAACAATCGGCAACCAGTATTATTCGATAGGCAACTATAAAAAGGCGTATCAAGAGTATATCAAAGTCTATCAGATAGCTTTTAGATCCAACCATTGGACACACATTGCTGATGCGGCAATCGGTATTAGCCGTGCTGCCGATCAGATGCGAAACTATAAATTATCGCTCAAATATTTTCAAATATATGCAGCTTATAATGATTCGATCGCCATACGACAGAAAATGGATCGGATCACTGAATTGCAATCACGATTTAAAGAAGATCTGCAGGAAAAAGAATTGCTCATCGCGAAAAATGAACTTGCACTTTCTGAGAATCAAAACAAATTGAATACGCTTAAGCTCAATTTACTTATTCTATGCCTATTTTTCATTCTCATTATTTCCATCCTAATTTTAAACAGATATCGCTCACAAGCAAAAAAAGAAAGATTGATAAGAGAAAAGGACACCCAGTTGCACACAGCCCAAAGAGAACTTATGGAGATTGATATTCAGGCTAAAGACAATGACTTGATGAATTTCGCTTTACACCTAGTACAAAAAAATGAAATGCTGCAGCATCTTCAAACAGAACTGAAAAAACTACCCTACAATTCGGATGAGGAGACTTTACAGCGTATTTCTGAATTGAATGCTGCTATCAAACATAACCTGAGCTTAAAAGAAGATTATGAAGAGTTTAAACATAAATTAGATCAATCATACAACGACTTTTTTATTCGCTTAAGAACACGGTTTCCAAACCTTACAAAAAATGAAGAACGCCTTTGCGCTTTTTTACGATTGAACTTGAGTTCCAAAGAAATAGCAGTCATCAACAACACCAGCGTAAAAGCGGCTGAAATGAGCAGGTACAGGCTCCGAAAAAAAATAGGATTAGAATTCAATGATTTATTGCCCGAGTATTTGCAAAATATTTAAAACACCTCGTGTAGTACTACTTTCATTTATATATATCTGTTTTTCTTTTATTTATAATATTCATGTAGAGCTATTCTTATTTAGAATTGTTATTTATAAGTTTATTGTAGAATTCATGTAGAAGTTAAAATAATAGATTATTTGCATTTAGAACTTAGTTTTGGATCCGAGATTAACTAAATCTTTGTTGGATGACAAATTCAAAGAACAGATTTACAGATACACAATTACTTGAAAAGTGCCTTCAAAACGATCGAAAAGCACAAAATATGCTCTA
>SWBW01001618.1_pt1 | contig 16583 bp, 13 predicted proteins | sample 4693041 | NCBI WGS metagenome assembly SWBW01 (sample SAMN10267271, study PRJNA491770) | bioreactor metagenome | isolation source: DHS bioreactor inoculated with marine methane seep sediment | place: Japan: Omine Ridge, Nankai Trough | collected 2006-05-06 | reverse complement strand
CTTAAAGAGGAAGAAGGTCGTCGGCGGTGGCAGCACAGCGGCGGTGTCGCTTTTACCCAGTGCCGCGATTCCAGCCTCGCTGACGTAGGGCAGATGGTCAATGCTCCGCGCGCCCAGCTCCACCCCAAGCTCGGTACCTCCGGTACACGCCAGCTCGTCGGCGTGGAGCTTCAGCCCCAGCCCCAGCGATGAAGCCGCAGTCAGGACGCGGCGGCTCTCCTCCACGGTGAAAGCACCGACATCGCAGAAGACATCGCAGAACTCCGCCAGCCCTTCCTCCGCTACCTGGGGCAGCATCTCCTCACAGACCAGGTCGAGGTACTCCCCGCGCCGGTCGGCGTACTCCTTCGGCACCAGGTGCGCGCCCATAAAGGTTGGCACCAGCTCGAAGGATTCTTCCTCGTTGAGTTGCCTGATGACCCGGAGCAGCTTCAGTTCTGATTCCAGGGAGAGACCGTAGCCGGACTTTGCCTCAAAGGTCGTAACGCCCTCTGCCATCATCCGGCGCAGGCGAACCCGTGCCGAGGTGAGGAGCTGCTCCTGACTCATCGAGCGGGTACCGTTGACCGTGGTCTGGATGCCGAGGCCCTTCTCCTGAAGCTCCTCGTAGCCAGCTCCGCCGAGGCGCAGCAGGAACTCCCCGGCGCGGTTGCCGCCATAGACTGGGTGGGTGTGCGAGTCAATCAGCCCGGGCAGCACCATCCCGCCGTGGGCGTTGACCATCACCGTCTCGTCGGTTATCCCCTGGAGAATCTGGTCTTCCGGACCGACGGCGAGGATTTTTCCCTCAGCCACCGCCACGGCTCCCCGCTCAATCGGCTTCAGCTCACCTGCCGTCGCGCCCCGTTTGGGTAGCTCTCCCGCGCAGGTCAAGACCTGACTGGTGTTATAGACGACAAGCTCGGCTCTCTGGTGGGTTCGATGGGTCATAACTATATCTGGAAGTCGATGATTTGGTTGTCTTTGAGGTTGTCAATCTGCATGTACCAGCGGGTCGCCTTGATGAACATATCCGCCGGAGCGAGGCCGATCAGCTCGGTCTGTTTAATCGTTACGCCGTAGCGTTGCGCCTCACGGCGAATCAACTCCAGCACCCGGTAGATCGGGGTCTTGAGGTAGTTGAGGAAGTTCATCGATATCTGCACCATGCCGTCGCGGCGGACGAAGACACCATGCTCCATCAGCGGCGCGCCAAGCTCGTCGTAGCTGGTAATGGTAACGGGACCTTCCTCGCTATCTTCCAAAAAGAACCCCGCGCCCTGGACGTTCACAAAGCCGCCGGAAGTTCCGCGCACCGCCTTGGCGATTCGCTTGCCGATTTTCACGTCGGTGGTGTTCAGGTTGACGTTGAAGGCAATAAGGAAAGGTCGCGCGCCCATAATCGTCGCCCCCGCTGTGGGGTGGGGCTTGTCCGGGCCGTAGTCCGGCTTCCAGAGCGGGTCTTCCATCTTCTTCGTCAGACCTTCGTACTCACCCTTGCGGATGATCGACTGGCTCTCCCGGTGCGGAGCCGTCGCTGACTCCCGATAGAGATAGACCGGCACGGCGAACTTATCGCTGACCAGCTTGGCGCAGTCCTTCGCCAGCTTGGTGCAGTCCGCCATCGAGGCCTCGCGAATCGGGATGAACGGGCTAACGTCCACCGCGCCGATGCGGGAGTGCGCCCCCGTCTGCTGATTCATGTCAATCAGCTCCACGGCTTTCTCGTAAAGTGCCAGGGAAGCCAGCTTCAATCCTTCGGGATCGCCGACGCAGGTAATCACCGAGCGGTTGTGGTCGGGGTCTGAGGAGTAGTCGAGGAGCTTGACACCCTCGATGGTCTTCAGCGGCTCCACGCAAGCGTCAACCACGTCGAGGCGACGACCCTCGCTGATGTTCGGTACCCATTCTATCAATGCTGCCAAGATAACCTCCGAGTTTTGAGAATCAATCGTCTAAGACGAGGCAGATTGTAACACGGCAACGCGGTGCGTTGCATCACACTTTCGCGGCTGGGACATTTGATGTTTTGTATTCGCGACCACGGTCATCCGCTCCCGCTGGTTGCTCACAAAGGTCGCTTGATGGATAGGAAACGGCAACGCGGTGCGTTGCATCACAGAATTGGCAGGGGTGAAGCTGCGTCTTCGCCCAACACCGTGATTGCAAAGGGCGCACACACAGGTGCGCCCCTACCAGCGTATTCCAAACAAACACGAGGTGTTACGTAGGGGCAGGCCCCTGTGCCTGCCCTGATATTTCAAGAGGGCAACCACGGGGGGTTGCCCCTACAAAACCTTGCGATGATTGTTATTCCAGCAGGTTTTGATGTTGTAGGGGCGACCGTCCACAGTCGCCAGTTAGATGAGCGTAGTTCATCTGCCGCAGAGGATACAAACCCTTTTCGCCTGTTTACCCAATTGCAACGAGCCGACCGGTCGGTCGGCCCCCAACAGTTATATCTCGTTACCTGTAATCTATCTTACAAATTCGCTAGCGGATTACCCTTCTCACAAGCTGACGTTGGGTTGTCTGTTCGTCGCCGATTGTAACCGCTCCGGCTGCCAGTGCCAAGCCCTCCCGCAGCCGCTCTTCGCTATTCGCCCGGAGCAGCAGCAGCGGCTCGCCCTCGCTCACCTTCGCCCCCCGTGGGGTAACGATTTCTATGCCGGCTTCCAGGTCGAGTTTGTCGTCCAGCCTCCGCCGTCCAGCCCCCAGCGCAACCGCCGCCCGCCCGATTGTCAGGGCATCCAGCCGCCGCAGCCAGCCGGAGCGGGGAGCGGTAACCTCAGCGGTCAGCCGCTCTTTACTCCGCTTAATGAAGGAGCTAAGGTCGCCGCCCTGAGCGGCGATCATTTTACCAAAAATCTCACGGGCTTTGCCGTCGGCTAGTTTCGACTGAGCAAGCACACGGGCAGCGGTGATGCTCTCCGCCAGCCCGGCTGCCTTGACTCCCTGAGCGGCAAGCTCGACACATAGCTTAGATAGCTCGGCTATCTCAGCAGAACCATCGCCAGCAAGGATGTCCAGAGCCTCGTCCACCTCGTTGGCGTTGCCAATCTGCCGACCAAGCGGCGCGCTCATATCGGTAATAACGCAGACGCAGCGGCGACCCTCTGCCTCGGCGGCTCGCTTCAGCCAGCGAGCCAGACGCAGTGCCTTCGGCTGGCTGGGGAAGAGCGCGCCCCGCCCGACCTTGACATCGATGACGAAGCTGTCCGCTCCCGCCGCCAGCTTCTTGCCGATGATACTGCCGACGACGAGGGGGATTGACTCCACGGTGGCGGTTACATCACGGAGGTGATAGAGAGCGGCATCGGCGGGGGCTAGCTCCGCCCCATGCCCGGCGATGAAGCAGCCGTTCCGCCGCAGCAGATCGTTAAGCTCGCTGGGGGAGAACTCCAGCCGCAGACCGGGGATGGCGGCGAGCTTATCCAGCGTGCCTCCGGTATGTCCCAGTCCTCGACCGGAGAGCTTCGGCACGGCGGCTCCGCAGGCGGCAAGCAGGGGAACGACGATGAGCGAGAGCTTGTCTCCCACCCCGCCTGTTGAGTGCTTGTCCACCAGAGGTCGCTCCACGCCGCGCCAGGTGAGCCGCTGACCAGAGTCGGCGATGGCACGGGTGAGGGTCAGGGTCTCCCGGAAGTCCATTCCTCGGAGGTAGATCGCCATCAGCAGGGCAGAGATTTGGTAGGCGGGGACGGTTTCTTTACCGAGGGTCAGGGCAGTCGCCGCCTCGACGAACTGCCGCAGCTCGTCGTCCCGCAGGCTCTTGCCGTCGCGCTTACGCTGAATAATGTTGGGGAAGTTGCTATTCAATCTCGCTCGCTTCGTCTGAGGATTCTGCCGCTTCGGGGGCTGTCTCGGTCGCTTCACCAGCTTCACCCTCAGCTAGTTCAAGGGCTGCCTGTTCCTCTTCGGTCAGTACAACGATTGGTGGCGGCGGTGGCTCAATCAGCAGGTGGTCGGCCAGGAGGGTTAGCTCCTGATGGAGTAGCTCCTCGTGGTCGGCGTAACAGTACGCCTCAATCAGGTGCAGCCGCCTGCCGACCAGCACCAGCGTAACCTCGTTGAAGGCGCGGGTGAGGATACCGGAGATGTCTTCCTTCTCGCTGTAATAGATCCGTCTGGCAGCGGGATAGCCGTCAATCTCCACCGCTTTACCCTCACCGAGCATTGCACCGGGTATCATCTCGCGAACCAGCTCCCGCAGATACTCCTGGAGAGCCGCCTGTGGCGCCGCGCCCAGCCAGAGTGCCTGCTCCACAACATCGGGGAGGTTGTAGAGCGGATAGACCTCTACGTAAGCCAACTCGTTGTTTGAGCCAATCTCCTCGACACGGATAAAGAAGGGCGTACCACCCTGGGTGTGGTCAACCCAGGCGGCGTTCGGCGTAAAGAGAGTGTAGGGCGGATGGCTGTGGAAGCCAATGGCAACGGATGGCTCGTCTGCTGCCCCTGAACCTTCTTCGCTGGTAGAGGAGACCTCCGACCCAGCCGAAGCCTGACCAGCGGACGCGGGCTGTCGCTCCTCTTCATCACAAGAAAATAGGAGTAAGGCAGCAACGAGCAGAACCACGATGATTAGAGAGGGCTTCATTGAAGCTCGTCTGCTGAACTTGCTGCAGGGAAGAGGGGGCGGTCGTCCATCGTCAGGGTAGCTTTGAGTTCCTCGTACTCAGGGAGCAGGTCTTCAATCTCGTCGGCGTAGCAGTAGAACGCCGTCAGGTAGAGCTGGTCGCCGATGAGCAGCAGGGATAGCTCGTTGAAGGCACGCGCCGGGCGGTCGTCCTCGACCTGCGCCTTGTCGTCCTCAAAGCGACGGCTCACCCCAACCAGCGGTTCAGAGTACCGCCTTGCCTCTTCCTCCAGCCAGACCAGCCCATCGCTAACCCGCTCCACTTCGATAGCCAGCATGGTTGCCAAATCTGCCTGCACTGTGGACTCCAGCCCCAGGGAGCGAACCGTCGCCTCGTCGTCCAGATAGCGGTTGTAGGGCAGGATTTCCAGATAGCCCACCTCGTCGTCATCTCCCGCCTTGTAGAGCCGGAGGAACAGACCGCCATCGGCCTGAGCAGGCTCCATCGCAATCCAGGCATCGTTGGGTGATTCAATAGCGTAGCGTCCGCTAAGAAGCTCACCACCGGGGCCATGCTCCGGTGAACAGGCTGTCAGCAGAAGCAGGGGCAACAGGACGATCAAAGCAAGGTGGTGAGTGGTAGAAAACATTATGAAACCTCGTTGAAGATGCTCTGACGCGATAAGTAAAACGAAAAATGGGACGGTTACTCCGCCCCATTCTAACACGATAGGTTCAGAAACAGCACTGGCAACTACAGCATACGAATAACCCTCTTCCCCGCCAGCTTGAAGCTGGACACAGACTCGCGGCTAACCGTCAACACCAAATTACGTTTATCCCCGCGTCTTACCGCTCCCGCTGGTCGCTACATTACCCTACATTTGCCTTAGGGTAGCGGACGAACTCAAGGTGTTCCGGGCGAAGCCCGGTACTGTGATGCAACGCACCGCGTTGCCAGCTTGAAGCTGGACACAGACTCGCGGCTGACCGTCAACATCGAATTGCGTTTATCCCCATTTTACCGCTCCTGCCAGTCGCTACATTACCCTACATTTGCCTTAGAGTAGCGACCAACGGGAGCGGACGATATCAAGGTTTTCTGACCGAAGGTCAGCCTTGTGGTGCAGTGTACTACGCTGCCTATAGCATGGGGATGTTGACTCCGTGCTTTTTGGCGTTGTCGATTGCCAGGTCGTAGCCAGCGTCGGCGTGGCGAGCAATCCCCATTCCCGGATCCGTAGTCAGAACCCGCTGGAGGCGACGGTCCATCTCCTCGGTACCATCGGCAACGATGACCATTCCGGCATGCTGGGAATATCCCATCCCCACGCCACCGCCGTGGTGGAGGCTGACCCAGCTTGCCCCACCAGCGACGTTAATCATAGCGTTGAGGAAAGCCCAGTCGCTGACAGCGTCGGAGCCGTCCTTCATCCCCTCGGTCTCCCGATTGGGACTGGCAACGGAGCCGCAGTCGAGGTGGTCGCGCCCGATGACAATGGGAGCCTTGACGATGCCCTCACGCACCATGCGGTTGAACTCCAGCCCCAGCTTTGCCCGGTCGCCGTAGCCCAGCCAGCAGATACGGCAGGGTAGTCCCTGAAAGTGAACCTGCTCCCGCGCCTTCTTGATCCAGCGAGCCAGCGGTTCATCATCGGGGAACAACCGCAGGACTGCCTCGTCGGTTCTGTAGATGTCTTCGGGATCGCCGGAGAGAGCGCACCAGCGGAAGGGTCCCTTGCCTTCGCAGAAAAGAGGACGGATGTAAAGCGGAACGAAGCCCTTGATGTTAAAGGCATCCGGCGCGCCGTTCTCCAGAGTCATGCCGCGAATGTTGTTGCCGTAGTCGAAAGCGATACTCCCCTGCTTCTGCATATCCAGCATGGCGTTCATGTGTACTGCCATTGCCTTTAATGAGAGCCGCTTGTACTCCTCCGGGTTGTTCTTGCGGAGCTTGAGTGCCTCGGTCAGGCTCATGCCGTTGGGTACGTAGCCGTTGAGTTCATCGTGCGCGCTGGTCTGGTCGGTTACCACGTCGGGAACAACGCCGCGTTTGAGCAGTTCGGGATGCACATCGGCGCAGTTGCCCACCAGACCGATGGAGAGCGGCTCGCCCTTCTCGGTGTATTCCTTAACCAGAGCCAGTGCTTCGTCGAGGTCGCTGACCATCCGGTCGCAATAACCGGTGTCGAGGCGTTTTTGGATACGCACCGGGTCAACCTCTACATCGAGGCAGACACCGTCGTTCATGGTTACCGAGAGCGGCTGCGCGCCACTCATTCCGCCCATGCCACCGGTGAGTACCCATTTACCCTTGAGAGAGCCGCCGAAGTGCTGCTGTGCCAGCTCTGCCAAAGTCTCGTAGGTTCCCTGAAGGATACCCTGGGTACCGATGTATATCCACGACCCGGCGGTCATCTGACCGTACATCATCAGTCCCTTCGCCTCCAGCTCGTAGAAGTGCTTCCAAGTAGCCCACTTAGGCACCAGGTTGGAGTTGGCCATCAACACCCGTGGGGCTTCGGCGTGGCTCTTGAAAACCGCCACTGGCTTGCCCGACTGCACCATCAGGGTCTCGTCGTTCTCCAGCTTTTTCAGAGATTCGAGAATCGCCTCCAGCGATTCCCAGTTACGCGCCGCCTTACCGGAGCCACCGTAAACGATCAGGTTATCCGGGTCTTCGGCGACTTCGGGATCGAGGTTGTTCAGCAACATCCGATAGGCGGCTTCCTGCTGCCAGCCTTTACAGGTCAGCTTGGTACCAGTGGGAGCCTTGAGCTTGCGTGGCATTTTATCTCCTTCTTTTTCTTAACAGGCTAGAGAGTTGGGATAATCACTTCAATCTGGACAGATTTGACAGCGATTGCGTAAAAGTCGCGCGAGATGCTCATCCGGCTAATAGCGAGGCGGTGGCGGCAGCTTGAAGCTGCACACACTTAGGCAGAACTCGTTTTACAGAGCGTGCCACCGCCGTCCCTGCCTTTTTAGATAGGATACTACAGCAGTTAGGAATGTGAACACTACAGCTCTTGAGCAAAAATACTTTCGTTACTGCTGACTATTCGCAGATGCTCCGCCGCCACCGAACTAGCAGCAATAATCATCTTGCGAGTACACTTGAAGCCTGACGACAAAGCCATCCTCCTGCCACTTTCGCTTCTTTTGACGTGAACATAGCCGTGCAGCATAACAGACTGTCTGTCACGAGGTTATCATTCAACGGCAGTCCATAGTCAGGTGATTATCCCAGAGAGTTTCATCAGTGGGTGAACCTTAGCACAGCGACCGAAGTGCCGCAAGTATTCACCCCGCCCCATTGACGCGTGGCAAGATTGGTGATATATTGTGAGAGTCGAACTGTTGTGTAACATAGAGAAGGATAACAATGAAAGGGGTTACAATGAAGAAGATAGTCGCGCTCTGTCTGCTGATGCTTCCTCTGGCGGCGATGGCAGGAGTTTTACTTGAGGAAAGTTTTGACGATGGTCTGCTTGGCGGTTGGACACGGGATCCCGGAACGATCGGACAACGCTGGGGTATTAGCTCTCAGCACTACTACGATCCCGACTACGGGCTGGTCTGTGAAGAGGGAGATACCCAGGACGAGCGCGTTATCTCCCCGGCTATCCAGCTTGGTAGTGCCAACGCGGTGAGCTTCTACTGGGCTACGAGCTACACCTGGTTCGTTTCCCCCCACGACAATGGCGACTACAGCCTGGAAGTCTGCGATGTTACCGACCCCGGCAACTGGGTTGAGCTGTGGAATGAAAATGTCGAAGGAGCCTTTGAGAACTGGACCTGGTACAACACCGTCGTCGAGCTGGATTCCTCCTGGAACAGTAAAGAGGTGCAGTTCGCCTGGCGAGTCTATGCCGATGATGCCGCCGATGTCTGGCTGGACTTGGTTACGGTTTATGATGAGTACCACTCCGCCGTAGAAGAAAGCAGCTTCGGACAGATCAAGGCTATGTTCTGGTAACAGTTCTGCTAATATCAGGAAAGAGTCGCCCAAGCGGGCGGCTCTTTTCATATTGTGGATTGTACAAAAAAGGCCACAGTCTCCTGTGTCCCGTCATTGTAACCAAGTCCTGCCTGTAAATACCCGACTCTTAGCCAGCCCCAAAGCCTGTGTTACCGTAATCCCCGGCTGCTTTTGCCTAGCCCCTTTGGTGGCGGAGGAGAGACTTGAACTCTCGACAACACGGATATGAGCCGTGTGCTCTAACCAACTGAGCTACTCCGCCACAGACAACGCGGGGGAGTATAGGTTAGAGGGGGGGGTAAATCAAGAGGGTTGTGGAGGTAGTGGTTGTTGCTGGTGGCAAATCGCCGTTGCCAGGGCATCGGAGGCATCCAGCGGCGTAATCGGTCCGGCAATACCCAGGAGCCGCTCCACCATAAAACGCACCTGCTCCTTCGTGGAGCGACCTCGCCCACAGACGGCACGCTTGATTTGCATAGGAGTGTACTCAAAGAGAGGAACCTTCGCCCGGCGAGCTGTCAAAAGAACCACCCCACGAGCGTGTCCCAGCAGAAGGGCTGTGCGTGGATTGTGCGCGGTGAAGATGGTCTCGACGGCACAAACATCTGGCGACCAGGTGTCAATCACGGCGGTTAGCTGTAGGTAAAGCCGCTCCAGTCGGTCGGGGAGCGGCTCGGATGACTTTGTGGGGATATGCCCATAGGCAAGACCCCGCAGGGTCTCACCAGTTTCGATGATGCCGTAACCGGTGCTGGCGAGCGATGGGTCGATGCCCAGGATACGCATTAGCCAAGCTCAACATCGTCGGGGATGTCATAGTTAGTGTAAAACGTCTGAACATCATCATGGTCATCAAGGGCTTCGAGGATACCGATGGCCTTCTCTCCTTCGGATTCGGAAAGAACCAGCAGGCTGTGGGGGATGTAGGCAAGCGAGGACTCCAGAACCTTGAACCCACCCTTTTCCAAAGCGTTCTGTACTGTCGCGTAATCCGTTGCTTCGCTGAGTACCTCAAAGACTTCGCCCTCGTTAACGATATCCAGCGCGCCAGCTTCAAGGGCAACCTCCATCAGCAGGTCTTCATCGGTGGAACCATCGATGATGAACAGCCCGCGTTTATCGAAGGAGAAGAGTGCCGCACCGGACTTCGCCATATGACCGCCATACTTCTCGAAGATAAAGCGAATCTCCGGCGTGGTACGGTTGGCGTTATCGGTCAGGGTCTCGATGATAATTGCGATCCCGCCGGAGCCGTAGCCCTCGTAGAGATGCTCCTCGTAGGTTACGCCGGGAAGCTCCCCTGTGCCTCGCAGAATCGCCCGCTTGATGTTGTCCTTGGGCATGTTCTGGGCGTTGGCGTTTTGAACCGCCGTGCGCAGGCGCGGATTAGCGTCTTCATCGCCACCGCCGTTACGAGCCGCTACGGTGATTTCCTTGATAAGCCGGGTGAATATCTTGCCGCGCTTGGCATCGGCAGCACCCTTCTTGCGTTTAATCGTTGACCACTTGGAGTGTCCTGACACACTACCTCCATCGAAATGGGAAACTGTTCTATCTGCTGCTGCTAGTGTATCCGTCGATGAGCGGTCTGTCAACGGTTGCCGTTGCCTCTCGACTCAGGCTGGCTTTTCAAACGCCCCGTAATCTGGTATTGTTGTTGTTTGGGTTCGCTAAGAAAGGCAACCGTGATGAAGCTCCGCAAAACTCTACTGGCTGTTGGATTACTGGTCTTAACGCTTGTTGGCTGCGAAGCCCCCGCTGGTTGGTACATCGGTGGATACTCGTACTCCGTTGAAGATGCGGACTGGAATGATAGCGGCGAGGTCGCCTATGTCCTTAATCGTTCCCTGGTTGGCACAAAGTGCGCCCCCACTCCGATTCTCTGTTACCAAACCGCTGATAATCCTCCAGTCAAACTGAGTGAGGAATACGCCAGTCCCTTTTGGCTGAAGGACGGTCGAATCCTCTCCATTGGTCGCTGGAGCATCGCTCACGTGGTGATTGACGACCCGCGAACCGGGGACAGCACGCTTTACGACTATTACGAGTACATGTACTTCTACGACTGGAGCTTCGCCCCGGAAGAAGGAACGCTGGGAACCCTCTACGTATCCGTGGCTGACTTCCGCTCCGACCCCTACACCAGAGGGATCTATCGTTTTGATCCGGTGGCTGGTGAGTTGAGCCTGGTAACGGAATGGGAAGCCGATAGTATCGCGGTGAGCGATGACGGCTCACTGCTCTGGTGGTGCGAGCGGCTGACCGAGGGCTATAGCTACGGTCTGCTTAACCTCAACACTCTGGAAGAGAAGGAGTTCGCACCAGCCGGCGGAGTTTCCCAAATAGTTGACTCGGCTCCTGATGAGGAATACCTCCTCTACCAAGATGAATCTTTTGAGTACCTGCTCCTCAACGCCAGTGGCTCAGCCACGCCGCTCAGTCTCCCGGTGGAAAGAAGCTATCCCGTCCGCTTCGACAGCCTCGGTCGGGTCATCTTTAATCAGGATAACGACCTCTGGGCATATGACCCCACCAGCGGAGAGAGCGAAGTGGTGCTGGAGCGGGACGAGTGTATTCCGGGTAATGATTAATCTCGCGCTATGCTACAATAGCCACGAGGAGGATTTTTTATGCGCGCCTTTTTACCAATCCTGTTGCTTCTGCTGCTTACCGTTGCCATCCTCTTGGTTGGTTGCGTGGAGGTTACTTACCCCAAAACCAGTGAGTCCTATGTTGCCGTAAACGGTTTCGAGATGGACATCCGGTGGCCGGGCAGACCCATAGACAGCGACTACTCTATCGGCACGGCGGAATGGTACTTCTGGTATCCATACTCGGTCTGCCTCGATGATTCGGGCAACCTGATGGTCGCTAACATTCGCGGTGGCTACATCGAGCGGTTTGACATCTCAACGCCGGAGTCTCCGGTTTGGTTGGAGTATTGGAAGTGGCCGCGCGGCAAAAACTCGCCCACCTATCCCCTCCACATCGCCTGGGAAGGCAGCAACCTGATTGTCTCCGAATCTCTCGATGAAGGGGACAGTGCTGAAGGTCACCAGGTTGTTCGGGTCATCCTGCCGGAAACCAGATATGAATCTTTTGAGCCTCCATCCAGCCTGCCTAAATGTGGAATTATCTATGATAATAATATTTCACAACAGTACTTCCACCATGAAGACGCTCAACCCGGCGGAGTAGATGTTTCGCCAAACGGCAACATCATCTTCATAGATACCGACAACTGCGGTATCTACAGCTACGCTCCAAGCGGCGACCTCCTCGCCTTTGGTGGTGGAGAAGGCGAAGACTCCGGTTTCTTCCGGGTTCCCATCGGCCTTAGCGTTGACAATGATGGGCGAGTAATCGTCGCCGATACCTGGAATCACCGTGTTCAGATTTTCAGCCTGATCGAAGACACCGACGATGATGATGACTACGACTACCCCTACAAGTTTAAGTTCGAGGATGCCATCGGCGGTCTGGGAAACAACAACGGCGAGCTTTCCGCGCCATACAGCACGGCAACCGATGCCGAAGGGAACATCTACGTCGCCGACACCCGCAACGCCCGCGTGCAGAAGTACGATGCCGAGGGCAAGCTCCTGGCGATAATCTACGGCGACGGATACTGGCGGCTGCGCGCTCCCCTGGACTTAGTCGTAACGCCGGATGGAGACCTGTGGGTAATCGACGCTTACATCTGGTACGAACCCTGGGATGGTGAGCCGCTCTTCCCCGAAGACTTCGCCCGCCTGATTCTCTTCCGCAAAAACTAGCAGCGACTGTTGCTAAAAGACCACACATTTGACAACAGTACAACCATTTAGAATAACTCAATCCAAGATAGGGACACGGCATGCCGTGCCCCTACAAGTCCGCAATGGAAGGTATTCCCATGAAAGCACTCATCACTGGCGGCGCCGGATTTATCGGCAGTCATCTCTGCGATCGCTTTGCAGCAGAGGGCTACAGCGTCCACGTCGTCGATAACCTCTACTCAGGCAAACTGGAGAACCTTCACCCTTCCTGGAAGTTTCATGAGGTAGATGTCAGCACGCCGGAGCTGGCGAAGGTTTTTGAGAGTGTCAGGCCGGAGCTGGTAATCCACGCGGCGGCGCAGATTCGCGCGCGCTCAACCGATTACCTCCTTGACACCCGCTACAACATCATCGGCTCGATCAACGTCTTTACCCTGGCGGCGAAGTACGGAGCGAAACGGGTCGTTAACTTTTCCTCCGGCGGAGTGGTTTACGGCGAGCCAACCCGGCTTCCCTGCGACGAATCTCACCTTCTCGCTCCACCCAACTCCTACGGAATTAGCAAACTCAGCGCGGAGCGTTATCTGAAGTTGATCAGCCAAACCTCGAAGCTGAAGTACGCGATAATTCGCCCGGCGAATATCTACGGCCCCCGTCAGTCCGCCGACGGCGAAGCCGGGGTCTGCTCCATCTTCGCGGGAAAAATGCTCGACGGTGAGATTCCTGTTATCTACGGCAAGGGCGACCATACCCGGGATTATCTCTTTGTCAGCGACCTGGTTGACGCTGTCTGGCGAATGGCGACTGATAACAAGGCTGCTGGCAAAACCTACAACGCGGGAACGGGCATCCAAAGCGACGTGCTTACGATTCAAAGTGAACTGGCTCGGATTACGGGCTACTCTGGTTTGGTGAAGCACGGCCCGGAGCCTGAGGAGATTTTCCACTCAGCTCTGGACTACAGCTTGATTAAAGAAGAACTGGGCTGGCAGCCCCGCTACAGCCTAAGCGAGGGACTAGTCGAATTGGTCAACTGGATAAAGTCGGGGAGCGTCCGCTAGACTGACTTATTCAAAACCTTTGCTCAAAAACAACGACACTAAAAAAGGCGGCATATGCCGCCTTTTGGTTATTCCGTGTATTGCTTAGCTCCCCTACAGATCGAGGAACGCCTTGAGCTTGTTGCTGCGGGTAGGATGACGCAGCTTGCGCAGGGCTTTTGCCTCAATCTGGCGCACTCGCTCTCTGGTTACGTTGAAGATCGTACCGACCTCGTCCAGAGTACGCGGGCAACCATCGCCAACCCCAAAGCGGAAGCGCAAAACCTTTTCCTCACGCCGGGTCAGGCTCTCCAGCACCCGTTCAATCTGCTCGCTCATCAACAGGAACGCGGCGGAGCGTGCCGGAGAAACCGAGCTTTTATCCTCAACAAAATCAGCCAGATGACTATCTTCTTCCTGACCAATCGGGGTCTCCAGACTAATTGGCTCCTGGGCGATCTTTAGAATACGCCGCACCTTATCCGTACTCATCCCCAGCTCGTCGGCTATCTCGGTGGGAGTCGGCTCCCGTCCCAGCTCGTGGAGCTGCTGGCGGCTGGTACGAATGACCTTGTTGATCGCCTCGATCATATGCACGGGAATACGGATGGTCCGTGCCTGGTCGGCAATGGAGCGCGTAACCGCCTGGCGAATCCACCAGGTCGCGTAGGTGGAGAACTTGTAACCTTTTTTATAGTCAAACTTGTCCACGGCGCGCATCAAGCCGATGTTACCCTCCTGAATCAAGTCCAGGAAGTGCAGCCCTCGGTTAGTGTATTTCTTCGCAATCGAAACCACCAGACGCACGTTGGACTTAACCAGCATCATCTTGGCATGATGCACCATCTGCCGTCCGTCGCGGATGGTGTTGACGACCTCGCGCAGTTCCTGGGTGGACATTCCGACCTGTAACTCAACCTGACGAACCTTAGCGTGAGCCTTACTCAGCCGCTGGATGTAGCGAGCGAGCTGTTCTTCGTCAAGGTGCAGCCGCAGGCGCAGTTCCCTTGCCAGCTCAGAGACCATCTCTGGATCATGGGAGAGCTGGTCTGCCTGTTCCTCGGTGATCTGTAGCTTCTGGAGTAGTTCGCGGAAAGCTCTGGACTTCAAGCGGATGAGCTTGAGCAGGTCAATAATTCGCTCGGCAAAGCGATTGATATGCCGGGGGTGGAAGTTGACCTCCAGGAGCTTCTCTCGAATAAGTGCCATTGACTTCTCAACAGCTTTTTCGTCGTACTCGTCCAGATTCTCGACCAGTTGGCGATGCTCCACCAGGGTCTCTTCGAGCAAAGCGCAGGTGAGACGAATGTATTCTTTTTGCTTGTAAAGGGGCAGCCGTCCCTCGGCGACAATCCTGACTACTTTCTCAATCTTCACGTCGCCGTTGTTCAGCTTCTCGATCAACCCTTCCAGATCACGATGGGTAGAGTGAACGCTGAACACCGCGTCCTGGACAACGTTTTGTCCCTGCTCAATCTGCTTGGCAAGCTCAACCTCACCCTCCCGGGTGAGCAGGGGAACCCGCCCCATCTCTCGGAGGTACAGCCGTACCGGGTCGTCAGTACGAACCTTCTCGTTGATAGCCAGTGCCTCGGCGTACTGGCGAGCCAGGTTCGCCTTGTTGTACTCAGAGGAGTTGGTTAGCTGAACCTTGGAATTATCAACGACGTTGATGTCCATTTCGTCGAAGAGCATGAGCAGCTCGTCAATCTGCTCCGGTGAGACAACCTGCTTTGGCAGGGCATCGTAAAGCTCGGAGTAGGTGAGGAAACCACGCTCCTGCCCTCGGCTCAAGAGTGTTTCGATACTCTTTGTCGTTAGTAGTTCCTGTACAGCTTCATCGTGATGAGTTGGAGTTTCCGACACCATAGATAAACCCTATCTTGTTGATAATACGGCTGTTATCAGGCAAGTATCTACTAATCAGCTTCATAAACAACGCCCCACGGGGCGTTGGAAACTATCTACAACCTCGCGAGAATCAAGCTGTTACGCAAGATTTAGCCACGTTTTCAGCGGTTGTTGAACGGGGGAATATGCACTCAAAAGAAGGCTAACTATCCCCCAGCCAACGGGAAGCATTCACGCCCTCTTATATATACCAGAAAGTGGTTACTGTAAAGAGGTAATGGGAAAATAGTTATGTTTTTAGCAGATCCGGGGGAGTTGTTCGCCTATCAGCATATCTACTATCCGCTCGCCGCCAATGGCGGTTTCCATGATTACCCGACCGGAATTGTCAGCGGTAATCTCACCAATCAGCGCGGCCTCGGAACCATAGGGATGACTGCGCGCCGCCTGGAGAACCGCCTGGGCATCGTCGGCTGAAACTACGCCGAGGAGCAGTCCCTCGTTGGCGACGTGGAGAATGTCCAGCCCCAGCAGTTCGGAGATCGCGCGGGTGGCATCGTGGACAATCAAACTTTCTTCGTCCAGCCTCAGCCCCAGTTTGCAGGATTCAGCCAGCTCGTTTGCCGCCGATGCCAAACCTCCCCGGGTACAGTCCCGCAACCAGCGCACGGCTCCGGCTTCGCGAAGAGTCTCAACCAGACCGTTCAGTGGCGCGCAGTCAGAGGTCAACGGCGTGGTGAGAGGAAGATTCTCCCGAACCGCCATCACTGCCAGCCCGTGGTCGGCTAAGGCACTGGTGATAAAGAGTTTGTCTCCCACTTTCGGAGGAATGGAGAAACGGCGATGGTTTTCATCAAAAACACCAATCCCCGCCGTGTTGAGGTAGATTCCGTCGGCCTGTCCGTGGGGAACGACCTTGGTGTCTCCGGCTACAATCTTCACGCCAGCGTCGCTGGCGGTACGAGCGATGGAGTCCACTACCTCGTCAAAATGTTCGAGGGAAAAGCCTTCCTCAATAATCATTCCAAGAGTGAGCCACGCCGGACGCGCTCCCATTACTGCCAGGTCGTTGACCGTTCCGCAGACCGCCAGCTTGCCAATGTCTCCACCGGGAAACCGCCAGGGACTGACGACGTAGGAGTCCGTCGTAAAGGCAATCTCGTCGGCGGGGATTTGTAAAATTGCCGCGTCGGAGAGCTGATCAAGAATGCTGTTACCCAGTCGGGAAAGCAGATGCTCCTTGACCAGTCGAGCGGAGGTCTTGCCACCACCACCATGCGCCAGGGTTATAAGTTTGTTACTCAAAGCTATTCCTTCTCTATCCAGACTCTATCCAGACAAAGCGCACTGGGTCGACCAAACGGCCGACCCAACAGTTTATTCAACAGAGCGGT
>SWBW01008658.1_pt1 | contig 16695 bp, 15 predicted proteins | sample 4693041 | NCBI WGS metagenome assembly SWBW01 (sample SAMN10267271, study PRJNA491770) | bioreactor metagenome | isolation source: DHS bioreactor inoculated with marine methane seep sediment | place: Japan: Omine Ridge, Nankai Trough | collected 2006-05-06 | reverse complement strand
TTCAAGCAAAACGCCTACACCGCTTGCGCCATCATTAGCACCATCAATAGGTTCACGGTGTTTCGTTTCATCCTCGTCATAATCGGCAAAAGGGCGTGTATCCCAATGCGCCATTAGCAATACTCTTTTTGGGATTCCCATATTAAAAGAAGCGATGATATTTTTGCCATGCCTGGTTATATTGTCATACGTTCTGGCCTTAAAAGGCTGCACCATCACCGTATCACTGTATGATCTCAACTTTGTTACAAGCCAATCGGAACATTGCTCATGCGATTCCATTCCGGAAACACGAGGTCCGAAGGATACTTGTATATCAACAAAATGATAAGCAGAATCGGCATTGAATTCGGGTATCTGAACCCTTTTTTTGGTTTCTATTTTTTGTTCATCCGTGTCTTTTTTATTCGACATATGCTGACATGAAAGCATAAAAAAAAGTGGTATTAGGATGATTGATAGGAATTTCATTGTCAATTATTTCTTTAAAAGTGTTGTATTCTCTCCAAAATTGTCTGTAAAAATTATCTCATTTATAGTTTTCCTACTGCGTTTTGCGATTTCTGATTTATACATATCTTCCGGTAACAAGTTCGGATCACCGTAATAACCAAAAGCCGTTGCGGAAACCGGTTCGAAATCATCAGGTATTTGAAATAATTTGATGGCCTTTTCCTGGCTGAAACCACTCATTTGATGTGAATAAATGCCTTGATTCATTCCTTCGAGACACATTTGAGTCACGGCCTGCCCGAGATCATATTTGCAGGTGACATTATTCTTTTTGTTATGTGTGAATGTTTTTTTTGCGATGTTAATCATTAGCAAAGGTGCTTGTCCAGCCCACTTCCGGTTCCATTCAACCAGTGTTTCAAGCAGTTTTTCGTGGGTCTCCGTACCTTTTATGCCTACAATAAAGCGCCAGGGTTGTTCATTAAAAGCAGAAGGTGACCACCGGGCAGCCTCCAACATACGCATGATTTTTTCATTCTCAACGGGCCGTTCGCTTAGAGCACGAGGACTCCAGCGATAGGTGGCCATCGAGTTAATTTTATATTTACTAATAATTGGCTTTTTCATTTTTTAATTCTTTCAGCAAAATTAGGCATTTCCAACGCAATATCTGGTTTAAAATACCAAAGTAAACAGGGCCCCTTCGTCAGGCTTTGACCTGACGCTGATGCTGCCTTTGTGCATTTGCATAATCTGTCGTGAAAGACTCAACCCAATACCCGAACCAGTTTTTTTTGAGGTAAAAAAGGGCATAAAAATCTTGTCCAGAATATCTTGTTTGATGCCTTTTCCATTATCAGCAAATTCAATGGTGGTACGGTTATTAAGATTGGTGGAAGCGACAATAGTAATTTGAGGTTCAGGCACTTCTTTAATCGCATCAACAGCATTTAACAACAGGTTGATTACCACCTGGTCAATCAGGTCAGGATCGGCCAGAATTTTTAAATCCTGAGGAAATATTTTGATTCGAATAAGGATGTTATACTGGCTGATTTTGGGCTGTAACAATTCCAAACTTCGATCGAACAATTCGCGCACGCTGAAATACCGGAAATTGGGTTTTGGAATTCGGGTTAAATTACGGTAGATTTCTACAAAGTTTAACAGTCCTTTGCTACGGCTTTCAATGGTTGAGATGGCATGCAGGATATCTTCAAGACCTTCCTGTTCATCGGCAGTAATCTGCGGATTTGAGCTTTTATATTCATTCAGCATGCTGCTTACCGTTGAAGCTAACGATGAAATGGGGGTAATGGAATTCATGATCTCGTGGGTTAACACACGAATAAGTTTTTGCCACGACTCTATTTCTTTTTGCTCCAATTCAGGATGAATATCCTGAAATGAAACCAGTAAATATTCTTCGCCACGCATCCTGAATTCGGTGGCATGTATGGAAAGCTGCACCAATTCATCCTTTATAAAGAGCTTCAGCAAGATTTTCTCGCCTGCTTTCATCTGCATAAGTTTGTCGGGCAAATCTTCTGAAATATCTTTTAAATGTTCAATTTTACGTAATGTCGCAATTTGTAAAAGACGCTTCACGGCATTGTTAAAAACATCAACATGGCCATCGCGTTTAAATACGATAATACCGATGCTTACATGCTGAATTACAGTTAGCAGATAATTGAAATGTTCTTCTTTCTCTGTTTTGTTCTTATTGAAAGCGGCAATAACTTTATTAAACTCCCAATTTAAACCTTCAAAACTTCTTCCAAGCTCGTTATCGGTAAAACTGCTTGTAAAATCGGCATGGCGAATAGATTCGAAAAAACGAATCAGTTTACGGTTCGTTTGCTCGGTATACCTGATCAATGCCACCACTTGAACAACTAGTAGCAGTGATAATATGATGGTACTAACCATATAAGCGGTTTGCTGATAGGTAAACACGATCAGTAACATGGTTATCACCAACAGTGCCACACGCACAACCACCTGTAACCTGAACCTCTTATAAACCATATTTTTCAATTCTACGGTATAGTGAAGCCCTTGTCAAGCCAAGTTCTTTTGCTGCCCTGCTGATATTTCCTCCATGTTTATCAACTACTTTTCTAATCAGCAATTTTTCAACCTCATTGAGGTTCATATTATCAGGAGCAAACGACTCATCCCGGTTATTGTTGGTATCGTCCATGAAGAAATCATGAGGTTCAAGAATATTTGATTCACTCAGAATCACAGCCCTTTCAACGGCATGTTGTAATTCCCTGATATTGCCAGGCCAATCGTGCATTTGCAAACGTTTTATGGTTCCGGTATTCACTCTTTTTCGCTGGATATTATATTTTTTACAATACATATCCAGAAAGTATTCCAGCAAAGGTTCAATATCCTCAAGACGTTCTTTGAGCGAAGGAAGCATGATTTCTACTGTATTGATCCGGTAAAGCAAATCTTGCCTGAATTTACCTTCATTCACCATCTGATAAAGGGGCATATTGGTAGCGCAAATAAGCCTGACATCAATAGGAATTTCTTTATTGGAGCCTAATCGAACAATCTTGCGGCTTTGCAATACACTCAGCAATTTCGATTGCAGGTTTTGCGAAAGGTTGCCTATCTCATCCAGAAAGATGGTTCCTTTGGCTGCTGCCTCAAACCTGCCAGAGCGATCTTCTTTTGCGTCAGTAAATGCGCCTTTTTTATAACCGAATAATTCGCTCTCGAACAGGCTTTCTGTAATGGCTCCGAGATCGACATTGATAAAAACATTATTGTTTCTTTTTGATGCACGATGAATAGCGCGTGCAATGACTTCTTTCCCTGTCCCATTTTCTCCCAGAATCAACACATTGGCATCCGTTTTGGCCACTTTATATGCCATGCTCATTACCTTTTTCATGGCCGGCGATTTGGCAATAAAATTGCTATAAGCCTGGTCTCTGTCAGCAATCAGCATTTTTTGTGTAGACCGCAAACTTTGTAATTCAACTTTCGACTCCCTGATACTTAGGGAAGCTTCAATTGTTGCCAGGAGTTTTTTATTATCCCATGGTTTTAAAATAAAATTGGAAGCGCCTTCTTTAACGCCCTGAACGGCCAGCTCAATATCGCCATATCCGGTAATAAAAATAACCGTGGCTGCAGGATCCAGTTCCAGTATCACATTTAACCAGTGAAATCCTTCTTGACCACTGGTGGCATCCCTCGAAAAGTTCATGTCAAGTAAAATGACATCATAGTTTTCGCTCTTTAGTAAATCGGGAATATTTTGGGGGTTGTTCTCAGTATGAATGATAGCAAAGTGTTGACGAAGAAACATTTTAGCCGCCAATAAGATATCGATATCATCATCAACGATTAAAATCCGGGCTTTTATTTTACTCATAATGAATTGATTTTGTAAAACAAGAATAATTGGTGTAGTAAAATTAATATATAATGTTCAGGTATGTACAAAAATATGGACGAATTCGGACACAATAAGTTACACATTGTTGAAAATTATTTATGTAAATGCTGTCACGCAAAGGGTTGTGAGGTTTGGCACATATTTCGTTAAAGTTTGTTAAGAGATGTAAATAAAGCAACCTTGTCCTTTAACAAAATTTTGAAACGCGCTGATTATTCGGCACATAGTTTTAAAATGTTAATATTGCAAAAAGTTGTTTTTGAAAAAATTAGCCGTAAACGTACATAATGATCGCTATTAATAATTTAAACCGGGTTTACCAGTCGGAAGGTGTTGAAACTAACGCACTTAAGAATATTAATTTTAAGGTTGATGAAGGTGATTTTGTTGCTGTTATGGGACCTTCGGGCTGCGGTAAAACCACATTACTTAATATCATAGGAATGATTGATGATGCTAATAACGGAACCTATTCTTTTTTAGGTAATGATATTTTTTCATTAAATGAAAAGCAAAAAACCGAACTCCGAAAAAAGCACATCGGCTTTGTATTTCAGAATTTTAATTTGATTGACGAACTGACCGTTCTTGAAAATATTGAACTTCCGTTGTTTTACCTTGGCTGGAAAAAAGCTGACAGGAAGAAAAGAGTTGAGGAAATTGCTGAGCGGCTGGAAATAAGTCATCGAAAAAAACTATTTCCTGTACAATTATCCGGCGGACAGCAACAAAGAGTAGCTGTAGCGAGAGCAGTAGTTGCTGAGCCACGTTTATTACTTGCTGATGAGCCTACCGGCAATCTCGATTCAATGCATGGAGAAGAAGTAATGAACCTGCTTGGAGAGCTGAATAAAGACGGTACCACTATTTTAATGGTCACACATTCGCAAAGAGATGCTTCTTACAGCAGAAGAACTGTGCACTTATTTGATGGACAGATTATCAATGAAAATCTTTCACGCTTGATATAAACACACTGCATTGATAGCCAATTACTTTAAAATAGGGTTTAGAATACTGATCCGGCAACGAAGTTACACGGTGCTGAATGTGACTGGCCTTGCCATCGGCATTGCAGTTTTTGTTTTCATCTATTTATATGTTCAAAGTGAAATAAGATACGATAGGCACTGGACAGATAAAGATCAAATATACAGGGTCACTTCAAAGTTCAATTTGGACGGTAATATTGACAGCGCGGCACTTACTCCTTTCAGGCTAGCCGGTGAGTTTGAAAGCTACCCTGAAATACGCTTTTCCACAAACTTGTTTTATACAGACCCTTCAGATATAAATGATGTCTCATCATTGGTATATAACGAAGAGGTTTTTGAGGTCCCCGATATTACCCTAGGCAACTCGAATGTATTTAAAATATTTGATTACCAATTTACAGAAGGCTCCCCCGAACAATCTTTATCAGAGCCTTTTACTATTGTTATTTCAACCGATGTGGCGCAAATGATTTTTGGTGATGAACGGGCATTAGGTAAGCATTTAAAAACCCATGTCCGAGAATATACGGTTACTGGCGTATATGAAAAAAAAGATCGCCCTAGCCACCTGAATTTTGATGCCATTGTTTCAGTAAATTCATTGCCAGAAAGCGACTTGTCCATGTTAAATGAAAACTGGTTCTGGATAAATTGTAATACCTATATTAAAATTGTCGATACAGCTGACCCCATTGGATTTGAACAAAGATTTAATGAAGATTTTAATCAGAAAATGGCTGAATATATAGCCGATAATAAGCTGCAGGTTGAAGGATACAGCCATTACAAGCTGGAACCAATTATGGATGTACATTATAACACTACACTTCTTTATGACAGCCCAAGCAATATCGACAGCTCATACCTATATATTTTTGGTATTATAGCGGCCTTTATACTGTTAACAGCCTCAATCAATTACATCAACCTGGCTACAGCCCGGTCACTTAAAAGAGCCAAAGAAATTGGGGTTCGTAAAGTACTTGGCGCCTATAAAAAACAATTGACAATTCAGTATATTGCTGAATCTCTTATACTTACATTCATCGCATTTTTTCTGGCGCTAGCCTTAGTGGAACTACTAATGCCTCAATTCAATACACTGGTGGGCAAAGAATTAACCTTAGTGGGTAGTTTATTCACAAGAGATGGAATATTTTTTGGCATCCTGTTGATTATTACTGTTTTTGTGCTTTCTATTATCAGTGGCAGCTTCCCGGCATTTATCCTATCGGCATTCAGACCAGTGAGTGTGCTGAAGGGCAGCAATATTCTTATTGGTAGTGATGGAAAGCAGCTTATTTCAGGTGGAAGGCTCAGGAAATTTCTTGTAACACTACAATTTTTTGTGGCCATCGGAATGATTATTTCAACCTTAATAGTTGCTAGGCAAATTGTTTTTATCGATAACCAACACCTGGGCTTTGATAAGGAAAATGTGATCGTGATTAATGTACCACAGGATACTTCATATTTGACAAGATCGGGTAATTTTTTAGCAGCATTAAAAGATCATCCTTCCATTGAAAAACTATCCCCATCAGGAAGTGTACCGGGATACACCGCCGGCAGAAGAATTTTTTATGTAGGTGATACAACGCAAGCCTCATTAATAAGTTTAAATGTATTTGTTATAGACACTAACTTTTTCAACCTACTTGATATTGCTTTGCTGCAAGGGGATTCCTTTTCCGAATTGCCTGAAAACGATTCAGGCATTTATTATATAGTCAACGAAGCAGCCGTTGAATTTCTAAATCTGGATAATCCCGTAGGATCACAACTTACTATCCCGCAAACCCGTGGCGGTAAAATTATTGGTGTGGTTAACAATTTCAATTTTTCTTCCTTACACCGGAATGTGGAACCTTTGGTTTTTATACATTATTCAGGGCACCGTTATGTGATGCTAAAAACAAATGATGCTCATAGAAGTAAAGCTATTGAACACATCAATAACACCTGGAAACAATATAATGAAGGGCAGTATTTGCATTATACATTTCTGGATGAGAAACTGGAGAGCCTCTATGGACGTGATAAGAAAATGCTTTCATTATTTATTTATTTTTCCGTGTTCGTTATATTTATATCCAGTTTGGGATTGTATGGGCTGTCATCTTTTTTAATAGAGCAGCGAACCAAAGAGATTAGCATCCGGAAAATACTGGGAGGCACCAAAACACAAATTATTACACTTCTTGCCAAAGATTATTTATGGCTTGTGCTCCTGGCCGGTTTACTAGTTTCGCCCCTTGTTTTTTACTTGATGGATATGTGGCTGAATAGCTTTGCTTACCATATTCGTATGAATGTCTGGTATTTCCTAATTGGTATTTTTTCAGCCTTGTTAATCGCCTTTCTTACCGTGCTCATCCGGTCATTTTACGTGGTAAGGCGTTCCCCAGCTGCAACTCTCAAATACGAATAATTTAGAATCCTAATTGATTTTTAAGATCTTTTATGCGGGATTTGCTCACATTTACACGGCTTCCATCCTTTAATATCACCATCGAACTATCTTTTCCGTACTTTTCAATTTTCTGAATGTTGTTCAAATTGATAATACTCGAGCGATGTACCCTTACAAATGTATCCTTGGGCAATACTTTTTCAAGGTAATTCATGGTTTCCTTTTTCAGGAATTTACCTTTGGCTGTAAAAATTTCCACGTAATCATCTTCCGATTCAATTCGGACGATTTCTGGCACAGGCACCACATCTATTTTACTGCCGGTTTTTACAAAAATGCGTTCAATTTCTTCAGTGTCCTCTTTTACCTGGTTTGCAAATTCTTTTATCTTGGACTTTTCACTTTGCTGATTTAACCTTTGATACACTTTGTCAATGGCTTCGGAAAAACGTTGTTTTGAGAATGGTTTCATTAAATAATCCACTGCACTTAGTTCAAAGGCCTTAATCGCATATTGATCGAAGGCGGTTGTAAAAATCACATCGGGCACATCATCCAACAATTCGATCATTTCAAAACCTGTAAGTTTAGGCATCTGAATGTCGAGAAACACAAGGTCGGGTTTCATTTCATTGATGGCTTTTACACCATCAAAACCGTTATCACATTCGCAAACTAGTTCAATATTTTCATGATTTTTTAAAAATGCTTTTACCAGCTCACGTGCTGGCTTTTCATCTTCCACAATTATGGCACGTAGTTTATTCATATTAATTGTTTTTTGGAATTTTCAGAATGGCCCTGAACACCATTTTTTCAGCCTCAATTTCAAGTAAATCCTGTCGCTGATAAATTAATTGCAAGCGTTTCCTGATATTTGACAAACCTATACCCTGCCCTTTCTTTTTAACGGCTTCAGGGTCGTAATCATTGCTGATTTCGATATAAAAATAATGCTCATTCGATCGGCAAGATACTTCAACCAGCACCTCATCTGTACTATTGTAAACACCATGCTTAATTGAATTCTCAATTAGAGGCTGCAGGATCATATTGGGTATTTCAAAATCCAGGCAATCATCCGTTACTTTCGACACGAAATTCAAGCGTTTACCAAAACGTACTTTCTCAATATCCAGGTAACGTTTGAGGTTTTCAAATTCCTGCCTTAAGCTGGCTTTTTCATTCTTATCATGACTTAATGAATACCTCAGAAAATCAGAAAGTTTGATCACCATCTCCTGGGCATCTTCGGGATTGGTAATGGTAAGCGAACTGATCGAATTTAAACTATTGAATAAAAAATGGGGATTTATCTGCGACTTTAATGCATTTAATTCAGCCTCTTTTACCAGGTTTTGAAGTTCTGCCTGTACACTCAGCTTCTCCTGCAAGTCTTCGTAATACATAATAACATAGTAAAACATGATGAAGAACAGGTAGAAGAAAATACCCAGAATTACCCGCCACGGCAAACTGTCATTTAAGAATTGAATGTAGGACACGTTATCGCTATAGAGACTTTTTAAACCGAAATAAGCTCCGGTGATCCAAATGGCAATAATAACCACTGCCACAATCAGGTGGTTCATTATCAGATCAAAAGTCGATTGATTCTCGCGCAGGTTAAACCTGATCACGTACCATAAATTATAACCAATTATGGCAAAACTAAAATTAAATATGGCCGCATCCGCCAGGCTGATGCCGCCATCAATTTGATAAAAAAAATTAACTACAAGTGTATGAATTGCAAAAATGATAATCCATGCCACAAAGAAAGTGAGGATATAAGTTCGTTTTTTCGATAATGGATTATGCATAATGCTTCATTAATTGAACGGAACCAGCGATCCGCTAATATGCATGTTAAAAACTTTTTACTTCAATGCCACCAAACATCACGACACCTTTTAACAGTAATACTTTATTTTCTTTTACTTCATCAGGTCTAATGTGCCGTTTGTCAGTAAATCCACCGAACAGTGAAAGCGCATCTGATTTTACCTGCCAGTCATCTGGTACAACTAGTTTAGTACCTCCAAACAGTGTGAATACATCAATAATGGCACCTTCAGAAGTTATTTTTGCTGTTTTAAGGTCAAGATCCCGACCACCAAAAATGGCGGTTAAAGTGCCTCCTTTAAAGTTTTGAGATTCAACCCTAAGCACGCCACCACCAAATATGGCAATGTCATTTAAATAGTCAGTTGAAATAGAGCCATCTTCATCGCGAGTTTGCTTGTTGCCCACGCCGCCGTGTTTTCCTCTACGACTGATTATAATCAGGCCTATTGCGATCAGAATTATGGGCCAGAATACCTGATGGAACCTGATATCGGTACCCAGAAAACTTGGTACCCAGAAAACAAGACCCAAGCCTATCAAAATATATCCGGTTACCCTATGATTTTGCGACGCTAATAGCACCAAGCCAACACCAATTATAATTGTTTTCCAGTTTAAAATATAATGCCACAGTGGCATGTGAACAATATTGAATGTATTCAACATTAACAAAGCTCCAGCAGCTATCATGATGATGGCAGCCACCAGTTTTCCATCTAACGATTTTTTATTTTGTTCCATTTTAGTACACTTTACGTGATTTACAATGCAAATCTACATTGGCGTGCCACGAATGTAAATAAAAAATCGGTGAGTAGCGTGGTTTAGTCGGTAAACAGGCTAACTATGGTGTATACGGCGAATTCTTTCAAATGTCATTTCATATTGTTTTATTTGACGGCCACCATATCTGTTTAATTTTGCATATTGTAGCGGCTTAAAGAGAAATCCATACAAGAAATTATAATTAGAACAATGCATGCCTTATGAAAGAATTCTGGGATGAACGATATGCCAAGAAAAATTACGTGTATGGCACATTGCCAAATGCATTTTTTAAATACGAATTAAGCAACCTTAAGGCAGGCAAAATATTACTTCCTGCCGAAGGTGAGGGCCGAAATGCAGTGTATGCCGCCGAACAGGACTGGGATGTGTATGCTTTTGATTATAGTGCTGAAGCCCAACATAAAGCTGATAAACTAGCCAAAGATAGAGGGGTTTCAATCCAGTATAAAGTTACCTCCTTCGATGATGTGACGTTCAAGCCTGATTTCTTCGATTGTATCGGGCTATTTTTTATTCATGTGCATCCTGATGATCGTAAAAAATATCACCGGAAAGTGGTTGAATGGCTAAAACCCGGTGGCACCTTAATAGTTGAAGGTTTCTCGAAAGTACAAATCAATAAGCCAAGTGGTGGTCCAAAAAGCATTGATTTGCTATTTTCTGAAATGGAACTTAAAGAAGACTTTAAACTTCTTCGCCAATTTGAAATCAATGCATTGAACACCGTGCTTAACGAGGGAAGTTATCACCAGGGAGAAGCATCAGTTATCAGGATAAGAGGAGTTAAATAATTTATAATTGTGAATATTGTTTAGCCTCTGATCCCATCCAGACATGATTTTTAAAAACATCTGAAACCCCCTGTTCATAGGCATCAAACGATTTACATTTTTTAATTCTATTAAAGACCTTTTCAGGTTGATCGAATCCATAACACAGGAAACCCCAGAGTTCTTTCATAACATTAATTGCCTGCAATCGGTCATTCATTTTCTTGCGATATGCAAGGTATAAATCAGTTACAAACTTATCAATCATTACCTTTCGACCCTCAAAAGGAATTTCTATGCCTTTTATGTCTCCTGGCATGAAAGGATCAATAAGCAAGCCCCTACCGATCATCCAAGTATTCAATCCGGAAAATTGAAATTTGATTTTATCAAGATCGTTAACAGAAAAAATATCGCCATTATAAACCAAAGGCATTTCGCACAAATCGATGCATTTGTTGAAAGTTACAATATCTACATCGCCTTTATATAGCTGCTTACCAATACGGGCATGGATGATCAATTCAGAAATTTTAAAATGGTTAAAGACGGGTATCAGATCAAATATTTCATCAGGGGCATAATATCCCAACCTGCATTTAACAGAAAGATTAATGGGTATATTATCCTGTATTTTTGATAGTATCTCAGAGACCATTTCCGGGTGTGGTAACATACCTGATCCTCTTTTTTTATTGGCCACGCGCGGATACGGACATCCTAAATTCCAGTTGATCTCTTTAAAGCTCTTTTCGGCACAAAAATTTGCAAAGCGTACCATTTCGTCGGCATCTTTACTCAATATCTGAGGTACCAATGGTACATTATGATGACTGACTATGTTTAATTGATCTGAACGGGTGGTGAGGTTTTTCTCCTTGTAAATACCGGTAAAAAAAGGCGTAAAAAGTTTATCAACTCCCTTAAAGTACTCTGTATAAATATCTCTGAAAACGACCCCGGTAATGCCCTGGAAAGGTGCCAAAAATATCGTATCCCGATTATTCATAAGTCACAAAAATAACAAAGCCTGGCATGAAAACAGGATTAAAACAAGAAATGACTAATAATGTTGTTCCACTAAGGTAGCTACATCGTAAGCATTATTGGTAATAAGAATGATGATACCATTTTCGTCTATCAGGAACATCTGCGGTATATTTCCTACTTCATATAAATTGGCAACCGGCGAATCAAACCCCTTAAAATCACACACATGATCAAAGGTCAGGTTTTCGTTGACAATGCCTTCCATCCACTTATTTTTTTGGGTATCTAAAGAAACGGCAAGTATTTCGAAGTCCTTATGCTTATATGCATTGTGCAACATCACCAAAACAGGGTTTTCTTCTTTACAATAGGAACACCACGATGCCCAGAATTCAACCAACACCAGTTTTCCTTTATAATCAGAAAGTGACCTGTTGTTTTCATCCACATCGGGTAGGGTAAATTCAGGTGCCGTGTTGCCTGTTTTAATTACTTCAACAGCATCCGGTTCATTCTTTTTACAGGCTGCAAGCCCAAGAAAAAGAGAAATTATTAATATCAATAGAATTGTATTCCGCACAGTTGTTCAATTTGACTTTAATAACAACAATAGCATTAAATTATTGCGATAAATGATGGTCGAAAACTTTAAGAAAAACTTATAATGATAATGATAAAGACCAATTTACAAGTTTATCACTTGTTTGGCATCCACATCAATGTTTCCCAACCCAAGTTCTTTAGCCGCTGTAAAAGTATAAATATCATCGGGTACCATTCCGAGTAGTGATGACGCATAAACGTCCATGGCAAGGGGATCTGTACCTGCAAGAATTAGCCCCGGAGAAGTTGTTTCACCGGGTCCACGGGGTCCGTTATTAATAGCGCAAACCCCTGCATCAATAATTGAAAAGTCCGGTTTCCTGATCAAGTTCAGATCGGCAATGCAGGTTGACAGATACACCGTTTTACTGTATGTATATTCGCCATCCGGTGAATGCATATGCCGATTGGTATCACGCGAAGAAACACCCATCAGGTTTTTTAATATCCCGGAATAAATGGTTCCGTTATGATGTTTGGCAACGGGCACATTAATAAAAACATCCGATTCCATAAATACCTTGAAAATCTCTGCCGATTGCATTTCTTTACCGCCCTTTATGTCAATTTCTACCCTTTCATCCCCATAAACGATTTCATCAATCAAGGGTTTCATTTCTTCATAATACTGACTTTCTTCCCAATACCCCTCTCTCACAGGCTTATAGCAAATAATCTCCTTCGCACCAGCATCCTTAAACATCTTCATTACAACTAAAACAATATCAGGATTGGTATAAAACCCTTTGTGCACCCATGGGCTATTGACCAGGAATCCAACTGAATTTCCGGGCTTAACAAAAGATTCAATGCCGCCTAAAGATTCGATCAATTTCGGAATGGATTCTTTCGGATTTTCAGACGTGATCGTATAAATGTCACTTTCAGTACTCAACAAATTTGCCCACATAATTTTAGGCATTAGTGACAAGCCGATAGATATACCCCCGACAGATATGCTTCTGCGAATAAATTTTCTCCGGTTTAGTGGTTTCATTATGCTTCGTTTTTATTGATAAAAGCTAGATGGGTAAAGTTAACAGAAAAATGAAAATCTCGGATGATTTAAACCAAAATGTGTAATTTCAACTTTCTTTGTATAACCTATAAAACCAATTATTATGTTATTCGACAATTTATCTATCGGGCTGGATGTTGCAACGGCCCTATCAGTTATCGCAGCAGCTATCGCTTTTATATGGAACTCCGTCAATTCTAGCAGAAGGGAAAGTGAAGAAAGGCAAAAAGAAATCGTTAGAGAGCGTATTGAAAGACGAAAAGAAATTATAAAAGAACAGGTATTCAGAGTTGTTGATAAACTGATTGATGAACAAATTTTCTTATTCATGGAAATTTCTAAAATTGAAAATCAACTCAGAGATGGCAAAACAACCCAGGATTTGACTCCGTTCCGCGATCTGATTGTTAAATTCCTGTATATTTTCGAGAGCCGGATAGACCCCATTGGAAATGTATACGGTGATGGCAGATTTTTAGAACTGGTAGATAATTATAAATCAGAAATTGATGCTTGGTTTGCTAATTTTTATCAACTGATCAGTCCCGAGAGTAAAAAATCGTGGGATTTTGAAATTATGTACGAACCAGCCACCATCACTAAAAAACATATCAACAATTTACTTGTAGCATCAGAAGCGTATATTGACAGTTTATAGGCCTATTAAAACTTAGGAACATTCCCAAGCTACATGCAAATAGATCAAAAGGACTAATAACCTTTATTTATTGTTGTTATTTTCACTTTTTTCTTCTTTGTCAGGCAACCATTCCTATTAGTCCAGCATATATAACTGTAATTGTTTGAATCTATTCCTAATACAAAATTATATTATTAAGAATGGTTTTAAATAAAGTTTATATTTTTGACGGCTATTTAACATAAACAACTTTTAAAGAATGAAAAAGACGATTTACATTTTAACCCTATTCTTAATTTCAATCATTCAGAACCCATTATTTGCGCAAGAATACACATTTGATGATTTTATTGGCACCTGGCATGGCTATATTAGCAGCGAAAGCTTTGGTGGATATAATGATCCGATGACAATGACAATTTTTGAAAATGGCTTCTACACCGAAACATCGGGACATCTTATGCCTACTATTTATCCCAATACACAGGAATGTGAATATGATGCTGAAACCAACCGTATGCATTGGTGGTATCTTCAAACAGTTTATGTCGGGCAATATTTCTACCAGCATTTTTTTTATGATGTGGTGTATTTTACTAACGATACACTCGAAATGCACTATAATTTCTGGGATGATCCTGAGCCCCACCCTCAGGTAGGAACTATTTTTCTGGTAAAAGAAAATTTAACACCTCCGCCAGTCAATGTAGCTGCTGAAATTCTTGACGAAGGTATGATGCTCAGTTGGAACGCACCCAATGTGCCTCCCGCAGCAGAAATGCTTGGCTATAATATCTATTATAAATACGATAATAACCCGTTTGAGGTAATTGCTTTTGTTGAAGAAACGCTTTACACACATAACGGTAATTTCCAACCTGGCTTTCATACTTATTACTTGACGGCAGTTTATGATTTAGGTGAATCTGACCCTTCCGGTGAAGTTGAAGTTGAGGTTTTAATTACAACCATTGAAGAAAGGTTGAATATTCATACACTCGTATATCCAAATCCGGCTTCGGAATTTTTAAATATTCGCTCCGATCATCATATAAATTCCGTGAGATTAAACAACAGTTCCGGGCAAACTTTGAGCAGTATTGAGTTCAATGCTAAAACTTATAAAATGAATATAAATGGTCTACCTCGTGGATTATATTTCCTAATTTTACACACCGATAAAGGAACTGTTTCCAAAAAAGTAATCATTCAATAAACCCTTTTCTTAAAAAAGATGAGAAGTATTTTTATAGTTGTTTTTGTAGCTTTGTTTTTCAGTGCATGCAGTAAAAGCGAAACAACTTTGACAAATGCGAATAATCATACAGAATCGGATTCGACCCTCGTGGGTGACATCCGGTTTCTTGCCCTTGGAGATTCATATACCATAGGTCATGCAGTGAATTTGAATCAGCGTTGGCCTGTGCAACTTTCCGATTCACTTTCTGAAGCCGGAATTAATATATCCGGAGCAGAAATCATTGCCCAAACCGGCTGGACTACCCGGCAATTGATTAGGGGCATTGAGCTGCAAAATCCGCAAGGGACCTATGATTTGGTAAGCCTGTTAATTGGAGTGAACAATCAATACCGCAAACAAGACACTGCTACTTACAGGACTGAATTCAGGGAGCTTTTACACATGGCTATCGCCTTCGCTGATGATAAAGCAACCCATGTGATCGTTGTTTCCATACCGGATTATGGGGTAACCCCTTTTGCACAAGAAATGAACCCTGAAAAAATATCAGCAGAAATTGATGCTTTTAACCGCATTAATTACGAAGAAACAATGAATATGTCAGTTAAATATATAGATATCACTCCCATCTCCAGAAAAGCAGCATATGACCCAGACCTGACTGCTGGCGATGGGTTGCACCCTTCAGGAAAAATGTATACTGAATGGGTGGCACTGATCTACCCGATTGCACTTGAAATCATACAAAACCAATCAAAGAAAAAAGAATGACGGAAGATCATTTTGAAGCCAAAATTGAGTTTGCCCGGCAAATGGATGAACAAGATCCGTTGAAGAGTTATAGAAAACAATTTTACATACCGGAATCTGACACCATTTACCTTGATGGTAATTCACTTGGTCGATTGCCCAAAAAGACCCGTGAAAAGATACAATATACGACCGATTATCAATGGGGAACACGCCTTATCAGAAGTTGGAACGAAGGCTGGTACGAAGCTTCAAAAAATGCGAGTAAAAAACTGGCTCAAATCATTGGGGCAAGTGAGGAAGAAGTTGTCATTTGTGATTCGACTTCTATAAATCTTTATAAACTGGCATTTGCTGCTGTAAAAAGTCAACCGGGCAAAACAAAAATAGTAAGTGATGATCTTAACTTCCCGACCGATTTATATGTTCTCCAGGGAATTATTGATCAATTAGGACCGGATTACAAGCTGGAACTCGCGCAGTCGAAAGACGGTTTAACGATTGACATGCATACACTGGAAAAAACTATTGATGAAAATACGGCTCTTGTTGTGCTTTCTCATGTAGCTTTTAAGAGTGCTTATATGTATGACATGAGAGCCTTTACAGAACTTGTGCACCAAAAGGGAGCCCTTATAATGTGGGATTTAAGTCATGCTGCCGGTGCGGTAATTGTTGAATTAAACAAAAACAATGTTGACCTAGCGATTGGTTGTACGTATAAGTATTTAAATGGAGGACCAGGGTCTTCTGCCTACTTATATGTTAAAAAAGAATTGCAGGATCAACTTACACCTCCTA
>SWBW01009287.1_pt1 | contig 16796 bp, 17 predicted proteins | sample 4693041 | NCBI WGS metagenome assembly SWBW01 (sample SAMN10267271, study PRJNA491770) | bioreactor metagenome | isolation source: DHS bioreactor inoculated with marine methane seep sediment | place: Japan: Omine Ridge, Nankai Trough | collected 2006-05-06 | reverse complement strand
AACGGAGCTGGCAAGTCCACGCTGATAAAAGTACTTTCATGCCAGATGCGGCCGACTACAGGCTCAGCATTCATATCAGGGCTTGATGTGGTATCTGATAAAAAAGACGTGCTTTCCATTATTGGAGTGGTGCCCCAGGAAAACAGTTTTTATGACGAACTCACAGTGACAGAGAACCTCAGGTATTTCGGTTCACTGTACGGCGTTGCAGTCATTGATATAAAAAAGAGGAGTCACCGGATCTTAGAGATGCTCCAGCTCAGGGATAAAGGTTCCAGCCGCGCCAGCACCCTGTCCGGCGGCATGAAGACCAGGCTGAACATTGCCTGTGCGCTGATACACAAACCTGAAGTGCTTATACTGGACGAACCCAGTGTCGGGCTTGACCCGGTATCCAGAAGAGCATTGTGGGATACGATCAGGGAAGTGAACCGGGAAGGCACAACCATCCTGATAACCACACATTATATGGAGGAGGCGGACCTGCTGTGCAGCAGGATATTGATTATGCACAGGGGCAATATCATTGTAGAAGGGGAGCCAGAGGAACTGAAAGGTTTGATAGGTGAACGGGTAATCCAGATCACAAGTTCACCTGGCAGCTACCAATCAATTATAGATAGACCGGATTTTCCAGACAGCGTTTCCTCCATGGCGATCAATGAAAAAGGATTAAAGATCACACTGAAGGACAAGCAGGCACTGCAGCAGGTCATTAATATATTTGAATCTTCAGGCGAAACTATCATTAACGTGGAATCAAACAGACCCAGCCTGGAAGATGTGTTCATTCATTTTGCTAAGGAGGAATGGCATTGACCATAACCTCTGTTGTCAAAAAAGACCTGAAGATATATATCCGCCACCGTAAGACAGTACTCCTGATCTTCCTTACACCCATACTTATCATGATATTGATAGGGTCGATGTTCACAGGCGGTACTGACCAGGGCCTTAAGGATATCAGGCTGGGTGTCGGCGGTGGGTCGGAACTGGGCGGGGAAATAATCCAGGAACTAAACGACAGCCAGATGTTTTTAATTACGATGGAGAACACAACTGACCCCGCAGTTATCGAAGAGGGTGTAAGGAGCGGGAAATACAGTGCAGGTATCTTCATACCCATGAATGAGACCCAGGCAATGAAATTGTATATTGACAATTCCAGGGTCCTGATTGCCCCGGTCATATCCACAGTGTTCATGACCACCACTGAGAAGATGTCCTACGAACTCACCCTCAGATTTCTCAGCCGGCTCTGGGAAGAACTGGCCTGGATGGAGGCTAAACTGGACCCCTTGCAGGAAGGGGTCATTGCAATTAACAGCAGCATCATTTCACTTAACAGCAGTACCCAGGAAGTGATATTTGCACTGGATGAGCTCAATGCGACCAGCCTGAATGCTTCGGTGGACGAGATGAAACAGACCCTGGAGCAGATGAAGGTTGACCTGAACCAGACCGCTGCCGACATTAATGAAAGCCGCCTGGAGATCAGGCAGCTGGATGAGAATGTGAGTTCCATCTATAATGATGCTGCCCTGTTAAGGGATGAACTGAAAGTAGTGGTGGATAATATCGATGCCACCGACGCAGCACTGCTGGACCTTCAGACCGGTTTGCAGCAGACCTATGACCTCACATGTACTGCCGACCCGTCACAGCCGCAGTGCATTACACACTCAAGCACCATCCAGCAGGTCCGGGATACCAGAAGTCTGCTGCAGGAGCACACTGCACCTGTGATATCGCTGTACAACAGCCTTGATAATGTGGCACTGACCAGTGCACAACTGCATGATAAACTGAAACTAACAGATGAGCGCCTCCAGGAAATGCAGGTGTCCATCAACAACTATACCCTTGAGATATCCAATATCAGTGAGAATATTGCTGATATTGAAAATGTTGTGACTACCCTGGAGGATGTGAAAGACCGATCGGCAAACACCTCTCAGCAGCTGGAGAACCTTTCCACTGGCATGGCAAACAGCACGGCTTCGCTGGTATCAGAGATCGAAAAGACCAAGGGTGTGATCAATGAGGTGACAACGAAATCGCCCACTACCATTGCCGCTCCTGTGACAATGGAAATGGAAAAGGTGTTCGTGGATAAGTCCCAGCTTGATTTTTTAATGCTAGGCATTATATCCATTGTGCTGATGTTCATATCGTTCATGCTGGCATCCATAACCATAATCCAGGAGAGGTCCCAGAAGACCCTGATACGCACACTGCTCACACCCCTAAGCCTTGGGGAGTTTATCTTTGCCAAAACCTTTGCGCTGATACTCATTGCCCTGCTGCAGGGTATTATCATGATCATTGTTGCCTTTTTGTTATATGGCGTGCTCATCCCTGTATCCCAGTGGGGAGCGCTGTTTTTGGTGATCCTGGTATATTCGGCATCGTTTATCGGTATCGGGATGGCGCTGGCCACGCTTGCAGATTCAGAGAATACGGCAATGCTGATGTCCCTGGTGCTGAGCATTCCTATGCTGTTCTTGTGCGGTATGTTCTTCCCATTCGAGACCATGCCGCCGCTGATGGCATGGCTGGGCAATGTCCTGCCCATCACCATGGGTATCAGGGCGCTGGATGCGGTACTGATATACCAACAGGGGTTCGATGTGCTGGTAGGACACCTGATGCCACTGCTGGGTTACGGTGTGGCCGGGCTTGGGCTGGCGTATGTGCTGTTAAGGCGGGAAGTAATGGGGTAAGATTCAAGCGATGATAAAATATAATGTTAAAGCAAACTGATACTATCGATAAATAGGAATAGATCATCTTCATGTGTCAATAGTATGAAAAAACAAAATACCTGGTTTGCGGTTATTCTCATTATTTGTGCATTATTAATTAGTGGCTGCATTGAAGAAGAAACTCTTACAAATGTTATGGGCGACCCCGTAGTCGAAAGGGCAGAACCATACATAAGTGAGATCATTTTTGAGGATATGACCCTGCGGGCACAGTCCTCTTCTGTAGTAAGTGAATGCCCCTCAGGTGACAAAGAATGCCAGATCAATGAGCTATATAGATTTGTGATCGATAACTTTTCTTATTACAGTGACCCAAGGAAAGAGGAGTTCATACAGACTCCATATGAAACCCTGGATATACATGGAGGAGATTGTGAAGACCTGACGATCCTGCTCATGTCACTGTTAGAGAATCTGGGGATACAGACATATTTTGTGCTCACACCCGACCATGCATACTGTCTGGCATGTGATGTTGATACAGAAAATTTACTGGAATATATCGGGGAGCCCATTCTCGCCCAGTACTCAAAGGACCTGGGTCAAACCGGGAATATGAATGTAGTTATGGAAAACGGTAACCTCTATATTTTAGAGCAAAAACAACAAACTTTTACTTTGCAACCCGGTTATCTCTATTATTATGGCGGTGATGGTTCAGAATTTAATCCGCCTATCGAGTACATGGATATACAATATGATGTCTCTTCATCCAACCCATTGAATGTGTACGTGGTCCCGTCCAGGACAGATTATGAATTGATGGTGGACCGACTTTCGTATGAACACTACCCTTCATGCCAGAACCTGGGAGTTATATGGACAAGCGGCAAGTGTAATGGTTTAACTACACGCGGCGGTGTGGTCTTTGAGAACAGAAATAAGAATGAAGCTATTGTTGACTTCGATATAAGGTTTTATTTCTATTACTCTCCTGATGAGTTACTTGAAGACCAGCAAATATCCTACTATGAAATTGATGGGAAAAATTGTGTTGTTCTTGATGCTACGGCTGGAAAATACGGATATCCCGGCTACGATGGTAATCCTGAAGGTGAAAAAATTGCCATTGACCCGTTGACAAAGGAATATTTTTACCTTGAATGAACACCCTTTAACTGGATGATGCCTTAACTTGGATGATACCCTAAACTGGATAACACATCAAATCAGAATAACACCCAAAATTCAGAATGCATCTAATAAGTCGAGAAGGACCTGAACGATATGGAAATACGAATTCATAATAAACCGGAAATGGAAAAGCCCAGAATGCTGGTAGGTCTTCCCGGGATGGGAATGGTTGCCAAGAATACTGTTACCTCCTTTATTGAACTCCTGAAACCTGAGATGTTTGCAGATATCTATGTACCGCATCTCTCGCCTTCCCTTGTTTTTTTTGAAAAAGGCCTGGTGGTACCGATGGAAAGGGATGTAAGCCTGTTCAAATTCTATTATTCAAAAGAGCAAAATATCATTCTGTTCGCAGGTGAAATGCAGTTCGGTTCTATTGCAAAGGATAATGAGCTGGCTGAGAAAATTGTTGAAACAGCAAAGCTCTGTGATGTCGATATTATTTATACAGTGATAGCGACACATATACAACGATTTGTTGAAGAGCCAACGGTATTCGGGGTTGCAACTTCCCAGGAACTTCTGGATTATTTAGTAAGTGAGTCTGTAGAAATAGCTGACACCAGTATGCAAATAGGCGGAGTTAACGGCCTGGTTATCGAATATGCACAGCGTATGGGATTAAAGGGAATCGCTCTATTGGCCGAGACTTCTTTTCCCGAGACACTGGATATAAAAGCATGCTATGCAGGATTAAGAAAAGCTTCTGAGTTGCTTGGAATTGAAATAGACCTGAGTGGAATAGAGAAAGAAGCAAAGAAATTTGATGAAGGATTTAAGAAGTACCTGAAAGAGATCCAGGAAAAAAAGAGTCAAGATGAAGACCTGAGTTATATCGGCTGAGACATAGAACTGCTGACGGGAAACCAGAATCGGCTTATAGAGGATTTGGCTTATAGAGTGAAGAATTGCTGTTACCGGGTTGGCGCAGGTGCTGCTGAAGCGGGAGGTGATGGGGTGAAATCTCTTAGCGAATCATATCAAAATCGACATTATTTTATATCTAATTATGCGATACAAACTAAGACAGTGCCCAACTTCGAGTGTTGAAAACACTAAGAACTTCAGGGTGTCGTTGAAAGTTGTTTTTGGGACAGCCTGCGGGATAAGAACTAAATAATATTATCTTGATACTGTTAACAAACATCAGGAGAATAGAACATTATGGCTTTAGACTTTATCACATTAAACGGTTTGGCTATTCTTGTGGTCGCAATTGCCGCATTCATCGCCGTATACTATTTCCTCAAAGTTGTAAAATACCTTATTGTAAATTCCATTGTGGGTTTGATACTACTATTCATCTCAAACTTTGTAATAGGAATGCTCAACATGGGTTTTTCAGTAGATATCAACTGGGTATCAATATTGATCTGTGCTGTTGGAGGAATACCAGGTGTGGTAATCGTCATTCTGCTGGGATTCCTTAATGTGCCGCTGGTACCTTTGTGAATCACAGTACAATAAAATAAAAATTAACAGGGGTGTGCCCCCTGCTCTATACCAATTTCGGCGAATAAAATTTCTTTATTACAGTGTCACATTTTTCACAGGAAATGATCAGCCAGTCACCCACATCATGTTTGTGGAAATGGTCAAAGATCGAGGCACCGCACGTTGGGCAGACATAGTATTCCTTGAAATAGTAATTATAGAACTCCGGCGTTGATTTCAACCATTCCAGTGTATCCAGCATCAGTTCAAAATACCGTTGTTTCGGTCCCGCTGATTGCAGTTCAGAGCGCAAACGCTCATCAATTTGCTTAAACTGTTGCTTGGAATTGCGCTGGATCTTCTTATAGTCTGAAATGTACTGGCTGCTATTTTCAAGATACTTTTGATACCCTTTGTACACATCATTCCCTTTTTTCTGTATGGTCCTGAGGAAATACTCACTCATCAGGTCCTCCAGAAGATCGTGACATGTTGTACAGATATTGTAGTTAGGGAAATGCTTTGTATCCTGGGGTTGATGGCATATCAGACATGTTTCCATATGCATTCCCCCTAAAGCATCTCAACCGGGTTTGTGGCATCCCTTGTGAACATTATCGGGAATATGTTGATCACAGCAAGCAGGTCGCTACGCCTGATATCACCTGACTCAACACCCATAATGTAGGCCGATTCTATGACACGGTCCTGTTCTACAGGAGCCGAACAACCACCTTTACCGCCCAATTTCAATACAGATGCAAGTGCATGGTGATTGAAGGCACAGGGTATTGCAAGTGTATCTTTCTGGATATTGATCTTTTTGACCTTGATCTTTTCAAACCTGCCTGCACCAATAGTGATATCTTCATCGGCAATCACCATCTCCCATTTAGCTCTCGTGGCCATTGTAAATTCATATGGCGTTGCCTGGACAATCCTTGAATGGATCTTACCCGCTTCTTTTGAAACTATGTTGACATTTTCTGGCATATCTATCACACATCCTCTTATATGGTGTTAATCTATAAATAGATTATCATGTTTAATCATTACATTAATGGAATTGCTTTTTTACCTTGTTCTGGTAGAATGATTACTACTTCGTGCTACTCATTAAAAAAGGTTATCACAATTCATAAGTTACTAATGTTGATATATTTATTCCCTGAAATTCCTATGGTCTTAAAAGAAACATTGGTATTCTTGGAATTAACCATTTAATGTAACTTTTATATGACATTTCCATTGCTGGAACTTCAAGATATTTTTCAATTGCTTCATTGCTAGCAAATATTTTTAAGAATAGTGAAGGGTAACTATTTATTATTTTTACAAATATTAATGCATAGTTTAAATTATCAATAAATTCGGATTTACAAATTATTTCATAATTTTTTATTGTTTCCATATCATCGTTTAACATTATTTTAGAAATAACTTCTGCTGCAATCTGGCCGGATCTTATGGCATAAGCAATACCTTCTCCTAGAAAAGAATCAACAAAACCAGCAGAATCCCCACTTAAAACAACTCTTGAACTTGTTATCCTTCTTTTCACACCTCCTGCCGGAATTATGTGGCTATGTAATTTATAATCACTATGAAAGTTATTTTTATTTAAGAAATTCAACATAGCCTTTTTCGGATGAGGTAGGTCTTTTGCAAATCCACCTATTCCAACAGAAAAATATTTTTTATGTGGAAATATCCACCCGTAACCATCTTTAAACCGTCCAAAGTGAAGGTCAATAGCATTATGTATATATTCATCTATTAATTCATTATCGGCTTCAATTTCTGCAACAACACCTATTGCATATTCATCTTTTCGATCTTTTCTTCGAATTTGATTTTTTAATTTACCTTGTGAACCCTCTGCTATAATGATAAATTTTGCTTTATATGTATCATTATCAGTAAAAATCTCTACATGATCATTTTTTTCCTGGTACTCAAGAACCTTTTCCCTCATTTTAATTTCAATTCCGGTTTCTCCGGCTTTTTCAAGCAGATAATTATCCAAAATACTTCTGGTTATCAAAACTGCTATCCTGCTATCCTTATGCTGTTCAACAACCTTACCTTTGAAGTGCACTCTTGCACCAAAAATATCTCTTTCAATCATAGACTCGGGAATCTCAAAATCAAGATATGACATTGCATGTTCGGAAAGACCTCCCCCACATGGCTTATATCTTGGAAATATCTCTTTTTCAATTAAAAGGGTCTTCAAACCTTTCTTTCCTGCAATTCTACCGGCAGCGGACCCGGAAGGACCTCCACCTATAATGATCAGATCATACATACAATAATTTCCTATTACCTGGTTGTCCCGAAACACAAGGTGTGCACAAACCAAACCCATTAAATAAACAAATACCTTTCTTTTTCTTTTTAGTTTGTAATCCCACGACAATCTTAAATACCGACATAACCGTTTCCATCTCATGCTAATCTCCTATGAACTACTAGGCAAACTGTTCGTATTCCTGGTTATCGCAGTAATACTTGTGACAGGAATAGCATTACTATTTGGTGCCTATAGTATCAGGAAACACAAGATCATATTCCCGAATTACATCTTATTTATGCTCTATCTCTTCTACTCGCCTGCAAAATGGATATGCAGGATTTTTTCAATTAAAGAGGAAATTGTAGATGAGATATTGATCGAGGTCAAAAATGCGGTTATGCTTGATAAGTTCAAAAAGACAAAGGTAAGACGCGCCGTTATCCTGCCACAATGTATGAGGCATCCCGAATGCAGGGCACGATGCGACCCTATAATGGGGTATGAATGCACTAAATGCGGTAAATGTGATATTAAATGCATAGTAGAAGCAGCGGATAAGCATAATTTCAAAGTGTTTATTGTGCCGGGCGACAGTTTTGTCAGGAAGATAATAGAATCATACAACCCTGGCGCTTGTCTTGGGGTAGCATGTTATGTTGAACTGACCGAGTCAATGCAGGCAGTCTCAAAGTTCATGCCTGTTCAAGGCGTTTGCCTGATAAGGGATGGATGTTATGATACAAAAGTAGATGTGACGGAAGTGATCCATAAGATGGAGATATGTGACGATGTATGATCTAATCGGGATTGCACTGATCACGATTGTGGTTGTGTCCATCTCCCTGGTCACTTTAGCTTTATTTGTGGGCCGTGCCAGTCTTCATAGAAATATCTGGCTTGCTGGTTTTTTTGTAAACGTCCTTGATTTTTTCTATCTGCCGATAAAAGCTATCTTCCAGAAGTATTCTGATACCAGAAAGCTGGAACAATGGATGGTCTCTCTTAAGAACATGGCGAACAAGTCTGCTTTTAAAAAGACTAAACACCGTTTACTGCTTGCCCCCCATTGCATGCGATCACTTGATTGTCCGGCAGCATCAACAAGGTTTGGTATTGAGTGTGTTTCATGTGGAAAGTGCATCTTCTCTAGGATAAAAACAGATGCAGAGAGGTATAATTACACCCTCTATATCGTTGCAGGTTCTTCGTATGTAAGACATATCATCAAAAAGGAATCAGCTGATGGTGCACTTCTTTTAGCATGCCATTATGAACTCAACAAGGTCATGCGCTCTTTGAAGCGTAAGAACATTACGACGTATGGTGTTCCACTATTAAACGACGGTTGCTACGCTACAGAGTTAGATTACAGTAAAATGATAGAAGTGATGGAATATTTTAGTAAGTGAGGGGGCGTCCCCCTATATCATTGTTGAGACTATCGTATAACTTACATGAAAAATTTACATGGAACCTGTTTCATCAATTTTGACAAAAAACTTTAATATCCACTAATAAGTATTGTAACCCCCGAACCTGAGGATTTATTATGATCAATATAGTTATACCAAAGGGCAGTCTGGAAGAGCAAACATTAATGTTGTTCAAACAGGCAGACCTTCCTATAAAAAAAACTGACAGGGAATACAACCCGAAAATAAATGATCCGAGAATAAGTAAAGTTAAGGTGCTGCGCCCACAGGAAATCCCAAAATATGTAGAACAGGGATATTTTGACATCGGGATAACAGGACTGGACTGGGTAAAAGAATCCAAAAGCGATGTTGTGGAGGTTGCAGACCTTCCTTATAGTAAACAGGGGGCAGGTAATGTCAAGATCGTGATCGCCGTACCCCAGACAGATGATTCTGTCAAGAGTGCCAGTGATATCAAGCCCAACAGCAGGGTATCTACCGAATATCCCAACATGACCAAAGCTTTTTTTAAGAAAATGGGCGTTCCGGTTGAGATATTCTATTCTTATGGTGCTACAGAGGCAAAGGTTCCCGAGCTTGTGGATGTAGTGGTGGACCTGACCGAGACCGGTTCTACCTTAAGGAAGAACGGCTTGAAGATTGTGGATATAATAGCCGAATCCTCAACCAAGCTGATCGCTAACAAGAAGAGCTGGGATGACCCTGAAAAACGAAAGGATATAGAAGAGATCAGGACACTGCTACTGGCAGTAATTGAGGCCAGGGGAAAAGTGCTCATTGTCCTTAATGTGCACAAGGACAATCTGGATACCGTGATCGAAGCACTTCCTGCTATGAAGAACCCAACAGTGAGCCAGCTCTACAAATCCGATTACTATGCACTGGAGACCGTGGTAAATAAGGGTGATATCAATATATTGATACCAAAGCTCAAGGCATTAGGGGCAGAGGATATTCTTGAACTTGATATCTCAAAGATAGTCCACTGACTGTAAATATTATTTACATGGCCGTTATCAGATCCCGCTCACCAGGTCAAACAGGGCCTTTTTCGGATCACTGGATTTTACCACACCTGAGGCCAGCAGCACGCCCACGCTGCCCAGTTCCAGGGCAGCTTTCATGTCCTCTCCCTTACTGATACCGGCACCGCAGAGCACCTTTACATCTGGATTGATGTTCTTGACGGCTTCCACCGAACCTGATACAACTTCAGGGTCGGCCTTGGAAACAGGGATGCCCGAACCTATGAGTTCAGGGGGTTCAACTGCCACATAATCCGGACCTAATGCCGATGCTGCACTGGTGGTGGCTATATTATTAGTGCATACAATGGTGGTCAGACCTGTCCTGCCAGCAGCCGTGATGGATGCATCTATATCAGCCAGTTTCAGGCGCCTCTCTGAATGGTTAATGAGTGTACCGGTAGCACCTGCTTCTTTCACAGCTTCGGCCATGATATGCCCGGTGAAACTGCCCGACCCCACACCATCAAGATGCTGGGAGAATACCGGTATGTCCACAGTTGATGCAACCCTGTAGATATCAGGGAGCTGGGGAGCTACTGCAATATGAGCGCCTGTCTCGTCTGATACATCCTTGCATGCTTGTGCAATGGTTACGGCATTCTTCCCTGTTCCTTCGGTATATGTCTTGAAATTGAGTACAATTATCGGCTCATTCATTGTAATTTCCCCCTAGTTATTTGATATTTTATTTCAATATGCTAACGGGCTCATCGTTTTTATTCTTTTGCTAAGTAACTACCTTTACGGGAAAGTTCACTTTTACGGATTGTGCGTTTGGTGTGATTATTGGGCTGAGGTGTGTAGTGCCATAGCCGGGTAAGAGCATGTTTTTTGCTCGGAAGGGCAGGCGGACGCAGGTATGATGGCGGGCGGCAAGGGAGTGGAGGAACGGAAATGGGGTGGAATTATTCCAATATTAGCCACAGAGTGCACCGAGGACACAGAGAAATGTAAAAACGTTTTGCTCACCCTGCGTCCTCTATAGTTTCAAATATCATATAAATTATATATTTCTACAGCCATGCCCGCCGCCAGCAGCACCCACCACCACCCACGGTAATTACCATCTGATCGAAAGGAGGATTTTCTCGTTCTATCCCTCACAAACCAAGTCATTTTTTTCTCCACTTCCTCCTCACAAAACACCGCCACTCATTCCCGATTAGCTCCTCACGCCCCACCATCTTCAACCCTTCACGTACCAGCCTGTGATTCCTCTCATCCCTGTACTGCATAAGAGCCCGCTGTATCCTCTTCTCCCTCCCCTTTGCCACATGCACTTCCTCCATAATAAAGGGATTGATGCCAGCATAATACATACATGTAGAAGCCGTCATGGGTGTAGGCGTGAAATCCTGCACCTGCTCGGTGTACAGGTCATTGTCCCTGATATACTCGGCAAGTTCCACCATATCCTCAACCGTGCATCCCGGATGGCCGGACATAAAATAAGGTATCAGGTATTGTTCCTTTCCCAGTTCCTTGTTCATTTCTTTGAACTTGCTCATGAATTCCTCGAACACCTCCCTTGAAGGCTTGCACATAATATTAGTCACATGCCCACTCACATGTTCGGGTGCTACCTTGAGCTGCCCGCTGATATGGTGCTCGCACAGGTCATGAAGATAACCTGAATGATCTGCCAGTACCAGGTCATACCGTATCCCGGACCCTATGGACACCTTTTTCACACCCTGTATTTTGCGCAGGCGGCGCAACAGTTCTACCTGTTGTTCATGGCTGGTATCAAGGCTTTTGCAAAGCGGATGTGTGCATATCTTATCGGCACATGCCCCATCTGTTTCCCATCTGCCGCAGGTCATGCCGTACATATTGGCAGTGGGGCCGCCCACATCCTGCACGATACCTTTGAAACCAGGCATCTGCACCAGTCGTTCAACTTCACGCACCATGGACCCAATACTCCGGCTCTGCACGATGCGGCCCTGGTGGTGTGTTAATGCGCAAAATGAGCATGATGCGAAGCATCCCCTGTGGCTCACGATGGAGAATTTGACCGGGGCAAGTGCAGGTATGGGTTCTTTGTAGGACGGATGTGCCATTCTTGTATAGGGCAGTTCATACACATGGTCAAGCTCGGCTGTAGACAGCGGCATGGCAGGCCTGTTCTGGATGACTACAGTCTTAGGATGCTGTTGGGCAACAGGTCTGCCCCTTACCGGGTCTTGCTCCTGGTAATGGAGCCTGAAGGCCCTGGCGTATAGTTCCTTGTCCTGCGAAACCTCTGTGAAGGATGGCAGTTCAACATATCCCTCATCCCCCATTGCACGCCATTTTTTCAGTTCCATCTTAATGACCGTGCCCGGGATGTCAGTAAGGTCGGTGATGTCAGTATTGTCGGTGGGGTCGTTTGTATCCTTACCCACAGAAAGCCGGCGGGCAATTTCGATCACCTGCCGCTCCCCCATCCCGAACACCAGTATATCAGCCGGTGCATCTGCAAGGATGGACTGGCGTACCGAATCAGACCAGTAATCATAATGAGCGAACCGCCGCAGGCTGGCCTCGATGCCTCCCAGCACTATGGGAGTATCAGGAAAAATGGCATGCAGCTTATCAGTGTACACGATGGCTGCGCGGTTGGGTCTTAAACCGCCGGTGCCGCCGGGGGAATATACGTCATCATGGCGTTTTTTCTTATTTGGCGTGTAGTTGTTGACCATGGAATCAACATTGCCGGATGTTACGCCAAAGAACAGCCGGGGTTGGCCCAGTTTCTTGAAATCCGTATCGCTCTTCCAGTCAGGCTGGGCAATGATGCCCACTTTATAACCCGCATCCCAGAGCATCCGTCCAACCAGGGCCGTACCAAAGGAGGGATGGTCCACATAAGCGTCCCCCGTCACCAGGATGATATCGAAGTGCGTAAATCCAAGGGCTTTAGCTTCATCCAGTGACATGGGCAGGAAGTCGGGCTGTTCGTTCATGTTCAGGTCACGATATATTGAGCTTTTTTTGTTCATCATGTATTGAGCCCTTCCAGCCTGAATAGACTGTTAGGAGTTATCAGACTCAAGCAGCCACTTCCAGATCGGTTTTATTATTATTTTCTTATTATCCGGTCCTAATAATTCTTCATTTTCCAATGTTAGAATATATCCGTCCTTTAATTTATATCTCCTCATTGCTTCCAGTAATCCGGCGATTTCCCGTTGTTTTGTGACCGGATCATCAAGTTTTAACGATACCTGGATTGCCAGGGTTATTTTTAGATTTTCCTTTATGACAAAATCACATTCATTTTTATCCAAATGATAATATATTTCATCATATCTCCGCTTAAGCTCCAGGTATACTAAATTTTCAAGTCGTTGACCTATATTTTCAGAGAAATTAAATGAAACTGTTTTTAAAAAACTATTATCACTCACATATATTTTAGATGATGACACTTTTTGTTTTTTAATAGAATAATCAAATCTCCCTACCTGATATAGTAAAAACACGTTCTCGAAGTAATCAATGTAATTTTTAATTGTACTCAGGCTTTTAATTCCGCAAACTTTTTTTAATGTTGAATAGGAATATATTCCCCCAATATTTGAGAAAAGAAAAAGAACCAGGTCTTTTAATTCCTTTACCTCCCTCACTTTATATCTATTCAAAATATCCTTGTTTAAAATATCTTCAAAATATTGTCTGGACAATTCAATATCATCGTTTTTCAGGATAAGGGGAAAACCTCCATTGTTAAAATACTCTAAAAAAGATGTATATATTTTTGTTCTTTGAGAACTTGTTAAGTATTCCGGTTTAAGGTATTCGATCTCTTTAAGTCTGAGATATTCCCTGAAAGAAAAGGGGAATAATTTAATTACTTTATTCCTTCCGGTGAGATATGTAGAAATTTCTGAACTTAACAGATTTGAGTTTGAACCGGTAACAAATACTTTAATTCCCTGGGAATATAGATTGTTCACCCATTTTTCCCAGTAAATAATGTTTTGAACTTCATCTAAAAAGTACGTTATATTTTCATTTTCTCCAAATAATTCGAAAATAATATCCTGTATTTCCGGGAAATTATCCAGATTGAAGTCCACTAACCTGATATCATCAAAATTGATGAAAACTTTGGTACCTTCAACTTTTTCTGATATTAATTTTAAAAGGGAACTTTTTCCACACCGTCTTATTCCTGAAATTACAATGATCTCATTGCCTTTGAGGTAGTATTCCAGATCAATGTCCCTGTCGATCAGGTCTTCCTTTTTGTTGAACAGAGTTTGCTGGTCAATGATTACCTGACGAAGTTTGTTTTTTTCCATATTACGAATAAGTATTTTTTTCATTTATATAGCTTTCGTTACTATTTAATAAGTGCTTATAAAGCATTGTAAAATTGTAAAATATAAGACGATACATCTACAGATGATGTCCCTGGATGGCTGTGAATAGAATAAGATAGATAATTCAACGCATGAATTCACATATAAAGAATGAGAAAATACCGATGACTGAAATATGAAATATTTTCTACGTTCGTACGTTGAATTATCTATAATTCAACAATCAATTTTTTTCTTAAATTATATATTTATTTAGGTGGTATAACCAATTCATCATTTACTATTATCACCTGGTCAAACTGTGGTGGATCGTACCGTTTGCCAGACATGTCGTACCAATAGCCTTGCTTATCATATGATCGGCCATTTAATTCGTACCATTGATCAAATCGCTGGTCGTACCATGGGTCATACCATGTGGCTGTAACATTCAGCCTGTATCTATCACCAAACTTTCCTTTTGCCACATTTTGAACAGGCAAATAGGTTTCACTGGAAGGTTTATTATGTGCCAATTCAATGACTGCCATAGGTTTATCCTTCCATTTTGAGAGCGTTGCTATTCCTCCAGATCTAACGTAGTAAGTTTTAGTATCATTTGATATGACATTTCCTGTTTCATAATCCATTATTGTTATTTGCACAGGAACATCGTAGCCCTTAATGCCACCTGTTTTACCATCCATGATATAGCCATATATTTTGTAAGTATCATAATCGGCAGTAGTTTCTTTTCTGTATGCAAGTTGTAATGATAACTCAGGTCGCTGGGGGACCAAAACCGTGACATTAATCGAACCTGTGTCAATAACCTGCCCATTCTGGTATACCTTCACCTTTACATTATGCGTGCCTGGCACCAGGTAACCTAGGAAAAAATGTTCAGTGTTATTACCAGGAAGGAGCGTGAGTTTTCCATGCGGGCTTTTTGGATTGATATAATTGGAACTTGTCCCATTTTCATTAATAAAAGCATTCTCAATGTCAATGCTGACGTTAACCGGAATTAGTGCATTATTCCGGAAGGTAACAGTTAACTCACCAGTTTCTTTCAATCCGAGATATTGTGGTGCGTCCAATTTAGCAATCCTCACATCATCCCCGGTCGGGTAATAATATAATAGGCCAATGGCAGCAATCAGTATAACAACAGCAGCAAAAATCATATATTCTTTTCTCATTTCATTTCACCTCTTATATCGTCTGCCAGCGTGATACGATTGGTGAGGCCGTATTTGCTTTTGGTTACAATGCCGCGTCGCTCAAGGTTCATCAGGATTCGCGAAACCTTTGCCTTCGAAAAATCAAGGGAGTTTACAAGTTCATTCTGGAAAATATCCCCGCCGTTCTCCACCATGATCTTAATAGTCTTTTTTTCATCTCCCTCAAGAGCACGCAGAATTACGTTTATCTGTCCAGGGTTTTGTGGACTTGGGCAAGGGTCAGGCGCTGTCTTCTCCGTATTCGTGGGCTGTGTCGGTTCAAACAAAGGAACTTTAAGGCAACATAGTATATGGGATATTGCCATTCCACTGATGAGTCCTATCACAAGCAATATGTATGCATCCTTAGTGGTGTAAGAGTAAGGAATCTCAATGACCTTGAAGGTGTCACCCTCAATCTGTATCACCACTGGAGCGTTCACAAGCATCATATTGATTGCAACTATACTCAATAGGATAAGCACTGCAACTGTTAGTATTAGTCTTGTGCGGCACGTCATCAATCGTATAATCTCACCTGGCATACTAAAAGATTATTGATTGAAACAAATGTTATAATTAAAGCGTGACAACATGATAAAACGTATCAGATTTTTGAGACCACTGTCTGTGGATAACGAAAAGTAAATTTTATTTAGAAAAATAATGTTTTCACCTGATTTTCATTCTTCCTGCAGTACTATCTCACTGCTTTTCTTGACAATATGCATTATTTTCTCCATTTCGGCCTCATCATTGATCGGAACCCTGACCCAGTGTTCTATATTTTTCTTGCAGGTATGAATTGCACCATTCTGGTGCTGGTCAGGCAGAGTATCCTTAACAGCCTGGTCTATTTTAGTGATTAGTACGCCTTTTGTCACGAGAATGGCAAAGGTCTTTCCATCTGCCTGGTAACTGGGGCAGCCAAATGTCTTCTTTTGAGTGACATGGGACCAGCTAAGCACTGTTTTCTCGAAGGTACACCTCAGATCCTTCATTTCCTTTTCTGAATATGATCTCATGATCATTACCCCCAAATCTGGCCAGTACCCTTACTGCAATTGGCCTGACCTTTCTTATATAATATGTACTGAGATATATTAAAAGTTATTTATCATCCTGTTTGTGACACCAAGCCGATCAAGCACAATTCCTTTTGTGGCAAATCTCAGTTCCCCCATTTCATTA
>SWBW01000113.1_pt1 | contig 16942 bp, 5 predicted proteins | sample 4693041 | NCBI WGS metagenome assembly SWBW01 (sample SAMN10267271, study PRJNA491770) | bioreactor metagenome | isolation source: DHS bioreactor inoculated with marine methane seep sediment | place: Japan: Omine Ridge, Nankai Trough | collected 2006-05-06 | reverse complement strand
TGGCAGTTTGCGGAAAACTGTTTGCTCATATAATTTGCTTATTTTATCAAACAGCGGTACTATTTTTTCTGCTAAGGTAGCAGCTAATATTATGTAATCATCATCAGAGACTGCTTCATCTATTTGACAAACAGTTTTCCGCAAACTGCCAACTTCTGTCAGAAGAGGAATAAAAGCATCGTAAAGTCCCGTACCTGGGGGAACCCAGCCCAGATTACGTAATAAATCCATCATGCGGTCGGATGAGTTGATCGACTCCAAGGGGAGGAATATGTCAGATATTTCCCTCACTATTATTTTATCTATAGATACTGAATCTCTGCTCATGTTATTTGACCCACTTTAAATCATAGACTTTTAACCTGACCATTCGCCAGTATGGGTAATTTGGAGACTTGGTCATTTCATCCCATTTTTGTAAATCTTCTTTCTCCCACCAATTCCTAGCTGGTGAGCGACCTTTTACCCAATCTGAATCATCATCTAAATCACCTAACTTTCTGAATCCTGGACCATTCATATTATAACCAGAATTTGACTCCAAAGTTAGGACACGATCTGTTTCAGGATGATAATCCAAAATTATGAAACTATGGCCTCTTTGCCACTTTTTCCATTGTTTTGCTGGAGGATCTTCAGGATTACCTATATCATCAGATGGTTTATAACGATACCCTTGAATCATTGTCCAAGGAACTGGTTTTTCATTAGGAGATTTTTCATTATCTTTTTCTTTTTGCGCTAAATCTATACCAATCCCTAAATCTATAAGGGGATCTAAAACATCCATTCTTGTATCTTTTGATAGACCTACATTTATCCATTTATTATGTTTAGGTAAATCATAAGCTAAGCCAACAATATTATCTAACCATGCTTTTACAAGTAATGCCTCAGTGAAAGAACAACAATTATTTTCTTTCTTGTAATCAGCATGGCCCTTTATATATTTTGGTCTAATTCTAGAACCGGGAAGTTCATATGGATAATAATTACCACCATATTTATAATCTTTAAATTCCTTTAATAATTTTATAATTTTTTTTTCATTAACGCTATTAAGAGCAGATTCCATTTTGATTTCAATATTCCCTCCATCCGGAATTACCCTCGAACTTTCACCATCAAAGTAGTCTTTTTTTATTGAACGAATTCGATAACGTTGCTCCATGTTTACAAGAAATTTGAAACTGCCATCAGAAGAAGTCTTTTTTTCTGGACGTAACAATCTTTCATCAAAGATAAATGCCCCATGTTTGATTCCAGTACTCTCTTTCCACTTAGAGCAAATCCAACCCTCACTACGTCCGAATTTAATTTTTACATAATCTGTATCACTGGTAGGATGATTTAACATTATTTCTAAAACAGGATAATCACCATTTGGAAGTTCTTTTTTAAGATTCGATCCAGTACTGTTTTGATCATAAACTTTATAATCATCGTTAGATATTCGTACCATCGTTCTATATAGTCTCAATATTGCATTTTCTATGCCGTTTCCACTGCTATCTTTGACTTTCCCTTTCAATTCATGAGTTCCATATAGAAGAGAGGAGAGGAATGGTGTGTTTATTATGCTTGCGACTTTTCTTCCTATAGGTGTCGATTTCAGCTGTTTATCAGAGGCGGGATCAGTTGGCTTAGGTGCTAAAGTCGACCCATCAAAAAATTCAGTAGCAATGATTTCTAATGCGGTTTTATTTTCTAATAATTCTTCTCGTGTTAAATTACCCCATCGGTGAGGAGTGCCATCTGATAATTTTCTATCATTTAATTTAAAAAGCAGTTGTTCACACATACGAATGTTTGATTTTGGGAATCGCAACAAGTTGAAAAGGTCAATTTTATCATTTAGTTCGAGATTATCAAAATTTGACTTAATTTTAGTTTGAGTTAACCTTACCTTACTTCCATCAGCAGGTATTTCAATCCAGTCAGTATATGTTTTTTCGGGTGTAATATTAGGTTTTCTTATAGCCATAGCCAGTACTTGAGGTTTAATTTGGCATACTCCTAGTGGATCAAATAAAAATGATATCGGATTATCCTCATTGAGTTCATTGGCTGCTTTTTCTAAAACCGCTTCACGATGAAATAATTTTATTTCTGACCTGAGAATCGCCAAATACGCAATGGCTGCTAGAAACCTTGGGGGAATTTTGGATGTTTCAGAGGAAGGGGAAGAGGACGGCAGAATATAATTTTTAAAGTTATATGCTGTATCTAATATATAATTTCGGAAGTTATTTACTATTTCTCTTGAAATTCTATCATTGCCACCTAAGGCTCCTACACTAATACTAACGTTAAAATTTTGTATTGATCCTTTTCCAGCAAGTAAAGATTCCAAGTCCGAATCCAGAGGTACTATTTCCTGCTCTAATTCAAGAACAGATTTTTTTTCTCCATTCGCAGTCACTTCCACTTTAACTTTCAAAGTTCCTAGATGCTTAGGCGTGTATCGGTAAAGACCATCGAATGGATCAGGAACACTTTCATCAATTTTACCGGATGGAATAGATTCAAAGGTCCAATGGTAGGTGTCAGCAGTAGCATTATTCAATACAAAAACTATATAGGTTATAGTAGTACTCAGTGCTATTGGCGATGTAAAATAGCTGACAAGCGCATAATTACCGTCTTTTACAGCAGCCTGCCCGAAGTCTTGCGCTTCAAATCCCTCAGGCATTCGTGATTCAGTTTTTCTTACGCCCATATAATTTATACTCCATTATTCGACTCCGAAAAATCTATTAAATAATCAAACCTCAATCCACTGCTCTCCTCACCCTTGCCTGTCACAACCTTCCTCCCCAGCCACACATACGTCTTACCATCGATCCATCTCACCCTCTGCTTAGTTAACTGTACCTTCACACCTGCACGCGGCACGCTTTCCTCGTTCACCCATTCAAGATCTCCCCGATTCAGAATGCTCGTCATAGGCTCATGATCATTATCCTTGCTCATCATCCCGGCTTGACGCAGCCTGATGGAAAACTCATCTGCACCTTCCAGGCCGCTGGCGTGCACCGGTACATACGGAATCCAGTTATCAGGAACGGTGCTGGCGAGCCGGTAGACCGGTATGGTGCTGTTGTCCTGAGATGCATCAGTTGAAGAAACACAACCCTCCATCTCACGCTCCCGCCGTTCATTCTGCGCATCGAATCCGTTCACAGGATTGCCCAGCCTGTTCCTCACTATATGCTCAACGGCCCAGACCATATTTGCCCCCTCATCCCTCATGAAATGCACCTCCTCAAAAGGCTTTGACTCCTCTCTGAAGTCCAGTACCGGCGGTATGAAAAGGAAATCATCACAGCCTGCTTCAGTCGGGCGGCCGGCCCTGGACAGCGAGAACATATCCCAGTGATCCAGGGGTGATCCATCTGAGTCCCTGCTCCGTTTTGTGATAGGTGTCTTTACTCCGAACACGTCGGTAACTTTAATTTCATTGATTCTTGTCATGCTTCCGATGGGAACCGTCAGGGGTACCAGGAACCAGTCGTCTCCATACACAAAAACAAAATCCATAAGTGCCATTTTGGCAAGATCTACAGTCTCCACGTTGAGATCTCCTAGATCCACATTGCCGTCTTCGAACTCCCACCATCTTCGAACAGGCATGCCTGGAATTTCGATACACGTCGGGGTAAAGTCCCTGGTATTAAAGTTATCATTGAGCTGTTCCGGGACATCTTCAACCATGAAATGATACCAGTCAAGCTCTCCATTGCGGTATTCGGGAGCAACAAGTGAGGTCTTGCCTCCATTGAATGAGGAAACTTTGGATTTATACTCAAGGCGCTGGGACTGCCAGGCTGACCCTTCGCCATCTTCGGGCACAGTATTTAACCTGTCAAACCAGTCCATTACCTCCTTATGAGCTTTTTCGAGCATGTTTTTATCAACATTTACTCCATCGGGAAGCGGAGGAACAGTTCCTTCTTGGATTTTTTCAAGCAGCTTCCCACCGTCAATTGCCCTTCCCTCCATTAGCTGGAGGAATCTCATTGTGGCCCGGTCAACGTCTACTTCCTCGCTGCTAGCAGGACGTTCTACCGGGAACTTCTTTCGATATTCGCATATTACCGCATCTGCATCATTGGCAAACTTAGATCTGAGGAGCCTTTCGAACTGCTGCCCAACCATCACCCTGGTCCGCCAGTCCATCTCCACATACTCCCTTTCAACAATAGCTTCAAGAGGAGGCGCATTGGCCAGATCAATAGGCCTCCCTCCCCCGAGTTTTACTTTATTAATTTCATCTGTCCTGTAAGTAACTTTCACCTGGACCGGAGAGCCGTTATCCTCTCCTTTGAACTCTCCCATCTGCCACTGCCGTGCCAGCATCCATAATGGGTCGGCAGTGCGTGCTTCAATCCCCTGCGAGAGGTCTTCAGAACGGCACCGCGGTTCGATATGGACCCATGATTCGAACCCCTTAGTACCAAAGTCATTTAAAATATCATCAATAATGCCCATTCTAAACCTCCTTTGGTCTCATACAGATTTTTAAGACAGCGGTAGAACCACCATAAGTTCTAATAGAAATGCAATTAATATTTGAATATGAAAAAGTGAATGAATAAATCTTCTCATCCAAAGACTGTCGTATTTTTTCTTTTTTCACTTTCCTATTTTCTTCATCATACCATACTATATCTACATTCCATTTACTGCACACGGTAATATCAACCCGTCTTGCTGACGTTGGAAGTATAAAATTACAATCTCTATTAAATTCATAAACACAATTACCTCCAAATTCTAGATAATTAGAACTATCATTAGACGATATTATTGGAACACAATTATTACTATATATTACAAATCCCTTTATAATCCTGTAATTTAATGTATCTCCAACCTCGAATGTGTTGAAATCCAAACATAACAATTCTTCCAAAAAGTTCCTCCACACACAACGATACCATCCCTCTGGTTTCAATTTATCAGATTCGGTCTTCAGGAAAAGCGCAGGAGGAAAGTGTCCACCATACTGCAGCGCCTCCGGATCCACTATGCGAACCCTGGCAAGGTCCATGGTGTCCCCCACAATATCAATGAGCTCATCGACCGTCCATCTCGATCCCCAATCTTCCATCTCTCCCGGCACAGCGAGCAATAACGATTGAGGTGGCTGGGAATTGGGCTGGTTGTAATAAAAGCTAAGACCTGTATCTACCTTTTTGTCAGGTATTTTCTCCTGCCACTGATGCACCAGCAGCCCTGTAAGCTTATTTGAAAAATCGATTGTTTCCGGCACCAGGCTGACAATTGATAAATACCCTTTTTGCCTCCCAATTTTTTTAATATCATCCTCCATCTTTTTAATTTCTTCCTCTGTCATCTCTTTTTTCAGTTCATCATCTGAGAGAGCCAGCCAGCCGCGATCCCCGTTTCCAGGAAGCTGGGCAACACGTAATGTAAATGCTTCAGTCACGATTTCATCAAGTATACCGCTATAATCTGAATCACTATCAATAGCCCTTGTACGCCAGGCATCGCAGGCCATTATCGTATCTTCAAGGTGCGAAAGGGCAGGACTGATCTGGGCAGCCTGGTGAAGCCACATGTGAATACGGGATGCATCCTGATAGATAGTCTGCAGATCCTGAGGATTGGGGGCTGTAAAAGTGGGCAGTACCATAAAACCATCACCAAATACTGCTTTCATGGCTTTGACAAGGACATTGATCGCTTTGCTATGGCTGCCTGGTTCTTTAAGGATATTTTCGATTCCATCTAATAATTTTTTACATTTGGAAAGGCGTTCATTAATCTCTTCTTTCGTGTTATTTTTCCGGCTTACAAGTTCGGGATCGGCAAAAGGTGAGAGAGAAATAGTGCCCTCGATACCGAAGCGGCTTGTTTCCAATAGAACATCAATGATTTCTTCTTCATAATTGTCGGTTGGTAGCTGTAAGCTGTACAATATATCGTGCATAGTATCAGGACCTATGCCAGGAACATTGTCAATTTCTTCAATCGATGAAAACGTACCTCCGGATAGTGAATTCCTCACTTCGAGTATCATATTTGCAAGCGATGAGCTTATACCATAGCCTTGAGAGGATGCACGTAAGAAATTCGGATCGGCTTTGATGCGTTCTACAATCTCTGATGGATTTATGACCCCATTGAAGAAATCAACGACAATCCGTTTTTCGATCATATTAAAATGTTCGAGCAATCCAGAAATGCTGTCATGGGCATCTGTGACCCGGTTAAAAAGTTCGTCGATATCGTACTGTGCCAGTGTATCTTCATCCTCCTGGAGCCATAACGAATCTGGCCTTAAAAAGCTGCTTTTACCAAGAAGATCCAGCACAGTCCGACCAAGTTCAACAGCCTCGGCAATACTGCGGGTAAAATGATCTGAAGCACGTTCAAAATCGAACCTGACTATTGCACATGCTGGCAGATTGCGCAGCTTTCTGATGAAATAGGCCATCCTCTGCTCAAGCTCTGTTTCCTCGCTGACCGGTTCGCCCGAATCATCCCTTCCCCTGTAGGAGAGCGGGAATGAAGACATATAGAGAAAATCCAGAGGACTTATATCGAGATCCTTCAGACTCACGAGGCATGTATCTAATATCTTCCTTAGTTCATTTATTGTAGATTCACCAATTCCCTGGACCCTCTTGAGATCCCCCAGTTGGGTATAATCACCATTCTTTTCGCGATCAGTAATAATGAGCTTTGCTTTTTCAGGACCTATGCCGGGCAGAATCTCAAGTTCTTTAAAAGTGGCTTTGTTGAAGTCGAATTTGTATGGATCTAATTCTATCTTCCTTAGTTCGTTTATTGTAGATTCACCAATTCCCTGGACCCTCTTGAGATCCTCCAGTTGGGTATAATCACCATTCTTTTCGCGATCAGTAATAATGAGCTTTGCTTTTTCAGGACCTATACCGGGCAGTATCTCAAGTCCTTCAAAAGTGGCTTTGTTGAAGTCGAATTTGATATGTGCTATGCAGCCAACCTTGTTCATATCCCCCAGTATGTCACCAAACCATGCGTCAAGCCGGGGCTCGGCCTTGCTGCGAGGTCCCTGCCCACTATTTATTGTTCCATTGAAGAGAATACAGACCCGGTGGCCAAGCCCGGTTCCGCTTATCGGTGTCTGAATTGATTCAATTTCTGGGGGCCGGGCTTTTCCGGCAGCAGCGTCAAGGGCTGCTCCTGCGCGCTCAAAATTGCCCTTCACCAGCTGACACATGCTTTCTGTGAAAAGGAGATCTGCCATGCCGTCCTGACTGTCCATGACGGAATTATCAATGAGCCGTGCAAGATCTGACTTGTCCTTGTTAAAAACTGTTATATTATTATCACTGAGTTTTTTTGAAATTAACTTGAAAACAGCATCTTCAGACTTTTCCCACTTTTCCGCAAGAGCAAGCCCATCCACTACATTACGTGCAGCAACTGCTTCAGCCGCTTCACCAGCTTTCGACTCTGTTAATTTATTTGCAACAAGGGGAAATGCTAGGCGAAATTCATCGATATAGCGGTCCATTCCATTATCGTGCAGTCCTCTTTCAAACAGGTAGCCCAGGAGTGCTCCCAGCTCCTGCCCTTCCCGCACTCCATCCAATAGCCGTAGTGCCCGTCTCACTCTATCAGAAGTAAGGTTGATCCTGTAAGGTTTGCTTGTGTCCGAGTGCTTTTGTGTCAGATAGGCATTCCGCAGGACTGCGGCTGCTGCAGCCTGGTCAGCGGATGGAGCATGAATAAACTCCCCTTCTATAACTTTATTATTCTCTTCTGGTTGAAGGTCTTCCAGCCAGCCATAAGCACCTATGTAGATACCTTCGGGCTCACGCTCGCGCATGGCACGAAGACGTTTGGTTGCAAAGGAGGTAAGCCACGCATCCAGTCTGTGAGCATGCAGATCCAGTATCCCCCTGAAAATGCTCTCATCAGCTAGTGAATTGGGAAATCCTTTAATTAATGATCGTGCCCGTTCCTTTGCTAGGAAAATGTCCCCGAACAGGATGAGAGGATCACCCTTTTTTACTTCATCATTATTAAATTTGAAAAGTTGTAGAACTTTTCCATCAAAAGGTGCATAATAATCATTTAGATTTATAGAACATAATGGAACACCCTTGTTAACTATATCACTTATGTTTTTTTTAAAATATACCTTCCCAGTATGATTAGACCTAATAGTGATCGAAAGATCTAATCCTTCACTCCAGGACGTGTAATCTCGAAGTGTTGTCCCATTGTTAATAGATGCGACAATGTCCTTTGCTTGTGCCGTTGGAAAAATCCAGGGAGGTAAATTATATTCACCTCGATACTGCATGAACTGGATGAACTGGATGAGTGTATCACCTTCCTTAACTTCATTTGGATAAAAAAAATTTGAAACTATCCCATCAAATGGTGCATAGTAACAATGTCTTACTGAAAATAATAATTGGTCCTTAAAAAAAAATTCGCCTTCTTTTACATAATAATTTATGATCCCACTGTCAGACATATTTATTCTATGAGTTACTCCTTTGAATTCATACTTCATGTCTATACTATCATAACTAGTGACATTAGGATAATAATTTTTAACAAGTTTCCCTTTAGATGGTGCAAGGTAATTATTTTCATAATCATTTTCAACTACAGAACATAACAAATCGCCCTTACTGACTACATCGCCATTATGTTTACTAAAAAATACGCTCCCAGTATGATCGGATTCAATAATAGTTATATCACCGTCATCTGGTAAGAACTCAATGAGGTCATCACCTTCATTAACTTCATTAGGATAATAAATTTTTAAAACGGTCCCATCAGAAGGTGCATAGTGACAACGTCTTCCAGAAAATAATAATTTGTCCCTAAAAAAAGAATCGCCTTCATTTACATAATATTTTATAATCCCTCTGCCACGATATATTGTTTCTGGATTAGCTCTCCCTAACTGAATGATTTCAGAATATTTAGTGGCTTCATTAGGATAAAAAATTTCAACAACTTTCCCTTTAGATGGTGCACGGTAATCATGTCCATCTACAGAGCATAACAAATCGCCCTCACGAACTTCATCGCCATTGTATTTACTAAAAATTACGCTCCCAGCAAGATCGGATTCAATAATAGTAATATCACCGTGATCTGGTGAGAACTCAATGAGTTCATAACCTTCATTAACTTCATTAGGATAATAAATTTCTAAAACTTTTCCACCATATTTTGCATAATGACAATGTCTTACAGAACATAACAAATCGCCCTTACTAACTTCCTCGCCATTTTTTTTCCTAAAAATTACGCTCCCAGTATGATCGGATTTAATAGTTGTAGTACTATGACCGTGATCTGGTAAGAACTCGATGAGTTCACCACCTTCATTAACTTCTATAGGATAAAAAATTTTTACAATTTTCCCATCAGATGGTGCATAATAACGATGTCTTTTATAATCACCAACTACAACAGAACATAACAAATCGCCCCTATGAACTACATAGTCATTTTGTTTATAAAAAAATACGCTCCCAGTATAATCTGATTTAATAATAGTAGTTCTATAACCGAAATCTGATAAGAACTCAATGAGTTTATCGCCCTTATTGACTTTATTAGGATCAAAATTTTTAACAACTGTCCCATCAGATGGTGCATAGTGACAATGTCTAACAGAAAATAATAATTTGTCCTTTGAAAAATTTTTGCCTTCTTTCACATAATATTTTATAACCCCTCTATCAGATATAATTTCTGTTCTCTCTAACTGAATGATTTTTAAATGATAAGGAGGGACTTCATTAGGATAAAAATTTTTATCAACTTTCCCATCATATGGTGCACGATATTCATTTTCACCTACAGAACATAACAAATCACCCTGATTAACTACATCGCCATTATGTTTACTGAAAGATACGCTCCCAGTATGATTAGATGAAATTTCTTTTGTTTGGAATTCCAATTGCCACAATAACAGTGTAAGTAGTGAATCACCCCTATTAACTTCATTATTATTAAATTTGAAAACTTGTAGAACTTTCCCAACAGATGGTGCATAGTAATCATGTCTAGAATGATGTCTATCTACAGAACATAATAAATCGCCCTTTTTAACTTCATCTTTTTGTTTAACATGAAATTCTATAATCCCTTTATGGAAGGAATTAATAGTCTCAAAACTATATGGTTTTACAAATGATGATATATCAGTCTGTGGTGGTATAACACGCCCTGATCTAAAATCATACAAAAAGGGTTCTTTTACAACAGGCCTGATTCCATAGCTCGTGGATGTGGGTTCCATTGCAAGTATCTGAAGCAATTCATCATCTGGATCATCACTATCACCGGTGATGCGCGGCACAAGTTCAGTATCTATTGCCATATCAAGCCATTTTTTGTATAATTCAAAAAGTATGGCGTGCAGTTTGGTGTAGAATTCCACTTTAGAGTGTCCATCCAGCCCCGAGGCCTTCCATCCATTTATGCGTGTCACTGGAAGTATGCCATACGGCTGGTCACCAATCCCTACCGCAGGTAAAGGCCCACGTGCGGTGACAAATTCCGTGAAATGATTCCTCAACAACACGCGTGTATTTCCACTTGGTGGACTTGATAGTGCAAAAAACAGAAAGTAGTCACCGAAAACCGGCCATAATACTTTTTTTAACTCCCTCTCCTGAGGAGAATTATTGATATATGCGTTCTCGATGTTCCTGAACAGGCCCGGATCCAGTCCAAAAGCCCTGGCCACAACCTGGGAGTTATGATTTTCGATTTCAGCTTCTTCCTGTCCCTCACAGCATTCATTGTAATAACTCCTATCGGGGTCATCTAACGATTCTGAATACCCTGATTTCGTATTCATTGTGTTGTTGGTAGGTGTACCATAAGGCAAAAACGAAAAACCAGAAGTATAGTGGTGATTATCTATCAGATCTTCCAGCATCTTCTGCCCTTCTGATGTCCCTGAGTACTTTATACCGACTGCAATAACCCTGGTGAAGTGTCTGTCTTCATTCGGGTCCAATGGAATCTTCAGGGCCATTCCGATTTTCTCTGCCCTATCAAAATCATTCACCCAGCTTGAGTCCCCGTCAAAAAGATTCCCGTTAAACTCCTTTTCCGGATCTCCCATCAACGGTAACTCACAGGGGATCTGGTTTCCAATTGCCTTTTTAACGCATCCATCACCCTTGTAAAGACAGATAACAAATCGATCAGGAAATGTACGGACCAGAGGGGGATTTCCCCATACAACCTGCTTATACTCTGGCTTTTTCTCTACATTGATGAGATCAGGTTTATCCTTAGATCTGATGATCCATGCTGCACGTTTTGAGCCAAAACGCTGCACCATCACACGCCATGCACTCCTCTTATCTTCATCTGATTTAGCATTTCTATATAAACTATTCACTGCTTTTTCGTGTTCATTCAAATCGCTTCTATGGGACTCGATTGAAACCTGGTCAGGATAGATTCTTAACCACAGTTCATTATCCATGAACCTTGTTTCAAGCCGGACTGGGAAAAGAAGTACCGGGTAGTTTGTATCTATATTGAATTTGAATTTCCGAACGGTACCAGAGGAAAAACCGGTAATTAAAACATTTCCCTTTTTATCGATGGTTACATCCCTGCTCAGTGTTTCCCATGTACCTCTCGAAATGCACGACCAGATATGACTTCCATCTGCACCATTGTATTTTGCAACAAATAAGTCTCTTTTTGCGGTGCTGGCAAGAAGCCCACCGCCAAGATCCAAGGAACCTGAGAAATCTCCCATGACAATGATATCTTCATTGCTGTCTATTGAAACAGCGTAACTATGAGCAAAATTAGTTTTTTTACCGCCATAGTTGTGAGACCAGATATGATCCCCATCACCATTGAACTTTGCAACGAATATATCATTGTTACTTTTACTGATTAAAGGTCCGCCGCCAAAATCCAGAGTACCGTTGAAATACCCTGTAATCACTAAATCACCGCTCTTGCTTGCAGCAACAGAATAGGCACGGGCCGAATCCCAATTAGGTCCGCAACCACCAAAGCTGCGCGACCATATATATTGACCGTCTGCACCACCGAACTTCACTAAAAATATATCTCTTCTGCCCGTACAGGATAGCTGCTTATCTCCAAAATCTAACGTACCTGTAAAATATCCAGTGATCAATACATTATCCTGTGGGTCAATAGTGAGGCATTTGCCCATGTCTTCCCACGTACCCTCAAAGCTGCTCACCCAAACCTTACTGCCGTCAGTCCCTTTAAACTTAGCAACGAAAAAATCAGAGCCGCCAACACTTGTGATTTTTTTGTCCCCTATATTTACTGTGCCCGAGAAATACCCTGTAACTGTTAAGTCACCATTTTTATCAATGGCAACTGAATATCCTTTAATCGAATCACGTTTAGAGTTTTGACCGCCGAACCTGTGAGACCATTCATGACTGCCATTTATACCTGTGAACTTCGCAATAAAAAGATCCTTTCTTCCAGTACTGGAAAGAGCAACGCCGCCAAAATTTAAAGTACCTGAAAAATATCCGGTAATAATTATGTCGCCTTTCTTATCAACAGCAATAGAATAAGCATATACAGAATTTTGACCTTTGATACTGAGACTTTTAGACCAGATATGACTTCCATCCTCTCCTTTAAACTTTGCAATAAAAATGCTGTTACTTCCCATAGCAAGTAATGTCCCACCACCGACATCAAGCGAACCTGAAAAATAACCAGTAATATAGAAATCGCCTTCTGCATCCACAGTTATAGCATGTCCATAAGCGGTGTCACGAAGAGGATTCTGACATCCGAAACTGTGAGACCAGAAGTGATTTGCATCATCACCATCAAATTTCGCAACGAATACATCGTATGCTCCGCTATTAATAAATGATTTTAAGGCAGTCATAGTGGATTATTAATACACCCCCACAACTATGCCAATTTTAATGCAAAGTATATTTAAATTGGCACTATTACATTATGATTACTTAACAAGAATAGATTATAAAGCTTATCCAGATTTATGAAACTGTGAATTATAATTTTAAAGACATTCTATTAAAATCAATCTCAAGAAATTAAAATCTAATAATCGCGTAAAACGAATCAGGATCACCGAATCGGTGACGGATCCCGACAAGCCCGTAACAAAGAAGCAGTTAAATCCCAAGAATGGATAGATGGTCATATAACCAGAGCATGTTCCTTGCAGTTTCTCTTGCCTTATGCACCCAGAATTTCCTCTTTAAGATCGTGAATTATGAAGTTGATCCTTTGAAGGGAGCAACGCCAAAGAAGTATCTGGAGATTACCAGTGAAGGCAATGCTACCTTCGTGGAAGATCAGAGATTATTGAGGTCCAGTAGGATGCCTTTTGGAGAACTGGGAGACTTAGAGAAATGAACCGTGTTCTTTGATGAAAATGAAGCTGGGCTCACTGCAGTGAAAGTTGAGGGGGGTTCCAGATCAAGAAGAGCTGGCTCCAGGCTCATACTTTGAGAGTACTATCCAATGATGCTGAGATTATAGTCGGTGTGATCCCCCAATTGCCTGGAAATCATGCAGCAGATTGAAGAAAAAGTTAATCAAGAACTTATCGAAATTTTCATCATGCCGCAGTAGTTAGATTGCGAAAATTTACATTAATTAAATTTCATGAATTTATTCAGATAAGGAATCAAAAAGACATGCATGGAATACATTGAACATAATAAACCCCTTGTCCCTTGATCATTTCCTTCATTTTCTCCGCAATCAATGCCTGAGTCGTAGGGTCAGCCATTAGCAAAGTCAAAGCATCCGGCACCTTTTCACCTGCCATTTTAATCTCTTCTGCCATGCTCTGGTCCAGCACAAGGTTGCATCGGGAGCAAAAGCGGTCAGATGGTTTAAGGACATTATTGCAGCGGGGGCATTTCTCAAGAGTAACCTGGCGATTATCTTCGGTCTTAAGGCCGTATCGTTCAAAGATTTTATTGTTTATCTCATCATCCGTGAAATTAGCATAGATCTTGAGCATTAGCATACTGCCTTTGGACCAAACTGCCCTATGCTTCACTTCCTGTTCGTTCAGACCGTCCAGTATCCAGCTAGTGATTGCCTTATGCCTGAAAGAATGGGGATTCACCCGCTTCTTAATCCCGGCATCCCTGGCAATATTCTGGATGGTAACACGAATTGTCTTATAACTCAATGGCTGGTAAGGTTCGTTTATTGTGGTTCACAGGGGTGCCTCAGGGTCGTTCTGCATGGGATGGACCGAAAGCCATTGATTCAAATAACCAGTGCTCCAGGTTATGGGTATGCCCTTGGGTGCCGTGGTCTTCTTGCTCCTGCTTGTCTTGCTAATGTAGATAATCGCACCGTATTGGTTAAACTCTACATTTTTAATCCGTGTAGATGCCAGGGCTCCCACTTTCATACCACTATCAAGCATGACGGCAATAAACGCTTTGTTCCTGGGATGTCTGCAGGCACCTAACAGCTTATCGACCTCTTCCTGGGTCAGCAGGTTTGAAGGTTGTACAGGACTTTCAATAGTTTCAAGTTTAAGTTTGGTTACCCATCGGGGAGGCTCATCATCACATAACCATTTGAAGAAATTTTTAGTTACTTTATTGTAATTCCTGATTTCATTTTGTGATAATCCGGCAATATCATCCAGATAAGTAAGTAGTTTATCAAATGTATCTTTATCCAATTCATCAAGATTTTTGGTAAAATCTATTTTTTGTAGATTTTTTATCATCCCGGTCAACTGGTTGAGATAATTAGTTCTGATACTCTTTGCAAGGCAATCTCGCTGTAATTGAGCAATGAATTTCTTTAATAATTGTTTATTTTTGTCTGAAAATTCTGCTTTGTCCAAACGCTGCATCACTTTGATAAAAAGGCTATCATACGCGTGTACATCATCTACATTTACCGTCATCAAGTACGGTAAAAAGTGGGCTTTTTATACATTAAGTCATAGAAGCCTCGGGGGGATTTGAACCCACAATGGGACATGATTTTTTTGGTTCTTCGCTGTTTAGTATGGAAGGATATGATTAAGATATCCTTTGAAAGATATTTCTTAATGATGAAGTCTTGAAGATTTCGCTATCTAAGGAAACTTTTATATTTAATATGCACCTCTTATGAATTGTTTCTTTTGTATCGTATATATTATATTCCCCATAGAAAACAGCGGAGAGCCATTTTTTTACCTTCATTGTCCTGTTTATAAGTATCATAAAATGACGATTGGAACAATCGTGAGAAAGTTTATAAATCGACCAGCAACGATAAAAACGACTGCTGATGAAGTAATCGTCACGTTTGACTATTTCAAGGAATAGGGTGCACTTATGGATTATTGCGAAACTGTCAATCACAATAAGTTGGAGATATCGTGGCTCAGAAACAAGGTTTTGAGGTTTGAGTTTGAGAGTATAGAATAATTTAAAAAGCGGAAATCATTTTTGTTGAACAAATAGGGGAATGCAACAATTGATGAAATAGCAGACGGGTCAAGGCGATTGCTCTGACTTTGTGATTTTATTATTAGATTTACCCCTAAAGAACTTCTGGTAATACTCTTTATCTACATCTCTATCGAATTCTTCTGGGTCGATGTTTTTGCCAATTTCTTTGATTTCTTTAACACTTTTATTACTTATAGGAATTTTATCAGGTCTGACATCTTCGCTTTCAAATTCTTCTGGGTGTCTTTCTAAATACCTCTGTTCTTCGGCTTCCTTCTTGGCATTATGCTCTAATAATATTTTAACTGCATTTTTCAAATCTTCAAGTTCTTTGGCATTGTTCTGGATTATTATTTCTTGCTGTGCCAACTTTTCAGCATCTTCTGTGCTAAGTGACCGAATAATAATTTCCTCTTTGAATGTAATTGCAGGGAGATGTTTGATATATTCTTTATTTAACCTTTCAATTTCAGCATCACCGAAGTAAGCGATATCCATGTGATTAGGGATATGCCCCAATAACCAATCTACATCATCTTTAACCATTCCGTCTCTTTGCATTGTGCTTGAAAAAAATTTTCTCAATGCATGTCCTCGTATTTCTGAAAGATTTTGTTTTGAACCCGGTTCATATCCTGCTTTATCATTAATTTTTTGAAACATCTTATGAAATGCTCTTTCTGATAATTGTTTGTTGAAATCGAGTGTCGTAAATGCCCAGTCATCTTTTTTCAGTTTACCTGTGCGTTCACGTTCTGACCAGTATTCCTTAAGGATTTCTATAGCTTCAGGACTTATGAAAGTATAATAATCATGTTCTACTTTCCCACGTCTTAATTTTATAGTTCCAATATTATTTTCATCGAACGATACCATTCCAACTTTCAAATTGAGAATTTCATTTCGTGACATTCCAGAAGTGGCCATTATAAGCACAATTGCTTTGTTACGTACCCTGGTGGTATGTTCAAGAATCCTTTTTACTTGTTCACGCTGTAAAAATCTATTTGAATTTTCAGGTAATGAACGAGCTCTTTTTGTCTTTTTGAATGAGTTAGGAATTTGGATGTCATAGAAATTTAAAAAACTTCTAACTGTTGCTTTGTGCCCTGAATATGTATTTGCCGAATAATTTTTTCCCTGCAAAAATGAATTATATTTATTCAAATAATGAAATACCCGCCTTTCAGTAGGCAGTCTTGCATTTATTATATCTTCATTATTTTCATCAATTAACTTTCTTGCATCAATCCCTAAAGAGTTAAAAAACAAATTTAATCTTAACTTATATGCTTCTCTTGTTTTAGGTTTTGCTTCTATACCGGTTAAAAAAGTATCAATTTCCTGCATAATGAATCAACATACAATATATGCCATAAGCTTATTTAACTGTTTCTATATTCATGCACCTTTTAGTTAACTGATGTATACATCAATGCGCCTGTGGATACCAACCCGGTCCATGT
>SWBW01009783.1_pt1 | contig 16964 bp, 24 predicted proteins | sample 4693041 | NCBI WGS metagenome assembly SWBW01 (sample SAMN10267271, study PRJNA491770) | bioreactor metagenome | isolation source: DHS bioreactor inoculated with marine methane seep sediment | place: Japan: Omine Ridge, Nankai Trough | collected 2006-05-06 | reverse complement strand
CTTATCGGGATTACGCCCCAATCCAGCCCTTATGTAAGGGAATCCAGGAATGAAAGGCTCAAGGAGTTCAGGGAGGACATCAGCAGGTTTGATATCCCCGAAGGTGATAAAGCATATGAGATGAACGGACATGATGCAGGTGTGATCTTGCACAGCTCTGATGTCATCTGTGGTATTATGAAAAACCTGCTGGACCTGACCGGGCTCAAATCCCGGTACCATTCCACCCGGATAACAGAGTTTATGGAACACAAAGATCGCTAGATTGATGTCAGGTAGATAACAGGTTGATGCCAGATTGATGATAATTGGGGAAATCTCACCATCGTTCTATGGAAGGGATATCAAAATATGATCAATACCTCTACAATAATACTGGCTGGCGGCCGGGGTAAGCGGCTCGGGTATAAGGAGAAAGCCCTGACACCCATAAATGGTAAACCGATCATAGAGCATACCATCGAAGTCCTTGAAGGAGTGGTGGATGAGATTATTGTGTCAGTAAGGGATGACAGGCAAAAGCAACTCCTTGAAGAATATACCACAGGTCGAATAGTCGTAGTGGATAAATATGTTGATGTGGGGCCCCTTGCCGGCATCCTTGAAGGACTGAAGGCCGCTGGTGGTGAATACGTTTTTGTTGTTGCCTGTGATATGCCTCTCCTCAACATCGGGGTGGTGGAATTGTTGTTCAAACGCGCTCTGGGACATGATGGGGCACTACCTGTAGGTGATGACGGAATATATGAACCCCTGCATGCAGTATATCGTACCGGACCTATGCTGGCCAGGACCAAAAAGTCTATCGAACAGGGTGAAAGGTTCATTCTGGCGCCCATCTTTGATCTGGAAGATATGGTGCTTATAGAAATGGATAAGATCAGGGAGCGGGACCCGGAACTCAAGACATTTTTAAACGTAAATACGCTTGGGGATATTGAAAAATATAATATCTGAGGAAAGACCTGCTAAACTTTGCATCCGCACCCCTTTTTTTGGAGAATCCTGATCTGTTCATCATAAGGAACAACGAAAATGCTCTGTACACCCTCGCCGGTTGCAAGTACCGGATCAAGTGGAGTATGATGATTGTAACCTCTTGCCTTCATCTCCCGGACAAGTTCCTCATGCCTCAGATACAGGGCTTTTAGCCTCCCCCTCCATCTTGTGATCTCAGGGTGGTTGGCATATGCTTTCTTGCCATTGGTGATGACAGACCACACAGCATGAAGTTCCCTGTGCTCACCAAGCAAGTGGTTCCGGCAAAATCTCTCAGGTGGGATATCCCAGATTCTCATGATCAACACGTCCATCAAATTTCTTGATAAAAAACATATGTATCCACTTCAAAAAGCATGGTATTTTGACTGGATTTACAGGATGTTGACGTTGCCGTATATCCTGTCGATCCTGTAAATCCTGTCTAATAATTTTTAAATCACCCTTAGATTTGAAGTGGATACGAACATATGTTATTATGTAATTATGTTGTTATCTGAAATGCTTTAACAAACCTTATACCCATCAAATCATATATACATCCATCCCACAAGGAGGTCCTGGAAATAAAAGAAGAGATCTGGATTGAAAAATATCGTCCACACACCCTGGAAGATGTGGTTGGACAGGACGAAATAGTAAAACGCCTCCAGTCATATGTGAAATCCCGCAATCTGCCCCACCTGCTGTTCTCCGGCCCACCCGGCGTTGGCAAAACGGCTTCAGCCATTGCTGTTGCCAAGGAGCTGTTCGGCGACACGTGGACAAATAACTTTACCGAACTAAACGCCAGTGATGAGCGCGGTATCGATGTAGTACGTAACAAGATCAAGAACTTTGCCCGCACATCCCCACTGGGCGAAGCAGATTTCAAGATAATTTTCCTTGATGAGGCCGATGCACTTACCTCTGACGCCCAGAGCGCACTAAGGCGCACCATGGAGAAATACACCAGCAACTGCCGGTTCATTCTCTCGTGCAATTACTCATCAAAGATCATAGACCCAATCCAGTCCAGGTGTGCCGTATACAGGTTCGGGCCAATTTCACTTGAAGCCATCCAGCAGCGTATAGCCCATATCGCAGGGATAGAGGGGCTTGAGGTCAACGATGAGGGCATGGAAGCCATAAAATACGTTTCCATGGGTGATATGAGAAAAGCAATTAACGCCCTCCAGGCAGCCGGATTGCTGGATAAGAAGGTAGACATGGAAGCAATCTACCAGATCACTGCCACTGCCAGACCAGAGGAGATCGGCAGTCTCATAGATCTGGCACTGGGCGGGGACTTTATCGGTGCAAGGACCAAGCTGGACACTCTACTTATCAACCAGGGCTTATCTGGTGAGGATATTATTGTCCAGATACACAGGACCATGTTCGACAAGAGCATTCCTGATATCCTGAAAGTGAAATTGATGGACCGTATCGGCGAGATAGATTTCAGGCTGACAGAAGGTGCCAATGAACGGATACAGTTAGAGGCACTGCTTGCTTATTTTGTCCTGGCCGGGAAAGGAAATGACAGTTAGCGCCACTATTGCTGCTCATATTTCCTGGATTCCCGACTGGGCAGCCACTGTTATCATTGCCATGATGCCAGTGGCAGAACTGAGGGGTGCCTTAACCATTGCACTTGCCCCGGCCGAAGTTGGCGGTTACGGTATGGCTGTCCCTGAAGCGTACTTTCTGGCCGTGATCGGTAATATGATACCTGTAATTCCATTATTGCTGTTCCTTGGACCTGTATCTGATTTCCTGCGACGCTGGAAAGTGTGGGATGTATTCTTTACCTGGTTGTTCACCCGTACTCACCACAGGCACAATGCAAGGTTCGAGAAATATGGTACGCTGGCACTTACGTTATTTGTAGCTGTACCGCTGCCTGTCACCGGAGCCTGGACGGGATGCGCTGCTGCATTCGTGTTCGGTATTGAATTCAGGCATGCCCTGCTTGCGATATTCACGGGCGTACTGATAGCCGGGATCGTGGTAACTGCACTCACGCTGACAGGGATCGGAATATTTGAATTGTTCTGATGGAATAGTAATAAATTTGAAGTGGTGTATAAATAGTGGGTGTAGAAATACATACTATTAACTTGAATTGAACAAAGGGTTTCAATGATCAACTCAGACTGGGAAGGACCGTGGGTCACGGCAGACCATGCTTTTGACATTATGCGCCAGGGGATTGAAGGGGGTGACCGACTTTTCACGAAAATAAGCGCCTATGATGATTACCTGGCATACGTTGTTAAAAAGAAGGGCTATGAACCCGGAAACAACCTTGCATTGATCGCCCCGTTTTTGATAGCCTTCGGCCTGGATAATGATTTCCTTGTGGAAAAGGCAAAGGATAATGCCAATTTCATTGCCGGTTCTATCAAGGCAATAGAGCTGCTAAGACGCAGCTATACGGTAAATATCATCAGTACCAGTTACCACCAGTATGTACATTATACGGCCTACCTAGCAGGCGTACCTGAAGAAAATACATACTGTACGTGGTTTCCCATTAATGAATATGCCAGTGAGATGTCAGGTGCCGATAAGGACCTTGTCAGGGAAATGGCCCTGACCATTATGTCTATGCCGCCCCTGGATATTGATACGAATGCCGGGCAGGATGTAATTGATGACAGTACTGTCTGTTCTATCGGGCAGATGGATAGCTTTTTTTGGGATATACTTCCTTCCACTGGTTTTTGTAATGTGCTGGAAGAGATAAAACCGGTAGGAGGCACCCGTAAATATGAGGCAGTAATAAGTGCTCTTGATAAGGAGGGACATGACCTGAAGCAATCAGCCACCATAGGCGACAGCATCACAGACTGGAAAATGCTGGATCTTACCAGGGATGCCGGAGGACTGGCTTTATCGTTCAATGGCAATGAGTATGCAGTATCCAACTGTAATGTGGCTGTGATGTCAGGGAACTGCATGGTTACGGCACTGCTGGTGGAGGTGTTCGAACTGGGCGGGCTCGGGGCGGTTAAAGCACTGGTTTTAGATTGGGGCTGGCCTTCTATTAAGGAACTTTACCGGCAGGAGAAGGTTGATAATGCTATCTATAATGCATTCAGGCATTCATTTACGGGTTCGGATTTTCCACGTGCGGTTTGGGTAACAGAGGATAATCTAGATGAGACTATTGAAGTCAGTAAACGCTACCGCAGGTCGGTCAGGGGTACGCAGATCGGGGCGCTGGGATAAATTTTGGAGTCAAGCTTGGTGAACGATGTTCTATTTTTCGATAGGTAATTCCTATCATAATCGCCAAGATTGTTTGCATTATTACTAATATATTAGCAATAATGGTGCCTTTTGGATATGTCAGGATTTTATTCATTCCATTGTGGCTGTTTTTGCTTGCGTTTTAACCCTGATTTTAGGTATCATCAATGTATTACCAATTATTAGGATTACGATACTTAGGATTATGAGTCTGTTTTTTAATGTGCAGAAAAATGTGTAGGAAAGTATATACTTTCCTGTAGGCTTAGAAAATGCGAACGAAGTGAGCATTTTCTTGATTCCTTAAAACACATCATTCAAGCATTATAATAGTCCATCCTCCGCGAAACTTATTAACCCCATTGCGTCCAATCCTATATCAATGACACATTCTATTCCCCCTGACCTCAAACCCATCATCGATTTCCACGGCCACTTCTGTCCGGGCCTGGTACTTGGCTACCGCGCTGCAAAGGCAGGCATGGAACGAATTCATGCCATGCGCTCGGAAGATGAAGAATTGATAGCAATTGTGGAGAACAATTCCTGCGCAGTTGATGCCATACAGTACATGACAGGCTGCACCTTTGGTAAGGGCAACTTATTTTTCAGGGATTACGGCAAGCATGTATATACCCTGGCGCTCCGTCCCAGTGGCCGTGGTGTACGGGTAAGCCTTAAGGGCACTATGTTCGAAAACGAGGATCGTGATGAGCGGATTGCGCAGATGTTGAGCATAGATGAAAATGAGTTGTTCGACATACGGGACGTTACCATTGAACTGCCGTCGCATGCCCGGATACATGAATCAGTAACATGTTCCAGGTGCGGGGAGCCTGTAATGGAGACGAGGATCAAGGAAAAGGATGGAAAAGGTTACTGTATTCCATGTTTTAATGAAAAGTCCTGACAAAAGTATAATGAATGGAAAAGGGAATATAGGCTGCTCAATAATATTTCATGATAAATAACAATGGATGGTTAACAATGGTATATGATGTAATCATAATCGGTGGCGGTCCTGCTGGACTTTCCGCAGGCATATATGCCAAACGTGCAATGATGAATGCCCTGCTTATAGAGAAAGTTGGATTGGGCGGGCAGATCACCAAGACCCATATGCTTGAGAACTACCCGGGTTTTCCCGAGGTTAGCGGCATGGAACTGATGGAGAAGATGGAAGAACATGCTAAAAAGTTCGACCTTGAAATAATGTTTGCCGATGTCAGGCAGATCAAGGACGGAGGCGACGTCAAGACAGTTGTTACCTCTGATGATGAGTTCGAGACCAGATCCGTAATTGTAGCCACAGGTACCAGGCCAAAGAAACTGGGCGTGCCAGGCGAAGACGAATTCACAGGAAGGGGCGTATCTACCTGCGCTACGTGTGATGGATTTTTCTTTACAGGCAAGGACGTGGCGCTGGTAGGCGGCGGCGACAGTGCCATTGTTGAAGCCATCTTCCTTACCAAAATGGTTAACAAGGTATATGTCATCCACCGCAGGGATGAACTGAGAGCCGAAAAGATCAACCAGGAAAGGGCTTTCAAGAACCCAAAGATAGAGTTTGTCTGGAACTCAAACCTGCAGTCGATCGAAGGTACGGATACTGTTGAAAAGGTAATCGTCAAGAACAAGCTCACCGATGAGATCACAGAGATACAGGTAGGGGGCGTGTTTATGTATGTGGGTGTGGAACCTGGCACGGATTTTGTCGAAGCCGACAAAGATGGGAACGGTTTTCTTATTACCGGTCCTGACATGTCCACTTCAGTACCAGGGATATTTGCAGCGGGAGATTGCCGGACCACATTACTGCGCCAGGTAGCTACGGCAGTGGGTGATGGTGCCCTGGCTGCAGTCTCAGCAGAACGCTATCTTGCCGGTATAGAATAACGAAGCGAATCACAACCGGAACCACATCTGGAATCACAACTGTTATCTATTCATCTCTCCTTTATTTTTTCATGAAACCGGGCGGGCAGATGCTTGAGATGATCAGGCTGCTTAAGGATGAGTATCCAATTTCAAGGACTGCACTCAGGTATGAAACACCTCACCAGATGCTTGTAGCTACTATCCTTTCAGCCCAGTGTACTGATGTTAGGGTTAATATAGTAACTGAAGAACTCTTCAGGAAATATAAAGGGATAAATGAATTTGCCGAAGCTGACCTGCAGGAACTGGAACAGGATATCAGGTCTACAGGTTTTTACAGACAGAAAGCAAAGAATATCAAGAACAGTAGTATTGCAATCCTTGAAAATTTCAGCGGTAATGTCCCTGATACCATGGAAGAACTGATTACCTTGCCAGGTGTGGCCCGAAAGACCGCCAATGTCGTACTGTCCAGCGCCTATGACATCACTGAGGGGATTGCAGTGGATACCCATGTGAAGCGTCTGTCCTTCAGGCTGGGGCTGACCCGACATACGAACCCGGATAAGATCGAGAAGGACCTGATGAAGCTGGCCCCGAAAGAGGAGTGGAGCGACTTGTCATACAGGCTCATACTGCATGGCCGTGCAGTGTGCGGTGCCCGCAAACCTGAACATGGTATATGTATGTTGCAACATCTATGTCCAAGGAAAGGAGTGGAATGAAACCTGAACTATACAGGAATGGACCTGAATCTTCCGGGATAACTGAACCCGTAGGTGCGAGTAAATCTTCAGGTGGCAGTGTCTTTGTTATCCAGGAACATGATTCCAAAAAGTTACACTGGGACCTGCGCTTAGAGATGGGGGGTGTGCTCAGGAGCTGGGCAGTGCCAAAGGAACCACCAACCGAGCCTGGAGTGAAAAGGCTGGCCATAGCAACCAAGGACCACTCCCTGGAATATGCCAACTTCGAGGGTGAAATTCCAAAAGGGCACTATGGGGCCGGGACTGTTAAGATGTGGGACAGGGGTACATTTGAGCCGTTGGAAGTGGATGATGAGAAAGGAAAGATAATCTTCAGGATGTATGGGCGGCGGCTATCAGGCGTGTACTGTCTTATCAGGACAAAACCCAGGAGTGGTAATGAACAGTGGCTGTTTTTCAGAAAAAAGAGTGAATGAACTTACAGTACTTTTGATTGCAGGTAGTGAAGAAGGATGCCGGGGGCAATTATAGATTTGTTGAGAGTAAAGTATACTACTTATGTATCAACAAAAATTTGTGAACAGGGAAAACGAATTACACTTCCTGGAATCCAGGTATAACAGTAATTCTCCAGAATTTATTGTAATTTACGGCAGGAGAAGGGTTGGAAAAACCGAACTCATGTTAAAATTCCTGGAAAACAAGCAAGGAATATACTTTCTTGCTTCAACAGAAGGGGACAAACAAAACATAAGGGATTTTTCATTGCGTTTGGGTAAAGTAATAAATGATGAAAATTTCGGGAAAATTGAGTTTTCGGGATGGCAATCACTGTTTGAAACATTATTCAAACACAGGACATTCGTATCCACTTCAAATCAGAGGGAAAAAATAATAGCCACAGAGAACACAGAGATCACAGAGGATTTCTTCTCTGTATCCTCTGTGCTTTCTGTGGCAGATAAATATAAACAATGATTTATACAAATTTTATTACCCTACTTTTTGAAGGGGATACGGACATTCCATGAATTGGTGACAAAGGAAAAATTCGTGATAATCATCGACGAGTTTCCTTTCCTGATATACAATAACAGGTCCATACCATCGATTTTCCAGAAGATGTGGGAACTCGACTTGAAGCACGAGAACGTGATGCTCATATTATCAGGTTCGGCTGTAAGTGTCATGGAGTCCGAAGTCCTGGGAAACAAAAGCCCGCTGTACGGGAGTAGAACAGGACAGTGGCAGGTCCAGCCCCTGGACTTTATCCACCTGAAGGATTTCTTACCGTATGCTACCAAAGACCTTGTCAGGACATGGTTCGTTAGTGGTGGAATTCCGGATTACCTGCTGAAATTCGATACAAGCCTGACATTCTGGGACAATGTGCTGGACAACGTGATCACAAAAGGCACTTATCTTTCACGGGAAGTTGAATTCCTCTTAAATGAAGAGTTCAGGGAGCCAAAGAATTACAAGCATATTTTCAAAGCCATAGCACTGGGGTACAATACCCTTGGGGAGATATGCAACTATACTGGTCTTGATAAAAGCATGGTATCCAAATACCTGGGTGTACTGCGAGGGCTGCATATCCTGCAGGAGGAAATTCCCGTGAATGCGTATTCAAAATTCAAAAAGCGGCTCTATACGATCTCGGAGCCGTATTTCAACTTCTGGTTCAGGTACATCTACCCGAACAGGATCGATCTGGAGGCAAACAGGAACGAAGAGGTCCTGGGCTTGATCAAGCAGGATTTTCCATTATACTGCGGGCAGATGTTTGAAATGCTGGTTAAGGAACTGATAATGCAAAAACATATTCTCGATGAGTTTTCGTTCTCAAGGATAGGCAGGTGGTGGCACAAGGATAAGGAAATTGACATTGTGGGGATGAATGATAAAAGAGGTGAGATTGTGTTTGTGGAGTGTAAGTGGAAGGATGTGAACAAGGGGGGTGCAGAAAATATCCATTCTGACCTGATGGAAAGATCAACCTTTGTGCGCTGGAATAATGATACGCGTAAGGAGTATTTTGGGATTGTTGCAAAAAAGGTGGCAGGAAAAGAGGAGTTGAGGAAAAACAGGTATCTTGTGTTCGACCTGGATGATTTTAACTGAAGTTTATCCGGGCACCTGCGGGCAGTTTCGTGTTATTGATGCGGATTTTTAAAGAGATTCTTCCTTCATAAAGGTTTCGAGTTCTTGAAAAACGTCTTCATGGATTCTCGCTGAGATGCTTATTTCTGTCATGTACGGTATGTATGGTATGTATACATTGTATATTTAATACCGTTTTCTTTGGAGCCAATTGATTTGAACATTACTGGGACTAAACGACGCTTCGCTTTATGCGGGGCATCGATTCGTATGCTTCGTATCGTGCTGCATTTATCTTTTAATTTAAGGTTCCCAGGCTAGCTGACGTGAGTACTATCAGTCGTTTTTGCATAGGGACTTGCACTATCAATAGCTCTTGAGCACCACTCCGTGCTCATCGATCTCCAGATAGTCCGAAGAACCCTTCACCCATGAACCAGTGTTCGCAAGATTTATCTCCGTCTTCACACACGGCTTGTGTGAATGACCATATATCAAGAACTCGCCTTTATATTTTTCATTGAGGAGTTCGATAGCAAATTCCTCATATTTTTTTATCATCAATTCTTCTGGTTCCAACATAATTTCAACTATTCTTTCTCTAATCCATGGCAACGAGTCTTTGGGAGGGGGATCTGACGAATACATACTAATAATAAAATTTTTGATCATATCCAGGATACCTCCTCCTCCTCCTTCCCCAATCTTTTCCCAGATCATGTCAGCAGCCTTCCCAACATCGTCTCCAGCCATACAAAGTGAATCTGCAAACGTCTCGTATTTCTCCAGTGTGCCAAATTGCTTGTTTTCAAGCTGGTGCCCATGTATAAAGCGATACTTGGTCCCGCCATATTCGAGGCTCAGGTCTCGTTTGAGATCGAACCTTGCACCAAAGTAAGATTGGGGAAACTGTATCAGGTGAAAATCATGATTCCCGACTACATAAGAGACTTTTATCTCTGGCTCCAAGCTCATAAGTTTCTGAATGATATCGGTATTCTCAAGCAGTACTCCGACAGGATCTCTCCTCCAGAACTCAAGTATATCTCCAAGGAGAACAAGGCGATCGACGTCATCCCCCAGATTATCTATGAAATCTATAAATTTGGTCCTGTTGCTGTATTCTATTCCTAAGTGCACGTCTGAGACGGCTATGCATTTTCCGTTTGTCATGGTTTTCCCTCCATACCAAATTTACCTTTTTCTTAGTGTTCAATTATTTCTTTTCTGTAACTTTTGACTCATATCGGAGTCGTTGCTCCCGAGCGAGCAGCATAGTGGTTACTCCGGCAGCCAGCACTGTAGCTAGCGATGATCCGTTTGTAATATCTATGCTTTTGAGTCTCGGGGACCATGCCTGACCTGATGCATGGTGCATAACAGTCCACTTCTGCAATTCTTTAGCATTCTCTAGAACTGTCTTTCCCTTCCCAGTTATCTCATAACGGCTGCCGTTGGTTCTAACAAGTCCTTTTTCCAGCAGAAAATCGAGATATTTCTTCGCAAGATTGAAATTCAGATTTGCGTTGTAGATATTCTTCGTTTTGGTTGTGCCATTTGACACCACTTCAAGAATCGCAATAACGATATCGAATTTGCTTCTCCGTTTCATGATGCACACCGCCCATATTGTTCTTCTCCAATCTATGGACTCAAGCTTCCTGTGGCGTTGTTCTTCACACCGCTACAGATTGAGCCTTTTCAAACCACTGAAACTATGACGCGATAAAGACTTACGTCCTTGTTTGTAGGTGATATCGGTTTGGTTCTGCCAATAAAAAGGTGTAGTTTATGCTAACTCCCTGTATAGAATTATACCTCTATAACTATTAAATCTATCGCACCGCACACACCCGGTCGCCTGATCGAAATGCCGCCTCGTGATCTTGACCGCACCCACGATCTTCTTCGCATCCGCATCCACGCCCTTCTTAGGCATCGCCCCAAGGAGTGTAAGTGGAAGGATGTGAGCAAGGGGGGTGCAGAAAATATCCTTTCGTACCCGAGGAAAAATCAACCTTTGTGCGCTGGAATAATGATACGCGTAAGGAGTATTTTGGGATTGTTGCAAAAAAGGTGGCAGGAAAAGAGGAGTTAAGGCAGCGCGGGTATCTTGTGTTCGACCTGGATGATATTGATTGATGGCATCCTTGTTGAACAGTGCATCCAGTAGCATTGCTAATTGATATTTCCAGATAACCTGCTGAAGCTAAGAATGCATCTTCTGGTTTACCAAAGAACTCGCCGTTGACACCGTCGCAACGTTTGATTTCTGGCGATTATTTTTTCTTGTATACCTTTTTTCTATGACCAACCAGTGTTATCGCTATTCTTTTTGATGAGTCATTTATGTCTGCTATTACCCTGTAATCTCAGATTCGTAGTTTATAATCATTTCTACCAACTAATCTTTCAAAAAAATGATGCGGTTCTGATTTTGTTGACATTATTTTGTCCCAAAACCGTTTTGCGAGTGTTTTGTCCAATTTCCCTAAGAATTCAAGAGCCTCAGGATCGAAGAATACTTCATACATTTAGAAACCAAGCCTTTTTTTCGCTTCTTCTTCTGTAACGAAATTTCCCGCCTTTATTCTTTTTCTCGCGTTTTCTATTGCGGTAATAGCTTCTTTACTTAATTCGGGTTGAGTTTTCACTTTCTTTACTATATAAATCATTTTCCGAATTAACTCGTCATAACTTTCTCTATTATATTCTTTAAATTGATCAAGCTGGTGTTTCGTGTCCAACTTAATTTTAATTGTAGTTACGTCCATATATACCACAGTATACTATGGTATACCAGAGAATATAAAGCATTCTATTACATAGCCAAAAATCAATTTCACATAACGGTTTGCGGATAAAAGAAGTTACTGAAGGTAATTTGGACGGAGCGAAACGGATCTGGGTATCTTGTGTTTGACCCGGATGATTTTAACTGAAGTTTATCCAGGCACCTGCGGGCAGTTTCGTGTTATTGTCAATTATTTAACTGCTTTCAATATCCCTGCATATAATTCTGTTGAACACCGCCAGCCCCTGTGCAGTATTTCATCCAGGGCATTCTGCTACTTCAACCTTTGATCACCCCGACAAATAACCCACGAAATATTTTGGCAGACATTCAACCAATATATGCACATGATCAGGATTTACACTATCACAGCCTTTCAGCCCCCACATCATCCCGGTCCTTAACCAACCATTCCACCAGCTCCTCCACCCCCATACACACCACCACAAAAGACTAAATATTTCTACCTCAAATACCATTATCCATTACACTAACTATAAGGAGAGGAATAATTTGAATAAAAGCATTACATATTTCGAAAAGCCCGGGGAAATAAATACCCTCGCCGTAATTGAAGCCGTCAAGACCCGCGCCCTTGAACTGGACATCAAGGAAGTGGTGATTGCCAGCACTTCAGGAAAGGCCGGAGCAGCTATGGCAGAGGCCCTGCAAGACAGTAATATCAAAATAATCGTGGTCACCCACCAGTACGGAACCACTGAAGAAGGAAAATGGGATATGGAAAGCCAGTACGTCTCCCGTTTGAATGATATGGGTGTAGAGATCGTATCCCAGTCACATTTGTTCTCAGGTGTAGAGAAGTCGCTGTCCAAAGACACAGGAGGGATAAGCCGGATAGAGATCGTAGCTGATACCCTGCGCAAACTTTTTGGTAAAGGTTTCAAGGTTGCCGTGGAAGTAGTGCTGATGGCAGCGGATTCCGGCGCCCTTTCAATGGAAAGTGAGGTCATTGCAGTGGGCGGGACAGCCAACGGCGCAGATGTGGCCTGTGTTATCAAGCCTGCACATTCCAATAACTTCTATGGCCTACAGATAAGGGAAGTCATCTGCATGCCAAGGGAAAAATAAGGTTTATATGCTGAATTTTGAAAATATTAACCACAAACTCCTTAAATGCAGAAGAAACAATATATTATTTAAATTATCTTCACCGAGGTGTCAATAAACATATGAGAAAATGGAAAACTGACTGGGGACTTCAAAGCAGGATGTTCTTCACAATGTTTTTACTTGCAGCAGTGTACCTGTTCTTCCTGGCAGTTTTATTTTCCCAGGGTGCAGGCATGAGTGTCATGCTCATCTTCATTGGAGGATTCATGTTCCTCCAGTATTTCATGTCAGATAAGCTGGTCCTGTGGAGTATGGGGGCCAAGATCGTATCTGAAAGTGAACAACCAAAACTTCATGAAATGATCACAAGGTTGTGTGCCATAGCAGATCTGCCAAAACCTAAAGTGGCTGTTGTTGACAGCCCTATGCCAAATGCTTTTGCAACAGGCCGAAGCCCGAAGAAGTCCGTAGTTGCCGTAACCACCGGTATAATGAAGACATTGAACCAGGGTGAACTGGAAGCAGTTCTCGCCCATGAACTGAGCCATGTAAAGAACCGGGACGTCATGGTAATGACCATTGCCGGCTTCCTCTCAACAGTGGCTTTCTTTCTTGTGCGGTATCTGTTGTTCTTCGGTGGAGGGCAAAGAAGTAGAGAGTCGGGCGGTATTATGGCAGCATGGCTGGTATCGATCGTGGTATGGATAGTAAGCCTCATACTTATCAGGACACTTTCCAGATACCGTGAATTCTCGGCAGACAGAGGAGCGGCCCTGATCACAGGTGCACCTTCAAATCTGGCTTCTGCCCTAATGAAGATCAGTGGCATCATGCCCAGAATACCAAAAGACGATCTGAGAAAAGTAGAGGGCATGAATGCCTTTTTCATAATCCCTGCACTGTCCGGTTCGTCTGTCATGAAACTGTTCTCAACCCATCCGTCTGTTGAGAAACGTATTGCTGCACTTGAGAAATTAGAAACAGAGCTGGAATTTTAATGGGATTTCTGGATGCTATACTGGGGAAGAGTAAACTTCCAAAAGCTAAGGTAGATAAACTCTTTGCCATTTCCACAGCCAGCATTACAATGGACGTTAACCTGGGTCTAAAACCTGTAGGGTCAGCAGGTATCTGTTTCAAAGCTATGCAATCTTCCAGATATGCTGCAGCACGATTGGAAATAGAAGAACTGCTCCAATATAGCTGTAAGGAGACTGGTACTGAGTACAAGGTGCAAAAGGACGAATTCAATTATTTGTGGGTTATACTCAAAGACCCGGATTTTGAAGACCTGGTAACCAACATCCATCTTGTCTCACAGACCCTGATAGAGCATGGGTTCAGCGAACAGCTTTTATGCGCCATCTACCGATTCCAGGGTGAAGGCACAGTCTACTGGATATACAATTATAAACAGGGAGCTTACTATCCATTTGTGCCCAAAGGGGACCACCAAAGGGATAATACACTGGAATTCAGGCTCAGGTCAGTCATGGAAAGCGAACTTCCCATAGAAAAAAATGTGGAAAAATGGTATCCCCTCTGGGGAATACCAATATAATTCACAAATTAATCTTCTATAAGACCATCCCCACTGAATATATCGGCAGCTTCTTTCAGGGTCAGGTCTGCAGGTGGTACAATGAGGTCTGATTCCATGATCTCAGCATCGTCCAGGGGCTTGCCATTTTCTTTTATCATGGCAATAAGCTTACTCAGCTCTTTTTTGAAATCACTTTCATTTTCTTTAGCTACGTAATCCACGATCCGGTTGTCAATGACATTCAGTTCGTCAAGCAAGCTGCTGGGTATCCTAAACTGTCCCTCTTCCATTATCCTGACAATCATTTGCCTTCCTCCTCCTTCAAGGATTCAAGTTCTGATTCAATATTACTGGTTGCACTGATCTTGGCAAGCTCCTTTTCGATATCGTCCTCCCCTCCGGTAAAGTCTTCCAGTGTACCCGCCTCAAGGAGTTCGTCCAGTGCTGCCGAGCGTGCCTTCATATCCTCTGTCTTCTCTTCAGCCCTCTGGACAGCCATGCCCACATCTGCCATTTCCTCGCTGATACCTGTTACTGATTCAGTGATCTTGACCTGCGCTTCTGCTGCAGAGTACTGGGCCTTGATGGTCTCCTTTTTGGTCCTGAAGGACTCGACCTTGGCAGACAGTCTTCTTTCTGTGGCCTGGAGCTTCTCCTGTTCTTGATTCAGGTCATCGATCTGCTGGTCAAGGGACTGGACCTGGGACATCAGTCCGTTCTTCCTCTCCAGTGCAATGCGCGCCAGGTCTTCCCTGCCTGCCTTGACTGCATCCCGGGCCTGAGCGGTTAGCTTATCGATATTCAGGTTCAGTTTTGCCTTTTGCAGTTCAAGCCGTTTCTTAGATGTGGTAACCTCGGCTACACCTCGTTTAACATTCTGCAATAATTCAAGCTGCTTCTGGTAAGAGTAATCCAGGGTTTCCCTTGGATCTTCCATCTTATCAACTAACTTGTTCATTTTTGATTTTACAACAGTTCCCATCCGATTCAATAAACCCATATTATGTCCTCCTTTCTTGTAGTGATATTTATTTGCTCCAATATTTAAATTACATTTTAATATTCATTTTACATTCGCATATTAAAATTTTATTCGCAATTTATCTGGAATAATCTCTTTTTATTAATAGTCCAGAACCATATAAGTAATTACCATTTATCTTTTTCACAAAATTTGATAATCTATATAAACTTCTCTAACAATCTAAGACTAAACTAATAATTTATAGGTGATATCGGTTGCGTGGAAAAATCTTCAAACAGGATGTGCAAATGTTCGCTCTTTTCGGGTTTATGCTTCTCCCGATCTTTTACCTGAGCTATACCAACAAACTGGGAGGACAGTGGAACATAAACCCCATTGTACTGTTCATACTAATGGCAGCCATGTTGCTGCTGTCGTTCGCTGAAATCCCCATCTACAATATCAGGACAAAGAAGCCGGAACTTTCAGATGAGAAAAAGGAACTACTTAGTGAGTTTTATTCAGTCCCGCTGGCAGATGAGATGGAGGGTGGGGATAAACTGATATTTAATACACCCATAACCCTGAATTTGGGCGGTTTTATCCTGCCAGTCATCCTTGCAGCATATGTGGCCTTTAATAATCCGGGTTTTGCAGCCCTGGAAACAATGCTGATAATTATAATGGGCACCCATCTGCTCTCTGAGATCAAGGCCGGGATTGGCATCGTTATACCCAATTATATAGGCCTCATAACAATTCCGTTCGCACTGATACTGGACCCGGAAAACGCTGCCACCGTGGTGCTGGTCGCTGGTGTGTTCGGTATCCTTATCGGAGTTATAACATCAATCTTCAACATTAACGAGAATACTGAAGGAAGCCCTTCCATAAATCTTGGGGGGGTAGGCAGTTTTAAAGCTGTCTATGTTACGGTATTGATAGCTGTACTATTGACCTACTTACCTGTGTAGTTCATATCCTGATATATTGGCCGCTTCACCATTGATCCGGCTGCGGCTCCATTTACTGAGATCCCGGTTTATATCCTGATATAGTGGGCCGCGTCACCAAGTTCTTCCTCTATGCGGAGAAGCTGGTTGTATTTAGCAGTACGTTCGCTCCTTGCAGGTGCTCCGGTCTTGATAAGTTCGGCACCAAGTGCAACGGAAATATCAGCAATAGTACTATCTTCGGTTTCTGCGGACCTGTGACTTACCACGACATCATACCCGTTACCCTTTGCTGTGGCAGCCGCATCAAACGCCTCGCTTAAAGTCCCTATCTGGTTCACCTTAAGCAGTAATGCATTACATGCACCCATTTCAATTCCCTGTTTAAATCGTTCCACGTTGGTAACGAACAGGTCATCGCCTACGTTTATGACATCTGGCAGTTCCACACCAAGAGCTGCAAAATCATCAAAGGCTTCTTCGTGGAAACCATCCTCAATATAAATAATAGGATAAGTGTCGACCAGTTCAACATAATAATCCACCAGTTCACCACCGGTAAATTTCCCACCATCCATATTATATTTATCACCATCAAAGAACGATGTTGCAGCAGAGTCTATACCAATAGTGATATCATCTTCTGTATAGCCTGCTTCTTCGATGGCCTCGGTAATTGCTTCCAATGCATCATTGGTCTGGTTGATCGGGGGGG
>SWBW01002021.1_pt1 | contig 16986 bp, 17 predicted proteins | sample 4693041 | NCBI WGS metagenome assembly SWBW01 (sample SAMN10267271, study PRJNA491770) | bioreactor metagenome | isolation source: DHS bioreactor inoculated with marine methane seep sediment | place: Japan: Omine Ridge, Nankai Trough | collected 2006-05-06 | reverse complement strand
ACCAGCGCGAGCAGGGAGAAGAAAATCCAGCGAGTTTTTTTCTGCATGATTTCCAAATGGTTTTCAGGAAGTGCTACAGGTCAACCGGAGGCAGAACTTCGTGTTCCTCCGGGGCTGGTTGTTCTGTATCACCACCGCTTATCCGGGCCTGTACCCGAATTGGCTCGCGCTTGCTGTCGTCATAGTCCACGCGCCCGTAAATCAGGCTGACCGCCACACCACCGAGGATGCTTACAAGGAGTCCCCCAAAAGCCCACAGTCCCAGCAGACCGCCGAACTCGTAGGTCAGGTATTTGTTGAGGGCATCGGGAAGACCACCCAGCAGCCAGACAGCCGCGCCGAAGACAATTCCTTTAATGAACCCTACTCCCCAGACGTGTTCTTCAACGGCGGCGTAGAACAGCCCCCAGACCAGCCCAACCAGGAAGCCAACTCCGATTCTGGCAAGGTAGTAGATAAACCCCAGACTGCGGAAGGGTACAGCGGTCTTTTCCGCGACGACAACATCCCCCGGAGCGGCATCGCCTTCGACTTCCTCTGCCGTTGTATCCACGGTCTCCACGGTTACCATCGTCGTCGCCGCCGCCGGAGCAACCCAGTCGATTACCATGTAGCCGATTGCCATAATAACGCCAGCCACGATTCCCGCCAGCGCGCCTCGTTTTAACCTTACCCGTTTACTTTGCATAAATCCTCCTGTTTGCCAACGTTCTATTTTACTAAGACCTTGTTTGCCAATGCCAAAATCAACCGGGTGAGTATAGGTGAACCCAGGTTGACTGGCAAGAGAGACTACCCCGAAGTAATTACACGGAACCTTGCGGCTATGCCAAAAACCTGATATAGTAACTGATGTTGAGGTAAACACCATCGCTGGAATTATCATTGTTTACCTGCTATACTGCGCTGGAAGGGTAGTATCAGTTGACTAACTCCTTTTAAGATTCCGACGAGCGAAGGTGGAGAATGGCTGCTGACCAGTTTTACGTAAAGTTCTGGGGAGTTCGCGGAAGCTACCCAGTGGCGGATCTGGACAAAATGGTTTACGGCGGCAACACTTCCTGCGTTGAGGTTGTCGCTGGTCAGCATCGGGTTATTATTGACGCTGGCACGGGGATAATCAAGCTGGGGAACGAGATTATCGGCGAGTACCTAAAGAAGCGCAAGCAGGACGATCGCCTTCACATCAACCTGTTGTTCACGCACACCCATTACGACCACACCATGGGGTTCGGTTTCTTCGCTCCGGCATTTTCCTCATCCACTGTGGTCAACATTCTGGGACCCCGGCTCTTCGAACACAGCCTGGAAGAGGTTCTGGAGATGTCCATGCTGCCGCCCTTCTTTCCGGTACAGCTCAAAGACATGGCATCGATGAAGAGCATCCAGAACATCAGGGATACCGACATCATAGTTTTTCACGACCCCGCCGCCGCTCCGGTTATTAAGCAGAAGCTCGACAATCTCGACGAGTTCGGCGACGATGCCCTGATTATCAGCAACTACCGAACCTATGCCCATCCCCAGGGCGGAAGCATCATCTACAAGTTCAAATATAAGGGTCATACCTTTGTTCACGGAACGGATACCGAAGGCTACACTGGTGGCGATGCCCGCCTGATAAAGTTCGCCAAAGGCGTGGATTTGCTCAGCCACGATGCCCAGTACGAAGAAGAAGAATACGCCTCCGGTCGTGTTCAGGGCTTTGGACATTCCACCCCTTCAATGGCGGCAGAGGTAGCCAGTCGCGCCGGAGTAAAGCAACTTGCCCTGATTCATCACGATCCCAGGCACTCCGACGACAAGGTAGAAGAGCTTGAAGCCAGAGCCAGGAAGATTTTCCCGGAAACGGTAGCGACTCGCGAATACCAACGCTTTGACCTGCTTTAGTCGCTTACCTTGTGCCTTGTTCAACTGGTTTTGTTCGGCGTAAACTGGTAAATTAGAGTTGAGTTTACGGTGTTTGGCTAGCAGATTGCGGAACGACACCCCGCGCTAATTTTTTCTAAGGAGCTTCTATGTTGCGGCGAACACGTCTTGTTTCTTGGCCACTGGTGGTCATCCTGCTGCTAACGCCGCTATTGATTAATCTGACCTTCGCCGCGGATGCCGCCGCTCGGGTGAAGTCGGTAACCGGGGTTGCCTATCTGACGACGACGGACGGCAGTGAGGCTGTCAAAATAGAGCCGGACATCCGCCTCTCCGCTGGCGATGAAATCAAAACCACCCGCAACACCGAGGTTGTCCTGGAGCTTGCCAACGGCTCAATCGTCAAGGTCGGCTCAAGCACCCAGGTAACGGTGGGGTCGCTTTCTCCCCGGCGGGCTGATTTCTCCGTCGAATACGGCTATATCCTTTCCATCATAGCCAAAGCTGCCGATGAATCTTATAACTACCGCGTCAGTACCCCGGCAGCCAATGCCGCTGTGCGCGGAACGGTCTTTTTGACCGAGGTTGCCGAGGACGGAACAACGGAGATCCAGGTACTCAAGGGGGAAGTCGCGACAACCTCGCCAACCTCCGTTGAGGAAATCCTGGTTGGAGAAGGTCTGAAAACCACCGTCCTGCCCGGTGGGCTTCCGGCAATCCCGATTGCCCTGACCGCCGCAGAGATTACCGCTATTACCTCGCTGGCAGGAGCTTTCCTTCAGATTGGCTCTACTGGAATCGCCGCCGGGGCAGGAGGAGCAATCGCCGCCGGAGGAGCCACTGGTGTCGGAACAGCGGTTGGCAGCACCTGGTGGATTTGGGTGCTGGTTGGAGTTGGTGTGGCTGGTGGAGCCGCCGCCGGAGTTGTTTTCCTGGGTGGAGAGAATCCTCCTCCCGGTGGTGATGACCCCCTCACAAATCCACCGGAGCATCCCGACCACTAGGGATAACCCACCACAACTTACGATAAACGAAAACAGGAAGACCTTGATGGTCTTCCTGTTGTTTATCAGCCCAATTTAGTTCGCAGGGATACAAAAAGATACTGCACCGAATCTGTTCCCTATCGACTAATGCCCTGACCTCGTGAGGTTCTTGATGAGCCAGTCGTCGGTAGCAAAGCTATCCGGGTTGGAGAGCGGTCGCCCGGTCTCTACCCACCAGCGGTAGGTGTCCGCCAGGTACTCGCCCAGCGATTTTTCCGGCTGCCAGTTCAATTCGGCTTCGGTAAGGCTGGTGTCCTGAAAGAAGGGAGCGTGGAAACTGAAGGGGAAGACCGGAGCGTAGGCGTTTCCACTTAGTTCCTCCGGCAATTCGTCGTACAGCTTGAGCGGAACCGGAATCAGCTCGGTATTTGGTTTATCGGCAGCCTGACAGTGCAGCTCGGTCAGATGGCGCAGGGTTACCGGTCCGGAGTCGCTCCAGTTGTACGCTTTGCCGACAGACACATCGTGGTCGAGGCAGTCGCAGAACAGACTGGCCAGATTGCGGACATCGCCGAAGTCATGGCGATTGACTCCGCCGTCGGGCAGGCAGATTGGTCGCCCTGCTTCGGCGCGGTCGAAAAAATACTGCTCGCGATAGTAGGGTTCGCCCGGACCGAGGATGTAGCTGGGACGGATCACCGTAGTCTCGAATCGTCCGTTGCCGAGGCACTCGTCCTCGCAGCGAGCCTTGTTGTAACCATAGGAGAGCATGGCGTTGTCGGGGTCGGGAGTTGTGTCAACCCGTGGGGCATCCACGGCTACGGGTAGGCTTTTAATGCGGTCGGTATCGTAAACCGAGGCGGTGGAGCAGAAGACATAACGGCGGGTTACACCGCCCAATGCCTTCAGCAGAGTGTGTACCTCGTCGGGACGGTAGGCGCAGATGTCGAAGCAGGCATCGAAGGTTTTCTCTCGGAAATATCCGGCGAGGGAGCCGAACTCCCGTCGGTCGCCAATGAGCCAGTCAACCTGGTCATCGAAGGCGGCGCGATTGTTCCCCCGATTGAAAAGGGTTACCCGATGCCCCCGCCGGAGCAGCTCTTCGGTCAGGTGCTTGCCGACGAAGCGAGTTCCACCGATGACCAAAATGTTCATCTCTTCTCCTCAGCTTATCAGTCCACGGATGCAACTATACCAGAAAGCGGCTGGCTGAGTAAGAGAGTAGTGTTGAGAAAAGACCAGCCTCAGCGGGTCTCTTTTAATCGTTAGCTGGTTGGGGATTCGGTCTGAATCCGCCACTCTAAAAACCTCAGCCGCCACCAGAGGAGCAAGCAGCCGATGAGTTATGAGAAACGCCGACCATGCCCAGTCCGCCAGATATCAGGCGACGCACCAGTCCACCACATTCAGGACATTCCTCAAGGGGGTCGTCCTTGATGGACTGCCGGGCCTCAAAGCGATGACCACAGTTCCAGCATTCGTAATCATAGGTAATCAACGCGGATACCTCACTGACAGGTGTTTTGTGAACCACAGCAACTCTATATTCGAGCGGGCGAATTATACCACAACGCCCGCTAAAGTCAATCCCCAGCCCCGTTGTCGTCAATTGTCATTGATTGACTCTATGTCAGGAGGGGGCTATAATTACCCGTCTCAGAGTAGATTGGGGAAGTCTCTTCGCGCACACGGTATCCAACGCTAACTCAAGCGGTTACGAGGACAATGGATAACAATCCCGGCAGCACAGTTTCGATTTCAGCCCTGAGCGATGAGGCGTTGCGCAAGACCCTCTCCGGGCTGGGGATTCTTCTCTCTAACGACGAGGCTCGCTCTCTGGTCGAGCTGCTCGGTAGAGAGCCGACGCTCACCGAGGCTCACCTCTTCAACATCATGTGGAGCGAGCATTGCTCGTACAAGTCCAGCCGCGACCATCTGGGCAAGTACCTGCCCACCGACGGTCCCGGAGTGATTCAGGGTCCCGCCGAGGACGCTGGCATTGTGGACTTTGTGGAGCATGAGGGCGTGCGCTACGGTATCGTCTTTGCCCACGAGAGCCACAACCACCCCAGTCAGGTGGTTCCTACGGAGGGCGCGGCGACCGGAGTCGGCGGCATTGTCCGCGATGTTTACTGCATGGGTGGCGATGTCTTCGCCGTCCTCGACCCGCTTCGACTGGGCGACCCTAACGGCAGCAACGGCACCCGCTCGGCGGAGATAGCCGTTGGCGTGGTGGATGGTATCTGGCAATACGGCAACCCGCTGGGCGTACCTAACCTCGGTGGCGATGCCTACTTCTCGAAAAAGTTCGACGACAACTGCCTGGTCAACGTGGTGGCGGTGGGGCTGGTGCGGGCTGACCAGATCATCCACAGCCGGGTTCCCGACGAGGCAAAAGAACATCCCTACGTCTATGTGCTGGTCGGCAAGGCTACCGACGATTCTGGATTCGGCGGAGCCGCTTTCGCCAGCGTTGACCTTGACGAGGGTGAGGAGAATCGGGGGGCCGTGCAGGTTCCCGACCCCTTCCTCGCGCGAGTGCTGACCGAGTCCAATAAAGCCGCCTGGCACTGGCTTCGCGAGCGGAAGATACCCTTCGGTATGAAGGACCTCGGAGCCGGAGGCATCGCCTGCGCCACCAGCGAGATGGCAGCCGCCGTCGGGCTGGGGGCGGACATCCACGTAGATAAAATTTCCGCAGCCCTCCCCGACCTCAGCCCCTTCATCATCGCCTGCTCGGAGACCCAGGAACGCTACATGTACGCCGTTCCCGCCGAGGTCGCCGACGAGTTCTGCCAGATATTCAATCAGGACTGGGAGCTGGGCAAGGCCGCCATCGGAGCCGCTGCCACCGTCATTGGCGAGATTCTGCCCGAAGACCGCTATCGCCTGCTCTGGAAGGGCGAGCAGCAGTCCGAGGGCGTTCTCTGTAACGTCTCCACACGGGCGATTACCCACGGTGTCAAGCACGACCGTCCTTACTCTCCGCCTACCAGTTACGACGAGCCGGAGCGTCCGGCACTCACCTGCTCCCAGGGCGACTTGCTGAAAATGGTTCTCGGCTCGCCCCAGGGCTGCTCTCGTTATCCAATTTTCAAACGCTACGACTCCGAGGTGCAGGGGCGCAGCGTCCTTCGCCCCGGAGAAGCCGATGCCGGAGTGGTTGCTCCCCTCGATGGTTGCAACGCCGGCGTGGCGATGAGTACCGACGGCAATCCCCGTCTGGGTGAGGTTGACCCTTATCTGGCGGCGGTTCACGCCGTGGCAGAGGCCGCCCGCAACGTCGCCTGTGTTGGAGCCACGCCCCGTGCCATCACCGATTGCCTCAACTACGGCAACCCGGAGAAGCCGGAGGTTTTCTGGCAGTTCATCGAAGGACTCCGGGGCATCGGCGATGCCTGTGCCGGGCTGGGGATACTCAGCGATGTTGACGCTCCACTACCCGTGGTCTCCGGCAACGTCAGCTTCTACAACCAGTCGTCGAAGGGCAACGCCGTACCGCCAAGCCCGATTATCGCCTGCGTGGGAGTGCTGCCCGATGTTCGCAACGCTGTGGGACAGTTCCTCCTCGACGATAAGCAAGAGCTTGTCTTCGTCGGCAAGCGAAGAGCCGAACTGGGCGGCAGCCTCTACTACGAGATTGCCTACGACGACGTAAGGGGAACCCCGCCGACCGTGGAGTTCGACCGCTGGCGTACTGAGCTGGCAGCCATCGTGGAGTTCGTCAGTTCCGGCAAAGCCACCGCCTGCCACGACATCTCCGACGGTGGACTGGCTCTGGCTCTCGCAGAGATGGCTCTGGGAACTTACCTCAACGATGCCATTGGTCTGAGCGTTGACCTGACCGACCTTGCCCCCGACCTAAACGAGACAACCCTGCTCTGGAACGAGGCTCCGGGCTACCTCGTCGCCGTGCCAAAAGGTAAGGGAGCGGAAGCCGTCGCCTTCTTTACCGAGCGAGGCTGCGCCACTTACCTTATCGGCAACAGTACCGACAAGGGGCGACTCACCTTCACCCGCGACGGCAAGAAGCTGCTTGACGAAGATTTGACCACACTCCGAGACCTCTGGACTAACGGGCTGACAGGGGTCTTCGGGCAGTAACCGGAGCAACATGGGAACCAAGCACCACAACGAAACAGATTTTACCCACCGGGTTCTCGCCAATAACGATGTTGGCTGGCTCTCCCTCTCTTCGGCGGACGGTCCCTATCTGGTTCCGGTGAACTACTTCTGGCATGGTGGTCAGATTCTGATTCACACCAGCTACGAAGGACGGAAGATTGACTGCCTGAAGACCGATGACCGCGTCTGCTTTGGGGTTGGCAGAGCCAGCGATGCCCTTGCCCCACACGCTAAAGGCGGCTGCCACTACCCCTTCGAGAGCGTCCTGGTCTTTGGCAAGGCACGGCTGCTGACCGAAACCGAGGAAAAGCTGGAGCCGCTTCAGACCTTTCTCAACGCCTACGATCCCAAAGGTGAGTTCCCTCCCCTTACGGCGGAGAGCGTCAGCAGAACCCTGCTGATTATCATCGAGCCGGAGCGGATTACCGGCATGAAGGATTCTCCAGACAATGACGCTTGAAACCGACCTCCCGCAAAAAGCCTCCTAAGGGAGGGGTGATTCGCCCCGTTGACAACTTCATCTCAATCTGGAGGAAACGATGAAAACGCTCACCACAGTACTTTTGCTACTGACTACTGCCACTTTTGCTTTAACTGGTCAGCTAGCCTTCCATCGCGCCGAGGGACACATCTACCTGATGGACACCGACGGCGGGAACATCCGGCAAATTAGCATCGGTAACGCGCCCTCGTTCTCCCCGGATGGTACTAGTATTGCCTTTGCCGCTCACTCCGGCGAAAACTGGGACATCTACCTGCTCGAACTTGCAACCGAGGAGCTAATCCAGTTGACCGAGAACGATGCCGATGATTACTCCCCGGACTTCTCCCCGGAGGGCGACAGGCTGGCTTACCACAGCAACCGCGAAGGCAACTGGGACATCTACGTAATGGACTTGGCAACTGGAGAAGAAACCCAGCTAACCGACGACCCGGCAACCGACGGCGCGCCGGTCTGGAGTCCCGACGGCGGACGAATCGCCTTCTTTGCCATGCGCGATGAAAACCGCGAGATCTACATCATGAACGCCGACGGTAGCGAGCAGACCCGGCTGGCAGCCGATCCGGGGATTGACCGCTCTCCCGCCTGGAGTCCCGATGGGCTGCACATCGCCTTCAGCTCCACCCGAGGTGGCGACGACGACCTCTGGCTCCTCGACATTGACGACGGCAGCCTGCGCCAGCTCACCACCGAGGGCGGCATCAACGCCCGACCCGACTTCTCCGGCGACGGTCGCTTTATCTACTACGAACACGGAAGCGGCGACGAGGTACAGCTCCGCCGCTACGATCTGGCAACTGGCGAGATTATTGAACTCACCACTGAAGGCGGACTGGACATCCACTGGGGGCAGCTTTAAGCTGGCAACGCAGTGCGTTGCATCACACTTCACGACTGAACATAGTTGTTGATTCGTAGTTATTCCCGCGTTCAATATCACCTAAGTCGGTCTGCCCGCTGGCACTGCGTTGCCGCTATTCGCTTGGATATTGGGGATAAACTAGCGAACAACGTGAGCGGACAAGCTCAAGGTTTTCTGACCGAAGGTCAGTCTTGTGTCCAGCTTCAAGCTGGTGGTGCAGCGCACTGCGCTGCTGGAGGAACATGCCAACGGTAGCAATACTTGCCTTTCCCGGTACCAACTGTGAATACGAAAGCCTGCGCGCCTGCCGGGCGGTGGGGCTTGATGCCGAACTGGTGCGCTGGAACGAGGCGGAGAAACTGAAAAACGCCGCCGCCTTCTTCCTCGCCGGAGGATTTTCCTTTCAGGATCGCGTCCGCGCCGGAGCTATCGCCGCTAAAGAAGCGGTGCTGGAGCAGGTTGCCCGGGCGGCGGATTCTGGTAAGCCTGTTCTCGGTATTTGCAACGGGGCGCAGGTGCTGCTGGAGTCCGGACTGGTTCCCGGTCTGACCAGGGGACACCCCATCGAGGCGGCACTGGATTCTAATTCGCGGGGCTACCTTTGTCGCTGGACGTACCTGAAGATAGAGCAGCCGGAGCGAAGCCTCTTCACCACTGCCTTCGAGTCGGGTGAGGTTATCCCGGTGCCGATTGCCCATGCCGAAGGTCGCTTCACCACCGCCGACCCCACGCTCCTTGACCGGGTGGAGAAGGACGGGCAGGTTACTTTCCGCTATGTATCAGCGGATGGTTCTCCTGCGAATGCCTACCCGGACAATCCCAACGGCGCGCTGAACGCCATCGCAGGGATGAGCAATCCGGCGGGGAATGTGCTGGCTCTGATGCCCCATCCTGAACGGGCGACCTGGCTGCGGCAGTTGCCGAAGAATCTCCCCGGAGTTTGGGGCGAGCGTCGCCGGGGCTTCACGACCGCCGACGATCCCAACCTGGCGGGACCCGGGCGGAAGCTGTTCCTCTCGTTAGCCCGCCACCTTGGAGTGAAATAATGGCTAATCTGACTCTCCTCGTCCACCTGAAGGTACCAGACACCGTTGCCGCCAGCGCGGAGATGGCACTGACCGACCTGCTGGGGCATGACGAGCTGTTGAAGCTGGAGCGTGAGGAGCTGTGGCGGCTCAGCGGTGATTTCGATCCCGACGAGCTGCTGCAAAAACTTCTCGACCGCACCAGCCGCTTCGTCAATCCCTCCAAGCACGCCCACCGCCTCGTGGCTACCCTCGACGGCATTGAGCCGCATCATTCGCAGGAGGGTCAGTCAAAGTTGGTGCTGGTAATGAAGCGGGATGACTTCGCCGGGCGGGACGCTCTGACCTACTGTCGGGAGAGCCTGGGGCTGAACGGGATAACCGGGGTGGAGTACGGAACCCTCTGGACGCTCTGGCTGAGTGCCGACGCGCCTGCCGATGCCGTAGAGAAGATGGTGGACTGCTCGGCGCGAAGGAAGGGTCTGCTGGCAAACCCCCACGCGGAGAGCTACCGAGTGCTTTAGCTTACTCGTTTTTACAGAATCATATGTGGGTTTTCTAAGGGGTTATTATGTTTCACAGAAAACTTATCGTCCTGCTGCTTCTCCTGTGCTTCCTGGCGTATGGTGACTATTTTGCCTTAAACCTAGGGCTTGGTTTTACTGACTTTCCCGCTAGGCTACGTAGAATCGGGGGCGGAGAGGATAAAGAATTAAACCTATCGGCATTAAGTTTGGGTGGTGGATTTGGATATTATGACTATGATAAGTTTATCGCTAACTTAAATATACAAATGTTAGCACTTGATGATGAGCAACCCGGAGGGATTGATCATCACTACTTCGATGATGGTACGCAAGCAACCTTTGCTAGTCTTACGTTTGTTCAGCTATCACTTGCAGTAGAGTCATTCCTTATTAGGAAAGAATGGTTTGGATTATCTGCAACAGGAAGTTGCCAATTTGATTTTTGCCAGTATTATGCTTATAAATGGGATGAGGGAGAGGAAGATGTTGGAATTGATTATCATGAACAGCGAACTTGGTTGGGCGGTGGAATAAAAATATATCCAGTTATCCTTAGTGATGAAGATATGGAGCTTGGAATTTTTGCCTCAGGGAACTATTTGTATGATTTCAGCGAAAAAACAGCTTCACTTCCGATAAGCGTTGGCATCAGTTCATCACAAGTTTCTTTTTCACTGTGGCTTAATATTCTTGATGGTTGGAGTAGTTGGGGGATATTTTGTACTTACAATTTAGCGGATGCTATAGAAAAATTATCAAATTGATCTCACTCCCATACAGATTAGAAAGTTGTTGTAAATGACCATACACCATCACGATTACTACGAGGTGCTGGAGGTTCCCCGAACCGCCGATGCCGCTGAGATCAAGAGTGCCTATCGCAAGAAGGCTCTCCAGTACCACCCCGACCGCAACCCGGACAATCCCGAAGCCGAGGACAAGTTCAAGGAGGCCTCCGAGGCGTACCAGGTACTCTCCGACGCGCAGAAGAAGGCGACCTACGACCGCTTCGGTCACGACGGGCTGGAGGGGCGCGGCTATCATGGGTTCGACGATGTCGGCGATATCTTCGACCTCTTCGGAGGACTTTTTGGAGATTTCTTCGGTGGTCGTCAGCGTGGCGGTCGGCGGATTCGACGGGGCGACAACCGTCAGGATGTTGTGAACCTCACCTACAACGAGGTGCTGACTGGAGCCGAGAAGCAGATCAGCCTTGAGCGAATCGAGCTTTGCAACCGCTGCGACGGAAGTGGAGCCGAGCCGGGGCATCCTCCCGTTACCTGCTCGACCTGCCACGGTCGGGGACGGGTCATCCAAAGCGCGGGATTCATGCGGATGGAGACGGTCTGCCCCACCTGCCACGGCAGTGGCAAACAGGTTGATGTTCATTGCGAGCAGTGCCGTGGTCGAGGTCGGGTTCGCGCTCACCGCAGCGTTACCGTTCATGTTCCCGTTGGAGTGGATGAGGGGCAGCGGATTCGCGTCTCGGGCGAAGGCGACGACGGCTCCGCCCCCGGCTATCGGGGCGACCTCTACCTCACAGTCAGGCTAAAACAACAGCGTCCCTTCCGCCGGAACGGACGCGACCTCCTCCTCGATTTGGAGTTGACTTACCCCCAGGTGGCTCTGGGAGCCGATGTTGAGGTGCCAACTCTGGGAGAACCGGTGGAGCTTCATATCCCCGCCGGAACCCAGCCGGGTAAGGTCTTCAAAATCAGGAAGGAAGGCTTTCCGGCGGTAAACGGTAGCCGACGCGGCGCGCTTTTGGTTACGGTTAGTATCAGCGTGCCAAAGAAGCTCAACCGACAACAAAAGAAACTGCTGGAAGAGTTCTCCCAGTCGTTTTAGCATTCAACTTGCAAAGGAACCCGATGAGCGACAATGCCCAACTGCACAGCGCGCGCTTTGCCACCCTTATCATCTCCCTGCATACTCAAACAATGATCCTGCTGGGGAAGCTGGCAGATCCCGCCTCTGGCGAGCTGCGCCGCAATCTGAACGCCGCCCGGGGAACCATTGACCTCATCGATACCCTCGCCGTGAAGACAAAGGGGAACCTCACCGCCGACGAGGACAAGATGATTCAGCAGATGCTCAACGAGCTGCGGCTGAACTACGTTGAGGAATCGAACAAACCGGAGAAAATCGAAGAGCCGGCGGAAACACCTGAACCCTCCGACGATGACAGCAATGATGGTGAGAAGGCGGAATAGGTGTTCATTGGGCGAAAGCTCCTGGAGCGCATTGACGAAAAAGCCCTGGCATGGGCGATTGATGCCGCCTGGCTTCGTCCCGAAGCAGCACCGGAAACCCTTGAGCCGTATCTGGCTGAATGCGCCAGCGTGGCGGTAAAGGGGGTCTGTGTTCGCAGCGATAAACTGGCGGAGGCACGCCAGCTTATCAATCGGGCAAACTGGGAACTTGACCTGATTGGTGTGGTGGACTTCCCTGAGGGAACCAGCGATATTGAGGTAAAAGCAGCCGAAGCTCGTCAGCTTATCCAGTCCGGAGCCGACGAACTGGACGCGGTTATTAGTGTTGATGCTCTGCGGCGTGGGGATACGGCTTACCTGCTCGAAGAGCTAACCGCCCTGCGAGATGCCGCTGGTGAGCGGGTGCTGAAGGTCATTATCGAATGCCCCCTGCTCAACGAAGAACAAAAGATTTTAGCGGCGGAGCTTTGCCTGGACACTGGCGTGGACTTCGTCAAAACAGCAACGGGTTTCAACCCTTATCCCTTTAAAAAACCACGCAAACGGCTGCTGGCGCATTTTCGCGATGTTCTGCTCCTCCGAGGTGTGGTTGGAAGCCAGCTTGACGTAAAGGCCGCCGGAGGCATTCGCTCCCTTTACGACGCGACTGCTCTCCTGGAGGCGGGAGCCAACCGTCTGGGAGTTTCTCAACCAGCCATACTGATAGAAGAATACAACCGCCTGAAACGGGGAAATTGAAGTGGGCGAACCAAACAAAACAGCCCTGCGGCGGATTCTGGAAATTGACCACCTGATTCGCGATGGTGGTAATCCTTCGTCAACCGAGCTGGCCGCTCACTTTGAGGTTACCGCCCGCACCATCTATCGCGACCTTGCCTATCTGCGCGACCAGCTTAACGCGCCGCTGGCGTGGCATCGCCAAAGCGACACCATCGGCGGTTACTACTACACCGATCCATCTTACGCTCTCCCTGCCAACTTTATCCGGCGACAGGAGATGACTGGACTGCTGCTGGCTGGTAAGCTGGTTGAGGTGGCAAAGGGACAACCTCGCGGCGCGGCATTCTTCACCCTTGTCCAGCGACTGCGTAAACTCCTGAGCGAAGACGACCTCCTGATCATCGACAACGAAGTCTCTGCTTTTGATTACGTTGCCCGTCGTACCCGCTTTACCTCGTCCAGCTCCGTGGAGCTGGCTGGACACGCCCTGCGGAACAGAAAGCAAATCACCGGCTCACTCTACATCCCTGAACAAGAACGTTGGGAGCGGTTCAGCTTTGAGACCTACAACCTGGTCAACCTCAACGGTGCCTGGTATCTGCTGGGAAGATTGATTGAAAAAGACGAACGCCGGGCAGTGCCGCTAAATCGGGTTCGCGGTCTGAAGGAGACTGAGGAAAGCTACAGCGTGCCGAAGGACTTCACGTTGAGCGAGGCTCTGGACGATGCCTTTGGCTTCAACCTCAGTGGAGAACCATATCGGGTGCGGCTGCGCTTCCGTGGTCAGGCGGCTCAGTTGGTGGCGGAGCGAGAGTGGCACGCCAGCCAGCGGTTACTCTTCGAGCCGGACGGGCGGCTGACCCTGACCCTTCAGACAACCCATCTGGAGGAGTTGAGCCGCTGGGTCATCGGTTTCGGTGGTGAGGTCGAGGTTCTCGGACCAGAGGTACTTCGTAAAATCTGCCGCCGACGACTGACTGACTTCATCGCCACCAATCCTGCGCTGGCTCCCCAATAGGTGGCTGAGTGAATCTTATGAAACTAAATAGATTATCGCTGGTTCTTCTCCTTCTACCGAGCCTGCTGGGAGCGGTGGAAGTGCGCGAGGTCGCCCCGCTGATTCGCACCGAGGCGACCATGTTTCGGGAGTTCGAGGACAACTGCTGGCGACTGCTCTACTCCCTTGAGGGCGGGGAAAGCGTCGGCGCGACCTCGACTCAGCTAACCCAACTGATTGACGGAAGCGCGAGTAGATTTCGCGAGGAGAGCTACTGCTACCAACTGTTGATTGGTCGGCTCGCCTTCTCTACGGGAGACTACGAGCGGGCGTTGACGGCACTGCGCGACGCTACCCGCCTGGTACCCACAGCGGCAGAGCCTCAGGCGTGGATTGCCGCGACGAACCTCAAGCTCGGTCGGGTGAATGCGGCACTGACCGCCGCCGAGTTGGCTCTGGAGCTTGACCCGCTGCAAGTCGTCGCCCGCGAAGTAGCTCAGGGCGCGCTGCTTTTCCTTGAAGAAGGCGGGGAGACCCAGGTCTTCTCCACGAAAAATCAAGAAGCTCTGGAAGCTCTTTACATTGGCGATACCGCCTACTCCCGGGGTGATTACGAAGCGGCGGCGGTGGCTTACCTCCACGCGCTGGAGCTTGACCCGACCTTTATTGAGGCACGGATTTACCTCGGCGACTGCCACTATCAGACCGATAATTTTCCGGCGGCTCTGGTTGAATACGACACGGCGGCGGAGCTGAACCCCGACTACGCCCGCGCCTGGAACTTTCGGGGCGATGCTCTTCAGGCTCTCGGTCGTTTCGACGAAGCGGCTGATTCCTACCGTCGCGCCATCGAGCTTGACCCTGAATATGTCTCTCCGGCTACCAAGCTGCGCCAGTTGGAGCTAATGAACAGCGAGTAAAGCCCTCCTGCTAACTTCCCCTATAGTCTCAGAATATTTCTCCAACCAACTGAGGTTAACACGATGCTCGCCAGCATGAAGCAGATTCGCGAACTCGCCCGGGGCAAAGAAGCTCGCCTCGCAGTCATTGGTGCCGCCCACGGCAGCACCCTTACCGCCATTGCCGCAGCTCATGCCGATGGTCTGCCGGGATCCATCCTCGTCGGCCCGGAGGGCGAGATTCGCTCTATCGCCGAGAAGGTCGGTGTCAGCCTGGACGGCTGCGAAATCATTAACGCCACAGGTGACGCTGCCATTTCCGCCGCTGCCGTGGCGGCGGTACGAGATGGCCGCGCGAGTATGCTGATGAAAGGTTCCGTCTCTACGGGAACCGCTCTGAAGGCTGTCCTCGACAAACAGAACGGACTACGCTCGGGCAAGCTCCTCAGCCACGTCGCCTGCCTGGAGGTTCCCGGTCACGACCGCCTGATCTGGGTTACCGACGGCGGAATGAACATCACTCCCGACCTCCCTGCCAAGGCGACTATCCTCGACAACGCCGTAAAGATGCTCCACCGCCTCGGCTACGAGCGACCCAACGTTGCCGTGCTGGCCGCTGTGGAGAAGGTCAACCCGGACATGCCGGACACCCTCGATGCCGCCGCTCTGACCCAGATGGGCGTACGCGGGCAGTTTGGTTCCTGCGAGGTTGACGGTCCTCTGGCCCTCGACCTGGCGGTTAGTGCCGAGGCGGCGAAGGTCAAAGGCGTAGAGAGCAAGGTAGCCGGTGCAGCGGACATCTTCCTCGTCCCGGACATCCGCGTGGGGAACATCTTCGCCAAGGGATTACTCTACCTGGCTGGCGCGAAAATCTGCGGGTTGATAGTCGGCGCGGCGGCTCCTATCGTTCTGCTCTCACGGGCCGACGATGCCGCCACCAAGCTCAACTCCATTGCTCTTGCGCAGGCATCGGCAGCTAAAGCATAGCTGTGGACGAAGAATCGCGGCGATCAATATAAAACGGCGATAAAGCCAGGTCGCGAAAGTGTGATGCAACGCACCGCGTTGCTAGTCGGTGCGGCGGCTCCTATTGTTCTGCTCTCACGGGCCGATGATGCCGCCACCAAGCTCAACTCCATTGCTCTGGCTCAAGCAACCGCGTAGAATATCCTGCGATTTCATACCACCCTGCCAAGGAGACCCCATGAGTTGGGCGGATTATCTGTTTGCGGCGATTATCATTGGTCTGACCATTCGCGGAGTCTTTACCGGATTGATCACCGAGGTCTTCGGTCTGATCTCCGGGATTCTCGCGCTGATGATAGCCTCGATCCTCTACGTCCCCGTTGGTCGGCTGTTCGCGGGGATGGGCGGCAACTTCGACATCTCCGGTCCGATTTCCTTCATCGTGGTTTTCATCGCCGCGCTCATCCTGCTCTCCCTGCTGGCGAAGCTCCTCAACACACTCATCGACGCGACCATCGCCCGCTGGGTGAATCACGTCTTTGGTGGAGTCTTTGGGCTGCTCAAGGCTTTGATCATCTGTGCTGCCATTGTCCTGCTCATCCACCGTCTGCCTACGGGGATGCAGACCAGAGAAGAAGTAACCACTGGCCCCATCGGCTCCGTGGTCTCGCTGCTGGCTCATCCATTGTCCTGGGTGGTGGAGTCTCTGGCTCCTTCGGCAACCGAGGACGATTCCTGGTGGCGCGAAATTGGGGAGGACATCCTCGGCGTGGAAGACGATCGCTGGGAGATACTTGACGAGTTAGTGCCGGAGGAGTAGAGGCGATATCTTCTGGCTAACACTCTACCGATAGCAAATCTCGTTTTACTTGCCTAAGCGCGGAGGAAGCGGTTATCTGTCTTGCTTTACTGCCTCGAAAGTGTGTCCAGCTTCAAGCTGGCAACGCAGTGCGTTGCATCACAAGGCTGGGCTTCGCCCAGAAAACCTTGAGAAATCTACCCGTCGGAACTATCTTTGCAAGCGACCAACGGGAGCGGTTAAATGTGGGAATAAGCGTTGAATGAATGCTACCCGTTTATCGCGAAAGTGTGTCCAGCTTCAAGCTGGTGGGAGTTGCTTGACGAACTGGTACCGGAATAGTAGAAAGATGGACTTCGTCCATCTCACGGCGGGTATTAAAATACTCGTCCTACATTGAACTTTCCACAATTGAGGAAACGATGAAAAAGCTGCTACCGCTGTTGGCAATCACCCTGCTCCTGTTTGCCTGTGGAGAGGAATCTACTGAGACTCC
>SWBW01009617.1_pt1 | contig 17108 bp, 17 predicted proteins | sample 4693041 | NCBI WGS metagenome assembly SWBW01 (sample SAMN10267271, study PRJNA491770) | bioreactor metagenome | isolation source: DHS bioreactor inoculated with marine methane seep sediment | place: Japan: Omine Ridge, Nankai Trough | collected 2006-05-06 | reverse complement strand
TTGAAGTAGCTATCAGGACCGACGAGGGGATAGCGACCATTACTATTTTCTTGATTTTTTAAGCTATTTACCCATGAAGGGCTACAAGGTGATTCGGGATCGTCACTAGCATCAGGTGATTCCGGCCAGAGCTGATATCCACAATAAGTAGCAAAGCCCTCATTAAGCCAGGTGTGATGCCAATTCTCGCAGGTAACCAAGTTACCAAACCACTGGTGGGAGTTCTCGTGAGCTGTTAACCACTCGTAATTATTCGATGGATCCCAGTTGGTTCCGGTATTTGTCTGAAATTCCATACTACTTTGGGCAATGTTTTGTTGTCCAAGGCGGCTGAAACCATAGGGACCGAAACGTTCCTCGTACCAATCTATCATTTTGGGGATAACACCGCTAAAGTAAGCGTAAGCTCCGGGAAAATTACCACTCCAATAAACATCCAGCAACATGCCAGGAGTTGCTGTCGGAAGGATTCCATACCTCACTCCTGTTGCTGCGCCAACAACAACCAGATAATTTGCTATGGGATCAGTTGAGTTCCAAACGGAGGTTTCTGTACCATCTCCGTTGTCGGTAACACTAATCAGATCACCATTACCAATAAGCAGAAGAAATCTATCATCTCCAGTCCATGCCATTGTACAGGTGAACTTGTCATCGTTGGCATTGTAGGTTGGGAAAAGGCTTGGCGTAAGCTGTCCTGTTTGAGTACGCATTTTAATGTGCATTGAAGTGATATCTATACCTCCACCATCATAGTACGGCACGCCGCCGTACCAGATGGTGATGACCGCCGTTTCGCCATCATTGATAACCGGGTCGCAGTTGATAGTCAGCAGGCGGTCGTCGCTGGCATCGCCGTGAGTGTAGGTAATCTCGCTGCCGTCCTGCTCAATCCTGGTGATGGTATGTTCCGAGCCAAGCTGGAGAACCAACGTCTCCAGCGTAGAACCGCTGGGAGTCAGCGTCCAGGCGGCAGAGCCATCGAGACGACCATTCTGCCCGGTAATCGGGGTGAATGTCAGGGCAATGTTGAGGTGGAGCAGGTCAGCACCGGAAGGCGGAGGCGGAGGATAGGGCGCGCCGATTTTATTCCCACTGGCTTTCATTGCCTCGATGATCGCCCGCTGCGCCAGCACCTCGTCGCCCTCCAGCTCAGGATGATCGTGCATATACTGACACGATGGACAGCCAAGTGCCGCGCCGACGAACATCAACAGAGCAAGCGCAATCAACAGATGCTTTTTCATCTCAACCGCCTCGATAAGAATAACAACACTATTCAGAAGTAGGCTAAATAACGACCCCGCCAACCAGCAGCAGGGTCAAATTAGTACAAATGTTCTATGATGTCAATGCTTCGGCGACATCAAGGATGATTCGGCGTGAGTTTTTCTACCAAGGCCCTGGCGACGTGGGGTGGGACGAAGGGGGTTGGGTCGCCGTTGAGGCGGGCTATTTCCTTGACCAGGCCGGAGTTGAGGTAGGTGTAGATGTCTGACGGCATGAGGAAGAGGGTCTCTATCTCCGGGCAGAGGCGGCGGTTTGCCAAAGCCATGCGGAACTCATCCTCAAAGTCGCTGACACCACGAACTCCACGAATGATCGCTCGAATGCCACGCTTGCTGGCGAAGTCCACCAGCAGACTGTCGAAGGAGGCAATGCTGACCCGGTCGCCATGAACAGCCACGGCGGTAGTCATCATCTCCACTCTCTCCTGGATGGAGAAAAGCGGACCCTTACCCGGATTGCCAGCCACAGCCACAATCAGGTGTTCGCAAACGTCCAGAGCGCGTTCGATAATATCCAGATGCCCGTTGGTAACCGGGTCGAAAGTACCAGGAAAGACAGCGGTATGCACTATTCCTCCTCTGTTGTCCTGTAACGATTGAGGCGGACATTCCGCCGGACGTTCTCAATATCCAGGGTTGTGGTTTCGTAGCGTTTGTTGGTTTCCTGAAGCAAGACGGTGATTTTATAGATTAGCGTGATGAAGCCAAGCCCAATAAAAACCAGCGGGAGAAACTCCACAGCGGGAAATAGCACCGAGACCATCATTGCCAGTGCCGATAATAGAAACAGGAAGAGAGCGATGTAGTTGGCAATCATTGCTCGGCGAATCCGCCGCCTCCGCCACTCGTAAAGGTCAATCTGTTTCGAGTAGTTGTCGATTATAGCTGGATGCAGCAGCTCACCTTTCTCAAGCAAAATCTGATTGAGAAAGCGAATACGGTCAACGGTACGGGTTTGCCGATTCGAGGTGGAGATAATCAGCGAGGCGCAGACAGCAATCATCAACGCCGGAGTGAGCATAGCTCCTATCAGAGCGGCGATCATGCAGCCTCCTTCAGGCTGACTTCTTAGCCACAGCGTAGTGGGGACTCTGGATGCCGTAGAGTTTGTCCAACCGCCAAAGACGAAAACGTACCAACTGAGAGCGTATCTGCCAGAGACGAGGCTTGGTGGACCGCGCCCTTCCCTGTATCAAAATGTTGTAACCGTGATACGTCAAGAGATTGGCTAGTCCTTTTGGCGAATATGGACGCACATGTTCGGGGTCATCCCAGAAGCTACTTCGATGTTTGAAGAGATACCACGGCTCTCGGTAGCGTGGTTCATCGGACTGGATAATCAGGGTACCGGAGAAACGCTCAAGAATAGAAGCGAGCTTATCGGGCTGAAGATGCTCAATGAGACAGATCATCACCAGTCCATCGTAGCCACTCAGGTCTGGCTCCGTATTGTGAACAATAAAGCCTCGCTCCTGCGCCGTCTGATACGCCGCCGATACAGGGTCGTAACCCTCGGCATCGATTCCGTTTTCAGAAGCCCAGGCAAGGAAATTACCAACGCCACAACCGAAGTCCAGCACACGGTTGCAGCCTTGTAGCCAGGGCTTATAGACGCGGAAGAAACCTGGGTCGGTGCCAGTGTAGTGAGGCTCTGACATAATAAAACCTTGTGGGGTGAGCAACGGGAACGATCAGTCGCGAGGCTATGTGCAGCTTTAAGCTGGCAACGCGGTGCGTTGCATCACACTTTCGCGACCGACTGTTTGGGACAGACAGCGTCTGCTTCCGCGCGTACGCTCCCGTTGGTCGCTGGGTTACTGCGATACTGTCAACCAGGAAGCGACCAGCGGGAGCGGTGAAACGCGGAGACTAATGTCATTTGTTCTGAACGGTTAGCCGCGAATCTATGTCCAGCTTCAAGCTGGCAACGCGGTGCGTTGCATCACACTTTCGCGACCGACCGTTTGGGACAGACAGCGTCTGCTTCCGCGCGTACGCCCCCGTTGGTCGCTGGGTTACTGTGATACTGTCAACCAGGAAGCGACCAGCGGGAGCGGTGAAACGCGGGAGAGAGCATTACCTTAACGAGAGCGGTTAGCCGCGAGTCTGTGTCCAGCTTCAAGCTGGTTAGAGTCTGGTCATGTGCTGGAGGAACTCGGCGTTGTTCTTTGTTTTCTTCATTTTGGTGAGGAGTATTTCCATTGCCTCGGTGGAGTTAAGTCCTGCCAGAGAGTTACGCAAAAGCCAGATTTTACTTAGTTCCTCGTCGGAGAGCAATAGCTCTTCCTTGCGAGTGCCGGAGCGATTGATGTCCATAGCGGGCCAGGTACGACGCTCGGCAAGCCGCCGATCCAGTACCAGCTCCATGTTACCAGTTCCCTTGAACTCTTCGAAGATAACCTCGTCCATTCGGGAGCCGGTCTCGATGAGAGCGGTGGCGATAATGGACAGAGAGCCGCCCTCCTCGATGTTCCGCGCCGCGCCAAAGAAACGCTTGGGCTTGTGCAGGGCGGTGGCATCCACACCACCGGAAAGAATCCGTCCTGAGTGGGGAGAAACCGTGTTATAGGCTCGCGCCAGTCGGGTTATTGAGTCCAGGAGAATCACCACATCGTGTCCGCATTCAACCAGCCTCTTGGCCTTTTCGATTACCATCTCCGAGACCTGAACGTGGCGTTCTGGCTGTTCATCGAAGGTGCTGGAGACCACCTCACCCTTCACCGACCGCTGCATGTCGGTAACCTCTTCGGGGCGTTCGTCAATCAGCAATACTATCAGCGTTACTTCTGGATGATTGATGGAGATGGCGTTGGCTATCTCCTGCAACAGAACGGTTTTACCAGTTCGTGGTGGGGCGACGATTAGCCCGCGCTGTCCCTTTCCGATTGGCGAAAAGAGGTTGATGACTCGCATGGACAGCGTCGGTTTTTCTATTTCAAGATCGAGCCGCTCATCGGGGTACAGCGGGGTCAACTCTTCGAAGACGATCTTCTCGCGGGCCGCCTCCGGGGTTTCGTGATTAACGGCCTGTACCCGGATCAGCGCGAAGTAACGCTCCTGCTCCTTGGGCTGCCGAACCTGCCCCGTTACAATGTCTCCCTTGCGCAGGGCGAAACGCTTAATCTGAGAGGGCGAAACGTAGATGTCGTCGGGTCCGGGAAGGTAGTTGTAATCCGCCGAGCGCAGGAAACCAAAGCCCTCTGGCAGAATCTCCAATACTCCGCTGGCAAGGATCATCCCGTCGTTTTCGGTCTGGGTGGCAAGGATTCTGAAGATAAGCTCCTGCTTGCGTAACCCACTGATACCGTTGATGTTCAGCTTCTTCGCCAGACGGTTCAGCTCAATAATTTTCTTATGCTTCAGTTCGTTTAAGTCCATGACAAACCCCTTGCCACCTCAGTGGCAGGATGTGTGGATAGCTGGAAGGATATTGGAGACGCAGGGAGAGCGGAGGAGTGGGTAAGCAAAAGGGGATGTGGGTAGAGCGGGCGTAGTTTGGGGAACTCAGGACTTTTTGCTCTCGCGGTCGCGGATGCAGCCGACAGAGCAGCTTTCCATAGAAATATCGAACTTCTCTTTTATCGTCATCTTGGCTGGTTGCTGGATTATCAGTCGTCCGTTGGGACCCAGGTCAAGGGCAACGCGGCTGCCGATTTTGAAACGATGGTAGCAGAGGGTACAACCCGCCATCTCGGCTACAAGCTCTTCGCCGGAATCCAGCTTTACCCGTACTGGCAGGTTAGAGGTGGAGCATTTTTCGGCGAGTGAGCTTTCAAAAGAGATAATCGTCCCTCGTTTGCGCTTGAATAGCGCGCTCAGGCGACCGTAGGCGTAGAAGAAGGTGATGATTCCGCTGGTCGTCCAGAAGACGATACCTGAATCCTCGAAGGTTGGCTCTGAGTCAATGTGAGCCAACGCAAACGAAGCCAGCAGCAGGAGAAGCATCACGATACGTTTTATCATCTTTGCTCACCACTCTTTGTCCAGGCAGTCATTGAGGCACAACTGAGGGGAGCATAACGAAAAACCGCCCTGTTGTCCAGCTCATCAAAGAAACGCAGGGGTTGAAAGCGGAGAGGATTCGTGCTATTATGCTCATATGGTTTTAGTCTAAGAGTTGTCTGTAATTTCGTAGGCAACAATCAGACATAACGTAAGACATTTTCAAGGATATCGCAAGATGAAGAAATTACTCGTGACTTTGCTCTCAGTTCTCGCTGTTGTAGCGTTTGCTGATAACGACCTGCTGATCCTCCACTGTGAGTCTCCCGGTGACTCCTTAACGGGTGTCGAGAACAATATCGGTGCCGATGCCTTCTACGGCAGCGTGGATTACCTCAATGGGGCTGATGGTCTTGTTAACGCTGCAACCCTTGCACCTTACGACTGCGTTTTCACCTGGAACAACCAGCAGTACACTACTGGTCAGGGTGACGAACTGGCTGATTACGTGGATGCTGGTGGTACCGTTGTTATTCTCGGCTGGGGAATTGCACAGTGCGCTGGTCGAATCATTAGCGATGCTGCCTACTGTCCGATAGTTGGTGGTGGCAACGAACACGGAACTACCGACCTTGGAACGACCTACACTCACGACATTCTGGATAGTGTTAGCTCTATCACTGGTGTTAACTATCGTGTGTCGGCTGCCCTTGAGTCCGGTGCGACGCTGATTGCCGAAGATACAACATTTGGTGATCCTCTGGTCGCGATCAACGCCGACGAAACCGTAGTTGCAATCAACATGGTTGCTGGCGACTACATTAGCTGGACCGGCGATGGTTGGGTACTCTTCAACAATGCCATCCAGTACCTGATGAATGCTGGCGGTTCCAATATCGAAGAAACTACCTGGGGACAGATCAAGGCGATGTAATAGCCTTCGTCTAACCTAGATCGAACACAAAGCCGTCCGTAAAGGGCGGCTTTTACTTTTCTCGTATAATAGATGACAAATCTTGACACTATCACGGAGTGAAAGTACCATTCCCTGCGTGTGGCATGTCCCCTTTTTACTAACGATCAGGTTCACGGGAGCAGTACCCATGAGCAATCAACCGAGACTCTCCGAGCGCGCCATTCGTATTCCCGCCAGCCCGATTCGTAAGCTGGTTCCCTTCGCGCTGGAGGCAAAGAAGCGCGGTACCCACGTCTATCACCTCAACATCGGTCAGCCCGACCTGGCGACCATCCCCGCCGGACTTGCTGCCCTCCACAAGTACAAGGTTGAGGTGGTCAGCTATGGGCTTTCCCAGGGGGATCAGCCCCTTACCGCCGCGCTGATAAAGTATTACGGTAAGCTGGGTCATCAGTTCAAACCCAGCGACATCGTCGTAACCACTGGCGGCTCCGAGGCAATCTACTTCGCCATGATGGCTATCTCCGACCGCGACGAAGAGTTCATTATCCCGGAACCGTTCTACACCAACTACAACGGCTTCGCGATAACCTCCGGTGTCAACCTGGTGCCGATTACCACCTCGCCGGAGGATGGCTATCGCTGTCCCAAGGCGGAGCAGTTTGAAGAGAAGATAACCGAACGGACACGGGGAATTATCATCAACTCGCCGGGCAACCCCACCGGAGCGGTTTATACTCGCGAGGAGATGGAGCGGGTCGCCAAACTGGCTCACAAACACAATCTCTACGTCATCTCCGACGAGGTCTATCGGGAGTTTGCCTTCGACGGACTCAAGACGACCAGCATTCTCGACATCGAGGGCATGGAAGAACGGGCGATTGTGATAGACTCGATCTCCAAGCGTTATTCAGCCTGTGGAGCGAGGATTGGCTGCGTTATCAGCCGCAACGAAAAGCTGATGGAGGCGATTCTTCGTTACGCTCAGGCGCGGCTCTGCCCGCCCGCTCTGGGGCAGGTTATCGCCACGGCGGCCTATAACGACGAAAGCAATTACATCGAAGAAAGTCGGGTTGAGTACCAACGCCGGCGCGATGTTGTCTTTGAGCGTATCTCCAGGGTCGAGGGAGCCGTAGCCAGCAAGCCTGAGGGCGCGTTCTACGCGATGGTGAAGATTCCCGTTGACGACGTGGAGAGCTTTGCCAAATGGCTGCTGACCGACTTCCAGCTTGATGGTCGCACTGTGATGATTGCGCCGGGACCGGGCTTCTACGCCACACCGGGACTGGGTGGTCAGGAAATCCGTATCGCCTACGTGCTGAACTGCGATGAGCTTGAGAAAGCGATGGACGTATTGGTGGCAGGAATTGCTGCTTACAACAAGCGATAAGTCCCTTCGGTCGCATACCCCTTGACGTTGGGTCAGCAACTTGCTAAAATCCCACGGTCTGAGTGGATTGTAGGCAGAATTATCATTATCAGGAGTGAGGTGAACCTTTGGGATCCAGCAAAAAAATAAAGCGCAAGAAGATTTCGACCCACAAGCGTAAAAAGAAACGCCGGGCAAACCGCCACAAAAAGAAGAAGTAGGGCGCATAACCTACATTATCGGATAATTGTGGATCTCGAAAATCGAGATCCACTTTTTATATATTTTCGTTAGTATCCATTATGAGTAGCTCGTCTCTTTTGTACTATAAAATAACAATCATGCCGAACTTGTAAGAATCTTTGTAGATATAATAGACAATGTTGGTAAGAAATAGTTAGATTAAAACATAACGCTAACTACCCCAGGGTGAATTATGCTGTTATATTCTCCATAATAACTCCGACTGTTACTCAAAAATCCCATTTTCAAAAAGTACAACAAAGCCGGAGGGACTATTCTCCGGCTCTGCTCAATAAAAACACCCAGGTATCGACTCGGCGAAATTAACCAGCGGTCAATTCTCCATCGCGAACAATAAACTTTCCTCCGACAATCGTATGCACTGACCAGCCGCGTAGCGACCAACCATCGAAGGGGTTGTTCTTGCCCTTGCTCTTGAACTTGCGAACATCAACTTCTCGCTCTTTGACCGGATCGAAAATAGACACATCCGCCGGAAGCCCCGTGGTTAGTGTTCCCAGAGCCAGGTTAAGCAATCGGGCAGGCTGGGTACTCATTGAGTCAACCAGCCGCGAGAGTGTTACGTGGCCTTCCTCTACGAGCCTGGTAAAAAGCAGAGGGAAGGCGGTCTCCAGCCCGGCGATACCAGGCACGGCTTTTGTAAACTCGGTTCTCTTCTCCGCCACGGTGCAGGGTGAGTGGTCGGTGGCAATAATCGCGATAGTGCCATCAACCACAGCCTCTATCAACGCCATGCGGTCAGCTTCGCCCCGGAGTGGCGGTGAAACCAGAGCGTCGGTTTGATAACCCTTGCAGGCAGCGTCGGTTAACAGCAAATTGTGGGGAGTAACCTCGGCGGAGAGCTTGATTCCCTTCTCCTGAGCGTAACGGAGTAACTCCACAGTGCAGGCAGAAGAAATTGGCGAAAGGTGAACCGCGCAATCCAACGATTCAGCCAGGATCATCTCTCGTCCGACGATGACCTCCTCAGCCACGGCGGGAATCCCCGCCAGACCAAGCTGGGTACTCACCGCGCCCTCATTGACCAAACCTTCGGCGGCAAGCTCCGTATCCTGGGGGAATGAAAAGACCGGCAGGGAAAACATCTCGGCGTAAAGCAAAATCCGCCGCATCATCGAAGCGTCATCAACGCAGTGGGCATCGTCGGAGATAGCCACCGCTCCAGCCGCCGCGATTTCTCCAATCTCGGTTAGCCGCTTTCCCTTTTTACCCTTCGTTGCCGTGCCAATAGGATAAACCCGCACGACTCCATCGCGGGCGGAACGTGAGCGTAAATAGCGGACAACGGTCTGGTTGTCCATCACCAGTCCCTCGGTACTGCGACAACCAAGCGCGGTGTATCCACCCAGGGCGGCGGCACGAGTTCCCGTGGCAATGGTCTCTCTGTCCTCTCGCCCGGGTTCGTTAAGGTGAACGTTGGTATCAACCAGCCCGGGGGTTACCAGCAAACCGGAACAGTCAACAACCTCAGCATCCGCAACTTCAATCTGATCATCGACCGCCTCAACCAAGCCATCGGACAACAGAACATCAGCGATGCCGTCTCGACCGTTTGCCGGGTCAATTACCCGCCCGCCCTTGAGGAGAAGACGCTTCATCGCTTCTCCGATCCGCGCATCGAGAGCAGGTAGAGGACTGCCATTCGCACAGCCACGCCGTTGGCAACCTGCTCGCGCAGATGAGGCCATGCCAGCTCTGTAACCGTCGCTGAGATTTCCACCCCACGGTTAATCGGTCCGCCGTGAAGCACCATCACGTCGGGTTTTGCCAGAGCCAGTCGCTTGGTATTCAAAGAGAAGAAGCGGGAGTATTCTCGCAGGCTGGGCAGCAGTTTATCGTTGCCAAAGTCCATGCTAACCCGTGTGAGGATAATGGCATCGGCGTTCTCCACCGCCTCTTCGGTGGTGTGATAAACCGTGCAGCCAAACTCCTCCAGTCCTTCGGGAATCATTGTTCCCGGCGCGCCAACGGCAACTTCCGCCCCCAGCTTTTTCAGGCAGTAGAGGTTACTCCGAGCGGTGTGGCTATGACGCATGTCCCCCAGCAGGGCGACCTTTAGCCCTTCAAGACTTCCCTTTTCCTTCAGGATTGTATAGACATCGACCAGTGCCTGGGTTGGATGCTCGTGCGCTCCGTCCCCGGCGTTAATTACCCCGGCGGAGATGTTGCGGGCAAGCTGTACCGGCGCGCCAGCCTGGTCATGGCGAACCACAATCAGGTCAACTCCCAGTCCCTCCAGGGTCAGGGCGGTATCGGCGAGGGTCTCGCCCAGCGATGGATTGGCGGTGATGTTGATCAGGTCAGCAGAGAGGGCCTTGCTGGCTCGCTCAAAGGAGATGCGGGTTCTGGTGGAAGGCGAGAAGAAGAGGTTGGCTACGGTTTTGCCGCGCAGGGCGGGAACCTTTTTTACCCGTCGCGAAGAGACCTCTTTGAACTTGTCCGCCGTCTCCAGAATCAACCGAATCTCGCCGACCTCCAGCTCGTTGATGCCCAGCAGGTCCTTATTCTTTAGCATCGTTCCCCTTCGGCTTCAGGATAAAGACCCCGTTGCGTTCTTTATTCGAGCAGACCTTAACCACTTCGCCCGGGTCGGTTTCAACCTTGTAAGCGGAGTAATCCGCCTGAATGGGCAGCTCACGACCATCGCGCTCGACAACCACCACCAGGCGAATCCGCTTTGGGCGACCAAAGTCAATCAGCTCATCAATCGCCGAGCGCACCGTCCTGCCAGTATAAAGGACATCGTCAACCAGCACCACCACGGCATCGTCAATGGGAAAGTCAATCTCGGTTATTCCAACCTCAGGCAGGTAGCCGAGGTCATTGATGTCGTCGCGGTAGAGGGTGATGTCCAGGAAGCCGAGGGGGATGTCTGCTTCGCGCAACTGAGAAAGCAGCGTGGCAAGACTACGCGCCGGAGCTTCTCCGCCAGCTCGGATTCCAACCACGACCACTCTATCATCAGCGGAGAGCGCGGCGTTAATCTGCTGTCCCAGCTCCTCAATTGCGACTTTTAGCGATGCTTCATCGGCAATGGTTTTCACCAACTCTAAATCCGGTTTGTTTCGTGGCATGAGTATCACCTTTGTGAAAACCTGAGTGGATTGCGGCAACATTGAATGCTAATTATACACCCGGTTGATAAAGCTGAAGGAGCGGTTGGAGGGGAGACAAAAGCTCCCTGACCAAAGAAGTCCTAGCCCTGCTGTTTTGCCTTTACTTTGCTTCGCAGCCAGTCCAGCCAGGCAGAGAAGCCCTCGCCGGTCTTTGCCGAAAGCTCGAAGGTGGTGATTTCCGGATTGACGCTGCCGACGTTCCGGTGTACGGTGGCGAGGTCGGAGTCGAGATACGGTGCGAGGTCGATCTTGTTCACCAGGCAGATGCTGGACTCCCGGAACATCAGTGGGTACTTGAGCGGCTTGTCGTCGCCCTCGGTCAGCGAGAAGACGACAATCTTGTCGTCCTCGCCGATGTCGAACTCCGCCGGGCAGACGAGGTTGCCGACGTTCTCCATAATCAGCAGGTCGAGCTTATCCATTGGCAGCTCTGCCATCGCGCTCTGCACCATGTTCGCGCCAAGGTGGCAGTCGCCGCCGAAGGGTTCGGTATTGACCTGCACGGCGTAGGCTCCCTGCTTGGCAATCCTGTCGGCATCGTTGGTCGTGGTGATGTCGCCCTCGATGACTCCGATGGTCAGTTCGCCTGCCAGCTCACGCACCGTGCGCTCCAGCAGGGTGGTCTTGCCGGCACCGGGGGAACTCATAATGTTGATGGCGTAGAGCTTACGCTTTGCCAAATCCTCGCGAATCTCCCCGGCAAGGGCATCGTGGTATTCCAGAACTTTCTTAACGAGTTTAATCTCCATCAGTTCTCCGTGAGTGGTTCTGTTTTGGTGTAATGTTGAATTAGCTTTGTAGGGGCGATCCTTGTGATCGCCCTTTCTCTCCATATGGCTTTGATGGGCGAATACAAGATTCGCCCCTACGGCAATTTTATGGGATCACACAGGCTTGTACCGCACTGTGTGCAGCGTTCGCGTACCGAGCTGGATTGCCTCCATCGGACAGTGGTGCAGGCAGCGCAGGCAAAGGTCGCACTCCGAGCCAATCACAATCTCGCCCGACGACCAGTGGATGTTATCACGGGGACAGCCTTGAAGGCAAAGCCCGCATTTGACGCAGCGGTCGTGGAGGACGGTGAACTCGTCAACGAGGTACTGGTATGGGTTGTCGTTAAAGGGAGCTACCAGGGGATGGTAGAGCTTCCGTGCTGGTGGGGAGATGCTTCCGCCGCGCAGACCCTGCTCGACCAGCGTGTTTACCTGCTGTCGGAGCTTTCGGCTGTGAATGGCTGTAAAGAGGTACTCCAGCATCGAGTCCTTTTTACAGAACAGCAGCAGAGCGTCGCTTCCCGGATAATAGAACTCCGCCGCAGCTACGGTTCTGAAGCCGCGTTCCTTTGCCAGTGTCATTACCTGGCGCAGGGAATCCCCCGATGCCATTGCTTTGGTCAGGAAGAAGAAGATTCCCCGACCGTCGCCAGAGAGCGAGTCCAGCAGATCCAGCACCAGCCGGGGTGGGCGGAAGTGATAGACCGGAAAGCCGACACCGAGGAGGTCGAAGTCCGACGGTGGGCGGGCGTTGGTTTTCTCAGTAATCCGCTCCGCCGAGACCACCTGCCCCCGCCGGGTTAACTCCCGTTCAATTCGATTGGCAAGTGACTGGGTGTTTCCCGCACCGGAATAGTAGCGAAGATGAATGTTCATGCCTGGGAATCCTGTGAGTCCATAGCAACATACCATTGTACAACACAACCTGCCGCTAATCTAATCAACGACAGCGAGACTGCCAAGGAGTATATCAGCGGTATAGCTTCTGAACAAGAAAAATCCTTGTCAGTTCTTGACCGCTCTGCTACACTGAGGGTGTCTGTGCTGTTAACATCCGCAAACACCCAACCAAAAAGCAGAGGAATTATGCTGACAAAAGAAAAACTGGAAGGTTTCTTCCTTGACCTGAATTACGACTTTTCCACCCCCGCCGAGGGCATCTGGGTCATCAACGCCGACCACGACGACTCCACCGTCGTTGTCATCACGATGATCGAGAACCTGATCGTCTTCCGGCTCAAACTGTCGAAACTCCCCGCCGATGCCGACCTCGCCTTCTACAAGATGCTGCTTACCAGCAACATGGAGCTGGCTCACGGTGCCGTAGCAATCGACGGCGAAGACCTCGTCCTCGTTGACACTGTCGAGCTTGAAGGTCTTAGTGCCGACGAACTCCACGCCAGCGTTCTCGCCCTCGAAGAAGGCGCGCAGCTTATCTACAACAAAGTCAAAAAATAGTTTTTTCCAAACAACGGAGGAAGACCGTGGGTATTTTCAAACGACTGGGCGACATCCTGAAGTCCAACATCAACGCGCTTTTGGACAAGGCGGAAGATCCTGAAAAAATGCTCAACCAGATGGTGTACGAAATGGAAGAGCATTACGCCAAGGCGAAGGAACAGGTTACCGTTGCCGTTGCCGACGAAAAGAAGCTGAACAACCAGTATGAGAAGGCGAAGAAAGCGGCGTTTAGCTGGGCGGATAAGGCGCAGGTTGCCCTGAACGCTGGCAAAGAAGACCTCGCCAAAGAGGCTCTGATCCGCAAGAGCAACCACGCCGAGAACGCCCGTGGCTACAAGGCTATGTGGGAGAAGCAGAAACAGGCAACCGATTCCCTCAAGCAGTCCCTGCGTCAGCTTCAGCGGAAGATCGACGAGTGCAAAAGCCGCAAGCAGCTTCTCGTCGCTCGCCACCGTCGCGCCGAGGCACAGAAGAGCATCCACGAGACCATTGCCGGTATCGGCGACTCAGGAGCTTTCTCTACCTTCGAGCGACTCGAAGAGAAGGTTGACCAGGCGGAGGCCGAGGGCGAAGCTGCCATGGACATGGCGGAGTTCGAATCGGACACCCTGGAAGACGAGTTCGCCCAGCTGGAAAGCTCCGACGTGGGCATCCAGCTTGCGCAGCTCAAGAACGGTGATGCCACCAGCGACCTCGCAGATTTGTAAACAGCCAGAAACTACCTCATATTCCCTCTCCCCTCTGGGGAGAGGGCTAGGGTGAGGGGCTGGTCATAGGGGCTGACGATGTTTACAGGGGCGTATTCAATACGCCCCTACGGTTGTGTCAATCAAGGTTAGGAGATCCCCATGTCCCAAAACAGAAACGCCACCTACGAGGCACTGCGCATCAAAAAGCTCTTCCAGAAGCAGCTTGCCAATCTGCAAGAGCAGGTTGAACTCTGGGAGAATCGACTGGTTCTGGCAACCCAGGCGGGGCGAGCAGACCTCGTCCCCGCCGCGCAAGAGAAGCTCGACGGTTTGCGGATGCTGGTGGTCGCTAAAGAGGCGAACATTCTCGAAGCCGAGCATCTCCTCGCCGAGGGCGAGGCTATCGACAGCAACCCGCCTGCGCTGACCACGGTTGACCGAGCCGAGCTGCTGAAGCTGCGAATCGACGACCTCGTTGGCAATGAGGCTCCGATTGACCAGGAGCTGGCGGATTTGTCTAAAGAAGACCGTGCCGCCGCCGAGGTAGAAAAGCTGAAGTCCGGTGAAGGCCTGGACGACCTGGCGGATCTTTGAGATAGATTACAGATAACACGATAATGTAGGGGTCGGCCTTTAGGTCGGCCCGTTTATAATTCCTGTGTACGCTATAAGATATCCTCTGCGGGATTAGGGGCGGGAGGAGAAATCTCGACCCACGCCAATTTTGCGGGCCGACCTAAAGGTCGGCCCCTACGTAACCCCTTGTGTTTGTTTAGAGTACGTTTGTATGGGCAGGCCCCTGTGCCTGCCCTGAATTGATAAAGGACGCAGCATGCTGCGCCCCTACTGTTTGGTATTTACGCTGTTTGCCGGGACGGAGCTTGTGTTTGCCTTCTATGAATCTGCCCCTCACCCCCAGCCCTCTCCCCAAAGAGGAGGAGGTAGCTAAAAAGGTGCGGATACACAGCCATATCTGCTGGCAACCAGAGGGAGCGTGTACGCGGAGACAACGGCTATCCGACCGATATCGTATTCCAGCAAATGCGTGCAACTCCGATATACCAAAAGGGAGCCGTACGGCTCCCTTTTGGTATAACAGAGTCAGATGGTCTGCTTACTCAGCAGCCGGCTCTTCCTCGATGACTTCCTCAGCAGCCTCGACGGCTTCGACAGCTTCTTCGGTAGCCTCTTCGATGGCATCAACAGCGTCTTCGAGAGCAGCGTCAGCAGCCTCCATAGCGTCAGCAGCCATGGCCTCGGCAGCTTCGAGAGCGGCTTCGACATCGGCATCGACGTTCTCGAGAGCGGCTTCGATAGCGTCATCAACGGTCTCTTCTTCGTCGCAAGCGACGAACGCCAGCGCGAATGCGCTGATCAGCAGTACCATGAGTAGTTTCTTCATCGTAAAACCCCCTTAAGGTTTTTTTGGTGGACAATCTCCACCCTGTACTGCACCATAACGGTGCGGTTGCTTCTAAAGCAATGTTAAGAAGTTCCTGATGCCTCAAGCATCGAAGTGTATTCTACGCAAAGGACTGGCTGCTGTCAAGGGTTTACTTCGATTTACCTTCTAACCTCAAACAAAACAGCGGGATATGAAACAGCAAAAACACTCCTCAATTCATCCTCAGGACTACATTACCGAGTTAAACAGGGTTTTTAACCTCACCGGAGTGGTGCTGCACACCGGACTGGGTCGCGCTCCCCTTTCGGGTGAGGCTCTTCGGGCAATGCGGTCCGTTGGCAGAGCCGCCACGGTGGAGATAGGGGCCGATTCCGGCAAGCGCGGTCAGCGGCAGGACATTATCGCCCGCCGATGTCGAAAGCTATTCGGCTTGTCTGGAGCAGCCTTTAACAATAACGCCGCCGCCACCCTGCTGACTTTGGCAGCAACAACAGCGGGAAAGGAAGTCATCGTGGGTCTTTCCCGTCTGGTGGCTATCGGCGGCTCCTTTGCCATGCCCGCCGTGATGGAGCAGTCCGGGGCTATCCTGCGGGAGGTGGGAACGGTTAACCAAACCACGGTGGCGGACTACGAAAAGGCTATCAATTCAGCCACCGGGGCGATCTTCGTGGCGCACCGTTCTAACTTCCGGCTGGAGGGAGACTACACCGAGCCGACACTCACCGAGCTGGCAGAGCTGGCGCATCGCCACAACCTGCCTTTCATCTACGATCAGGGTTCTGGGCTGGTGGATTCTCACCACTGGTCGGGCAGTGCCTCCACCGTCCGGGGAGCGATTGAGGCGGGCTGCGATTTAATCAGCTTCTCCGGCGATAAGCTCCTCGGTGGTCCCCAGGCGGGGATTGTCATCGGTCGTGATGATCTCGTCGCCGCCTGTGCTAAACATCCCCTGGCGCGTGCCTTCCGACTGGACAAAACCATCCTCGCCGGGCTTGCCGCCACTCTGGACAGCTATCTGGAAAATCGTGGCAGCGAGCTGCCAACGCTGAGGCTTCTGTCTCTGGACAGGGTTGAGCTTCACCGACGGGCCGAGAACCTTGCCGAGCAAATCGGAGATTCTGTTCCCGATGGCTTTAGCCTCTCTGTGGTAGAAACGGTGGGGCGCGCTGGCTCAGGAGCCTTACCGATGGTGGATCTCCCCGGCGCGGCTCTGTCGTTTACCCACAAGCGAATTTCAATGCTTCGCCGCCTGGCAAGGAAACTGCGTTTGGGTGGAATCTTTGGGAGGCTGACCGGAAGCGAGCTTCTACTCGACCCTCGCGCCTTACCAGAGGACGAAGAGGCGGAGTTCCTCACCGCGCTCAAGAGTGTCCTGGAAGGGCTATAGCACGAGGGACACGGCATACCGTGTCCCCCACATGCTTAGATTGTCTTGTGAAAAACTCTAGCGTTCCCTCGACGAAATTGAGAGAACCAGAGAGCGCAGCAGCTCGCCGACCTCTGGATTGGGATAATCGGTCAGCGCGGTCAGGGCGCGATTGATGTAGTCCTGACCAACAGCAGCGGCGGAATCCAGCGCACCACTTTTGATTACCCGACGGGTAAGATCGTCCAGCGGGGTTGTTGCCAACTCGTCCGGTGAAACTGCCCCACGTTCAAAGGCGTGAATCAGCGGCAGGGTAATTCGCCCCTCGGCAAGGTCATTTCCGCTGTCCTTCCCGGTCAGCTCGCTCCGCCCCCGATAGTCGAGAAGGTCATCGGTAATCTGGAACGCCATCCCCAGTGCCAAACCGTACTCGCTGAGTTTCCTGATTAGCTCGGCATCGCCAGTCAACAGCGCGCCCATCCGTCCGCAGGTGGAGAAGAAGTCCGCTGTTTTCTCCT
>SWBW01003176.1_pt1 | contig 17157 bp, 15 predicted proteins | sample 4693041 | NCBI WGS metagenome assembly SWBW01 (sample SAMN10267271, study PRJNA491770) | bioreactor metagenome | isolation source: DHS bioreactor inoculated with marine methane seep sediment | place: Japan: Omine Ridge, Nankai Trough | collected 2006-05-06 | reverse complement strand
CCCGTCGCTCTCGCGCTTGAAGGTCGCCTGGGTCGGGCAGACCCGCACGCAAGGGGGGTTGGCGCAGTGGTTGCACAGGATCGGGATCTCCTTGTCGGCCACGTACTTCGCTGTGTGCTCGTGGTTCTGATCGTGGAAGACGTTGTCGTAGTTCTCCTTCCAGATCCACTTGACCTCGCGCCGCTTGAACTCCTCCTCGGTCTTGTAACCGTAGCGAGGATCGCGGACGTCGGGCACGTTGTGCGTCTGGTGGCAGGCCTGCTTGCACTTGGTGCAGTCCGGCTGGCTGAGGCACTTCTTGATGTCGATCACCATGCCCCACTGCTTGCCCGCGGGCTCGGCGGAGCCGCTGGCAAGGGAGGCCACCACCGGCACGCCGATGCCGCCCACCACGGCCGCTGACCCCGCGACCTTGAGGAAGGTGCGTCTGCTCTTGTCGTCGCTCATCAGTAGCTCCCCTTGGGCAGCACGTGGCAGTCCCAGCAGTACGGATCCACGCCGGAGTAGCTGTGGCAGCGGTCACAGAACTCGGTCTTGTTCTTGTGGCAGCCGAGGCAGGTGTTGCTCAGGCTCCTGAGCACCACCTTGCCGTCGGGCATCGTGTGTTTGATCTTGCCCTCGCGCACGTACTCGTCGCGCCAGGTGTTGAGCAGGTCCATGTGGGAGGTCCGCATGTAGCTGGTCTCCCGCACGCACTGCGTCTCGCCGCCGGGCGGCTTGACCAGCTCGGGCCGGTAGCCCGACTTGCCGGTGGCCCGGTTATAGACGAAGGGCAGGGCGATCAGGCCGAGGAAGATCATCACGCCGAGGGCGATCTTGGTCTTGTCTCTCATTCGTCCGCTCCTTCCTCGTCCTCCATGCCCAGCAGCGGATCGCTGCGCAGGGTCATGGTCCGCTTGTGCTCGCCGGTCATGATCAGGGCGTTGCCGACGAACTCGTGCACGCCGGCGATGTCCACGTCGCCGGCCCAGTATTCGGCCAGGGCGGGCAGCGTGGCCTTGTCGATGGCGCAGATGCAGGCCAGCGTGTTGACGCCGTGGCGCTCCTTGACGGTGCGCAGCGCGTTGCCCCGGGGGAAGCCGCCGCGCAGGCGCATCTCCATGTTCTCGTCGTTGCCCAGCCCCGCGCCAGCCCCGCAGCAGAAGGTCTGCTCGCGGATGGCGTTCTCGGGCATCTCGAAGAAGTTGTTGCAGGAGGCGCGGATGCAGTGGCGCGGCTCCTCGAGCAGGCCCATGGCCCGCGCGGGGTTGCAGGAGTCGTGGAAGGTGATCACGCGGTGATCGTTGCGGCTCTTGTCGAACTTGAGCTTGTTGTGGTGGATCAGGTCCGCGGTGAACTCACAGATGTGGACCATCTTGGTGGAGCGGGTGTTCTCGAACCTGGTGCCGGTGATCGGCGAGACGGGCAGCTCCAGGTTGCGCGGCGCCGGCCCATTCATCGTGTCCATGTACTGGTTGATCACCCGCCACATGTGGCCGCACTCGCCGCCGAGGATCCACTTGACCCCCAGCCGGTCGGCCTCGTTGTAGATCTTGGCGTTGAGCCGCTTGATCATATCGTGGGAGGTGAAGAGGCCGAAGTTGCCGCCCTCGGAGGCGAAGGAGGTCAAGGTGTAGTCCAGCCCGATCTCGTGCAGCAGGGCCAAATACCCCATGAAGGTGTAGATGTGGGGCTCGCCAAAGTAGTCCGCCGAGGGGACCACCAGCAGCACCTCGGCGCCCTTGCGGTTGTAGCTCAGATCGACCTCGACGCCCGTGACGTCCTTGAGGTCGTCTGCGGCGAAGTCGACGTTGTCCACGAAGGCGTGGGGCTGGATCCCCAGGTGGTTGCCCGTGCGGAAGCAGTTGGCCACCGGCTCCATGACCCAGTTGATGTTCAGCCCGATCAGGTTGAGCAGCTCGCGGCCGATCATCGTGATCTCGGCGGTGTCGATGCCGTAGGGGCAGAAGACCGAGCAGCGCCGGCACTCGGTGCACTGGAAGAAGTAGTAGAACCACTCCTTGACCACGTCGATGGTCAGCTCGCGGCCGCCGCCGAACTTGCCCAGCAGCTTGCCGGCGAGGGTGAACTCCTGGCGGTAGACCGCGCGCAGCAGCTCGGCCCGCAGCACCGGCATGTTCTTGGGGTCGCCGGAGCCGAGGTAGAAGTGGCACTTGTCCGCGCAGGCGCCGCAGCGCACGCAGATGTCCATGAACAGGCGGAAGGAGCGGAACTTGTCCAGCCGCTCGCGCATCCCCTCGAGCAAAATCTCCTTCCAGTTGTCGGGCAACTGCCAGTCGTCGTCCGTGGGCTGCCACTTGCGGGGGTTGGGCATCTCCAGGTACTCGAGCGCCCAGGGGACGCCCGTGTAGCTCCAGGTGCCAGGCCGAAAATCGACCGGCGTCTCCATCCAGTCGGTCTCGGGCGGCGTGAAGTCGACCGCGGCCAGCTCGTCGCGGTTGTACTTGTCGAGAGACATGGCGCTACTCCTTCTCGTCCGAGGCGGATGACGTATCGGCCTCCGCGTCGGCGTCCGGGTCGCGGTCGAGCGGCAGCCCGCACAACTTCATCTTGTCCCGAAACTCGTCCTCGTACTCCTCGTAGGTGTGGATGTGGACCTTGGGGTTCCAGGGGTTGACGTGCCGGATCTCGCGGTTGTTGTTGAGCATGTTGCGCGTGGGGCTGAGGAAGACCCCTCCGAAGTGCATCAGCTTGGAGAAGGGGAAGTAGAGCAGTAGCACGCAGACGAAGAAGAGGTGCGTGTAGAAGACGGGGCTGATCCCCGCCTGGAGCTGCGGCTTGAGGCTGAGCAGCCCCATGGCCAGCGACTTGATCGCGACGATGTCCACCTTGGCGAAGTAGCGCATCCAGACGCCGGTGAGCACGATCCCCAGCAGCAGCAGCAGCGGGAAGTAATCCGCGGCCAGGGAGATGTACTTGACCTGGGGGATGAAGACCCGGCGCAAGAAGAGGTAGGTCAACGCCACCAGGATCAACGCGTCCGTGGCGTAGATGATCGGCAGCCCGATCTGGAAAAAGCCGTCCAGCTCCGCGAGCATGTTGATCAGCTTGGGCACCGGCTCGGCGAAGAAGCGCATGTGCCGGACCAGGACCACCAGGAAGGTCCAGTGAAAGACCAGCCCGGCGGCCCAGAGGAACTTGGTCGAGCCGAAGATGAGGCGCCCGTCCTGCTGCTCGGTCTTGGTGTTGCGAAAGAGCGAGCGGAAGAGCAGCACCTCCAGCGCCATCCGGCCCAAGAGCCCCAGGGTGGAGTGTGGCGCCTCCAGGTTGTTGGACTTGATCCAGGACAGCGACTTCTGCTGCCCGCAGGTCGTGGGGATGCGGAAGGGCACCGGCGTACGGGCCCACTTGACCACGCGGTAAACTGCGCCGAGCACGAAGACGATCAGGGCCATGTAGGGCAGCCCGACTCCGAACAGTGACTGCAACCCCATCTTCCCCGCACCGAAGTACGCGATCAGGCCCAGCACAACAACGGCGACTAGTGATAACAAGGCGCTCATTTTTGCCTACACCTTTCCAGTTTCATTCGTTGCTCTCTTGCGTCCGCCCTTTGGGAGCGGACTCTCCGCGGTTCATGCGCTCCAGCAACTTCCCGGTCCGACGTCTCATCTCGTCGACCCGGATCTCATACATCTGCTTCACACAGCCCAGGTAGACCTCAAAGGCGATCAGCACCAGCCAGTCGATCCGCTGATCGATTACCGCCAGCACTGGCCCGGCGTCGTCACCGAGCACCGCGCGGATGACGTGCTTCAGCTCGAAGACGAAGCCCAGCGCCTCCGACGGTGAAAACTCCTGCACCGCCCGGATGCGAACGATGGGATCCAGGTGCAGCTCCACGGCGGCGCGATCCACCTCGGGCGAGGCCAACAACGCCTCGAGCAGCGGCTCAAACTCACGGGCAAAGGTCTGCCCCACGGGGTTGGCGATGCTGTCGCGCTGCTTGACCAGGAACTTCTGCGTCTGCTCAGGGTAGGTCTTGAGGATTGTCTGGAGCCATCCGTCGACGATGGCGGCCTTTTGCTTGGTCAGGAGGCTGTCGATACTCGGTTGCATCGTGCTTTTCAGCCTGTGCTGGCGAGTCGCTCCTGGTGCGGAAGGCCTGTGGCTATCGGGAGCCCTGTGGGTCGACAGCCAGAGCGCCCCCGCCTTGCCCTGAACATAGGGCGCTGGAGGGGGCGCTGTGGGGGGTACCGGTCTGCGGATCAGACGCAGCCAGTGGGCTTGGGCAGGCCAGCAACCTTGCAGGCGCCCTTCGCAGGACCAGAAGGAAACAGCTCATAGACGTACTTGAGCTTGAAGCCCGTGTCCTTGCAGAGCTTGCGGATCATGGGGGCGATGCCGAACTTCAGATAGTAGTCACGGAGGTAGTTGACCAGCTTCCAGTGGTCATCACCCATATCGGAGACACCTTCGGTCTCGGCGAGGCTCTTAGCGATCTCCTCGTCCCAAACTTCAGGATCCTGGATGAATCCATCCTCATCCACTTCAACCTCTTTGCCTCCAAGAGTAACCATTGGCACGGGAAGTCCTCCTTGCGGTAGAAATCACAGAATGGTGTCGGCCTTTGCACCCGCCACCGTTAGCTGTTACCGAAACAAGCTAGTTAATGCGCGTCTTAGCCGCACTGCGGCGATCACGAACAGCGCTTTATTAGCGTTTGGAAATTTCAGAGTCAATGACTTTTTGAATACTTCAGCCAACACATTTAGGCAGGCTTATTGCCGAATGTTAGTCGAAGCTAACAAATAATCGCGTCATCGAAAACCTGCCCAGACGACAGGATTGGGGGGGTTTCCAAATACCCTGACGAGTCAATAGGCTGTGGATGTCTGACCCAAAGACCATTGAGTAAGTTAAGTCCATAGACATCGTTTAGAAAAGCTGGTGACGATAATCAAACAAGAAGTTCAACCCCAGCGAAACGGCATTGGCGACCGAGGTATCGTTGGCGCCCTTGATGCATTTGGAGGCCGGCGCGGTGCACTGGGTGTCGTAGACGTACAGGTCGTGGCTCGCCACGACGTTGAGGAACCGAGTCAGGCTGAAATAGAGCTTGGTGCCCAACGTGAGCTCCTTGCGGAAGGTGCTGCCCAGGTTGGTCATGAAAAAGTCGAGGCGCGACTCCAGCTGCAGCGGATGCCGCGGGTCGGCCACCAGCTTGAACCGCCGCAGCTTGTAGCCGAGGTAGACGCCCGTCCGGCCCTCATAGCGCTTCTCCATCTCCTCGTCGATCCCCTGGACCCGCTCCTGAGGGGGCAGCCCAAGCTCACCGCCGAAGGCGAAGCCCATCTTGATGAAGAGGTAGGGGTGCGGCAAGAGCCCGACGCCCACCGTGCCGCCCAGATCGATGTAGCGGTAGGTCTCGGTCTCTGAGGTCAACGCGTCGGTGTACTCGTTGTCGCCGGTGAACTCCGTGATCAGCGTGGCCTCGGCGTAGGGCACGGGCATATACCACTTGCTGGGTGCCTCGAGGTTGCGCAACAAGTTGAGCCGGTAGAGGAAGTCGACGCGGATCTTGTCGTGAGCCTCCAGCTCGGTGCGGTCTTTGCCTGCGGCCTCGTCCTCTGAGGTCAAGGTCCAGGTCATGCCGTACTTGAGCCCGATGTCCGCTTCGATGGCGTGGTTGCGGTTCGAGGCGCCGAGGCTCAGGTCAGCGTCGAGGGTCAGCGCGGCGATGTTGTCCTTGGTCAGCGAGGGCTGATTGTACTTGGAGCTGTTGCCCACCGAGAGGTTGCTGACATAGAAGCCGAACTCGGATCCTGCGTAGAGCACCCAGTTCTTCCACGGATCCGGAAAGTCCTTGTCCAGGTCGATGGTCGGATCCTGGTCAACGCGGGCCGGACCACCCTGGGAGAAGAAGTCGAGCACCGCGCGCCGCAGCGTGAAGCCCGAGCTGTGGAAGGGCTGGGTCCTGAGCTTGATCAGGCTGTCGCCGCCGGTGGCCACGAAGCGGGTCGTGGCCACGCGGTAGTGCAGCCCGTCGATGAGCAGGCGCTTGTTGACGTACCACTTCAGGCCGTCCTTCTTCAGGCCGTGCCACCGCAGGCCCGACTTGCGGCCCAGGATGAAGGGCAGCAGCAGCTTCTTCAAGGTGGCGCCAGTGACCCAGATGCTGCCCAGCGGCGTCTCGGTGCGGATGGCCCGCAGCACCCCCTCGCGGGTGAGCGGCCCCTTGTTGAAGGAGGTGTCCGCGAGGCTGCTGTCGTTGAGGAAGGTCAGCTCGGCTCCCTCGCGGTTGCGCATGATCTCCATCACGTAGCTCGTGAAGTCGGTGTGCTTCATCGGGCCGGTGAAGGCCGCCTGGCCCAGCGGCCGGTCCACGCCGCGACAGAGCTCGCGCAGCATGTCGGTGACCAGCGGCGCGTCGTACTTGTCGGGCGTCACCCCGGCCACCGGCTCGACCTTGACCTCGATCTTCGGCACCGTCACGCCCGACGCGCTCTTGCGGTAGTGCACGACGGCGTGGCCCAGGTGCTGGCCGAAGCGGTCCGTGCCCACGATGGCCGAGCCCAGCTTGGACTGGATACGCGCAATGAAGTCGTCGCTGCCGCGGTGGAACATGGAGTCCGCCACCACCAGGTCCGGCGCGTCGGGCCCGAGCTCTCGAACGAAGGCGAGCACCGGCGCGGGGGCGTCGCTCTCCAGGTTCAGCGTCGCCAGCACGATCACCACGTGGGCCTGCTCCTGCTTGCGCAGCAGGCGGATCAGCTTGCGCGCCGTCTTGAGCGGGTCATCCGCGCTCATGCTGCCCCGGCTCCGCTTGAGGATGCGCGTGGGCATATCCTCGCGGGTCAACGAGAGCACGCCGACCCGCAGCGCACCGCGCTGGAGCACGAGGTAGCGCCGCCCCTTGCCGTCCCCCAGGTGTTTGCAGCGAAAGTCGCCCTTCTCCTCACAGGTGACGTTGCCCGCCAGCAGGGGGATCCCCGCAGCGCGCATACTCGACAGGTAGTGCTCCAGGGTGGCGGTCTGGGCGCCAAAGTCGTAGGGGCCCACGGACACGCCGTGGAAGCCGACCTTCTTCAGCAGCTTGATCGCCGAGCCGGACCAGGCCTTGCCCTCGCCGAAGATGTGGTTCCCCAGCACGTCGGGCCGCAGCATGCTGCCGCCCGCCAGCACCAACGGCTCGCCCTCGCCGGCCTTGCGGAGCTGCTCGCGCTTGCGCTTGACCGCCGCGACGAGGTGGGAGAGATCGGCCTTGTCCGTGGGGCGCTTGCCGCAGCCGGGCCAGGCGAAGCGACCGTAGATGTCGGTGGTGAACAGCACGTGGAGCCGCCCCTCCTCCGACGCGCCGGGCTGGCTCGTCGGCGCCGCGGGCTGGCTCGTGGGCGCCGCGGGCTGGGCAGCGGCGGGAGCGCCGATCAGCAAAAATAGAAACGAAAGGTACAGCACACGCATGAGCAGGGCCTCCAGGTCGAAGGGACCAGGCTACAGGCGCGGGATCGTGTTTTCAAGAAGAGGCTAGAAGCTCCCACCGAAGGTGAAGCCGGGCCAGGGGCGGACCCCTTCGCGATTGAACATCGCCATTAGCGACAGGCGGAAGACGAAGGGAGACCGAAACTCCCAGCCGATGGAGACCTGTCCGCCCACGTCGGTGCCCTCCTCCTTCCAGAGCAGGTCATCGATGAAGTCGTCTTTGGGGGGCTTGTTGACGTGGACGATCTGCAGGCCGGCCTGGATCATCAAGGCGTGGCGGTAGCCGCCCACGGGGTAGAAGATGACGTAGGGTGAGATGAAGGCTGCCATCTCGAAGTAGGAGAAAGAGCCGCCCAGCGCGAACCAGCGCTTCAGGGCGTAGTCGAACCCCACGCTGTAGATCAGGCCCTTGCCCAGCAGCTCGCCGTAGATCACCGCTGGCCGCGATTCCCGGGTGGGGGTCAGCGGCTGGCGGGGCCGTGGAGGATAGGGCGGAGGAGCGTAGGGCTGGTAGCCAGGGTAAACGGGCTGGGCTGGCGGGGACGGAACCGCCGTGGGCGGCGCGGGATAGGCCGGCGGAGGCTCGGGCTGGGCCCTGGCCGGCGTGGCTCCAAACAGCACCACGGTCAGTGCCCCTGCTGTCATGAATCGTGCTGAGATCATGCCCCTTTGCCGCCGCCTCGCGTCACAGAAGTGTACCACTACCAGTGTCACGGACCAATTTTGTAGTGGCTATGAGATCTCGCACAGGTTGAAGAGATCCCCAAAAAAAAGCGGGCCCCAGCGCTTTGGCTGGACCCCGCTCGACAGGCTATGGTGTCAGACGTTGGCTACGCCTTGCCGGCCTCGGACTGATAGAACTCCATCAGGATCTTGGCGACCTCGGGCCGCGAGAACTCCACCGGCAGGTTCTCACCGGCCGACAGCATGGTGCGGACCTTGGTGCCCGACAGGAAGACCCAGTCCTCCTTGGTGTGATCAGGGGCGTCCCGCATCATGATGACCTTGTTCAGCTTCTTGGACCAGGCGGTGTGGTCGGCGCGGAAGATGTCGATCTCCAGATCATCGTTGGAGATGTTGTCGAAGACCGTCTGCGCGTCGAAGGGCCCGTAGTAGGAGCCCACGCCGGCGTGGTCGCGGCCCACGATCAGGTGGGTGCAGCCGCAGTTCTGGCGGAAGACGGCGTGCAGCACCGCCTCGCGGGGACCGGCGTAGAGCATGTCGAAGCCGTAACCGGTGATCATCACGGTGTTCGCCGGGAAGTAGAGCTCGACCATCTTGCGGATGGAGGCGTCGCGCACGTCGGCGGGGATGTCGCCCTTCTTCAGCTTGCCCAGCAGCATGTGAATCAGGATACCGTCGGCGTTGATCGCCTCATAGGCCATCCGGCACAGCTCCTCGTGGGCACGGTGCATGGGGTTACGGGTCTGGAAGGCCACGACCTTGTGCCAACCGGCCTTCTCGATCTCCTCACGGATCTGGTACGCGGTGCGGAAGGTCTCGGGGAACTCCGTCGCGAAGTACGAGAAGTTGAGCACCTGGATCGGACCGGAGATGCAGAACTTGCCCGTGCTGTTGAAGGCCGCCACGCCAGGGTGCTCGGCGTCGTCGGTGCCGAAGACCTGCAGGGTCATCGCCTTCATCTGCTCGTCGGTGAACTCCTCGATGGCCTCGACGTCCTGGATCGCCAGCACCGGGTTACCGTCAACGTTGGGGTCGCGCAGCGCGATGCGCTTGGCGTCCTTCACCGCGGCGGCGTCCTTGACGACGTTGACGATGGGCACGGGCCAGAAGAGGCCGCCCGTGGTGCGCATCCCCTCGGCCACGGCGACGGAGTCGGCCGCGTTCATGAAACCGGGCAGCGGGTTGAAGTATCCGCAGCCGAGCATGACCGCGTTACCCGCGGCGGCTGAGCTGACGACGATCGAGGGCAGGCCCTCGGCCTCCTTGGTCAGCTCCGCGCGCTTGGCGTCGTCACGTACGTAGAGGGGGTGGTGGGTGTCTGAACCATGCGGCTTTATCATTTCCCTTTATCTCCTTGAAGGGTTTATTGGCAGATTCGTGGATCCAAGACGGCTCCGCAGTAACGCAGATTCGGCAGCGCGTCAAGACGGACAGCAGCCCAGCCGACTCAGAGCAAGCTCAGCAACTCTCTCAGGTCGCCGCGGACAACGTGATCCGCCGCAGCGGCCACCTCGGGTGCCTTGGGCTCGAACGCCACGGACACGCCCGCCGCTCCCATAACCTGTATGTCGTTTATGTTATCGCCAACATAGGCCGTCTGCTCCAGCGAGAACCCCTGGCGCCGGGCGATCTCGGCCAGGGCCTCGGCTTTGCCCTCCATATCGTAGGGCGTGGCCTTCCAGCCGTCGATCAACCCCTGCTCGTCGAACCAGATCCTGTTGGTGAAGACCTCGCCGAAGGGGTGGGAGGGGAAAAGCAGCTCGAGCACCAGGTCCAGCGTCCCGCTGATCACCGCCAGGGTGTGTCCCCGGGCGCGGAGCGCCGTTGTAGCCTCCCGCGCCCCGGGCAGCAGGTAGAGGTTTTCGGTGATCACCTCGGCGATGACCTGGCGTCGGGCCCCCGCCCTGAGCCACTGCCCGATGTCCAGGTCGACCCACTCGGGGTAGGTGATCTGGCCCTCGAGGTAGGCCTTGAAGCGCTGGGCCTCGGCGGTCTCGTCCGGGGCGAAGTGGTTGTTGAGGTACTGCCAGACCACGCGGTCGTCGGCGCTGCCCACCAGGGTGCCGTCGACGTCGAAGGCGATCAGCGGGTGACGGAGGGGCTCGGCGGGCATGGGTGGCTCTTACAGTATCGGGGTCGGGGCGGCAAGCTAGTGGTTGGGGGGTGACAGGCGACCGCAGTGGAGGCCGGCAGGGGCCCCTCCGGGCTCCAGGTCGTTCTCGCGGTGTGTTCTTCTCTGCGCCTTGTTGCCGGCTTTTTATGGAGCCCGGAGGGGCCCCTGCCGACCTCTTGGGCCTTTGGAGGCCCGAGTGAGCAGGGGCGCTACTTGATCGCGTCGAGGACGATGTTGTGGGCGTGGATCGTGCCGGCCAGCACGTGGACCTGCGTCGCGTTGGACATGATCATGTCGCCCTTGTCCGCCTGGGGAAAGAAGAGCGGGTTGGCGTTGTTGTTGTCGTCGAGGAAGGCGGTGACATAGTACTGCCCTGCCGCGACACCGCCGATGTAGTACTGCTCGGAGGCGAAGGGCGAGGAGAGGTCGGCGCCGTTTACGGGGGTGTTGACGAGTTGGGCCGAGGGTGGCTTCTTGTCGTGCAGGAAGATGAAGAGCGTGCCCTTGCCGTCGCCCGAGGGGGCGATCTTGGCCGAGACGATCCCCTTGAGCCCCGCGAGGCTGGTGGTGCCGCCCTCCAGCTTGGAGAGCACGACGTCCTGCTTGATCGTGGTGCCCTTGACGATGGTCACGCTGATCAGCTTGGCCATCACCAGGTCCACGGCGTCGGGGGCCGGAAACGGGGGCATGATGTTGTTGTTGTCGTCGAGGAAGGCCCACAGGTTGTGTGCGCCCAGCGGGGCGTTGTGGATCTCGTACTTGAGCTTGGTGCCGGACTTGGAGAGGTCCGCCTTGTAGAGCGTGGTGGTCGCGCTGGGGAAGGCGGGGGGCGGAAAGAAGGGGTTGTAGAGCGCCACGAAGAGGTTGCCCTTGCCGTCGAGCACCGGGGCGACCGAGCGGGTCACGTAGCCCCAGATCGAGGGGGCGCCCAGGTCGCCCACCGGACCGTCGGGCAGCGCGGCGTCGGGCACGCTCACGTCGGTGGGCGCTGCGTCAGCCGCAGCGTCCGCGACGGCGTCAGTGAGCGCCGTGTCTGCGGCGACGTCATTGCCAGCGTCGAGCGAGATGTCAGCGACGGGCGCGTCGAACGCGGCGTCGTCCACGATGGTGTCGAGCTGTACGAAGCTGTCCACGCCGGGGGGTGTGGTGTCGTCCGAGCAGCCGGTGGCCGACAGCAGCAGACCTGTGATGCCCAGGATCAGGGCTCGATTCATGGTGGCGACCTCCAAGCAAGCACCTGTCGGAGGCTACCATAGATAGTGTACGGATCCCAACCGACTCCCCACCGGCTACGCACCGCGTTAACCGCCAGCCTCGACAGCGCGATAGGGAAGTGCTAGGAGTAAGTGCTCGCCGTGGTGTTTGTCTCGGCGATGCTGCAGTCTTCATTTTCATCCAGCGAAGTCAGTGGTCGAGCGCACCTTTGGGACCGACGGTGTGCGTGGAACTGAGTGTAGATGCTGTATTTAGAGAGCTTCACTCACAGGGTCAGATTCGCGGAGATCGTCTCGCGCTGGATGGTTAACCAGCCGCAGCCTGACGACGTGCGACAGCTCAAGACGATCGTCAACTTCAACTCGTACATCGCGCGCATGTGGGTGGATCACCTGGCGCGCAAGCTGCTGCAGCACCTCTACGGCAAGGAGCCGCTCAGCTTCTCGGCCAAGACGAAGGGCCGGCTCAAGGACTTCGTGGTCGATCACCCGCTCTACACCAACGCGCACATCGAGCAGCTGATCGCCCGCTACCGCCGCTTCCCCGAGGACTTCTACCGGGAGACCCCCTTCGACGGGAAGATCTACTACACCCGTGAGGGCGGTCAGCCGCTCTTCGGCGGCACGACCCGCATCAAGCGCTTTCGCCGCATCGCCGAGAAGGGCAGCCGCCGCATCGTCGACTTCATGTTCGAGCGCATCCGCGAGCACGCCGACGAGCTGGCCCAGGAGCGCGCCTCGGAGCTGAGGATCACCAAGGATCAGCTGATCACGCCGCCCGAGCTGATGATCGAGGAGTTTCGCCACGCCGAGCGGCGCCTGATCAAGAGCATCAAGCTGGGCACGATCCAGTCCGAGCTGCCGATCCTCTCGATCCCCGACGTGGTGGGGATCAAGCTGATCGTGCAGCAGGACCAGTACCTGCGCCTGCTCGACCTGCTGGACGAGGACCCAGCCTGCACGCTGCTGGAGCAGGAGCACCACTCTGGCAACTACAACGCCACCAACCTGCGGGTGGCCTACAACCTCCCCAAGCAGCTGTTGCTGGCGCACCCCCCCTCTGGCGAGTCGCTGAACATCCTCGGCAACCGCGGCTTCGACCAGGCGACGGTGGGTCGGCAGTACAGCGAGTTTCTGGAGAGCTCGGAGGACCACGTCCTGCTCGAGATCATCGCGGCCAACTTCGAGGAGCTCCTCGAGTCCGAGATCGGCCGCAGCATGCACGAGGAGCGCGTGGTGGCCCAGCGCGCCAGCCTCGACTACAAGTCCTCGCTGGCCGCGAGCATCCGCTACCTGATGGACTTCATGCTGACGCTCTGCCTGGCCCCCTCGGACGATGACGTGCAGGAGGTGCCGGTCAAGCTCTGGGCCAAGTACATGCCCGACACCATCGACACCATGGTGCGCGCGCTGTACAACGTGCCGGTGGACTCGTCCTTCGACGCCAACGGCCACACCATGGCCCTGCCCTTCGCCAAGCCGCCGGCGCTGCCAGCACCGCAGGCGAACTGAGCAGCTCGGGCCCGCACCCCCCCGTCGCAAACACAGATTCCAAACAACTGTTTCGCTGGCGGCCAATTGACCCTAGAATGAAGAGGTAAGGCCCCGTGCGTAACATGAAGGAGCTATCGGTGAAGCGACTCCTCTGGCTACCAGTCTTGTTGATCCCAGTGGTGCTATTGCTGAGCATCGGGTGCCCCGGCAGTTATGACCCGCCCCAGACCACGGACACCGCTGGGGGGCAGCAGGACGGCCTGTGGTGGCCCAATCCCGACGCGCCCCCGCAGAAGTGGGACACGGGCAACCAGCCCCAGCAAGATCAGGGCTACCAGTGGCCAGACGGTCCGCCACCGCAGGTCGACGCATACCAGTGGCCCGACACGTACTCCGGCACGCCCTTCGGCTGCCAGACGGACGGCGACTGCTTCGGGCTCAAGTGCTGCTCCACGCCGTGGGGCGTCAAGCTGTGCACCGAGGTCTGCGAGTAGCGCCCTCCCCCAAGTCGGTATTAGACACTATTAAACAGTCGAGCATGCCCGCCGCCTGGACATTGACGATCTCAAGCCTCCGCCGGCTCTTCCCTGGCCTCGCCCTGCTGACGCTGGTGAGCTGCGCCGCGGGCAGTGACCCCGCCAAGCTCGCCACCCCCAGCGCCTTCTCCGCCGCCCCGGGTAACCGCGCCGTGACCCTGACCTGGGTCATGGAGCAGGAGGTGAGCTACACCCTGTTCTGGGCCACCTCCCCTGGCGTCAGCGAGACCTCACAAAAGATCACCGGCGTCAAAAGCCCTCACGTCCACGACAACCGGGAGAACGGCGTTCGGGTCTACTACCGCCTACAGGCCTGGGATAGCAAGGAGACCTCTGACCTCAGCGAGGAGGTCTCTGCCCTCCCAGACCTCAAGCTCACCGCACCCGGCGCGCCGGCCTCCGTCACCGCGGTGGCCAGCGACGGAAAGGTCAGCCTCTCCTGGGGCAACGTGACCGGGGCCAGCGGCTACACCCTCTACCGTGACACCACCAGCGGCGTCCACCCGACCAACGGGACGGCGACCCAGATCTCGAGCACCATGTTCGACGACACCGCGGTGACCAACGGCGTGACCTATTATTACGTCGTCACCGCCACGGTGGGCGGGGCGCAGGGGCCGCCCTCGGCCGAGGTCTCGGCCACCCCCAAGGGAGGCGGCACCGGCGCGCCGACCAACCTGCAGGCCACCGCGGGCAACGGCCAGGTCACGCTGAGCTGGAGCGCGGTCACAGGGGCCAGCGGCTACACCCTCTACTGGGCCTCGGCCACAGGGGTGAGCGCGGCCACCGGGACGGCCATCGCGGTCTCCGGCACAGGCCACGTCCACACCGGCCTGCAAAACGGGCAGGCCTACTACTACGTCGTCACGGCCACCGTGGGCGGGGTCGAGACGGCCGCCTCCTCCGAGGCCTCCGCCACCCCCACCGGGGGCATCGTGACCCTCCCCGCCCCGCTCAGCATCAACGCCGTGTCCGGCGACGGCAAGCTGACGATCAGCTGGGCCACGGTCTCCGGCGCCACGAGCTACACCCTCTACTGGCAGACGACCTCCGGGGTGACAAAGGGCGGCGCCACGGCGATGACCGGCGCCAGCGCGCCCCAGCTCCACAGCGGGCTGACCAACGGCACGACCTACTACTACGCGGTCACCGCCAGCAACGCGGCGGGGGAGTCAGCGCTCTCCAAGGAGACATCCGCCACGCCCAAGAAGGGCGGGAGCACGGGCCACGGCACGATCAGCGGCAGCCTCTCCGGCGGGGCCTACGGCGTGGTGATGCTGGAGAACACCACGACCAACCAGGGGATTGTCCAGATCGGCGTCTACACGTCCAACCCGCTCGGCTCTCCGGCCGGCAAGCCCATCAGCGGGCTCTCGGTCTCGGCCAGCGGCGCGGTGACGGGATCGCTGCCCGCGGCCACCAGCGCGGGGACCTACCAGAACACCACGGCCGCGGCGCTGACCGCGGGGACCTACGTCTTCAGCGTCAGCGGCTCGGTCAGCGGCACGGTCACCGCCACGGTGAAGAACCTGCCCACCTGCTCCATCAGCAGCCCGACACAGGGTAGCTCGCACCTCGCGGGCAAGGACCTCAAGCTGGCCTGGAGCTCCACCAACTCGGACAAGGCCTCGATTCTGCTCAAGGACAGCATGGGCACTGTGAGCTACCCGCCGCTCAAGCCCGATCCCGGCGGGACCACGGTGCCGGGCAAGGATATCCCCTACAAGGGGACGCTGCAGATCATGATCAGCGCCGTCTGGGCGGTGACCGGCACGAACGCGGCCGTCGCCGTGCTGGACGACGCCGGCGTGCAGGTCCTGCTGCAGTAGCCTCAGACCGCGGCTTCCCCACAACAAGCGAGAACCAACGGCGCGCGCGCGTGTCCTAACTGTATCGACCTAGCTCGCCGCGCGTTGGAGCGGCAGCGACCGATAGCACTGCGACCCGCGCGCGGAGGAACGGGCCAGAGGCCCGGCGCGCGCTGGAGCGGCAGCGACCAATATAACTGCGGAGGAGAGAGATGCTCCGACCAAGGGACCAGCACGTCGACGACGAGACCTTGCTCGCCTTCCAGCTCGATCAGCTGGAGCAGCGGCGAGTGCTGCGCGTGGCCACGCACCTGCAGGAGTGCGACGACTGCGCGGACCGCCTGGACGCCCTGAACCAGGGGCTCGAGGCCGCCGGCGAGCTCGTTGGTGAGGCCCAGCGCTCCACATCGCAGCTCGAGGACCTCGAGGACCTCGAGGACCTCGATGCAGCGCCCTCCGCGCGCCGAACGGGCCTGCGGCTGGGGATCGCGGGGCTGGGGCTGCTGGTGGGCGGCGGCGCGCTGGGCCTGCTCTACCACGTCTCACCCGGCGCAGCGCCCTCGGTGGGGCTCCTCGCGCTGGCCGCCGTGGTGACCCTGGCCCTGGTGCTGATCTCCGTCGGCGCCGCCCAGCGGCTCCTCACCAGCGGCGACCAGGTCTTCCGCCGGCGCTACATGAGGGGAAAGCCCGCGCGAGCTGGCGCGGGTCCGGGCTGGACCCGCAGCGTGGTGCTGGGGCTGGTGGTCCTCGCGCTGCTGATGCTGACCTACCTGCTCGTACTGGGACCGCGCGCCGAGCCGCAAAGCGCCGAGCCCGGGCAGCTGCAGGCCGAGATGAAGCGCTAGTTCACGCGTGACAGACGCTCAGCCTCAGCCAGACGCGCCCCGCCGCAGCTCGAAGAAGTGGAATGAGGCGATGGTCATGCCGTCCCAGATGCTGCCAGCGCGAATCTGCGACCGTACAGCCTCCACGGACAGGGTCAGCACCTGGATCTCCTCGGTGCTCTCGGGCGCGCGGGGCGCGGGCTCGAGCCCGGTGGCCAGGTAGACGCGGCACATCTCGTTGGAGGCGCCGTTGTAGGGCGAAAACGCTCCGATGGGGTCGAGGCGTGAGGCCCGGTACCCGGCCTCCTCGCGCAGCTCCTCGGCGGCGGTGCGGGCGTAGTCGGAGCCCTCCTTGACCCCGCCCGCGGGGAACTCCAGTGAGGGGCGCTGCATCAAGTAGCGGTACTGCTGCACCAGCACCAGCTCGCCGCTCTCCAGCTGCGGCACCACCATCGCCGAACCTGCGATGTCGACGTAGTGATAGTGGCCCTCCCCGCCACCGGGCAGCACGTAGCGATCGTGCGAAAAGCGGAAGTAGGGGCTCTCGAAGACCGTCTCCTTGGAGAGGCGTGACCACTTGGGCTTGTCCATGACCGGTGTTTGTAGCACATGCCGTGTCGGCGTGGCGTGGTGCGGAGTTCCGTGTTAGTCGTGGACCATGTTTCGGCCGCCCTGGATGGTCGCCCTGTCGCTCTGCACTGCAGTGTGCCTCGTCTCAGCGTCGTCGCGCTCGCAAACGCCCGAGCCGAAGGCCGAGCCCGAGCCGAAGGCCGAGCCCAAGAAGAAGGCCGCGCTCAGGAAGAAGGCCGCGCCCAAGAAGAGGCCCGCGCTCAGGAAGAAGGCCGCGCCCAAAAAGAAGGCCAAGAAGAAGGCAGCGCCGGTCTCCTTCTGCGGCAAGACGCACCGACCCACCACGACGCGCCTGAGGTGCCACACGCGGACCGTCCGCGACCTCAAACCGCTGGCTGCGCTGACGGCGCTGACCCACCTCGATTTGAGCAGCACCCGAGCCCGCAATCTGAGGCCGCTGCGAGCGCTGACCAAACTGCGCGAGCTGAACCT
>SWBW01002181.1_pt1 | contig 17299 bp, 12 predicted proteins | sample 4693041 | NCBI WGS metagenome assembly SWBW01 (sample SAMN10267271, study PRJNA491770) | bioreactor metagenome | isolation source: DHS bioreactor inoculated with marine methane seep sediment | place: Japan: Omine Ridge, Nankai Trough | collected 2006-05-06 | reverse complement strand
GCATTTCAAAATCCAATATGTGTCTGTCAATAACCACTTGGCTGTATATAGCTTCTGTGTTAAAAGGAATGTCGTCAATATAAGTTTCGTCATTGAAATTTATATCAGCCATCATATTAAATGAAAAAAGAAGGGTAAAGATGGTTGTTATCGTGGTTGATTTTAAAATTGCTTTCATGGTATTATTGTTTTTTAGTTTCATTTTCTGAGAGCAAAACTATAATGAAAATACCCTCGTGTAAATACATAATCGGCGAGTGGCCTTACACTATCGGTGAATGGCGGAAATTATTCTTTGTGTGCAGAATGAACCTTCAATCGCATTTTCAGCACAATTTTTGCAAGTAATAGCTTAAATTCCGGCTCCATGAAATCTATCTATCTTCAACTGATCTTGATTGTTATAAGTTTCTTTGTTATTTCTGCAACTGCAAAAGCACAAAAGATGTACTCCTGCGATAGCAGGTACGATGCGAATGTATTAATACATGTAGTCGACAGCAGGTATGATGCTGATTTGCTGGTTTACAAAGAAGAAAGTAGATATAATGCTACAGGTAACGAAGGGCTGTGGCATTTCGTTGAAAGCAAGTATGATGCTGATAAAAAAGTCTATTTTACCGACTCAAAATACGATGCCGACCTGTTGATTTTTTTTGTAGATAGCAAGTATGATGCGGGATGGAGGAATAAAGAGCGTATTTACCTCCTGTATTAAACCCTATTTCTGTTCCTTTTCAGGAAACTTATAAAAAATCTTGCTTACTATTTTCCAGCCATCCTCAAATTTATAGAGTGATAAATAATCAATGTAGGTTAGTTTCTCCGCTACATAAAATTCAAGTTTTACTGAAGCAGCAGTGCCACTGACATCAACTGAAAGAAAATTCACACGCACCAATTCTTCTTCGTTTCTTGGTTTTTTACCTTCTTCAACGGCATCCGCTGTTGTTTCTTTCCAGTTATAGATGGGCAATTTCCACATTTGATCACCTTTTCCGATGCCCAACAACTCGAAGCCGGGATGAAAACCACTATCTACTTTTTCAAGATCTCCCTCATTTTGCAGTCCCTCTACGTAAGCAGTCTGGATTACATCCATTATAGCTTGCTGATCTTCAGAAATAAACTCCTGTGCGTGGCCTGCGTTTGATAATAAGCAACCACAACTTAACAATAAAATTACAATAAATACTTTCATTTTTTTTGGTTTTAAAATACGCGTATCAAAGGTAAGCAGGAAAATACTAGCGTCCCTTATTTTTATTAAGTGGCAATTCAACACCGTACTGGTTCTTTTTATTTTCGCGTTTGAGCAGCAAAGCAAATAAAAGTCCGATGAGCCCCAATATAGTAAACATGATCATCGTACCTGTGTAATTAAGAGTTTCGGGATTTCCCGGATTTGTTTTGTCAAGAATGATCCCAGCCAGGATAGGAATGCCCCATAGGCCTAAATTTTGGATGGAGTACATTAAACCGTATGCTGTTCCAATTTCTTTATCTTTTACAAGCTTTACCATAGAGGGCCACATGGCTGCCGGCACCAGTGAAAAAGCAATACCGAGCAGGATCATGGGCAGGTAGGGTGGAAAACCTGTAAACGTAAATACCAGATGCACCACGAAAAGCGTAAGCGAACCATAGATCATGGCAGTTGCTGCTTTTCCAATACGGTCAATTAAAAATCCGAAAAACGGTGTGAAAAGAAGAGTTCCTAGTGGCAGAAGCGAAGCAATTTGTCCACTTTTCTCGTACGTCATTCCAAATTTATGGAAAAATAAATCGGGCGCAAATGCCATAAAAGGAAATACAGCAGAGTAGAAAGTAACGCATATTAATGCAATATAAATATAAGCCCGGTTGGTAAACAAATCCAGCACGTCTTTTATTCTGAATGGCTCTATTTTAGCAGCTACTGTGGTTTTTGCGGCATTTCTGTCAAATTTGAGATCTAGTAACATATACACCATAAAAGCCAACAGACCTGTGAGCACTAACACAGCAGCTAACCAGATCGCAGTTGTGAGTTGGGTACCACCATCAGCCAATACCGGAGAAATCTGTAAAGCAGCAAAGGTTCCAAGTCGTCCAAAACCCACCTTTAATCCGAACGCAAGTGCGAGATCTTTCCCTTTAAACCATTTTACCAGAATTTTACTCACTACCACGATGGATGTTTCGGCTCCCAAGCCAAAAAAGAATCTGCCAAGTAACATCATTTTCAGCTCGGGCGAGTAACCGGGAAGTATCGACTGCATAAATGAATACCCCCAGCCTCCGGCCCTGTATCCATCAGAGGCTCCATAAGCTGTTAACAGGGCACCGAATGCCATAAAAAATACAAAAATGAATCCGGTTCGGCGAATACCAAGCTTATCCAGAATCACCCCTCCAATGACTGCCATTAACAGGAAAGTATTCGGAATGGAATAAAAAGACACAAACAGTCCGTAATCGGTATTACTGAAGCCAAATTCTCTCGTCATTAAATCCTTTAAAGTGGAAAAGGCATCATAGAAATAATAATTGACTGAAAGAACAAATCCTACCAACAGGAGTACACCCCAGCGAGCGAGCGGAGAATCATTGAGCGTTTTCTTGATTGCATTCATTATAAAAGTAGTTAAGCGGGCTAAAATACGATATCCCAAAAAATAAAAACAGGCAAACAAATTAATGCCTACCTGCCGCTTGCTTTGTACTCTTTCAAATCGAGGCCCCTACAGCCTGTCATTGTTAACCTTGACTTGAAAATTACATTCAGCCCGAGTACAGCGCCCCTCGTGTAGCAATGCTATTGAGACTTGTTTGGCGGTAAGAAGATACTTAATTGATTTCCCTGTAAAAATTACCCTTAAAGGTTTTTTTCGTGTGTAAATATACCATGCAATTTCCGAAATCTGACCAGTTACAGCATAAGAAGTTAACAAGTTTCGGTTAATAAATACAGTTATGCCTTTTTTCCTAAACGTAAGCGAAAATCTTTTGAAATATTCACGTATTTTCGCCATCTAAAAGTGTTCATAAATACAGGTAGATTGTTCGCTTTCGGGCACTGCCGAAAGAGCATTCCAACATATTCTTTATCAATCTATTGTAATCGTTCATGTTAGAATATCTGGTACAATTTATGTTCATACAGTAAAATCAAATCTAAAAAAGAAAAAATGAAAAAGTTTGCCATTTTATTTGTTGTATTATTTACGCTGCAAGGTATTCAAGTGAAGGCTGATGAAGGTATGTGGCTGCCCATGTTTATTGATCGTTTGAACTATACCGATATGCAAAAACTTGGGCTCCAATTAACCGCTGAAGAAATTTACAGTGTCAATAATTCCAGTCTTAAAGATGCCATCGTGGGACTGTCGAACAGTCCAACCCCAAGAGGTTATTTTTGTACCGCTGAGATTGTATCTTCAGAAGGCCTTTTATTTACAAACCACCATTGTGGATATGATGCCATACAGAAGCACAGTTCGGTTGAACATGACTACCTGGCTGATGGTTTCTGGGCTATGAACCGCGAAGAAGAACTACCAAATGAAGAGCTTACGGCCTCCATTCTTATCCGCATGGAAGACATTACTGACAGCATTATTCCCCATCTGAATGATTCTATGAGTTTTTCTGAAAGAAAAGATGTTGCAGGTAAGATCATTAAACGAATCACGAAAGCCAATGCTGAAGATGGAAAGTACAACGTGGTTATCAAAAGCTTTTTTGAAGGCAACGAATATTATATGTTCGTTTACCAGGTGTACAAAGATGTGCGCCTGGTAGGAGCGCCACCTTCTTCAATTGGAAAATACGGTGGCGATACCGACAACTGGATGTGGCCCCGTCACACAGGCGACTTTTCTATTTTTAGAATATACACGGCGCCTGATGGCTCACCGGCAGCGTACGCTGAAGAAAACATCCCTTTAAAACCAAAACATTACCTGCCTATTTCACTAGATGGTGTTGAAAAAGGTGATTTTGCCATGATCTGGGGATTTCCGGGCGGAACTGAAAGAGCGCAGACATCATACGGTGTGCAGTTTAAGATGGATTATTACTACCCACCAATTATTGAAGCATTTGGCGAACAACTGGCCACATGGAAACTCCATATGGATGAAGACAAAGAGGTAAAAATAAAATATGCTTCTAACTATGCGCAAATTGCCAATTCGTGGAAGTATTTGATTGGCCAGGTAAAAGGTGTAAGCGACCTGGATGTGATAGGCGAGAAACAGGCATTTGAGATAGCGTTTTCAGAATGGGTAAATGAAAGCAAAGAGCGGAAAGAAAGATATAGCACTGTGCTGTCTGACATTCAATCTATTTACAAGGAGCGTGAAAAAGGTATTCAGCCGCTTATCTATGCCAGCTTAACAGGCATTGGGGGTGCAGGAATTATATCTTATGCACAAGAGTTTACCGGCTTGCAAACCCTTCTGCAACAATACAAAGAAGAGAAGGATAAAGTCAAAAAAGTGAAAAAACTGGAACAAATTGATGAGGCCGTAGCATCTTTAAAAGCATCTGTTTCGGAACATTTTAAAAATTATGACAAAGCCACTGATCAGGAAGTGTTTGCAATTATGACCCAACTGTATCACGATAAAATGGCTGCTGAATATCAACCCCAATATATGACTAAAATGCTCTCTAAATTTGACAATGATTATTATGCGTTGGCCGAGTATGTGTACACTGAATCCTTTTTATCTGATGAAAATGCAGTGATGGCATATCTTGACGATCCGGATCTTAAAGAAATTGACAAAGACCCGGCATTTCAGTTCATGCAGGGTTTTATGGAAAAAATGATGGCTGCTTCTGCCAATTATAACAAAATGGGTAATGAGATGGAAACAGCGGAGCGTTTGTATGTGGAAGGTGTGAGAAAGATGGAAACTGATAGGAAATTTTATCCCGATGCCAATTCCACCTTACGTTTTTCATATGGCACAGTACAGGATTATGAACCTAAAGATGCGGTGAAGTATGATTATGTGACACATTTCAGCGGTCTGATGGAAAAGGAAGACCCGGATAATGAAGAATTTTTTGTACCGGAACGACTGAAAGAATTATACGAACTTAAAGACTATGGCCCTTATGCCAACGAAGATGGCAGGCTGGTAGTTTGTTTCCTCACGAATAATGATATTACAGGAGGCAACTCAGGTTCGCCGGTTGTAAATGCTAAAGGAGAACTGACGGGAATTGCATTCGATGGAAACTGGGAAGCCATGAGCAGCGATATTGCATTTGCCCCCAAGATGCAGCGGACCATTGTGGTTGATTCGAGATACGTACTGTTTATTATTGATAAGTTTGCCGGTGCCGGTCATCTCGTTGATGAACTTACCATTCATAAAAGCGTGCCACAACCTGTTCGGACTGAAGTTACGGAAACGGCGGAAGTGAAAATGGTGTTTGAAAACTAAATTAAAGCATAATTTTGCATATGGCGGTTTAAAGAATATTCTTTAAGCCGCTTTTTTATATCTCAATAAAGGATCTGATGATCAGAAAAATGCCAAAAGCTATCAGACCAACGCCTGCTATTTTATTTATCCACCCCAAGAATTTTATATTTATAAGTTCTCTGAAACGCGATGCTGCATAGGTTTTAAAAACATCGGAGACAAAGACAATGGAAAGAGCCGTGCCAAAAAACCTGATTAAAGATGGTGTATCAGCCTGAAAACGGGCCGTTAAACCAACAACGATTCCCAGCCAAAAAATCCAGACGAAAGGATTCACAAAATTGAGCAGAAATCCTTTGCCGACAAATTCCATCGGATGCGGTTTCTTCATGTTTTGTTCCTCTTCAAAGTTATTAACAGCAGGTTTTCTGCGATAGGTAATTATTCCAAAAGCAATTAATAGGCCACCCCCCATGATCGCAATCCACATATAGCTGCCCATATTAACCATCGCCTGTGTTGTTCCCAGGAGTGATAGCACAACAATTACCAGATCGTTGATGATGATGCCCACGGCGAGCAAAAAACCCGGCCAGAACCCCCTGTAAATGCCCGTTTGAATTAAGGCAAAAAATGCGGGACCGAAACCAAGTAAAAATGCAAGCGAGAGTCCGAGTATGGCACCTTCAATGATGGCATTCATTGGTTAATCTTAAATGTAGTTTTCACTTTTCAGGAAATCTTCCCATTCGGTAATTCTTGAATTTTTTAATACCCTCGGAAATTTGTTGGCACTACCTTCTTTTCCTTTTAATTTCATATAATCATAAAACACCTTTGTTGGCAGCACTTCAACAATCACATCCCTGATGGCTTCGAGTCGTTCCACACGATAATCGTCATTCAAGTTGCTTAAAAAGGCATCCAGTTTGTTAGCAGCTACTTCCGGATCAAGCGGGTCATTTGTCCCCAGGTACCATTTATGGGCAAACATATTATCATAGCGGATGCCCATCAGCGTAAACTCTTTAATCCCAACGTTAAGTTCCTCTTCCAGCAACTCAATGGCACGGTTCATATTATCGACTGACAGGTGTTCACCGCAAATGCTGATATAATGTTTTGTTCTGCCCGTAATCACCAGCTCGCAACGGCTTTTATTGATAAATTTAACCACATCACCAATCAAGTACCGCCATGCACCTGCATTGGTTGTTAACAGTAACGCGTAATCTACATCTTCTTCTATTTCAGAAATACTGAGAACTGTCAAATTCTCACGCAGGTTGCCATCCTCATCAAAATTGTGGTCGTTGAAAGGCACAAATTCGTAATAGATGCCATTATCCAATACCAATTCCATCCCAACTGAATTCGGGTTATTCTGAAAAGCAATATATCCTTCTGATGCCAGGTACGATTCATTATATACCAGGGGTTTTTCAAACAGCTTTTGAAAGCTTTTCATATAGGGCTTGAACGATACACCGCTGTGCACATACACTTTTAAGTTAGGCCAGACATCATGAATGGTTTTTACCCGATGTTCTTCAATAATCCGTTCCATAAGAATTTGCACCCATGCCGGCACACCTACAATGATGCCTATATCCCATTCGGGTGCTTTTCTCACCATTTCGTCCAGTTTGGTGCCCCAATCAGCAGCACGGGATATTTTACGACCCGGTTTATAAAAATGCTGAAACCAAAATGGAATGTTTCCGGCAGTAATACCGGAAAGATCACCTTCATAATACCGACCGTTGTATTGCAAATGTGTACTTCCGCCGATCATTAAAATACCTTTTTCATAAAATCCAAGTGGGAAATCGTATTTCACCATGGAGACCAATTGCCGCAAACTGGCCGTTTTTATTGCACGCAGCATTTCGCTGGTAACGGGGATATACTTGCTAGATGATTCAGAAGTGCCTGAGCTCAAAGCGAAATACTTAACCTTTCCAGGCCAGGTCACATACGCTTCGCCATTTAATGAGCGGTACCACCATCTTTTGTAAATGCTCTTATAATCATGCACAGGCACAGTTTCTTTAAAAGCCTTTTCAATGTTAGAGGAAGTTAATATTTTATGGAATTTATAATGCTCACCGAAAGCCGTAAATTGCGCTTTACGCATAAGTTTTGCCAGCTGCTTCTTTTGTGCCTTTACCGGGCTGATCGTTTTTAGCTTCTTTTCTTCCGGGGCATTTCTTAATTGATAAGCCCTTTTTATAATACTTCCCAATAACGGCATAATGAACAGTTTTTCACTCGTGAACAAAGTTATTAAAATTTAGATTCAGGGATTTTTAAAAATTGAGTACCTTGAGCAAAAAATTATAAGATGAAGATATTTCTAAAAACAATCATGTGGATCATCATTCTTATCATGCTGATTTTTGCATGTTTCTTGCTGTATATAACAATAGTTGATTACAGCCCAAGCCAGGTTGAGTCATTAACCAACCCGGAACAAGACGTACCACTTTTGCAACAGGACACATTCAATTTAGTAAGCTGGAATATTGGTTACGCCGGACTAGGTGCCGAAATGGACTTTTTTTATGATAGTGGTGAAAAAGTACGCCCAACTAAAGAAATGGGCAGGAAATACCTGGATGGCATCAAACAATTTATTAGCAGCACAGATAGTATTGATTTCTGGCTATTCCAGGAAGTTGATTTCCAGGCGAGGAGGAGCCATTATAATGATGAAGTTAAAGAGATTGTAGCCTTGAAACCTGAAAGTCAATACGTGTTTGCCAAAAATTATGATGTGCCTTATGTGCCGGTTCCCCTTTATGAACCTCTGGGATATGTAAAAGGGGGTATGATCACGTTTTCGGAATTTCCATTTGCCGAAGCCACGCGTTATGCCTACCCTTTAATAGCATCATGGCCTAACAAATTGTTTTTATTGGATCGTTGTTTTATTCTGACTAGATTTCCCCTCACAAATGGAAAGGACCTAGTGGTTTTAAACACCCATAATTCAGCTTATGTATACGATAGTGCCTTACGAGTTAAAGAGCTCAATATCATTAAAGATAAAATGCTTGAAGAATATGAAAAGGGCAATTATGTGGTTGCGGGGGGCGATTGGAATGCGAACCCTCCGAATTTTGTTCCGACAAATAATTATAACGGCCACCGCTTTGTCCCTTCAGAAGTAACTATGAACGAGGATATTTTTCCGGGCAACTGGATCTGGGCATTTGATGCATCGGCACCTACCAACCGGCAGAATTATAAATCGTTTGTAAAAGGTGAAAACGGCACCACCATCCTGGATTATTTCATAGTTTCTCCTAATGTTGAGTTGCTGCAGGCCACCTCCATCGACCTCGAATTTGAAAACAGCGACCATAACCCGGTATTTGTTAAAGTCGTGCTGAGCAAGTAAGAAGTCCGCTTCCTAATATAAAATGTAACCGATGCTTAAAGTTCCCTCCAAGGGGAAGAGTGCAGCAAGATCAGACAATCCTGACCTTCTAATTTGTAGGCTCATGCAATTTTGAAGCAATCTTATTCGTTTTTTAAATTACAGCAACTTTTGCTGGACTTTCCACCAGCGATCGGGGATTTCTTGGTTGAGCGCGGCTTTGTAGTCGTTATAAGAACAGGGAACGAACTGGTGGCGTTTGTATTTTTTATGCACGTTGTTTTTAATGGTCACCTGCATCCACCAGCGATCGGTTTTTTTGCTTTTTAAAAAGATCAGTTCGTCATCAAAATCATCCACTTTCACCATAAATCGTACATAATTTTCCATGAAATCTTTGTTGTCTTCCGGAAAATCATCCTTACGGTTCATATATCCATCAATAAAATACCAGATCATCTGTGCGATCAAGTGAGCCGTCTGACCTTTGTTATCATATTCCGGATTAAACTCGTAAAAACCAATGCTGCTCATCTTGTCGCTGATGCCTGCATAACGGCAGATGCGACATACTTCTTCCCCATAAAAACCATTGGGACTCGCATTGAAGTTACCGGGTGCGTCGGAAGCCCTGATAGCAGATATATCGATACTCAGGATATCCGCATTCCGGATCATAGGTTCGGCTTCTTCCATATCCAGGTTTACTTTTCCGAGGCGGTGCACATCAAACAGCAGGTTTCTCATTAAACCCACGGCATCTTTATCAACAAAATAGGTTTGATAGCCCACATTGGTATATGCAAACAAAAAGTTGGGCTGATGCAGGATAATGCGACTTAAATAGGATCTTGAATTCAGCTCATATTCATCATTACCAAGATCAAATAAAGGATCAACCGCAGCAATATTGATCACCCTTCCGATGTCTTCATAGGCCAGGTAATTCGCGTACGTTAGGTCCTGGCTGCCGCCGATAATAATGGGTGTAATGTTGTTCAATAGCAAGTAAGCGATGGCTTCTTTTGCAGCAAAATAAGTGTCTTCAATGGTATGGCCTCTTTTAATGTTTCCGAGATCGGCAATAGACAGGTTTTTCCAGTGCGAAAAAAGATTGTAAAAATATCTCCTGACGTGATCAGGTCCTTGTGCACAACCCTTATTCAGAAGAGCGCCCCGGTCTTCACTAATTCCGATAATGGCGAGCTTGATATAATCCAGATCAGGAAATGCTTCGTCTGATTTATGCGCCTTTATAACATCTAAAATGCGCTCGTGATCGGTTGGTGAAGAAAATTCAAAAACTTCAGGACTTACAGGATCAAAATAAAAACTAATATCCATTAATGTTGTTCTATGTTTTTCAGAAACGAAACTAATGAATTATGAGATTACTTTTTCTTTCGTGAAAATCTTTTCTTGGGCATATTTTTTGGGTCCTTTGAAATTTCGTAGCATTCCTCCAGCGTTAAACCCTCAGGTTCAACATCTTTTGGAATTTTATAATTCTGCTTATCAATAACCAGGTATGGTCCGTAACGTCCCTGTAACACTTGAACAGATGCATCTTTTTTGAACTCCTTGATGATCTTCTTCTGATCTGCCTGCCGTTTATCTTCAATCAATTCAATAGCCCTTTCCAACCCAATGGTGGCGGGGTCGTCTTCTTTTTTAAGCGAAAAGAATTTGTTTTTATGCTTAACATATGGTCCGAATCGACCAATGGCGACGGTTACTTCTTCTTCTTCATAACTGCCAACTGACCTGGGGAAATCAAATAATTTCAGGGCTTCTTCAAAAGTGATGGTTTCTACGCTTTGGTTTTTCCGCAAGCCAGCAAATTTGGGTTTTTCTTCCGTATCGGAATCACCAATTTGTACCATCGGACCAAAACGGCCAATTTTTACATACACATTTTTACCCGACTTGGGATCGGTGCCGAGCAGTTTTTCACCGCTGAAACGGCCAGCATTTTCAAGGGTATCTTCAATCTTGTTGTGGAAGGGACCATAAAAGCTTTTGATCATCTTGTTCCATTCCTTTTTCCCTAAAGCAATCTCGTCAAACTCCTTTTCAACCTTGGCTGTAAAATTATAATCTATGATATTATCGAAATATTCCATCAGGAATTTGTTAACCAATATACCCACGTCCGTCGGGAATAATTTGGCTTTTTCCGAACCAATGTTTTCACTTTCTTCTGTTGTTTTTACAGCACCACCTTTCAATAATAAGAGGTTCACTTTTCGTTTGCCCTGGTCGCGGTTTTCCTTTACCACATATTCCCTTTTCTGAATGGTAGAAATGGTAGGAGCAAAGGTTGACGGCCTCCCGATACCTAGTTCTTCAAGTTTTTTAACGAGGCTGGCTTCCGTATATCGAGGCAATGGCCGGGTATATTTTTCACGCGCCCTCATTTCGATAAATTCAAGCGCTTCGCCACCTTTTAACGCTGGAAGTAAGCCCGGTGTTTCTCCGTTTTCATCATCGGTTCCTTCCATATATACTTTCAGGAAACCATCGAATTTTACCACTTCGCCGCTGGCCATAAAAAGGTCTTTAGCCTTTGACGACTCGATACTGATATTGGTTTTTTCCAGTTTGGCTTCACTCATTTGTGAGGCAATAGTCCTTTTCCATATTAGGTCGTACAACCTTTTCTGATCAGATGTACCATCAACAGAACTATTATTCAGATAAGTTGGCCTGATCGCTTCGTGTGCTTCCTGTGCACCTTTAGTTTTGGTAGCAAACCGGCGTGTTTTTACATAATCTTCACCATACAACTTCGTAATTTCATCCTTGGCCATGGATATTGCCAGTTTTGAAAGATTCACGGAGTCAGTCCTCATATATGTAATCCTTCCCGACTCGTAAAGCTGCTGCGCGATGCGCATGGTGTTGGCAACTGAAAAGCCCAGTTTCCGCGATGCTTCCTGCTGCAATGTTGAAGTAGTGAAAGGCGCAGCCGGTGATCTTTTGCCGGGTTTCTTTTCAATAGACGCTACTTTATAGTTGGCATCAATGTGATCCTCCAGAAATTGTTTGGCTTCATCGAGTTGGGTAAAACGACTTGGGTATTCAGCGGTGAAAATCCCGCTTTTTTTATCTGCTGGTTTTAAATCGACGACAATTCGATATGCCGATGTGCTTTTGAAGTTCTTGATTTCCTCTTCACGCTCAGCAATCAGCCTTACCGCTACCGATTGTACGCGACCTGCTGATAAGGATGGTTTTACTTTTTTCCACAACAATGGCGATAATTCGTAACCTACTAACCGGTCAAGAACCCGTCGTGCCTGTTGGGCTGAAACCAGGTTCCTGTCTATATCCCTGGGTGATTGAATGGCTTCAGTAATGGCATTCTTTGTTATTTCATGAAAAACAATGCGCTTCGTTTTTTCATCATTCAGATCAAGTGCTTTGAACAGGTGCCATGAAATGGCTTCTCCCTCGCGGTCTTCATCAGAAGCCAGCCATACCATCTCGGCATCTTTCGCCATCTTTTTCAAATCTTTGACTACTTTCTTTTTATCGGGGCTTATTTCATACTCGGGTTGAAAATCATTTTCAACATCCACACTGAGTTTGGTTTTATTTAAATCCATCACATGCCCGAAACTGGAGCGAACCACAAAATCCTCACCTAAAAAGCCTTCAATGGTTTTTGCTTTTGCAGGTGACTCAACGATTACCAAATTCTTAGCCATATATTTTTTATTTCAGTAGTTTTATTAAGCGGGGCAAAAGTAATATAATTCCATAACTCGGTTTATTTTGACTGGTAAACAGAGAAAAGGTTTTAAATGAATCAAAAAGAAATTTTAAACATTTGAAAGGAGAGATTCAAGTCTTTCAAATTTGTCGCTGTAATCTTTCATCGATCTTTTGATCACCTCGTAAGCTTCCTCAACACCATACACATGAGGTATTTCTACATTGCTTTCTTCGCCTGGTAAGTCTTTATAAGTTAGAAAATAGTGTTTCAGGCGTTCGATCACAATGTCGGGCAGGTCATTGATATTTTTATACTTGCTGTACATGGCATCATTATTTAAAACAGCCACCAGTTTATCATCAGCTTCGTTGCCGTCAATCATCCGAAAACCCCCAATGGGCCTGGCTCTTACTAATATATCGCCATGGGTAATTTCTTTTTCAGTCAACACGCAAATATCAATAGGATCCTCATCACCTACCACATCCTTTCTGCCGGTTTTTTCATTGCAATATGCTGCCACCGAATCAGCACTGTATGTTTGCGGTATAAAACCATACAATGCAGGTACCACATTGGAATATTTCTGTGGCCGGTCAATTCGCAAGTAGCCCGAATCTTTATCCACTTCATACTTAACCGTATCGGTGGGCACCATCTCAATAAAACAAACTATAACTTCGGGTGTGCCGGGCCCGATATCGACGCCATGCCAGGGATGTGATTTATAACGCAGCCCCATCAGTTTTCCAATTGGATCCATTAATCTATTTGCCATAATGCAAGTTTTTCGGCAAAGTTATTCAATATTCATATGTATTCCACCCAACCATAAATCTAATCCATTGTTATTAAGAATCATTTGTGCAAAGATTGTGTTGGGGGTATGGTATATCTAATTATAAAAAAGGACTAAATTTGCATATAACCATAAACGAAAGAAGCCTAAGCTACACGTCAATGAAAAACACCTCCTGGTTTAATGTCAAAACGCTCATCGGACTAAGTTTGATCATTTTCATTCTTTCATCGTGTGTGCCGCAAAAGAAAATGCTGTATATGCGTGTCAAGTCGGATGCTGATACTTTAACTGAATTTGTAAATGACAGGGAAGTAACTTATAAGGTTCAAAATGGCGATAACCTGTACATTAAAATTGTTAGCATGGACGAAACGACCAACGATATACTGAACCCGATGGGGTCTGGCGGAGGTGGTGGCTCAAGTGCAGGCGGCGGCAACTATTTAAATAGCTATACCATTTCGGAAGAGGGTTATCTTGAATTCCCGCTAGTGGGAAAAATATATGTGAAAAACCATACCGTTGAAGAAATTACGAACCTGCTCACTGAACATTTGGCTGCTTACATAAAGGAATTTGTTGTGATAGTGAAACTGGTGAATTTCAACATTACTATTTTAGGCGAAGTGAATTCACCGGGCCAATATAATATTTACCAAACAGATATTAATCTGTTTGAAGCCATGGCCATGGCAGGCGACATGACCGATTTTTCTATCAGGGATGAGGTAACAATCATTAGAAAAACCAAAGACGGTTCAAAAGTCAGGCAGGTAGATATGTCAAGCCGGTCATTTCTGTCATCCGATTATTTTTACCTGCAGCCCGATGATATTATATATGTTAAGCCAATAAAGATGAAACAATTCGCATTCACAACATTCCCCTATGGCATGGTGATGGGCACTATTTCATTTATTCTCGCTATGGTCGCATTATTAAAATAAAACGCAATGAATACAGACCCGATAGAAGGTATCCATCTTCAGGAAGAAAGCGTAGATTTCAAAGTGCTGATATTTAAGTTCGTTAAGCACTGGTATTTGTTTGTGCTCACGGTATTTGTCGCCATTGTGGTCGCGTTTTTATTCAATAATTACACGGCTCCGGTTTATGAAGTGGATGCCACATTGCTGATCAAGCAAGACCAATCGATGGCAGATCCTTCCAGGGCTATTGGTATCGGTTTATACAGCCAGAATAAAAGCATAGAAAATGAAGTTGTCAAACTAAGATCATTTTCTCATGTTTTTAAAGTCATTCAGCACCTTGATTTCGAGGTATCTTATTTTGAAGATAGAAGCATGATCAGGCGGGAATTATACCATGAAGCGCCTTTTGAAGTGGTTTTTGATACTGCGGTTCCACAAGCTACCGGGCTCAGTTATACTATCACCCTGTTAAGTACCAGCGAATACCGGCTGGAAGCCGCCGGTGAATATGTGCGGATGTATGATTACAGCAAAGCCAAATATACGGATAGTAAAACTGGTAAGTTTGAGGTGAATCAAAGTTTCAGATTTGGCGAAACAATCAGCACACCACATAATACTTTTAAAGTTATCGCTAACGACCGTTTCAGGCCGAAAGCACATGTGAACAGGAGTTATGACTTTGTCTTCAGGGATTACTTCAGCTTAACAGGCGCATTCAGGGGTTTTACTGTGTCGCCCATTACTGAAGGGTCTTCTATATTAAGCATTAAAATGCGTAGTAAAAATGCGCGCAAGGCGGTTAGTTTTATTAACACCTTAACCGATGTGTATTTAAGCCAGAGTCTTGAGAAAAAGAACCTTATAGTTCAGAATACCATTGATTTTATTGAAGACCAATTGGGCATAATTTCCGATTCAGTATTGCGCGCTGCAGAGGATCTGCAACAATTTCAGGCGAACAACAAAATCATGAATATCAGCTTTGAAACGGAGCAGATCATGCAGGAAGCCGCTGCACTTGAAAAAGAAAAGGCCATGATTGTTGTTACGAGTTCATACTATAAAAACCTGGAAAATTACGTCAGAAGCAACATTGACAATCCTGAAAGTTTGATTGCTCCTTCCTCAATGGGCATTGAAGATCCGGTACTTGGCTCCTTATTTGGTGCATTGCTCAGTTTATACGCTGAAAGAGAGGATGCCTTATTATTTGCAACGGAAAATAGCCCCTCTCTCAAAGTGATCGACACAAAAATTAACAGTGCCAAACAAGCCATACTTGAAAACATAAAAAACAACCTGCAAAATCTGAAAGAAACCAATCAAAAAATCGATGATCTTTTAGCAACACTTGACAGTGAAGCCTCGCGTCTCCCTGTAACACAATATGAGTTGTTCGGCTACCAAAGCCGCTTTGACCTGGCTAATAGTATATATACTTTCTTGTTAAAGAAAAGATCGGAAGCGCAAATTACCAAAGCTTCCAACGTACCCGATAACGAGGTGATTGACGAAGCACGATATGATTTGCGCAGGGGTGTAGCTCCGAATAAAACAATGAACTACATGATTGCTTTGATTCTGGGACTTGTATTTCCGGTGGTGTATGTATTAGGTAAAGATTATCTGAACGACACTGTAATTGAAAGAAAAGATATTGAAAAGCTGACCAATTTCCCGATTGTCGGGCAAATAAACCATTCCAACAAGGAAACCAATATGGTAGTGGGCAGTTTTCCGAAGTCGAGTATTTCCGAATCGTTCCGTTCGATGCGAACCAACATACAATACCTCACCAAAGGCAAAGATACCAATGTGATCATGGTAACTTCGGATATGGTTGGCGCCGGAAAAACGTTTATCTCCATCAATCTGGCCAGCGTATATGCCCAATATGAAAAGAAAACAATCCTACTGGGATTTGACCTCAGGAAACCTAAAATCTACCAGGATTTTGGCCTCTCCAATGATGAAGGGCTGACTTCTTACCTCATTGACGATAGCGAACTGGACGATATCATTCAGCCTTCGGGCAAATTAAAACACCTGGATATCATCATGGCAGGGCCCGTGCCTCCCAATCCTGCAGAATTGATCGCCTCCGACAAAACCAAAATATTGATCGAAGAGCTGCGAAAAAGGTATGATTACATTATCCTGGATACACCACCAATCGGACTGGTTACAGACGCCTACCTCCTGATGGATCACTCGGATGTGAACCTCTTCATTGTCCGACAGCGATACACCCATAAGAAAGTATTTGGCTCAATTATTAATGAAATTGAAGACCGGGGTATGAAAATGAGTGTTGCTGTAAATGATATCGCAACCAGCGGTGTGTATGGCTATCAGTATGGCTATGGCCGCGGATACGGATATGGATATGGGTATGGATACGGCTATGGGTATGGATACGGCTACTATACGGATGATAAGCCCGAAAAGAAAAAATCCTTTTTAAAACGACTATTTAACGAAGACTGATTTCAGGAATAGATAATACATAGTTTAGATGAAAAAATTTGCGTTGATCGGTGCGGCAGGGTACATCGCCCCCAGGCACATGAAAGCCATAAAAGAAACGGGCAATGAATTGATAGCTGCTTTAGACCCATTTGACAGTGTGGGCATTATTGACAGTTATTTTCCTGATGCCGATTTTTTCATAGAGCCCGAACGTTTTGATCGTCATTTGGATAAACTAAGGAAATCTGGTGAACGAAAGGTGGATTATGTATCGATATGTTCGCCCAATTATTTACACGATGCACATATCCGGCTGGCATTAAGGAATGATGCCCATGCCATCTGTGAAAAGCCGCTTTTGCTTAATCCATGGAATTTAAAAGGCCTCGAGGATATTGAAAAAGAAACAGGAAAAAAAATATATAACATCCTTCAGCTTCGGCACCATCCCTCCATTATCGAATTAAAAAATAAATTTGATACGGAAAAAACCGGTAAAATACATGACATTGAACTTTCTTATATTACTTCCAGAGGAAAATGGTACCACTATTCATGGAAAGGAGATAT
>SWBW01001579.1_pt1 | contig 17643 bp, 12 predicted proteins | sample 4693041 | NCBI WGS metagenome assembly SWBW01 (sample SAMN10267271, study PRJNA491770) | bioreactor metagenome | isolation source: DHS bioreactor inoculated with marine methane seep sediment | place: Japan: Omine Ridge, Nankai Trough | collected 2006-05-06 | reverse complement strand
ACGGACAGGGCGGCGTTGCTTCGGAGTAGTGAAAGGAACTCTTCGCGGCGGAGGCTCCACAGTTCGCAGTCCTGCTTGACCTCGACATCGGCGGAGCGGGGCAGATCGTCGAGGAGTGCCAGCTCGCCAAAGCACTGACCGGAGCCGAGGGTTGCCAGCTCTTTGGAGCCACCATCGGGGAGGCGGAGCCAGACCCGAACCTCGCCACTGACGATGTAGTAGAAGCGGTCGCCGTATTCACCTTGCTCAAAGATAAGCTCTTCCTTACGATAATCCTCCTTGCTCATCAGGGCGGCGACATCGGTCAGTTCCTTCTCGGAAAGAGCGGAGAAGAAGGAAGAAGAGGCAAGATCACGCGGATTAAGCATGGCAAACTCCCGGTTTGTTATTGGGTTTCAAAGGTATCGCGGTTAGCCAACTCAGCATGACGTTGTTGAGCCAGCTCCACCAGGCGGGCGATGAGGCCGTTATAAGAAAGTCCGGCAGCTTTCCACAGCTTGGGGTACATGCTAATCGGAGTGAAGCCGGGGATGGTGTTGACCTCGTTGACGTAGAAGCTGCCCGTCGATTTCTCCAGAAAGAGGTCAACCCGCGCCATTCCCGCCAGGTCGAGAGCCAGGAAGGCGGCTTCGGCAACGCGGCGCGCCTCGGCGGTCTGTTCCTCCGACAGCGGGGCTGGAATCAGCAGCCCGGAGTCATCAACGTATTTACTGTCGTAGTCGTAGAACTCTCCGGCGGGCTTAATCTCGCCGGGTGGAGAAACCTCCGGCTCGTCGTTACCCAGCACGGCGCATTCGATCTCCCGGCAGTCCAGCCCCTGTTCCACAATGACTCGACGGTCGTACCGGGCAGCCAGGGTCAGACCGTCCAGCAGCTCGCCTTTGTCATGAACTTTGGTGATACCGACCGAGGAGCCGAGGTTGGCTGGCTTGATGAAAAGAGGATAGCGGAGGCTCCGCTCGATTTTACCCTGAACCTCAGCGGGGTTGCTCCGCAGTCGAGAGCGCAGTACCGTCTGATAAGGCGCGATGGGCAGCCCTGCATCGCTGAGAACCGACTTTGTCATTGGCTTGTCCATCGCCAGAGCCGAGCCGAGAACCCCGGAACCAACGTAGGGCAGCACGGCAAGCTCCAGAAAGCCTTGCAGGCAGCCGTCCTCTCCGGTGGTTCCGTGGATCAGCGGGAAGACGGCATCCACCTTGCTCAACAGCCCCGCAGCCTGTGGCACCGGGGTCAGAGCCAGCGGAGTAACCTCACGCTCATCAGGGCTACTCGCCCGGTCGCGCAGCTCCTCTGGCAGCAGGCTCTGGTTCGCCTCCGAGGCAAGGTGGAGCAGGGTTCCGCTACCAGTGAGCCACTGTCCCTGTCGGGAGACCCCTATCTGGATGACGGTGAAGCGATCCTGGTCAAGGGCTGCCAGAAAGCTGAACGCCGAGGTCAGCGAGACCTCATGCTCCCCGGAGCGTCCACCAAACACAAGGGCGATGGAGAGCTTTTTCACTATCTGGGAAACCTATGTAGGTCGGGGATTTTAAGCTCAGCAGCTGACGAATCAGTAGAGTAGCGACTGCTAATACTTCTTAGACGAACAGCGTACTCACCGACCAGCTTGAAGCTGGACACAGACTCGCGGAGACCTGCTAAAACGTTCTGGAGATTACTCCCGCGCCTTTGTATTACCTAAACGAACAGCGTACTCACCGACTGCTGGAGGTGGATGCGGCTGATTGCCTCGCCGATTAGATCCGCCACGCTGACCTGGTGAATAATATCTGGCACGTCCTCGCGCTGGGGGATGGTGTCGGTAACGATGAACTCCTCGAACTCGGAGTCCGCCAGCTTCTGGTACGCCTTCCCAGCGAAGATGCCATGAGTAACGGCGGCGCGGACGCTGCGCGCGCCCTTTTCCTTCAACAGCCGGGCGGCATTGACCATCGTCCCCCCGGTGGCAACGATGTCGTCGATGATGAAGCAGTCGCAGCCCGTTACATTGCCAGTCAGGGTCAGAGCCTGAGAGGAGTCGGTGGCGTAGCGGCTTTTGTCAACGATGGCGAAGCCAGCCTTCAGGCGGTCGGCGTAGCTTCGGTTAATCTTGGCAGAGCCAGCGTCCGGCGCGACGATGACCAGCTCCCTGGAATTGTACCCCTCTAACTCCTTGAGGAATATCGGCTTGGGGTAAAGGTGGTCAACGGGGATGTCGAAGTAGCCCTGAATCTGCCCGGCGTGGAGGTCCATCGTCAGCAGGCGGTCGATTCCGGCGCGCACCAGAACGTTCGCCACCAGCTTGGCGGTAATTGGCACCCGGGGCTTATCCTTGCGGTCCTGGCGGGCGTAGCCATAGTAGGGGATGACGGCGGTGATGCGCTTGGCACTGGCTCTGCGCAAAGCATCCACCAGAATCAGCAGCTCCATCAGGTGATCGTTAACGCTGCCCGTCGGGGTTGTGCAGACCGACTGAAAGACGAAGCAGTCCCGCCCGCGCACATTCTCGCCAATCTCGACGTGAATCTCCTTGTCGGCGAAGCTGTCGCAGATACGCTTTCGCAGCGGGGTGCGGAGGTAGTCCGCCACCGCCTTCGCCAGCGTGGGGTGGGAGTTTCCGTGAAAGAGATAGAGATCGAGCATTTTTAACCTCTCTACCTTTGCAGGGTAATTCTGTAGTTTGCGTGTTTGGTGTGAGAACGCGATAAGCTACAACTTGTTATCTAGCGGGCGATGACCACCCGGCGGGAGGTGCTTTCTCCGCCGCCGGAGAGGCGAATCAGATAGACACCGCTGCCCATGTCTGCCGCGTTCCAGCGAGTTTGACTGGAGCCAGCGGTTAGCTCCTCCCGATAAACCACCCGTCCGGCAAGGTCGCAGATTACCAGTTCGCCACCCTCGTCAGCAGGCAGACGGTAGGTAATCGTAACCATTCTACGTGCTGGGTTGGGATAGGGCGCGGACAGCGCAAGCTCCGCAGTCCGGGGGGCGGCGTTCACCGTAACCGGACCGAGAACCGTTTCTGTACCATCGGCGGCGGTAGCGCGGATGAGGTACTCGCACTCGCCGTCGGGAGCGGTGGCATCTAGCCAGGAGCCGCGTTCGAGGTTTAGCCGAGCCAGTTCTTCGTCAATACCGTCTTCCCGACGGAGCAGGCGAATCTCCACGGCACCGTAGGCTTCCCAGGAGAGGAGAACGCCTTCGTCAAGGCGGCGAAGGGACAGCGTACCGTCGTCGATACCCGTCTCACTGACATCCACGAGGAAGTTGTAGCGACCGCTCCCGCCACCAGCCACGCGCACCGGAGCCATCACCACGCGATCGTGGGTTACCGGGAAGGTCGAGACACTGAAGTACCCTTCGTTCGCGCCGTCGAGGGTTATCTCCTCCACGGTGGTGTCGGCTTCATCGGCGGAGTTGATCGCCATCACCTTGAGGGTGAAGGCGGTGGCATCGTCGCCATTAAAGCCGCCGTGGAGCCATTCCGCGATGTAGCCCTTAGTGGGATCGTTGAAGAAGATGTACTCCCCGGCGTGGGGGTTCACCTGAAAGTTGCTCTGCTCGACGGGGTAGCTGTCGTAGCTTCGATAAGGCATGAAGTTGGGTAGGTCTTCGCCCAGGTAGCTGTAGCGTCCGCCGAAGAGGCTGTCGTCCGCCAGGTCGAGATAGTTTGCCACCACCCAGTCGGGCAGAATATCAACGTAGTTGTCGGTAACTCCAACGGTGTCCAGAGCGTTATTCACTCCGGTAACCGAGTTCGCCGACTCGTGAACCAGTTCCCAGATCAGGTTCCCGGCTCCCGGAGTCCCCAGGGCGTACTGCTCGTAGAGGTAGAGCGTCCAGAGGTAGGTCTGGATGTAGTCCGCCCAGTTTGCGTCCCATTGGGTCAGGTCGTTGTCCGGCTGGGCGTTAAAGGCGGAGACGGCATCTGGATGACCGTAGAGGAACATCGCCAGTTCGCTTAGTCCTTCGTTAACCCAAGTGTCTTCGTTGTCGTCGGCGAGCCAGTGGATCATGTGCTGGAACTCGTGGGCTGCCACGGCGATCATATACTCGCCGCCCGGGTCGGAGCCGGAGGTATTGAAGTAGAGAATCTCTCGCTCGTTGGAGCGGTACTCATTGTCGGGGTCTTCGGGGTATTGGTCAAACGCCATAAAGAAGCCGTCGGCGGCTACATCGAAGTCGTAGTAGAAGAGGAAGACGCGGGGGTCGCCGTCAAGCTCGTCAGGGCAGGGACCGAAGTAGGTGGTATTCAGGTCGTAGATGCCACTGGTCGGGTCAACCCCGGAGGAGGAGTTCTCCCAGCTTTCAACAATAGCGTTCACGTCGGTTTGGTTTATCTGGCTGTTCCAGACAGAATTCTCAACGACGACGTAGTTATAGTCGCCCTTGCCGCGAATGGTGCAGTTAACCTCTTCCTGAGTCGGTGGGCCGCCGCCGATGTGCCAACGCCAGAGGACGAGGGGATCGCCAATGTTATATTCGGGCATCTTCTCGGTCGCCGGACCAAAGCGCAGACCGGAGTATTGCAGCATGTATTCTCTGGAAAGCGGCGCGACCTCGGTGATGGCAACCGCAGAGAACACCAGGACAAGAAGCAGCAGCAAGCTGGTCGTTTTCATGGGAAGGCTCCTGTTGGATAGAGCTGGTAGGGGCGTATTGCAATGCGCTCCTACGGTCGGAGGTATAGAAATCAAAGGATAATCGGAAGGTCAACCATCAGGATGCCTTCCTGACCAGGCGGAAGTGAATCCAGCACCACTCCCCTGTTATCCACAAACCACGCCCCGCCGATTGAGCCATCCTTGCCTTCTCCGCTGTAGAGATTCACGGCAAGCACGCTGGCACCGGTCTTGCTCCAGCGTTCGCAATAGGCGGGCAGCTCCTCTCCGTTCCAGACCTGCTGAATCTTGTCCGAAGCAGCGAGGCTGCGGCTCATGATGTAAATGAGATAGTCGGGTCTGTTGCCGCTAAAGCGACTCAGAATCTCGTCGTCCCAGAGATCACCGCAGATAAGTATTCTCACGCTGCCGAACTCGGTCTGCACTATCGGGATATCGCTGCCCTGACAGTAAGCGGCTGGGTCGTCAGCGGCATAGTGCCACCCCGGATCGTTGCGGCGATACCGGAGAATGAGGTTGCCCAGCGGATCGAACATGATTCCGGTATCGTAGAGTTTTTCACCGTCCCGCTCCAGCAGACCAGCGGCAAAATAAACCTCGCGAGCGATTGCCAGTTGTCGCCACTGTTCATTCCTAGAAGCGGGGATGAACTCAGCAACCAGACGATCCTGTTCCGGGTTTCCGGTGTTGATAAGGTCGGTGGCGGCTGCTTCAGGGAAGACGATCACCCTTGCTCCACTATCCGCCGCTTGATTGGCAAGCGCAAGGATACGCCGCTGATTCTCGGCAATATCCCCGGTTATCAGATTAGAGATGAGGGCAACTCTAAGAGTGTTCATGGACTATTCTTCATCATCGGTACTGAAGCGGTCGTGGTTGACATCGGCATCGTCAATTCGCAGCAGCCCGGCGTTGTCCACGGCGCACTCAATATGCCCGCTGTCATCGGTGTAGGCGTAGTGATAGCCGATGGGGTTCTCGTCCTCGCCGACCTCCGCGCAGACCAGCATCCGGCGGATATTGTCCGGGTTCGAGGTGTTCGCCATCAAATCCTGGGCGTTGGGCTTTGCGTTGGGGTCGGAGAGCCGCGCTCCGGCGGGACCGGGCTTGACCGTGGGGTGGGTTTGCAGATACCGCGCGACCTCTATCTCCAGATTGGACTGGTTGGTGATGCAGGCGGTGCGGTTGGCATCGGAGATATAGTCGGCAATGTTCGGCACGGCAATGGCAATCAGAATCGCGATAATCGCCAGGACGATCATCAACTCAATGAGGGAAAACCCGCGCCGGGATTTGATTGTTGTTTTGAGGAAATCATACAGTTTCATAGGTACTCCTTGCTGGAACGAGAGAGAACAACAAACCCGTCTAAGTATATCCCCTCACCGGGATACCGTCAAGGCAGCTTAAAGCTGCACATAGCTTCGCGAGTTACCATCTTAAAAGGGTAATGTTTGTTTCCGCGTATGCACTCCCGTTGGTCGTTCCATTTCCCCTTATCCCCCAATCGTCAAGGCAGCTTAAAGCTGCGCATAGCTTCGCGAGTTACCAACTTAAAAAGGTAATGTTTGTTTCCGCGTATGCACTCCCGTTGGTCGTTCCATTCCCCCTTATCCTGCAACCGTCAAGGCAGCTTAAAGCTGCACATAGCTTCGCGAGTTACCAGCTTAAAAGGGCAATGTTTGTTTCCGCGTATGCGCTCCCGTTGGTCGTTCCATTCCCCACTCTTCCTTCGGTGAGGGGGTATTTGTACCCCGTGACAAATTTGCGGGCCGACCTAAAGGTCGGCCCCTACGTAACCACGCAAGGTTTTGATGTTGCAGGGGCGACCGTTCACGGTCACCCGACGGGTCGCAGACCCGTTTGATCGCAGAACGAACAAATCAAGACGACCGCCCCTGCGGGCATTTTGCAGCGAACGGAGGGAGCGGGTTTGCTCAAGGGGTTCTGGTGCGAAGCACCAGCTCTCAGGTGCAGCGTTTGACGCTGCTATAACAGCGACACCGGATCCACATCCACGGTAACTTTTACCTTACTTCCCAGAGAGGCTCCGCGCAGAGCGGTAAGCCCGGTGTTCAGTGCCTTGCCCAGGGAGGTTTTGAGCAGCAGTTGGAAGCGGTAGCGTTTTGCCTGACGGGCGATGGGAGCTGGTGCCGGACCGAGGAGCCGCGCCTGTTCCTCGGTGAAGCCACCAGCGGTCAGGGTAGTAAGGATAAGCGACCGCGCCTTTTCGGCGGCCTCGCTGGCTGTGTCTTCGTCTTCCGAAGAGAAGGTCAACGCCGCCAGTCGAACAAAGGGTGGCCAGGCGGCGAGCTTGCGCATTTTCAGTTCCTTCTCCAGAAAAGCGGCGTAGTCCCCGGCGCAGGCGTAGTCGATGGCGTAATGCTCAGGAGTGTGGGCGGCAATGATCGCCCTTCCCGCCCAGAGTCCTCTGCCAGCCCTGCCAATCACCTGATAGAGCAGGTTGAAGGTACGCTCGGTGGCGCGGTAGTCGGGCAGTGCCAGTCCGGCATCGGCGTACAGCACGCCCACCACGGTTACCTGGGGAAAGTGCAGCCCCTTTGCCACCATCTGGGTTCCAATCAACACATCGGCCTGCCCGGTGGCGAAGCGGGAGAGGACGCGCTCATGTCCCGCCGCTCCGGTGGTTGAGTCGGTGTCCAGCCGCAGAATTCGGGTCAGCGGTAAAGCGAGAACCAGCTCCTCCTCCACCCGCTGGGTTCCGGCACCAAGCTGTTCCAGAGTGTCCTTCTTGCCGCAGCCTGGGCAGCTTGTCGGACGAACCTCCCGATAGTCGCAGTAGTGGCAGCGCAGCTCGTTGCGTGGTTTATGAAAGACCAGAGAGACAGAGCAGTCCGGGCAGGTCGGGGTGTGTCCGCAGACCGAGCAGCGCAGAATCGGGGAGTAGCCCCGTCGGTTGAGGAGGATGATTGTCTGCCGTCCGGTGGCGACGGCCTCCTCGATGGCGGCGAGAAGCTCCGGTGGCAACAATTGTTCCTTTGGACGACCGCGCAGGTCAACCACCTGCACCGTGGGGACGCGCGCGCCATCCACCCGGTGGGTCAGGCGGAGCCGCTCAATCCGCCCCTGTTGAACCAGATACGAGGTTCCCACCGCCGGGGTCGCGCTACCCAGCAGCAGGACAGAGTGGGTCTGGCGACAGCGGCGCGCGGCTACTTCACGGGCGTGGTAGCGGGGAGTCTCCCCCTGTTTGTAAGCGTCTTCATGCTCCTCGTCCATTACAATCAGGCCGAGGTTCCTCACCGGAGCAAAGACCGCCGAGCGTGGCCCAAGAGCCACCGTCGCCTTGCCCTCGTGAAGGCGCAGCCACTCGCTCCTTCGCTGGGCTGGTCCCTGTCGGGAGTGCAGCAGGGCGACCCGATCGCCGAAGCGTTCCCTGAAATGTCGGGTAAGCTGGGCTGTGAGAGCGATTTCCGGAACCAGAACAATGGCTCCGCGTCCCTGCTCCAGAGCTTGCTTCACCAGGCGAAGATAGACCTCGGTCTTGCCGGAGCCGGTTATGCCCTCCAGCAGAAACGCCTCGTAGCCACCGAGGGCCTCGCCAAGTCGGGCGATAACCTGCCGCTGCTCCGCTGTTAGCTCAAAGGACGGTCCGGCTCCGCCCTCGCTCTCCACCAGGCGGTCAACGGAAAAGAGGTCAACCAGCTTCTTCTTCTGTAACGACCGCAGGGTGGAGTGGCTGACTTCCGCCCAGCGGCACAGCTCCGCCGCCCAGACCGACTCGCCCTGGGTGGCGTGGGTGGCAAGGCAGGAGAGAGTCCGCGCCTGCGCCGGAGAACGCTTTTCAAACTCCGCCAGGTCGGGCAGCTCACCCTTGCTCAGGCGCACCGCCAGCAGCTCCTTCGACTTCACCGGAGGAGCCCACGCCTCGTCGTGAACCCGAAGATGACCCGCCTCGACCAGTCGATTCAGGGCTGCCTTGCCCTCTTTTCCCAGACCCCGGAGGAGGGGACGTTTTGACAATTCCCCGTCGCTCAGACGGTTCCACAGCTCCGCCGTTACTCCGGCAAGATCCAGCGGCAGACCGGCGGGACCGTAGCCGTAGAGGTGCTTCGTTCGGGCTGGCACCGGGAGCATCGCCGCCAGGGTCATTCCCAGCGGAGCGTGGTAGTACCTGGCTATCCAGGTACCCAGCGCGATTCGCTCTTCGTCGAGCAGAGGACGCGCGTCAAGAACCGTTAAGATACTTTTGATTTTCCCGACGGGGAAGTCTCCGGGCGGCTCCGGCGAGATTGCCACCACAAAGCCAACCTCGCTGCTACCACGGAGGGGAACCTCCACCCGCGCGCCAACCCGCGCCACCATCCCCGCTGGCAGGCGATAGTGGAGCGTCTTTGGCAGGTCGCGGTTGATGGCGACCTCCAGATAAAGCTGCTGGAGTGATGGCGGCACGGGTAACCTTTTTGTTATTGGGAAGCTAATAGTCCAGCCGACTGACCCAAAATGGGACACTCTCCGACCAGCGGTGGTAAAAAAAGAGCCATTGTGCTACATTGACAATTGAGAGACTGCTGCTTCCCGGTGATTATACAATTTTCACACAAAAGGATTCGACCGATGACCAAAAAACGTCTCACGATTATCATCGTAATTGCCGTTGTTACGGTGGCGGCAACCATCGCGGCGATTCTCCTCAACCTGGAAACCGTGGTCGTCCACGAGGACATCACCGCCGACCTCTTCTTTGGGCGGATGGATGCCGACGAGGCGGCTAGGCTCAGGGACGAATCCGAGGCTCTGCTGGCTTTGGGAGACACCGGCGGCGCGCTGGCGGTGGTTACCTTTGCCTACACCCACCACGACGGCGAAGTTACCGAGCCGCTGATGCTGCTCTGGACGCGGATTTTGTTCTCTCTGGACAAGGCGGAGGACGGCTGCCAGGTGCTGGACGAACTCCTCGTCCATTACGAAGAGGAGCCGCCCGTCGGCGATATCCTCGGCGAGACGCTGCTCTCCCTGGCACCGGAGCGGGGCTACAGCGTGCTGGTGAAGCTCTATGCCTACGGGGCGGCGGTGGAGTCGCCTTCCCTTCCAAAGCTGGAGGAGATAATCGACGCGCTCCTCGACGAGGCGATTGACCTGGAGTGGGCATTTAGTTACGAGCGGGAGATGGCGTACATGGATCCCAACGTGGCTCGGCGGGATGTGGGGATGGCGGAGATGGAGGCGGAGCGCGAGGCTCCCCTGGCTCTGGCGGCTATGCTGACCGAGCGATACCATCTCGGCGCGCCACCCCTCGAAGAGCAGACCCTAATCTCCCAGCCTCGTCTGGCGGAGTACCTTCAGTTTAACGACTGGATTCGCTACGAGGTAGAGGGAACCAGCGTGGATGAAATTGAAGAAGAGGAACCGGAAGAAGTTGAAGAGATAGAAGAGGTGGCAGAGGTCGCTGAGTCCGCCGACGGTGAGGAAGACGACGACGATCCCTTCGCCGCGCTGACCGATGCCGAACGCGCCCGGATTGACGCGGCTCTCTACGAGGCAGCGCAGCGTCGCCCGGAGGAACGCTACACCGCGACCACGGTTATCCTCTGCCAACTGGAGGCGTTTAGCCTGCGGGGGCTGGTCGAGCGGCTAACCCTGGATCCCTACACCGGCCGCCCGGCAATTGCCGGCGAGCTGCTTATACCGGAGCCAGCAGCTGAAGGCGAAGAGGTTGGGGAGATGGTGGAAGAAGAGACGGCTGAGTAAATACGGACATGACAAAACGTAGGGGCGATCCTTGTGATCGCCCTTTTTATTTACATAACAGACGCAGATAATCACCGGGGTTGTTTCTACACATCAAACACCTGTAGGGGTCGACCGTCCACGGTCGTCCACTTTGATGGAGTTCATCCATCTTCCGCAGCAGATTTAACAACTGGTATTTCTTGTACAATAGCGACAGCCGGACTGCGTCCGGCTAGTGGGAGGGTGTGGACACCCTCCCCTACGGGTGTTTGATGGGTGCAAGGGCGGATATTAATGATCCGTTCTCTTATATACCTATTGATACTCCCTCGCCTACCGACTATGTGTAACGCCGATTCGGGGGCAGAGGGGTTGGAGGGGGCAGTCCGAGCAGAGCGGAGAGGTCGGCTTGCAGCGGTTTCTGCCAAAGACGACCAGCAGGGAGTTGATCGGAATCCAATACTTAGCCGGGAGCTTTTCACGCAGGGCGCGTTCGGTAGCATCCGGGGTCTTTGTGCTGACATAGCCCCAGCGGTTGGTAATCCGATGGACGTGGATATCCACGCAGATACCCGGTTTGCCATGCCCCACGGTTACGACGAGGTTAGCGGTCTTCCGCCCCACTCCCTTGAGTTTAATCAGCTCGTCAATGGTATCGGGAACCGTCCCGGCGTAGTCGTCAAGCAGGCGGCGGCTAACCTGGCGGATGGTCTCGCCCTTGCGATTGTAGAATCCGGCGGGGTAGATGGTAGCGGCGATTTCCTCCGCCGTAAGGTCGGCCATTGTCGCCGGAGAATCTGCCAGCTTGAAGAGCCGCTCCGTGGCGGGGCCGGTTACCTCGTCCTTCGTCCGCAGGCTGATTAAACAGGAGATAAGCACCCGAAAGGGAGCCTGGCGAAGGCGATGCTCGTCGAGGGGGTGGTAGTCCTCGACCTCAATGGGAGGCAGCCCCTGATAGCGTCCCTCCTGGTCAACGGCAAGGGGTCGCTCACCGGCGACCTCCTCCACGACCAGGGGAATAGCTTTATCGATGGAAAAGTCACTCATCGGATAACCCCGGCTTCCCGCAGCAGGGCGGAGTGTTCCGCCGAGCCGCAGACGGATAGCGGCGGCTTCTCTGTTAGCAAACTGCGTTGCTCCGTCGGGTCAAGGCTGTGGTACGCGCAGAACTGCTCAAAGGCGTGGTCGTAATCCGCCAGGCCGGGGATTGGCAGCCCCAGGGAGAGCTTGAGCAGCAGCACGCGAACGCCGTGGCGAGCCAGCTCCTCCCGGCTGAGGGTTTCCTCCGCCAGCGCGAGAAGGAGGGCATCCCTGGCGGCGGTCATTCGGTCAAGCTGATGGCAGATCAGCAGGATGTCGGCTCCGGCGGTGATTGCCATGCGCCCGGCTTCGCCCAGACCGTAGTTCTTGATGATGGCTCCCATCTCCAGGTCGTCGGTAACGGCAACGCCGTCGAAGCCAATCTCACTCCGCAGGACGGCGTAGGCAGCCGGGGAGAGCGTGGCGGGTAGTTCGTCGTCCAGCGTGGGGATGACCACATGGCTGACCATCGCCCCGCGCCGGGGTTGATTTTCTCCCAGCAGGATGCGGAAGGGCGGCCATTCGTACTCTTCCAGATGCTCACGGTCAACGGAGATGGTCGGCAAATCGTAATGAGCATCCAATGCCGCCTCACCCTTACCGGGAAAATGCTTGGCGCAGATGGCGATGCCAGCGGTGTTCATCCCTTCGGCAATGGCGGTAGCGTACTCGGCAACCACGTTGGGGTCGCCAGAGAGAGAACGGTCGCCAATCCCCGGATTGCTGGGGTTGGTCAGCACATCCACCACCGGAGCCAAGTTCCAGTTACAGCCCACGGCGGCAAGCTCTCGCCCGATGATCTCACCGATGCTTCGCGCTCCGGCGGGGTTGGTTTTGCCGGGAAGTTCACCCATTGGCGGGATGGTGGTGAAGCCCCGTTTGAGCCGGGCTACCCGTCCGCCCTCCTGGTCAATTGCCACCAACAAGCCGGGAAGCTCCTGCTCCGCCGCGCTGTTTTGCAGAGCCGTGGTCAGCCGGAGAATCTGCTCCGCCGTGGAGACATTGCGCCCGAAGAGGATCACCCCGGCAGGTCGCAGCTCCGCCAGTCGCTCGATGGTATCATCGGTCAGGCTCTTGCCATCAATCCCGATGACCAGCAACTGCCCGACCAGCTCCTCGTCGGAGAGGGTCAGCAGGTAGTCCCGCAGGGCGTTCGGCACGTCAAAGGCCTCCTCGGTCAACTCCATCGTGCTGGATAGCAAGGCGCGACGATTGGGCAGCGTCGCCAGTACCGTTCCCACGGCAAGGGCGATTACTACAAAAATGATAATAAGCCATCTGGTCATAAAAAACCCGTGTTAGGTTGTGGGAAATTTGTAAACGGAGGTGAGAATCACCTGGTCGTGGATTGCTGTTGAGAGATAACAAGTTGAGAGACAGTTGATTGTGCCTCGACGGCGAAACATCCGGGGGTACTCAGCAACAATCAAGAATGTTTTCGCCCAGGGGCTGAAGTATTCTTACCCCTAACTACTGTAGTATCATCGAGTTGCCATCTAAAAAGGCAGGGACGGCGGTGGCACGCTTTCTTATAAGCTACGGAGTGAGCGGACAAGCTCAAGGTTTTCTGGGCGAAGCCCAGCTCTGTGATGCAACGCACTGCGTTGCCAGCTTCAAGCTGCCGCTGCCGCCACCGCCTCGCCATTAGCCATACAAGCACTTTGCGGGCATTTTACGCAACCGCTGTCAAATCGGTCTGAGCTGAAGGGATTATCTCAAAGGAAAAGTGCTGCCGTTACTACTAAGCTCGAATGTTGCCACCTGTCTGCCTTGTTATCAGGTCAACGAAGGCTTCCAGCCGGGTTACGAGGCCCGCCTCGGCGGTGTGTTCGTCGAAGATCAGGGTTAGGATGGGAATGTTCTCTTCTTCACTGACCCGGGTGAGGATGTTCTGGGCGACGATCTCCGGCATACAGGTGAAGGGCATGAAGTGAACCATGCCGTTGTAGCCTTCGCGAGCCAGGCGAACCGATTGTCCGACGCTGACCAGGGATTCCCCCCCGGCATCGTAGGCGAGGTAGTCTTTGGCGAACTCCTTCGCCGTCTCCCGGTCGTCCTTGTCAGAGAAACTCCCCGTGGTCATTTTGTGATGAAGCCAGGCGGAGAGCGAAACCGGACGACGGACGAAGACCCCCATCTCGCCAAGTCGGCGTTCAATCTCGAAGTTGACGAAGGACTCCAGCACCACAAAGAGTTCACCGACGATGCCCACTCGCAGGACTTGCTCCGGTGGTACGTCCCGTCGGGGCAGAGCCTCGTACTCTCGCTTTGCCCGCCGCTCCAGACGATTGACCCGCCAGTATCCACCGGCATCGTCGATGGCTTGCAGGTATTTTTCCTGGAGTTTGGTTGTTTCTTTTGGCGTGGAGGATGACGCGCGGTGCAAACGGCTTAATCCCTCAATCCGCTCGATGGCGGCGAGTTTGCGCAGACCGAACTTGAACGCCTGCCAAATCCGCAGCAGCGATCTCCCGTTAGAGATCGTTTTGAACATGTTGATGAAGTCCTCCCTGGTGTCCTGGGAGAAGTAGTAGAAGTTGACATCGTAGCCGAGGTCTTTGAGGATCTGCTCCTGAACGGTTCCGTAGTAGCCAAAGCGACAGGGACCGCCACCGCCGATGACGAGCATCGAGTCGGCTCCCAGCTCAGCGGCTTCGAGCATATTGCCCAGATTCAGCTTCAGGGGCAGGCAGGCGGTCTCCGGCGAATGGCGCACTCCCAGGCTCAGGGTCTTCTTGCTGGTCTTGGGCGGCATGATGTACTCGCGCCCCAGGGCATCGAGCAGTACCCGCAGCGCGATGTACATGTTACCCATGTGGGGAAATGTCAGCTTCATTGCTTGCTCGCTTGGCGACGGTAAATCATATCGGTGAAGGCCTCCAGCCGGGTCATCAGCCCGGCATCTCCGGTGTGTTCGTCCAGTACCAGAGCGGTGAAGGGAACGTTGGGATGCTCGGCGGCGATTGCCTCGACGAGGGTCTGAAGAAGCGATGCCGGGCCGCACTGGAACGGCTCCACAAAGACCACGCCGTCGGAATCCGGCTGCCGCAGAAAGTAACTTGCCGCGCCGAGAATCTCCCGTCCCAGTGTCCAGTAGGGCGGACGCTGGTAACGCCCCAGTTCCCGCTCGATGGTGCGGTGGTCAACGGCTTCGTTGGTCAGCAGCAGCCCGCCAAGCTGGCGGAGTTTATCCATTATCCCCAGCGAGGAATGGGGGTCGAAGAGGAGGTAAGAGCGTCCGAGGATCCTGATGTTCAGGTCGCCCTCTTCCTTTGGGGGACGATAGTCCCGCTGTTTCTCAACGGCTTCCAGCAGGGCGACGGGGTCTTTTCCGCTCAGGCAGTCAGCCCGATACCGTGCCTGCGCCAGTTCTCCCCGGCTAAGGGCGTTCTCGATGATAGTCTCTTCAAAGCCAAGCTCTTTGCCAGCCGTAATCAGAGTCTCCAGCAGCCCGCCTCGACCCCGGTTAACATCGGCGACCGGAGTAATCATCGGCAGTTCTTTAGCCACGCAGCTCTTTGCCATGTCCGGCAGACCGATGAACTTGGGACACATCGACGAACCCGGCTCCAGACTGACCAGGCGGGGCAGGAAGATGCGATCAACCTGTCCGTTGAGTTCATGTAGATGCCCGAAGGCGACCTTGAGCGGCAGGCAGGCATCGTCCACCGTGGAGGCGATTCCCCGGGCGACGATACCCTTGTTCGTCGGCGGAGAAATGACCAGCTCCACTCCGGGCAGGGCGCGAAAGAACCCCGCCATCAGCGGAAGATAGCGGTAGTAGAGGTTGAGGATACGCGGCAGACCCAGCTTCAAGCTCTCTCCATTCCTGACAAAAACCACACAAGTTTACTGTGTAATTCTATGGGCAAACCCACGCCCTGTCAAGGGCAGGAGCGAGCCTGTGTGTTCGCCCTTTCCGAAGTATAGCAGAAGGGCAGACACCAACCTCACGGAATTGGTCTGCCCCGGCAAGGTAACCTCAAAATTATCCAGGCAACCTAAAGCTCTTCCAGCACGGTCTTTAGCTCGCTGACAAGCTCATTGCGCTTGACGGTGAACTGCGCCAGGCGGGCGTTAAGGTACTCCCGGCGGTCGGTAATCTCCTCCGCGTCACTATCTTCCAGCACTCGCAGGTTCTTCACGGAAAGCTCACCCCGCTCCAGCTCTTCTGGTCCGGCGATCACCGCCAGGGGAATGCCCTTGCGGTCAGCGTACTTTAGCTGCTTGCCCAGTCCCCCCGGTTTGCCCAGGTAAAGCTCGGTATTGATTCCGGCTCCGCGTAGTTCTGTGGCGATTTTCACGTATTCGCCGAGGAGTTCCTTAAAGGGAGTAACCACCAGTACCTCGGCGGTGGAGGCGCGCTCCTCAATCTTCCCGACCTCGCGCATTGCCGCCAGCAGACGGTCAACGCCGATGGAGGCTCCCACGGCGGGAACGGGCTGTCCGGTGTACTGACCGATCAGCTCGTCATAGCGTCCGCCACCCATCACGCTGCCGAAGCGTCCCAGCCGCTCGTCGGTAATCTCCGCCTCGAAAACTGGTCCGGTGTAGTAGTCCAGCCCCCGTGCGATGGAGAGGTCGAAGAACGCCTGCTTACTCTCAACCCCCAGTGCGGTCAGGTAGCCGTCAAGCTCCTCAAGCTCAGCAATAGCCTGATTAATTTGGGCTTCAGTGTCCTTCGGTACAGCAGAACCTCTATATCCAACTGAGAAAATACTTTTCAGATTCCTAATAGTCTGTTTTCGTTCCGGGTCGGTTTGGGCAAGGTAGCTCTTGATTTGCTTAATGTGATCCCCGTTCAACCCTAATCCTTCAATCCAAGCACCGGACTTATCCTCCAACCCGGGACCAAGCTCCAGCTTGACCTTATCCCACCCATGTTTGTCCAGCTTATCCAGCACCCGGAAGACCGGCTTTGGCATTTTATAGGGCATGCCGAGCCAAGCGACCATGGCATCGAGGAGTTTTCGACTGCTAACCCGAATCCGATAGCCCAATCCTATTTGCTCCAGACAGTCGCCGATGGCGGCGATAATCTCGGCATCAGCCAGCAGGGACTTTGCCCCCACGGTATCGATATCGAACTGAAGGAACTGGCGGAACCGCCCCGGCCCCGGCTTGTCGTATCGCCAGACCGGCTCGACCTGATAGCGCTTGAAGGGGCGTGGCAGCTCCTGATAGGATGCCATCACCCGCCCCAGCGAGGCGGTCAGCTCGTAGCGCAGCCCGACCTCGTTGCCGTCGGGGTCGGTAAAGAGGAATATCTGCTTGCTTGCTTCCTCGCCGGAGCCGATCAGCAGGGGTTTTTCTTCCAGTGCCGGGGTCTCCAGGGGCGCGAAGCCGTAGCGTTCAAAGGTCTTTCTGATCAGGTCGAGCAACCGCTGACGAGCCAGCAGCTCCGCCGCGAAGAGGTCGCGAAAGCCCTTGAGCAGCTTTGGTTTTCTCTTTTTATCCACTTTACCCATTGTCGATCCTTTAGAAAACGCTAACAGAGTCCCAAAAGTGCTACGAAGTTTGAAAATCGTGCTACGATTTTGAGCTGATTTGAAGGTGATATGAAAAAACGAGCCGCGCAGGCTCGCCGAGGTAATCCACAGAGGGTTAACCTAGCGAAACCGTAAATTGCGCTGATGATGCGAGATCGTCATATCCAGATACCTATTGACCTGTCAGGATAGCCCACCCGTTAAAATGTGAGCGACCAACGGGAGCGGTAAAACGCGGGCAGGAGCGTTGTCAGGTTGTTTTTGTAGCCGCGTAAGTGTGATGCAACGCACCGCGTTGCCTGCCAACGGGCAGTCCAACTTAGTTGGTATCGAACGTGGGAATAACGACTATCAGTCCGATTGTGTATCCGCGATACTGTGATGCAACGCACCGCGTTGCTGGTACCGACGATGGGATTCGAACCCATGGCCTCCTGAGCCACAGTCAGGCGCTCTAACCAACTGAGCTACGTCGGCACTGTTACCCGCAGTTCTCTTTGGAGGCGGCATTGTAACACTGGTTAATAAAAAAACGCAAGAGAGGGGAAGTTCCCCTCTCCTGACCTCTGAGCTTTGGTTATCGCTCCAGCTCGTGTTCCTTCTGCTCCACGCGGATACACACTTCCGGGTAGTAACTGATGTTAATCAGGTTAGTTGAAATTGTACTCAATGGGTTGGGGATGTCGTCGGCATAGTCGGTCCCGTCATCAACAATCAGCATGGACATCCCCGAAGTGCTGTTCAGCGGAGACGAGGTGATGGAGTATTCACCGTTA
>SWBW01002690.1_pt1 | contig 17659 bp, 13 predicted proteins | sample 4693041 | NCBI WGS metagenome assembly SWBW01 (sample SAMN10267271, study PRJNA491770) | bioreactor metagenome | isolation source: DHS bioreactor inoculated with marine methane seep sediment | place: Japan: Omine Ridge, Nankai Trough | collected 2006-05-06 | reverse complement strand
GGTAGTATAATTTTGATTTAACCTCCTTATAATTTACTTCCTCATCGGAAACAGCGGTTTTAGCGGAAGGATCCCAGTTGACCATGCGGATGCCGCGATAGATCAAACCTTTTTCGTACAATTCAATAAAAACATCGATCACTGATTCATACAAAGCTTCATCCATGGTAAAGCGGGTACGGTCCCAGTCACATGAAGCACCCAGTTTTTTTAGTTGTTCCAGGATAATGCCACCATGCTTTTCTTTCCACTCCCAGGCATGTTCCAAAAATTCCTCTCGGCTGATATCTTCCTTGTTGATACCCTGCTCCCTGAGTTTGTTTACGACCTTGTTTTCAGTAGCAATGGATGCATGATCCGTTCCGGGCACCCAGCATGCGTTTTTACCCTGCATCCTTGCCCGGCGAACCAACACATCCTGCAGGGTATTGTTCAGCATATGTCCCATATGTAATACACCGGTTACGTTGGGTGGTGGGATAACGATCGTGAAGGGTTCCCGTTCATCGGGTTCCGAATGAAAGTATTTCTTTTCCATCCAGTAGGCATACCATTTATCTTCAGTATCTGCGGGATTATATTTGCTGGCTATATCCATCTTTAAACTAAGTCATTAATAAGCGGCAAAAATAGTAAACTTGTGGCATTAGCTCTCATACAACAGGAAAAATCCTTCGGAACGAAAGATCAACTTTTAAATTAGTAAAAAACCCCTGTATGACTGTTCATCCAGGGGTTTTATAAAGTGCAGGTAACTGATATTTAGTTTGTAACGAGAATATATGAGGCGTCATCCTCATCACTGGTAATCATCAAAATGGCATTGATATTATCCGCTTTTCCTTTGAGCACAAGAAGGCGGAATTCCTCCTCGCCACTCATATCCAGAATTGTAGTATAATCCTCCTTATCAATTGTCTTGTTCAGTTTTGCCTTGAATGATTTTAAGTCTTCCTGGTTTCCATTACCAAATTCAAAGTTCAGGATATAAAAGGACTCAGCTTCATCCAGGAATTTCAAAAAGCCTGCGTCTCCATCGAAATCAATATCGATATGGGTGTCCGTAACTTCCAGCTCAAAACCTTTTACGTTTTCGTATTTCTTAAATAGTTTCTCCACACCGCCTGTGTTGGCGATCATAAATAATGGGAAAACTATTGCCAATAATATAATGGTTGCTTTCTTCATTTGTTCAGGTTATTTTTTATCCATTTGATCCAGGTTTTCCAGACCATCGATTTCGAGTGATTTGGAAATTTCTGAAATGGTTTTCATATCCAATAATCCGCTCATGCTCATCACCACAGCTTCATTGGCTTCCAGCACGATCATCAGCATTTCCGAAACATTGCCATTTTTATCCTTTTTGGCTAAAAATTTTACTGTTTCATCATCTTCATTCACCGACATCATTTCTTCATAGCCTTTAATCTGGGTCAGTGTCCTGATCTCTTTCATAAAAGCCTCATTGGTTTCTCCTTCTTCGGGTTCATACACCAGCATTTTTAATCCACTCAATTTCTCCATGGCATTCTGCGATTCTTTCGCCTTTTCTGAACTGTCTCTCATATCCATATTAGAGAGCATTTTAAACATTTCAGGATTGATGTTGATGCTGGTAAATCCTTTCTGCCCGGCGTATTTATCATACAAATGGTCAATGGCCGTTTGGGCATTCATGCTGAATGGCACAACGAACATCATTACTAATAAACTGATTACTAACTTTTTCATGATTTAAGTATTAAATTGTTATACATTGTTTTTATTATTTTATGAGTCTCCATAAGAAACATAAACTTTACTGACTGATTTAAGCAGATCACTGGCCTGGTCAATTTTCCGCAGTCCTTTTGTTTTTTCAAGTGCCTGGTTCATTTTTTTGAGTTCTCCTGCCCTCTTTACATTCTTATCAATTTTCTGAACCGTTTTTTCAGCTGGCTGCAAACCTTTATTCATTTTTTTTGACACCTCGTCCATTGCTTTTCTTGTTTCCAGAAATGCAAGCGATGGATCGGAAATAGTACCATATACTTCTTTGGGCTGTAATAAGTCGGTTCCGAACCAAACCATTACAAATATCAATATAGCTGCTGCCACACCACTCAGTCGGTAGGTCCATATTTTTAATGAAATTGACTGCACCTTTTCTGTATCTATCAGCTGTAAGATCTTTTCATCAAAAGCATCATCTAATTCGAGTTCATTTTCGTTTTTAAGAAAGTTGAAGTGTTCTTTGACAGCCATGAATTGTTCCGGAAACGTGTCCTGGTTCAGATAATCCTTTAACATTTCTTCTTCCGCCAGACTCGTTTCTCCATTATAAAACTTCTCGATAAGCTGTTCAATTTCATGTAGTTTCATAGCTATGGATTTTTTGTATTTCTTCTTTAATTTTCTTTCTGCCCCGCGAAAGATTTACCCTGACATAGTTTAAATCGAATCCGGTGATGTTCAGAATCTCATCAAATTCATACCCTTCCACATCGCGCAGTTGGATGATGGTTTTTTGTTGTTCGGGGAGCTTGTTGATCAGTTGTTTTACATGATGGACATCATCTGCAATTTCTGACTGTCTTTGAGGATTAATTGTGTCAGCTGCATTAACTCGTATGTCCAGACTTGAAAATTTGTTCTTCTTGCTTTTTAATTTGTCGAGGCACAAATTTCTGGTCATGGTCATCAGCAGTCCATCCACATTGTTATATTTCTTCAGATCGTTACGCATGTTCCATATTTTCAGGTAGGTTTCCTGCACGGCATCTTCAGCCTCCTGCCGGTTCGACAATAGCCTGAATGCCAGCCTGAACATTTTGTTCTTTAATGGCATCAGATTGTTTTTAAATTCTTCTGAGGTCATTCTATTGGTATGACGATTTTAACTTTATAAAATTACACCCGATTTATTAAATATTTGGAATCGTTCTAAAATTACAATTGCAAACGAAGAATAAAAGTGCACATGGATTGATTATCAACAAAATATGTCAATAACTCGAAATCAGGAAATTTGCATCCCTCAGTTTTTTATTTACATTTGTCGGTCATTGAAATTTTTAATAACTAAAAACAATCATTATGTTTAAAGGACATCCAAAAGGATTGATTGCAGCGGCACTTGCTAATATGGGTGAACGCTTTGGTTTTTACACCATGATGGCAATCTTAGTATTGTTTCTTCAGGCTAAATTTGGCTTATCCGGGGAGAATGCCGGTTACATCTATGCAACTTTTTATGCATTGATTTATATTCTGTCTTTAGTTGGGGGAGTTATTGCTGATAAAACCAAAAACTTCAAGGGCACGATCCTAATGGGATTGGTGTTAATGGCAGTAGGTTATTTAGTTATGTCTATTCCAACACCTACACCTGTACCCAATCAAACATTGTTTTTGACTTATTCGCTGATAGGATTATTTGTCATTGCTTTTGGTAATGGCCTTTTTAAAGGGAATTTACAGGCTCTGGTGGGCCAGATGTATGACCGTGGTAATTATAGTGATGAAAAACGGGGCTCCGGATTCCAGATCTTTTATATGTTCATCAATGTAGGCGCTGTGGTAGCTCCATTTATTGCACCCGGTATCAGAACATGGTGGCTGAAGCAAAATGATTTTCTTTACAATGCTGAATTACCTTCACTTTGTCACGCGCACCTTAATGGTACAATTTCGTCTCAGTCAGTCGATAAGTTTCAAGCATGGGCAAACGAAGCTACTATCAGTGGCACACCCGTGACAGACATGACGGCTTTCGCCAATAATTACTTGAATATTTTTACGGAAGGTTTTCATTACGCCTTTGGTGTTGCTATTCTCGCCATGGCCATTTCGTTTATTATATACATAGCGAACAAAAAACGTTTCCCCGATCCGGCTCATGCTGCTGTTAAAACAGATGATTCAGGCAACCCTCACCAGGTAAAAGAAATGGATATTAAAGAAGTCAGGCAGCGCATGTATGCCTTGTTGGCTGTTTACGGAGTTGTGATCTTTTTCTGGTTTTCCTTCCATCAAAATGGATTAACCCTTACATTTTTTGCCCGCGATTATACCCTATTGGAGTTTGCCGGCTGGAATTTATCAGTTGAATCATTCCAGGCCATGAACCCGTTCTTCGTTGTTTTCTTAACGCCTATTATTGTTGGTCTTTTTGGCTGGCTGAAGAACAAAGGGATCGAACCTTCCACACCTAAAAAGATTGCTATTGGTATGTTCATTGCCGCATCAGCATACTTATTAATGTCATTAAGTTCGGTTGGACTTCCGCTGTATTCTACTATTAATCCCGATTTGGGAGGTACACCATTGGATGATGTTCAGAAAATTACACCGCTCTTATTACTTGGTACCTATTTTATTCTGACTGTTGCTGAATTATTCATCAGTCCGCTTGGAATTGCCTTTGTGTCAAAAGTAGCACCTCCGCAATACCAGGGCCTAATGCAGGGCGGCTGGCTTGGCGCTACAGCGCTGGGTAACCAGTTATTATTCATTGGTGCCATATTGTATACACATATCCCGCTATGGATTACATGGGGTGTATTTGTAGGCGTTTGTCTTGTTTCGATGACCATGATGCTCTTTATGTTAAAATGGCTTGAAAGAGTATCCAAATAATAAATAATTAAAGAATCTTAAAAAGGGATTGAATTCATTTTCAATCCCTTTTTTAATATCACTATTTTTGCTGGCACTATGCAATATCCCTGGCAACACAACAGACGCTACAATGCCTATGCGCCTTATTTCAAGAATCTTTTCGGAGAACGGGTTCAGAAGATCAGTGTGGATGCCGGGTTTACATGCCCCAACAGGGATGGCAGCAAAGGCCGCGGAGGCTGTACCTACTGTAATAATGATGCATTCAATCCCTCCTACTGCGACCCGAACAAGTCGATAGCCCAACAGGTAGAAGAAGGCATCGAATTTCACAAAGTAAGATACCGCAGGGCGAAAAATTACCTGGTGTACTTTCAGCCCTATTCCAATACTTATGCACCCCTCGACCACCTGAAGAATTTATACGAATCGGCACTTTCCTATCCTGAAGTGGTTGGCCTGGTGATCGGCACCCGACCCGATTGTGTTGACCGGGAAAAATTGAAATACCTTGGTGAACTATCCAAAAGCCATTACATCACCATCGAATATGGCCTTGAGAGTGTTTACAATGAAACCCTTGAACGGATCAACCGGCAGCATACACACGAGGAATCAGTCGAAGCCATCCGTCTCACAAAAGAATTCGGGCTGAACACAGGTGCTCATTTCATTTTCGGTTTACCGGGCGAAAGCCGTGAAATGATGCTGGAATCCGCGAAAGAAATTTCATCGCTGCCATTGAATTCGGTTAAGTTCCACCAGTTGCAGATTGTGGAAGGTACGGCGATGGCGAAAGATTATAAGAAAAACCCTGATGACTATGATCTGTTTTCTTTTAACGATTATATCGACTTCATCATTCGTTTTACCGAAAGGCTGAACCCTGAATTTATCATTGAGCGATTTGCGGGTGAAGTGCCACCACGTTTCCTGGCCGGTCCGGGCTGGGGATTGATCAGAAACGACCAGATCAATGTAGCTATTGAAAAGGAACTGGAACGAAGAGATTCGTGGCAGGGCAAATTTTTTTAAAATTTAGTTGACTGGAAAAAATATAGGTGTATATTTGCACTCGCTTTTAAAAGCCGGAAGAAAACCAGTTTTTCTGACTTAAGCGAAAAAGTTCATACAATATTGGGAGTTTAGCTCAGCTGGTTCAGAGCACCTGCCTTACAAGCAGGGGGTCACTGGTTCGAATCCAGTAACTCCCACGATAGTCAAACCTCTGACTTGAAAGCATTTAAGCCACCTTTCCAAATAGGGTGGCTTTTTTGTTTGCAGGTGTTTTGCAGGCTAATTGTTTTTAATCACTTCATATCGATATTAAATTGAAACTTCTTTGTTTGGTAATAACCGGAAGCATTATCTTCATTAAAGTTAAGTCTCAACCTTAACGAATACATTGATCAGCACATTTCAGAAATCACATCTGGTGTATGTTTAAAAAACCATTGACAACATTTAAATTAATAGATGCCAAAAAAAGCAAGTTAATTGAAAGTATAAGGACGGAAGTGAACAATTGTATCCATTATGTGGATGAACCTGAATGAAACGTCAAATTCTTAAGCCATCTTACTGAATAACTTGGATATGACAATATATATCTGAGCAACCTTTTCTCTTCAGTTGAAGGCATGCAATTGAGTAGAATATCATCTTGCAACTAATTGAAAAAGTAAAGGAATTATTGATTTATGATGAACTTACAAAAAGTGAAATTGCTAACCAGACAGGCTATAGCAGTGTGCAATACCTCCCAAACCAGTTTAAAAAATCATTAGAATAATCCTTACAATGTTTAAGAAATTCAGATAAAAAACAGAAAACCAATTGATAAAGTTAAATTTCAAAGGATTCTGTTTATCCAAAAATAATGTAACACTTTTAAAAAATTACGTAATAATGATCATCTAATATTGTCATTCCTTTGTAGCCTTAATTGTGTTAGTAGATCATATAGATGATAGTATTCTCTGAATCACAATATGTTAAAATTTAGTTAAAATAGCTTTTTTACATACTTAAGCACTATTATTGATGATACTTTTGTAAAGATAAGACTTGCGTTTTTGAAGAAAACCATTCACATATTATTCACACTTGTTTTCACAGTTATAACACTGGGATTTACGATTAACAAGCACTATTCTGGTGGTGAATTGTTTTCGTTTTCTATATTTGGTGAACCTGAATCGTGTTGTGCCGATGTATGCAACTGCTGCGACGAAGAAACACAGACCATTCAGTTTCATGCAGATTACGTTTTTTCGATTGATACTTTCGACCACGATCAGGTTGAACTGGAATTGTTCGCAGCAGCGCTGCTATTAAATACCATCGAAACCACATCGGTATTATCCAATATTACAATTTCTGAACAGGACTTGCCGCCACCCGGTAAGCATGCCATTTTTTCTTTCATACAATCCTACCTTTTATAATTGAACAGATGATTTAGATCCGGTAATGGCACCTTTTTTGGGGTGCTGTTATGCGGCTTTTTTTCTATATCTTCATTTTAGTTCATTATTTAAACAAAGGGTATGTTAAACACCATCATCAGATTTTTTCTTGAAAACAAATTAGTAACCATACTGCTGTTAACCGGGTTGGTAGCCTGGGGTATTGTAACCTCTCCCTTTGGGTGGGATACGGGCATTTTACCCAAAGATCCGGTGCCGGTGGATGCCATTCCCGATATCGGCGAAAACCAGCAGATCGTTTTTACCGAATGGATGGGGCGGTCGCCTCAGGATATCGAAGACCAGATTTCGTATCCGCTCACCACTTACCTGCTGGGAATTCCGGGTGTGAAATCTATTCGCAGCTCATCCATTTTCGGATTCTCAAGCATCTTCATCATTTTTGAAGAGGATGTGGAGTTTTACTGGTCGCGCTCCCGGATCTTGGAGAAGCTGGCATCGCTGCCGGCAGGTTTATTGCCCGAAGGCGTGCAGCCGGCTTTGGGTCCCGATGCGACCGCTCTCGGGCAGATATTCTGGTACACCATCGAGGGCCGCGATAAAAATGGCAAGCCCACCGGCGGCTGGGATTTACACGAAATACGCACCGTGCAGGATTTCTATGTGAAATACAGCCTGAACGCTGCCGCGGGAGTTTCTGAAGTGGCCTCCATTGGAGGCTTTGTAAAGGAATACCAAATCGATGTCAACCCCGATGCCCTTAATACTTACGGAATACCGCTGCATGCCGTGATGCAGGCCGTACAGAAATCGAACCGCGATGTTGGCGCCAAAACCATCGAAATCAACCAGGCGGAATACCTGGTACGCGGGCTGGGTTACATTAAAAGCCTCGAAGATATTGAACAGGCTGTTGTTGCCGTTCAGGAAAATGTACCCATCCGGGTGAAGGATGTAGGAAACGTGAGCCTGGGCCCGGCTACGCGTCGTGGCGCACTTGATAAAGACGGCGCTGAAGTTGTCGGTGGCGTAGTGGTGGCCCGTTACGGAGCCAACCCGCTGGAAGTCATTAACAATGTAAAATCAAAAATTGCGGACATTGCACCGGGTCTGCCTTCAAAAGTATTACCTGACGGAACAGAAAGCCAGCTCACCATCGTTCCTTTTTACGACCGTTCAGGATTGATTTACGAAACGCTCGGCACGCTGGAGGAAGCGCTTTCGCTCGAAGTTTTGATCGTCATTCTCGTGGTCATCATCATGGTGTATAACCTGCGGGCATCGCTGCTGATATCGAGTTTGCTGCCTATTTCCGTTTTAATGGTTTTTATCGCCATGCGTTATTTTGGCGTCGATGCCAACATCGTGGCGCTTTCGGGTATCGCCATCGCCATCGGAACCATGGTCGACCTGGGCGTGATTCTTTCGGAGAACATCATTAAACACACCAAAGAAGCACCGCCCGGACAAAAGTTGATCACCACGGTTTACAACGGTTCGGCAGAAGTAAGCTCTGCAATTTTAACAGCGGTCTCCACCACAATAGTGAGTTTTATTCCGGTATTTACCATGCAGGCCGCCGAGGGAAAATTGTTTATTCCACTGGCATTCACCAAAACATTTGCACTGATAGCCGCCCTGATCGTTTCACTGTTTTTTATGCCGATGTTGGCACACTGGTTTTTCGGACTGCGAATCAACAGCAAAAACATCCGGAAATGGGTGAACATCATGCTGATTCCGGTTGGAATTGCGATGTTAATATTCGGCCAGATTTGGGGCGGCATGATGATTTTAGCGTTTGGTTTAGCGGGCACAGCTAAAGAAGTCGGGAGTCCGAAGCCACCTGCCCGGCTTGAGACAGACGGGGAAGTCGGAAGACCGGAGAATGACAATATAAGTTGGCAGGACCGTCTCCGGAGAACAGGAAGCTGGGTGCTGGAATATATCGAAATAATCATTGTGTTGATTGGAGTTACCTGGTTGCTGGCGCGCTACTGGTTACCGCTCGGTCCGGCAAAAAGCCTGGTGATGAACGTATTGTTTGTAGGCATTTTGCTAGTGATTATTTTGGGGGCATTTGCGCTGCTTGAATATTTCTACAAGAAAATATTAAGCTGGTGCCTCAACCACAAGGCAGCATTTCTTTCTATACCCACTTTTTTAATTGTTCTGGGATTGACCATCTGGATGGGCTTTAACACGCTTTTCGGGTTTGTGGCCAGCGGATTTGATTATGTGGGATGGAACATACGCACCACGGAAGTCTGGTCCACATTAACACATGAATTCCCCGGGATCGGAAAAGAATTTATGCCTTCGCTCGACGAGGGCAGTTTCTTGTTGATGCCCACTTCGATGCCGCACTCCGGGATAGCATATAACCGCAAAGTGCTGGGGCAGCTCGATATGCTGATTTCCAACATTCCCGAAGTGGAATTGACCGTGGGAAAACTCGGACGGGTTGAATCAGCGCTCGATCCGGCGCCCATTTCGATGTACGAAAACGTGATCAACTACAAACCGGAATACATGCTGAATGAAAGCGGCCACCGTGTGCGGTTTAAAGTAGATAAACAAGATCGTTTCATTCTTGCTTCGGGCGATACGCTCTCCAATAAGGAAGCGTTGCAACGTGACGTTTCCCGTGAAGATTTAATTCCCGATAAGCGTGGAAACTATTTCCGCAACTGGCGCGAAGAAATCAAATCACCTGACGATATCTGGGATGAAATCGTGCGTGTTTCCAAAATTCCGGGTGTTACTTCGGCACCCAAACTGCAGCCCATCGAAACCCGGCTGGTAATGCTGCAAACAGGAATGCGTGCACCCATGGGAATTAAAGTGTATGGTCCGGACCTTACAACCATTGAAGAGTTTGGGCTGCAACTCGAAGATGTTCTGAAAACAGTTCCTTCGGTAAAAGAAGAGGCCGTGTTTGCCGACCGAATCGTGGGAAAACCTTACCTCCACCTCAACATCAACCGTGAAAAGATTTCGCGCTACGGGTTGAATGTAGACGACGTGCAGCGCACCATTGAAACGGCTATCGGGGGCATGCAAATTACTTCCACGGTAGAAGGCCGCGAACGTTTCCCGGTCCGGGTGCGCTACCCGCGTGAGCTGCGCGACGATCCGGAATCACTGAGAAAAATACTGATGCCCACGCCAACCGGAGCGCAAATCCCTCTGGAACAAATCATCGATTTTGAATATGTACGCGGACCGCAGGCAATTAAAAGCGAAGAGACCTTTTTGGTGGGCTATGTGCTGTTTGATAAAAACGAGGGATTCTCGGAAGTGACCGTGGTGAACGATGCCCGTAACGCGATTCAGGAACGAATCAATTCCGGAGATTTGAAGGTGCCGGCGGGCGTGAGCTACAAATTTTCGGGTAGTTACGAAAACCAGGTACGGGCCGAGAAACGGTTGGCGATCATTGTGCCGCTGGTGCTGGGCATAGTATTCCTGATCCTCTATTTCCAGTTTAAATCGGTAAGTACGTCGCTGATGATTTTCTCAGGCATTGCCATGGCTTTCAGTGGTGGGTTTATGATGCTCTGGCTTTACGGACAGGGATGGTTTGTTGATTTTTCCATCTTCGGGACCAACATCCGCGAACTGTTCCAGATGCATACCATCAACCTCAGTGTGGCCGTCTGGGTAGGATTCATTGCGCTGTTCGGTATTGCAACCGACGATGGCGTGCTGATGGGAACTTACCTCGACCAGAGTTTTGCACGAAACCGTACCGATAGTTTGAAAGGAATCCGGGCAGCGGTTGTGGAAGCCGGACAACGCAGGATCAAACCTGCAGTAATGACTTCGGCAACCACGATTATCGCGCTGCTGCCGATTCTGACCTCCACCGGCCGTGGTGCCGACATCATGATCCCGATGGCCATTCCGGCATTCGGCGGGATGATTTTTGCCGCCGTCACCTATTTTATCGTGCCGGTGCTTTACAGCTACCGCGAAGAGCGAAAACTTAAAAAAACTCAGTCATGAAGAAGATAATAGCAATTATTATATTTTTCTCAGGGATAAGTGTTGTGCAGTCACAGGCGCTCGATACCTACCTTGAGATCGCAGCCGAAAACAACCCGGGCCTGCAATCGAAATACAAGGAATTTGAAGCCGCCTTACAAAGAATTCCGCAGGTAAAAGCGCTGCCCGATCCTTCATTTTCTTTCGGCTACTTCGTTTGGCCGGTAGAAACACGAGTGGGGCCACAACGCGCCAGATTTTCATTAAGCCAGATGTTTCCGTGGTTCGGAACGCTTCAGGCAAAAGGAGATGCCGCAGCCTTAATGGCCGAAGCCAAATACCAGGCTTTTCTTGAAGCCCGGAACAAGCTGTTTTTCGATGTGGCGGCTGCTTATTATCCGTTGTATGAATTGCAGCAAATGCAGGAAATCGAACGCGAAAACATCGAAATTCTGAAGTCGTACAAAACAATTGCTACCCGGAAATTTGAAAACGGGGCAGCTCCCATGGTGGATGTGCTGCGTGTGGATATCATGCTGAATGATTCACGCACCAAGCTTGAAATTCTGAATAAGGAGGAACAAGCGCTGGTTTCCACATTCAATAATTTATTAAACCGGAATGAAGACGAAGAAGTGATCGTTTCCGACACATTATTGGCTAAACCTGTTGATATTGATGCAGTCAAAGATTCGCTGCTGTTGCATAATCCGGCAATCAATGCGCTCGATTTAAAAACCAGGGCTAGCAAAGCCAACGAAATTGTTGCACAAAAACAGGGGCTTCCAAATATTGGAGCCGGACTGGATTATGTAGTAGTAGGAAAACCTTCGGACTTACAGGTTTCCGATGCAGGAAAAGACGTGATGATGCCCATGGTTTCGGTGAGCATTCCGCTGTTCCGGAAAAAATATAACGCTGCCAGAAAAGAAGCGCAACTCATGCAGGAAAGTTATGTATTTCAGAAAGAAAACGTGATCAATTTACTCTCCTCTGAATTCGACCGGACACTGTTTGAAATCTCACAACAGCTCGATTTACTGGAATTGTACCGGGAGCAGATTACCACCACCCGTCAATCGCTCAAGCTGCTGTTCAGCTCGTATGGAAACTCGGGTAAGGATTTTGAAGAAGTGCTGCGCATGCAGCAAAAACTACTGCAATACGAAAAATTGATGGCCAAAGCAATGGCACAATACCATACTGCAACGGCCAGACTGGATTATATAACCGCAAAAAATACAAACAATGAATAAAAAAACAATTATCACAGCTATAGTCACCCTGACTGCAGGCTTTTTACTGGGATGGCTTATTTTCGGTGGTTCAAAAGCTGAACCCACAGAGGAACACCTGCACGAAACGGAACTGGCAGAAGAGACGATCTGGACCTGCTCGATGCACCCACAAATCCGTCAGCCGGAACCGGGCGACTGCCCCATTTGCGGGATGGATTTAATTCCGCTGGAAAATGAAGAAGAAGGAATCAACCCCAATGCCATCAGCATGTCGCCAACTGCCATGCAACTGGCCAATATCCAGACGGCTGTTGTTGGTTATTTTGATCCGGTGAAAAAAGTTCGGCTGAATGGGAAAGTACAATCCGATGAGCGGCTGGTGTATTCGCAGTCGTCGCACATTCCCGGCCGTGTTGAGGAACTGATGGTAAGCTTTACAGGGGAATACGTTCAAAAAGGCCAGGTGATCGCATCCGTCTATTCTCCTGAAATGGTGACTGCACAGGAAGAATTATTCGAAGCACAAAAAATCAGGGAAACACAACCCGCACTGTTCCGGGCAGCCAAAGAGAAGCTTAAAAACTGGAAGCTGACCGAAGGGCAGATACAGCAAATCCTGGAATCGGGTTCAGCCAGGGCAACATTTGATATCCGGGCAGACGTTTCAGGTTATGTGACTGAAAAAATGGTCAATACCGGCGATTACGTTAATCGCGGTCAAGCCATCTACGAAATTGCCGATCTGTCGCGGATTTGGGTATTGTTCGATGTGTATGAATCCGACATGACCTGGGTTGGCCGCGGTGATGAAATTACGTTTACCGTAGCTTCGCTGCCAGGAGAAACCTTTAAAGGCGAAATCTCTTTCCTCGACCCGGTAATTGATCCGAAAACACGGGTAGCTAAAGCCCGGGTAGTGAAATCCAATCCGGGCTTGAAACTGAAACCCGAAATGCTGGCTTCCGGAGTGGTGGAGGCAGAACTGTCCAACCAGGACGACAAAGTGGTCGTCCCCAAAACCGCCGTGATGTGGACAGGTGAACGCTCGGTGGTTTATGTGAAATCGGAAACCGAAACAGGTGTGGATTTCATCATCCGCGATGTAACGCTTGGTCCGGGATTGGGCGAAAGCTACATTATAGAAGAAGGTATAGAAGAAGGTGAAGAAATTGCCATTCATGGAACATTCAGCATTGATGCTGCAGCGCAGTTGGCCGGAAAACCGAGCATGATGAATCCCTCCTCCGCTAGAGCTTCGGAGGGCAGGCCCACGGGCGGAAAGGTTTCAACGGGCCATAACCATGGTGGTACGCCCATGAGCGACAAGGAAATGGAGAACATGGATGCCGGTCAATCTTCAAAAACGACAGCACCGGCTGAAATACCGATGGAATTCAAAATGCAGCTCGGCAAAGTGGTCGAACGTTACCTGTTGCTGAAGGACGCTTTGGTGGAATCGGATGAAAAGCAGGCTGAATCGGCCGCTCAAAAAACACTCAATGCGCTTGACGGTGTGAATATGACGCTTTTAAAAGGCGATGCACACAACCGGTGGATGAAGTTGTTAAAGCCGGTGAAAGACAACCTGGACGGTTTGATACAGATGAAAGGGCTGGAGATGAAACGATCGCACTTCAGTATTGTTTCCAACAAATTGGCTGATGCAATTGAATCTTTTGGTTTCCATAGTAATAATTCTGAGAATCTTTACCTTGAGTTTTGCCCGATGGCTTTCGATAACAAGGGTGCTTACTGGCTCAGCGATTCCAAAGAAATTCGAAATCCTTATTTCGGTGAGAAAATGATGAAGTGCGGTGAAGTAAAAAAAGAATTCTAAATAATTATCAAAATGAAAACTAAACTATTTATACTAATCACAAACCTTTTAATATCAAGCGTTTTAATAGCACAGAACCCAGTAATAATTCCTGAAACGCTTTCCGGAACTGAATTTAACCTGACGCTACAGAATGGTACATTCCAGTTTTTGGATGGACAAGTAACCAACACCATGGGTGTAAATGGCGATATTCTTGGCCCGACCCTAATAATGCAAAAAGATGATTTTGTAGACATCACGGTAAACAATAACCTTGATGAAACAACTACAATTCACTGGCATGGAATGCATGTTTCGGCTGCAAATGATGGCGGACCACATACAACTATCCTGCCGGGGGAAATATGGAATCCGCAGTTTACCGTGATGGATAAAGCCGGGACTTACTGGTATCATCCACATTTGCACGAAAAAACAAATGAACACGTTTCCAAAGGGATTGCCGGTTTTATAATTGTACGTGATGAAGAAGAAGCGGCATTGGAACTACCCAGGGCTTATGGAATAGATGACTTCCCATTGGTAATCCAAACCAAGGATTTTGATGCAAACAACCAGGTTGTTACTCCTTCAAACAGCGATGATGTCTTGATGGTGAATGCAACCATCGTTCCTGTACTTGAGGTGCCTGCACAGGTCGTTCGTTTTCGTTTACTAAACGGATCTTCAATGCGGGTTTTTAATATTGGCCTTTCGGATAATAGTACATTTTACCAAATTGGTACCGATGGTGGCTTGCTTAGTGAGTCGGCGTCTTTTACAAGGCTTCAACTGGCACCAGGCGAACGTGCCGAAATTCTTATCAATTTTTCAGGAATGGAAGGGCAAACAACTCAACTGATGAGCCATGCTTCCGAGCTTCAAAATGGAATTTACGGTGCTACTTATCCCGGCATGATGACAATGATGACGCTTGATGGTTACAACCCAAATCCCCTAAACGGGAATGATTTCGACATCATCAGTTTTCAGGTTGATACGCCAACTGAAAATCCTGTTACAACAGTAGCTTCAACGTTGGCTGAGCTTAACCCAATTCCAGAGGAAGATGCCGATATTACCCGAAACTTAAACTTTACTCCTGAATTTATGGGGCCTGATCAGTTGAACGGAAATTTTCTGATCAATGGTGTGAGTTTTGATATGGATGTAATTAATTATACAATCCCGTTAAACAACACCGAGATTTGGAGCATCATCAACCAGTCGGGTATTGCGCACCCTTTCCATATTCACGATGTACAGTTCTTTGTGCTGGACAGGAACGGCAGTCCGCCACCAATTAGTGAGCAAGGCAGAAAGGATGTTATTTTAGTTAAGCCACAGGAAACCGTTCGCTTCATTACCAAATTTGAAGATTTCGCGAATGATACAGTTCCTTATATGGCACACTGTCATATGCTGGTGCATGAAGACGATGGAATGATGCTTCAGTTTGAGGTGGTTGATGAAATCACAGATATTAATGGGAATAATGTATCTGAAAATATTGAAGTATTTCCAAATCCAGTTAGAGAAAATACCATGTTAACAATTGCTGATCCTGAAATCGTTCTGGAAAAATATGTTTTGTTTGATTTACAAGGAAATAAAATTCTGGAAAGGCAGATTGTAAAAGAGAGTCCCAACTATCAAATAGAATTATTCGGAATTGATAAAGGAATGTATATCCTTCAGATGAATACAAACAACAATTCGTTTTCAAAAAAAGTTATCGTCGAATAAAAGTAGAACCAGCCGACTCAATGTTTACATCCAAATAACAAAAGAATGTCAGAAGAAATATTACATATCAAAAACATGGTTTGCAACCGCTGTATCAGGGTAGTTAACGAGGAATTGACAAAACTTGGGCATACCATAAAAGCAATTGAGCTTGGCACTGTTGAATTGGCCAATTCACTAAAGGATGATGAACTTGAATCAATTCGGGAGGTGCTCCAAAAAAATGGATTTGAATTACTGACGGACAAAACAAGCAGGTTGATTTCGAAAATAAAGTTGGAGATTATCAATGTCGTTCATTATGATGGAGTAATACCGGAAAACACGAAATTTTCAGAATATTTATCACGAAAACTCGCCCATGATTATTCTTACCTCAGCAACCTTTTTTCGTCAATTGAAGGAATTACCATTGAAAAATACCTCATTTTACAAAAAATTGAAAAGGCAAAAGAACTTTTGGTGTATGATGAGCTTACGCTAAATGAAATCGCCTATCAGTTGGGGTACAACAGTGTTCAATACCTTTCGGCTCAATTCAAAAAAATAACGGGTCTCACACCAACACATTTTAAAAAAGTGCAACAGAAGAAACGTCTTTCGCTTGACAGAGTGTCAAATCAAAAAGTAAATAGGTCGACTAAATGATCCGCTTACCTATTAATTTTATCACTTCAAAATCTGATTGAGATAAACATTTAAATATTGAAGAACATTATTACTCTAGATATTGCAGAATTGCTGAAAAGAGCAGTGATTAAAAGTGAAATAAAGCAGATTAACGATATACTTGAATCTTCGATATGTAACATGTGTAAAGTAATAGTTGCATACATTACAGGTAATGATTAAAAAGTTGGCACTGTTAAATCGATATTTATGACAGAACAAAAAAACAGACACGAGAATAAAACCATGTGGGTGGTTCTTTTAACTGCCGTAACAATGGTTGTAGAAATTATTTTTGGACTGACAACCAATTCAATGGCTTTACTGGCCGATGGCATTCATATGGGTTCCCATGTGTTGGCCATTGGGCTGAGTTGGATTGCATATATTATAGTCAGAAGAGTTTCCAAAAGCGAAAAGTTCAAAGGCAATTCAGATAAAATCCTTTCCCTTTCGGGTTACAGCAGTGGTTTAATGCTGCTTATTTTTGCGGTCGTCATTATGATTGAGGCAATACAACGCTTTTACAGTCCTGTGGATATTGTTTATAAAGAAGCGATTCTTGTTGCCATTATTGGTTTAATCGTAAATATTGCCAGTGCCTTTATTTTGCATCACAATCACGAACACAGCGACCACAATATCCGGGCAGCCTATTTGCATGTAATAGCCGATGCACTAACCAGTGTTTCGGCAATCCTGGGATTGACTGCAGCTATGATTTGGGATATTCCGTTTATTGATACCATTGCAGCGTTAATCAGCTCATTTGTGATTATCAAATGGTCGATAGGATTGTTAAAAGATTCGGGAAAGGTATTGTTGGATATTGACCAAAACAATCATAAACATGAACACCATCATCATTAAAAGTTTAGTAAGCTGTCCTGCTTGTGGTTTTCAAAAGAAGAAACCATGCCGGAAGAATCATGGCAGTTTTTTTATGAATGTAAAAACTGCAAAACAGTATTGAAACCAAAGCAGGGTGACTGTTGTGTATATTGTTCGTCTGGAACTGTCCCTTGCCGTTCAAACAAGGATATACAAAATGTTGCTAATTTTGTAATTCCAATGAATAAAGAAATTGATAAAAAACTTAAAGCAAGAAATATTAAACCAACTGCGATGCGGGAATTGGTTTTACAGGTACTAACTGACCAACCTACAGC
>SWBW01008501.1_pt1 | contig 17783 bp, 14 predicted proteins | sample 4693041 | NCBI WGS metagenome assembly SWBW01 (sample SAMN10267271, study PRJNA491770) | bioreactor metagenome | isolation source: DHS bioreactor inoculated with marine methane seep sediment | place: Japan: Omine Ridge, Nankai Trough | collected 2006-05-06 | reverse complement strand
GGTTCTGACGCGAAGCGTCAGCTCTGTGATGCAACGCACCGCGTTGCTAGAATTGGAAGTAGATGAACTCGGCGTTGCCGTAGGTTCCCCAGAGCATCAGTCCAATGACAAGAGTGTAGTAGATTCCCCAGCGCAACCAGGTGGGGAGTTTTTTGATGGACTGGAGGGTGTGTTCACGGTTGCGGCGACCAATCCATTCGATTAGCAGCATCACGACACTGACGATAACTCCGGCTTTGAGGAAGCCGTAGTTAGTACCTGACCAGTTGAGGGGATTGTGGATGATTTGCCCCAGGTAGCCAAACGCCTGCCCCAGAGACTCCGCGCGGAAGAAGAGCCAGCCTAGCATGACCAAACCAAAAGTGCCGACCATCATCAGTAGCTCTTTGATGCTGGGCAGCCGGGACTTCTTGGCGACTACGCCCTTGTACTGAGGTGGCTTCTTCATCAAAATCAGCGGAATGAAGTAGATGCCGTTGAGCAGTCCCCAGAAGATGAAGGTCCAGTTCGACCCGTGCCAGAGTCCGCTGACACCGAAGGTGATCATGGTGTAGAGAATCCAGCGAGCTTTGCCTTTGAACGGTCCGCCCAAGGGGTAGAAGATGTAATCGCGGAACCAGCTCATCATCGAGATGTGCCAGCGTCGCCAGAACTCTCCGATGTTCCGGGAGAAATAGGGAACGGCAAAGTTGGGGAAGGTCTTGAAACCGAGGAGTTTACCAATGCCGATGGCAATGTTTGAGTAGCCAGCGAAGTCGGCGTAGATCTGAATCGCGTAGAGGAAGAGTCCGGTGAGGAGGACGAGACCATCCTGGTGTTCGTAGGTGAGGAAGATAGTGTTGACGGTTTGTGCAATGAAGTCGGCGACGGCGATCTTTAGCACCAGTCCCCAGAGAATTTGGCGCAGACCGTCCTTAGCCTGGTCCAGCTTGAAAACCCGGGGCTTTTGGAACTGGAGCAGGAGGTTCTTGGCGCGGTCAATTGGTCCGGCGAAGAGTTGAGGAAAGAAGCTGACGAAGGCGAAGTAGGAAATCGCGTCTTTGGTCGGTTCTAGTTTTTTGCGGAAGACATCAATGGTGTAGCTGAGTGATTTGAAGGTGAAGAAACTAATCCCCAGGGGTGCGATGAGGTTCAGGGTGGAGATGTTGGCGTGGAGACCTAGCAGCTCCAGCAATTCCGTAAAAGAGTCAATAAAGAAGTCGAAGTACTTGAAGAAAGCGAGTACGCCCAGGTTGATAACGAGGCTTATCCCGAAGAGCAGCCGTCGGCGACCCTTCCTCTCTTCGTCAGCCAGCCCTCGTCCGACAAGGTAATCGGTGAGCGAGGTGAGGATGAGCAGGCCGAGGAATCGCCAGTCCCACCAAGCGTAGAAGAAGTAGCTCACCACCAGGAGGAGGAGATTCTGCCAACGAACGTGCTGCTTGCGCAGCAGCCAGTAGAAGGCAAATACGATAGGTAAAAAAGCCAGAAACTCAATCGAAACAAAAGTCATAGTCGTTATTCCTCAATCAGTTCAAGCAGCCGCTCCACCAGAAGCTCGGCGTTGTAATCCCCAATGTGAGCGGGATCAAAAAAGTCGTAATCATCCCCATCGAATTTGTTCGGTGTGGAGAAATCATAATAAGTAAATAGTGGATATTCTATGGTATCGAAATATGCAAACATCTCGCGCATCCGAGCTGGATATATTCCCTGTAGGTCCAGAATGTAGTCAAGTTGAGGGTGTAGTGAGGTAACAAATCCTATTATCTCTATGTCGTTGAGTGAGCATAAGTTAATAAAGTGTTCAAAGTATGAAAGACGTCCCTGATCAAGATGAGAAAAACTCTCAAATCTTGCCCGATACCTCTTAGTAAAATCAGGATGAGCGTCGCGAAGATATTGATGAGGTACCTCATCTCGGGGAATTCCTGTGGTCTCGATAAAGTTTTGCTCCTTAGCAATTCCTCGAAATAAATCATAAAGTAAAATGAATGAAGCAACTATGGAACGACTGGTCTTAACCACAAAATCACTACGAACCACTGTGGTTTCAATAATATTATATACAAGGTATTTTTCAAGTGGTCTTTCATTGAGTAATTGTAAACTACTAGGGTGAGAGTTATGGAAGAATTCAGGATCAATACCAAGGAATACCCTTTTGGGCTGAGTGCTACAATGATCGAGAATAAATCTAAATATACAATAAATATCCTCGGCTCTGGCATCTTCGACACCGAAGTTGTATGAATTTTCTCCAAAATACAATCGCATTGATCTGCTGGATCCAAGAACAATTGTATCGAAATCACGCCCTGTACTATTAAGGTAATTGTGTACCTTTTCTTGCCTTGCGTTTGGGTTTATGGCAGTGATAAATTGCCAGCTATATAAATCGTAGGGATCAACAAAACACTGAAGTGCCAACAGGGCTGTCAGGGGGATTAAAAACACCAGGAGTCGTTTTATAAAGATATTCATAACAACTATTTCAGCATATCCAGTAACTGATAGGTTATGAGTTTGGCGTTGTAATCGCCAACATGGAGAATGTCGAAAAAGTCATAGTCGTCACCGCCGAATTGATCGGGAAGAGAGAAGTCTACGTAACTAAAACCCTCATAGTCTATCTGGTCAAAATATATCTGTAGATCAGCTAATCTTTCCTGATATATCCCCTGATCCTCCAGACCTTCAATTACCAGTGGATGCATTGGAGTAATAAAAACGAGTACTCTGATCTCGTTATTTATACATAGTTGCATAAATCTATCAAAATACGCGACCCTTTCGTCGCTCAGGTCTGAAAAATACCGAAAACGTCCCCTCATCAGCTCGATATGTGCGGGAGAAACGTCGTTAAGATAACAGCGGGAGTAATCGTTAATAAATGAGCCAGTGCCAGGGGTGGTTTCTATGAATACGTCATAGGAACCACCAATGATATAATTAGCTATCGACGCGAGCGAATGATATATTGCTACTTGTATAGACGCGAGTGTACTCGGCGTTGGATTACCCCAGCTACTTGTACCCTGGATAAGATACTTGCTCAACAATGGCTCATTAACCAAATCAGGAATGATAGAGGCGCGATTGTGTAGCAACTCTGGATCAAAACCTACTATTACCTGTTTTGGAGGATTAGTGCAATGATCCAGGATAAATCTTAGAATGCAGTAAATATCCTCTGCTCTCGCGTCAAAAACACCAAAATTAAACGAGTTCTCTCCAAAGTTCAGGCGCATTGAACGGCTTGATCCAAAAACAAAACTATCATAATCATATTTGTCGTTGCTAAGGTAGCTCTCAACTTTATCTCTTCGGGGATTATGTATCCTGGCGGGTATAATCTGCCAGCTATAGTCGTCATATGGGTCAACAATGTACCGAAGTGCCAGGAGGGTCATCACGGGAATTAAAAATACCAGAAGTCGTTTAGTAAATTTATACATGAGAGTTCTATAGCCTGTTCAACAACTGCTGAATTATGAGAGTTGCGTTGTAATCCCCAATGTGGGTGGGATCAAAAAAATCGTAATCATCGCCATTAAACAATTCCGGGAGAGAAAAATCTACGTAACTAAAACCTTCGTAGGTAATATTATCTAAATACACTTTTATCTCGCCAAGCCGTTTGTGGTAAATGCCTTGATCTCGTAGTGCTTTATCCAAGTGTGGGTGCATTGGGGCAATGAAGCCCAGAACTTTTATACTATTACTTCTGCATAGTTCTATAAACTTATTAAAATAAATAACTCTATCAGTATCTAATGCGGTATGGAATTTGAAAGTATTAGTTACCGCAAGAATAGATTTGGAAGAAAGTTCTTCAAGATGGCAGTGCGAGTAATAGTTGAGAAACGAGCCAGTACCTGGTTTTGTTTCTATAAAGGTGTCATCTTCTCCTCCTAGTATGCAATTCCGTAACGCAACCAATGAATATAATAATGAATCATGCGTGGACTGTAGTACGTTGACCCTAAATTCATGGAGTCCCGATGTGCCAAAAAGAAGATATTTGCTTAGTAACGGTTCTCTGAGCAAGTCGGAAATTGTAGAGGTGGCATTATAAAATAGCCAGGGATCAACGCTAATAATTATATACTTGGGGGGAGTTGTGCTATGGTCCAGAATAAAGCGTAATATGCAATAAACATCCTCCGCTCTGGCAGAAAATACCCCAAAATTGAACGAGTTTTCTCCGAAGTTCAGGCGCATTGAACGGCTTGTACGCAAAACAAAAATATCATAATCATATTTGCCGTTGGCGAGGTAACTCTCTACCTTATCTCTTCTGGGGTTATGTTGCTGAGGCGGGAGAAGCTGCCAGCTATATTTATCAAAGGGGTCGGCAAGACACTGAAACACCAAGAGGGATACAAGGGGAATTAGAAACACCAGAAATCTTTTAATCAATTTATACATGAGAACTTCTATCGTCTGCTCAACAATTGCTGAATTATGAGAGTCGCGTTGTAATCCCCAATGTGGGCGGCATCCTTAAAATCGTAATCATCGCCACCGAACCGTGACGGAATAGAGAAGTCAACGTAGTGAAACTCATCGTAGGTGATACCATCAAAATAAGTGAACAGCTCGTTCAGTCTCTCCTGATAGATTCCTTGCTCCTGAAGTGCGGCATCCAGTTGCGGATGCAGCGGGGTAACGAAGCCCCATACCTCAATGCCATTGTTCGCGCAGAGTTTGATAAAGTTATCGAAGTAGAACTGCCTGTCCTCGTCCAGAGCCGAGTATTCGGCAAAACGCTGTTTGTATGACGTGGCCATCAGCTGATCAATCTCCGCCAAGTTGTACCGTGGAAGGAGAAGGGCAAGCTCACCTGTAGCGGAGTCAAACTCAAGGTACGGATCTTTTTCTACCCCAACAATCTGTAACCAGACAGAAGCGAAGGTGTAGCGAAAGGAATCACTGAGCAACTGAAGCTGGTCCGCCTGGGGCCTCTGAGTAATCAGTTTACCATCGATTAGATAATTACTCAGCCGATGTTCCTGCAATAATCGATTATCAGGGGGACGGTTATTATGAAAACACTCAGGGTCAATTCCCAGAATAATATGTCGGAGCGGCGTACGGTTATGCTCAAGGACAAATTGCAGGATGCAGTACAGGTCTTCTGCCATCGCACTGTGAACAGAGAAGTTGTAGGCATTATATCCCGCTTTGGCAAGGGCATCGACCTTGAGTCGCATTGCTCGACTGGAGCCAAGTATCAGGGTATCGAAGTCCCTCTCGGTTTCGTTGAGATAATTAAGCACCTTCTCAGTTCGACTGGTCGCCGTTATCGGTGGAAGAAGCTGGAACTCCGCGTATATATCCAGGGGATCAACCAGAAGCTGGAATATCCCCAGCAGCACCAGGGGAATAAGAAAGATAGAGAATCGTTGAAGAAAGGGTTTCATCGAGAGTCTAAAACTCTTCCAGCCGAGCGATGACCTCATCAATCAACCAGTCCGGCGTGCTGGCTCCCGCTGTTACCCCAACAACCTCCATGCCCTCAAACCAGTCTGCCTGCAATTCTTTGGCAGTCTCGATGTGCCAGGTTGGCTTACCAAAGTTTTTTCCATGCTGGGCGAGACGGGTTGTATTGGCGGAGTTCTTGCCTCCGACTACCACAATGCCGTCAACCTTTTCCGCTAGTTGCCTGAGTGAATCCTGCCGTTTGGCGGTGGCATCGCAGATGGTATTGAAGACCTTCAGTTCCTTTGCCAGCGGTAAAAGCCTTGCCACGAGTTGTTGGTAGTCTTCCTGGAGTTGGGTTGTCTGAGCCACGACACCGATCTTTTTGTGTGGCTTTATTTTATCGATGTCGTCCAGGGACTCCACAACGGTAGCCCCGTGGGTGGCATAAGCCAATAGAGCCTTGACTTCAGGGTGATCCGGCTCACCGATAACCACGACTTCGTATCCATCTTCAGAGAGACTTCTGACGAAGCTCTGCGCACGACGAACCAGGGGGCAGGTGGCATCAACCAAAGATAACCCTCGTCGCTCTATCTCCTGATAGACTCCCGGGGCCGCGCCGTGGCTGCGGATCAACACCGCTCCCTGCTCCACATCACTCACCGCGTCAACAACTTCCAACCCAGCTTCGGTCAGCTTATTGACCATTTGTGGGTTGTGAATGATCGGTCCCAGGCTCTTTACGCCCTCGTGGTACTGCTTCGTTGCGTTGAAGGCGGTTTGACACGCCAGCTTAACGCCGTAACAAAAACCAGCATTTTCTGCCAGGATGATTTTCATTGTTGTCCTTTGTTTAACAGGGACTGGTAATCATACCAAAGAGCCTTTTGCATAACCAGTCTATACTTGCTGCCGAAGGTCAGTGAAAATGTTCTGTAACTTCGAGCTGATTCATGCTAACATGTTTCAGGTGAGTAGTTAACAATACAAAATAGAATCTCCGGGGAGGTTCGGCGTGGAAAAGCTGCTGGAAAGATTGGAAAAACGGGTTCGTGGCGCGCTTGCTCGAATTGATGAACTGGGGCAGGAGAACGAAACCCTGACGCTGCGGATTGATGAGCTGACAGAGGAGAACGTCCGCCTCTCCACAGAGCTGCTGGATAAAGACAGCGAGCTTGGCGACATCGATGAACTTCGTTCCCGTCTGGAGGACTCCCAGGCACGCCAGGAGTTGGTACGCCTTCGACTCAACGACATCATCGCCGAGCTTGATACGGCTCTGGGAATTACAGAGGATTACGAAGATACTGCCGATTCCGTTGCCGATGAAACTGTAACTGAGGTTGAGGACGGGACAGAGCGGGAATCAACAGCTGATTACGCTGAACCGCTCGAAGAAGAGTCTGTTTCCAGCGAGACACCAGACGATGACTCTCCCGCAACCCCGCCGCCACCGATTCAACCAATCACCGATGTTGAGTGGGGCGATTCAGATGAGGATTCCGCAGAGTCAATCTCGAACAGTTCAGACGACGATGACGAGCAAACAGAGATGATGGCATCTGAGGAGAATGCGTTAGAGGAACCAGAAGAGCAAGAGGATGATCCACCGCCGGAATTGAAGGACGAGGCGAACCCGCTGGGACTGTTCGGTGGAGTGCTGGACAGAAAGACGGATGACGATGCCGACTAGCCGCTTTAAGCTGTTCTGGCTGCTGGTGTTGCTGATGCCCCTCTGCGTAACGGCTGAGGAAATACCAGAATCTCCCCACGAAGAGCTGACACCGGAAGAACTGGAGCGAGAGCGGCTCCTGCCGATTGCCGCCGAAGAGGCCTATCTCGACAACGATCTCGACCAACTGCTAATCACCGGAGCGAACCGGGATCTTGCCTCCACCCCCTACGCGGTGGAGGTTATTTCAGGGACGCGTCTCCGTGAGCTTGCCTGCGCCACTCTTGCCGATGCCCTTGCCTTTGAGCTTGGCTGTTACCCCGACCAGCGTTATCGGCTGGGGCAGAACGCCGGGCTTTCTTTACGCCTTGCGCCGACCCGGCATACGACAATCCTGATTGACGGGATTCCGGTACATCACGGTACCACCTGGCTGGAAGCACTGGCGTTGATTCCGCTGAACCTGGTGCGGCGAGTAGAGATTTTACGCTCGCCAGGAGGAGGATTGTACTCAAACTCTCTGGGCGGGGTTATCAACGTGGTAACCCGCAACCCCAACCGCCTTACCCTGGCTCTGGCGGAGCTTGCCGGCGGTGGTGGCAGCTTCGAGAATCAGCTCTACTGGGGACGCTTCGAGAACCGTTCCGCCTTCGTTACCTACAAGGTTGGCGGACTCAAGTGGAGTGGAGCCGGAGCCGAGGTTGGCTTTGACCGCGACGGCGGTTCACTGGATGCCGAGGTTCGCTTCGACCTCAGCGGTATCCGTCCCGGAGAACCCTACAACGGGGCGGAGGTCGGACTCTACCTGCGTTCCTGGTACGGACGCAGTGAGGATCGTTTCTCACTGAATCCGACGAACTACCATGATAACCTCAACCGCACAACCTACGGTCTCTTCGGTCAGCTTCCTTTCCAGCAATGGGGACTGCTCCACGGTGAGTTTAACCTGATTGATGACAAGCGAGTCCGCCAGGTTATTGACAGTGATGATAACGACGATGAAGAAACACCGCCGGAGGTTTCCCCCGGTTCCTACAACTGCCGGACGACTAACGGGTTGCTGCGGCTGGATGCTACCCTGTGGAATGATGGTCGTTTTGGCTTGCTTCTCGATGGCTTCCACGAATACTCTCTCAGCTTCGTGGAGCCGGACTACTGGAACCTCGGCGGCGCGGTTTCCTTTGAGCAGGGTTTCTTCGGCGGACTAACCCAGCTTCACTCCGCCCTGCGCTACGATCAACACTCTCGCTTCGGTGGCTTTTTCACGGGGCGAGGTGGGCTGTTGCAGGGACTCCCCCACCGCCACGGAACCGACGCTCTCTTCGTTAACTTTTCCACAGGTTATCGCCTGCCCAGTCTGGAGGAACGCTCCTTCAGCACCGCAGAATTGCTGCCGGAGACGGGCTGGCTGGCGGAGGCAGGCTTACGTTTCACCCGCCTTGCTCCCTTGAAATTGGAGTTCACCGCTTTTCAGCGTCAGGTCGAGAACGCTATCCTCCCCGGCGAAACCGTGGTTAACCTCACCGACAGCCAGACTGCCCGTGGGCTGGAGGCGGAGCTTATCTTTGGACTTGATCCCCTTTCCGTCGGCTCTCAGTCCACCCGCAGAGCGGAGGATACCGACTGGACGCTTCCTCTTAACATCAGGCTTAGTCTCTCCACGGTTTGGGAGAACGACGACCCCGCGCCTTATCACCTCGCGCGCGGTACAGTCGGCTACCAGCAGCAGTTCTTTGGCGGAGACCTCACCGCGCGACTGGAATCCACCACGATCTGGCTCAGTCGGCTGCCCAACCTCGGCTATCCGGGACTTCCCGACGGCGCGGCGGAAGACTACACCAACACGGCTTCGCTGACTCACGACTTTGCCCTCAAGCTCCGGTTGATTGATTTTGAGCTTGCCCTGCGGCTGAATCACCTCATCGGCGGCGACCTGACCGTGGACGAGTTGGGACGAATCACCCCGCCGATTTCCTTTAACGCCTCCTTCGCCTGGGTGTTTTATGACTAGCAACGCAGTGCGTTGCATCACAGGGCTGGGCTTCGCCCAGAAAACCTTGAGAATATCCGCTTCCGCTGGTCGCTACCTATCTAAGCAATAAGCGAGTATCACGAGGGATAAAACGCGGGGAAGGTGTTTACGGTTGGATAACCGTTGTCCGCGAAACTATGTGCAGCTTTAAGCTGTCTTCCGCTGGTTGCTATCTATCTAAACAATAAGCGAGTATCACGAGCGACAAAACGTGGGGATGGTGTTTACGGTTAGATAACCGTTGTCCGCGAAACTATGTGCAGCTTTAAGCTGCCTCCCGCTGGTCGCTACTTATCTAAACAATAAGCGAGTATCACGAGCGATAAAACGCGGGGAAGGTGTTTACGGTTGGATAACCGTTGTCCGCGAAACTATGTGCAGCTTTAAGCTGCCTCCACTTCACCAGTCATGCCAGACACTCACAACCCTATGACAAAACTATACTTAATCAGCGACGCGATATTATCAGCGGACGCGCTGCTTACTCTCTATACCATGGAGCTGCTGCGCGGGCTGGGACTGTTTCAGCTTCGTCTCAAAGATACAGACACCAGCGACGGGGAGTTCCTCCGCCTCGCCAGGGAGTTTTCCCGCCGTTGTCAAACCGCAGGAACTCCCTTTATTGTCAACGACCGCCCGGACATTGCCCTGATGGTCGGAGCCAGCGGAGTTCACGTCGGTCAGGACGACCTTCCCATCGCGGCGGTACGCGGGCTGGTCGGCAAGAAGCTCATAGTCGGAGCCAGCACCCGCACCCCGGAGATGGCTCGTCAGGCTATCGCCGATGGAGCCAGCTACGTTGCCAGCGGCCCCTGCTTCTCCACCCAAACCAAGCCCGGACTCATCCCCCGTGGGGTGGAGAATCTTCGCCACACCGTAGAGGTTTCTACCGTTCCGGTCTGCGCCATCGGCGGCATCAATCTCGGTAACCTTGAGGAGGTTCTCGCTACCAAACCAGCCTACGTCGCCGTCGTAACAGCGGTTTCACGGGCGAAGAATCCCCCCCAAGTCAAAGATGAGCTGCTGCGAATGCTTACCGCCAACAAATAACATCTTATCCCCGCGTACTGTAACTCTCTCCCGTTGACACAATTCGCCCCAGCTTGAAGCTGGACACACTTTCACGGCAAACATTCCCTCCACTATTGGCTCTATCCCCGCGCACTGTAACCCTTTCATATTGACACAAAACGCCCCATTTGGTACATTATGTGCCAGAGGGGGCATTTCTTAACAAGTGTTTTGAAGACTCATCTACCAGGCAAGATTTCATGGGAGACGAAAATGAAAATCCTGATTCTCGATGACCACAAGCCGACCCTGGCTCTGCTCTCGGCGATTATCAAAAAAGGTGGCTACGAGGTTCTGACCACGGATCAGGGTGAGGAAGCTCTGCGCCTGATTCGGAGCAACAATATCCGCGTGGTCTTCTCCGATCTGGTGATGCCGGGGATGGACGGTCTGAGCTTTCTGAAGCGGGTGAAGTCACTGGTTCCTGAGCTGCCCGTCATTCTGATGACCGGTCAGAGCAGCGTGGAGACAGCGGTAGAGGCTATGCGGCGCGGTGCCGAGGACTACCTCTCCAAGCCAATTGCCCGTAACGAGGTGCTGCTCCAGATTGAACGCGCCCTGGAAAAGCAGAAGCTGGTGCGAGAAAATCGCCGCCTGCGCGGGGAGCTGTCCGACCGTTATTCCTTCGACAGCATCATCGGTAACTCACGAAAGATGAAGTCGCTCTACGGGATAATTGCCAAGGTCGCCCCAACCGACGCGACGGTACTCATTCGCGGTGAGAACGGCACGGGGAAGGACCTCGTCGCCCGCGCCCTGCACTACAACTCCCCCCGCTCCGAGAAACCATTTGTGAAGATTGATTGTACCGCCCTGCCGGAGGGGCTGCTGGAGAGCGAACTGTTCGGTTACAAGAAGGGAGCCTTCACCGGAGCCGACCGCGACAAGCTGGGGCGGGCGGAGAGTGCCGACGGTGGAACGTTGTTCCTCGACGAAATCTCCGAGCTGACCACTCCTCTTCAGGCAAAGGTGTTGCGGCTGATTCAGGAAAAATCTTTCGAGCGTCTGGGAGAAACCAAGACCCGTCAGGTTGACGTTCGCATCGTCGCGGCGACCAATCGCGACCTTGACAAGGAGATGGAGCGGGGGACATTCCGGCGCGACCTCTACTACCGCCTCAACGTCGTTCCCGTAGAATTGCCACCCCTGCGGGAGCGCGACGGCGACATCATCCTGCTTACCAAAACCTTCCTGGAGCGGCTGAGTAAAAAATACTCGCGAACCTTTGGTGGTATTTCTCACGATGCCGTGGACGCGCTGCTCCGCTATCCCTGGCCGGGCAATGTTCGTGAGCTGGAGAACCTCCTTGAACGCTTGGTTGTCCTTGCCGATAAAGGTGAGGTGAATATCGACCTCCAGTCGCTGCCAGAGTATATCGTTACCATTCGGCAGGGGTTCCTCGAGAGAGCCGTGGAGGATTCGTTCACCCTTGACGAGCTGGAACGGGAATACATCCAGGCGATTTTGAGCAAGACCCGGGGACACAAAGCTGCGGCAGCAGAGATGCTGGGCATCAACCGTAAGACCCTCCTTGATAAACGAAAAAGATACGGATTGGATTAGTTAACAAGGGTGGGCAGAGGTTTGCCACGGCAGCAGATTGCACCATTACGCCGACAATGACCATAATAAAAGGAGCCTCCTGAGAGGCTCCTTTGCTTTACTGTAGTGCTTTGCTGTAGCAGCACTGGTGTTGAAGACTAAACCCAACCGCGCAGACGGACAGCGTCGGCAACGCGCTTGACAGCGACCATGTAGTTAGCCTGGCGCATATGCACACCTTTTGCCTTGTGCATGTCCCAGACGGCGTGATACGCCTTGGTCATCTTCTCGTCGAGCTGCTTGCGAACGTCTTCGAGAGTCCAGTAGTAGTTGTAGGTTCCCTGAACCTGCTCGAAGTAACTAACGGTAACGCCACCAGCGTTTGCCAGGAAGTCGGGAATGACGTGGATGCCATTCTTGTGCAGGATGATGTCGGCTTCGGGAGTGGTGGGACCGTTAGCCAGCTCACAGGAAATCTTGCACTTGATCTTGGCAGCGTTCTTGTCGGTGATGACGTTCTCCAGAGCGGACGGGTAGAGGACATCAACGGGCAGCTCGAGGAGCTCTTCGTTGCTGATCTTCTTGTCGGCTTTGGGATAGGTGATAACTGTGCCGTTCTCCAGCTTCCACTTGACGATGTCATCAGGATCCATGCCGTTTTTACAGTAGATACCGCCACGGGAGTCGGAGACCGCGACCAGCTTACCGCCGCCGAGGACTTCCTTGTGGAGGGTAGCGGCGAACTGACCAGCGTTGCCGAAGCCCTGTACCGCGTAGGTAGCCTTTGCGGGATCCATGTTGAGCTTTTTGCAGGCCTCACGAACGGTGATGATACCACCACGAGCGGTAGCATCGCCACGACCCTGGGAGCCACCAAGCTCCAGAGGCTTACCAGTGATGACTGCGGGGTGACCGCGACCGGTCATAACCTCGAACTCGTCCATCATCCACGCCATGATCTGCGGGGTGGTGTAAACATCCGGGGCGGGGGAGTCACGATGCTCGCCCAGTTCGCGGGCAGCTACGCGCATCCAGCCGCGAGCCAGACGCTGTTTTTCGCCGTCGGAGAGTTCTTTGGGGTTACAGGTAACGCCACCCTTACCACCACCGAGGGGGATATCCACGACAGCGCATTTCCAGGTCATCCAGGCGGCCAGAGCGCGAACGGTATCGATGTTTTCATCGGGGTGCCAGCGGAGTCCACCCTTGTTGGGACCACGGGCATCGTTGTACTGCACACGATAGCCGTGGAAGACTTTGGTGTCGCCGTTGTCCATCTTCACCGGGATGGTGAACTTGTATTCACGGCGGGGCCAACGGAGGATTTCGCGCATGGCTGGTTCGAGACCAAGCATCTCGGCAGCTTCGTCGAACTGTGCCTGGGCAATCTTGAAGGGATTGAGTTCGGCCATCGGTTCTAACTCCTTGATGGGTTTGGAACGGTTTAGGCGTGCAAATCAACACGCCGGGGTTGATAAAAACAAAAAATCGTTGCGTTTGTTGAGGTTGCGGCTTACTCTTTATCCCGTGTTCCCTTTTTGTGAATAATTCGAGTTGCTATTCCACCGCTTCTCCAGAAGATCATCACGCCAAGCAGGAAACCAAAGTTGTACCAGCTACCATTGTTGAAAATCTCGTAAATCCTGACGCTTTTGTCGAAGAGTGAGACGATGAAGGAGAAGAGCAGGATAAAGCCGTGCCAGATTCCAGCCCAGAAACCAGCGGGTTCAAGCAATCCCCAGCGGTCTGTATCTCCGGCAGCGCAGCTTGTTAGAACAAGCAGAGCGAGAATTACGAGGAGCAGCGAGAGCTTACGAGTTGTTCCGTTTGTCAGCATCGCGCATCACCCTGACTTCTGCGGTTACTCGTCCGGTCTTTTGACTAGCCCCCGGAACAAGTAAAGGCAGCCACCGCGAAGGGGCTACCTTGATTTTATCTACAGCTACGCCAGCCCCGGTCGGAGCAGGAGTGGCAAACGCCACCTCCCCGCGACACGGCGGCTGAGACCCAGAAGGGTATCGTAACAGCACTACCAAAAAGAGATAGCTTCTGCAACCTTTAACCTCTGACGGTCTGAGTAGTCCACTTGCTCGAACGCTGACAAGTAAGTAGGGGCGAAGTATATGCCGTCATGCCAACGGTGTCAACCCCAATTTGCGGGGATTTTCAACAACCTGTAACTCCTGTTGAAAACGGTGGTTAGAGGAAGAGAACCTTGATGAGTCCCCAGGTCAGTTCCTCGATGCTCACGTGGTCGTCGCTGCTGATACTGGGGTTGCTTATGTAAATGGGATTGCCCGGATCGGGGTCTCCCTGTTGCCAGGTTCCGTCGGGATCGAGTAGCTCTACACCGTTGGCTATCCCACCACCGTCGGAATCGGGGGCCGCCACTGTGGCATTCCACTGATTGCCCTGAGAATCGTACAAATTACCAAAGGTGGTGAGGGAATGGTAGTCCCCGGCGGGATGGCAGGCAATGCAACTCAGGGTAGTGCCAAAGGGAATCTTCGCGTCATCAGCAGGACGTGCCGAGACAAATACCACGAGAATCAGGACAAGGAGCAGGGTACGCTTCATAGTGATTGTTCCCTCGAATATGGGTGAGAGGAGGCTGTTGGTGGGCAACACGCCCACCGCATAGGGCGGAGTCTAGCATAACTGGGAGCTTACTTACAGAAGCCTTGCAAAAGTGAAGTTGTTGTTCAACTTCCCGTGTCAGGGGCAAGGGGTTTTAACCCCTTGTTGGATTTTGCGACGTATTCAAATTAGCAAGGGGCGGTCGCCCCTTGTCTTAACAGCGGTGAACTAAGGCGAGGAAGCGATGCTCTCCAGAATCCCGCTGATGGGGATCCGGGGGATGATGAACTCGCTCATGTCAACGAAGCTGGAGAGGATTAGGTTGAGGATAGAGAAGCCAGTGTCAACAATGTGAATCTCCAGGGTGAGCTTTTGATGCTTCAGGGTCATTTGCACCAGCTCCGGCTGTTTGAATACATCTCCACCGAGGAGGTTGCGTACCTGAGTGATCGAGGGGTTGTTGCCCGTGGGGTCAAGGAAGAGGAGGAGCCTGTCCACGACCTTCCGTCCGATCTTGGTGATGTTAACCGCGCCTTCGACATCGAAGTTGCGGAGCAAATCAAACCCTCGCCCGGAAAGGCGCAGGTCGCCGTTAACCTCCGATTCCTCGTTGACCTCCAGCCCCTCGATCAGGCTGCCGACGTTTACCCCGCCGAAGAGCAGGGTCAGGCGATAGGTCGGAACCAGCTCGGTCAGCCCCAGATGAACTTCTCCGGTAACCCGTCCGTTGAGGGCGTTCAGCCCCAGCCGCCAGATGTGCAGCCCACCGTTGGCAATCTCCCAGGTCAGCTCGAAGTCCGTGATTCTCTGGTCGGAGAGGCGAATCTCCTTGATAAAGAGGTTTGGTGGCGGGTTGAGCGGGCTGAAGAGGTCGAAGCGACGCTCGCTGTACGGTGAAGTTTCGTCATCAACGGAGGAGGGCAGCGGAAGCGGGTTTTCCACAAAGACAGCCTGCTCGATGGGTAGCTCGCCCTGCAACCCGCTAATCGCCAGGTACGGTCCCTGGCGGAGGTTAAGCTGATGAAAGCGCAGTCCGCCGCTGATTCGCAGTGGTTCGTCACCTTGTAGTGGTCCTCGCAGGGAGAGCTTTAGCCCGACCATGCCCGATGCTTCAACAAACTGCTCCATCACCCGGAGCGGCGAGCCAATCTTCCCCAGTCGCAGGGAAAGGTCAAGTGCTGTCCAGGGGTTATCCAGCAGCGAGGAGACGGCACCGTTGAGGTTGGCTCGGAAGTCCAGTGAGCCGACTCCGGCCTCCAGCTCGTGGATTTGCAATTCGCTGAGGTTGTTCAGGCTGGCGTTGAGGTTCAGGCGAATCCCGCTCAGGGGCATGGGCAGCGGCAGATCGTAGCTGACGCTGTCCACGGTAGTATCCAGTTCAATCTCGCCGGAGCCTCGCTCAAGGGAAAGGTGCAGCGTAGAGTTGATTCCTTCCACCCCGCCAGAGGGCAGTCCGACGCTGCAGTCCAGAAGTTGGAGGGTCAGGTCGGTGTTAATGGTTCTGGCGAGCAGCAGCGGTTCAGGATTGCTCAATGCCCCTGCTGGCAACTCAATAAAGCCGTCAACCAGTAACTTTCCTCGCAAAGCAACCGGGGGCAGAGAGACCATCCCGGCTGGAATCAACCTCAGGGCTGACTCCAAATCCAGCGATAGATGGTCGAGGGTCAGTCGCAATCCACTCTGACCAAAACCGCGTACCTGTATCGCTCCGTCAAAAGAAAAGGCATCGGCAAGGCTGAAACTCAGTTCGGTAAAGTCGAAGTTCCCCGTACTCGGTGTTGCCGAGACAACAGTCTCCAGAGAGAAGCCTGGCAGCGAGAGTGGTAATTCCGTCGAGAGGCTCTCCACCTGCTCCGCCGACATCTCCACGAGCAGTCCAGTTGTGCTTTGCGTCGCCGGGTCAACTATCCCCTCCAGCCCGAAGTGCAGACCCTGAGCGCGGTAGTCCCCAAAGCCAGCTCCGGCAAGGCTGAGGTCAGCTCCAAGTTCAACCTCAGAAAGAGCGAACAGCGGGTCGAAATCGTCTGTGGTCAAGCCGTCCAACGAGATAGACGAGGCTAACCGGAACGTGCCGTTGAGTCCCTGAAGCGAGGCGGACGCGTCGCCCATCGGCATCTCTACCCCAACCTCGGTAAAGGTAAGCGCGGCGGAAAACTCCGCCCACTGGGGCTGCATCTCCTCGCTCAGGTCAAGGGTAAGTTCAAGCGAAGCGTCAACCTCTCCCACTGCCGAGAGCGGGGGCAGCATTGCCGACAGGTCGTCCACCAGTGGAGCGAGAGCCAGATGCAGTTCCTCCACCTGCAGCTTCACGTTGGGCTGAGGTCCCTCCAGCACAACGTCCGTAGTGAAGCTCGTTGTCAGGTAGTCGCCCAGAGCCAGCCGCTTCATTACCAGAGAAAGCTCCTGCCTGGCAAGATTGGCATCGAAAAGCATCTCCATCGCCAGCTCACCCCGTGGAGCAAAGACCAGCGGCGCGGAGAGGTTTATTCCAGCGGCGTAAAGATTAAAGCTGCCGGTTGCCCCGGTCGGGGGAATCTCCCCCAGCGGTGCCTTAACCCGAATGTCGAAGGTCAGGTCTTCAATCCGTCCTGCCAGTGATGGCTCATCAACCGAACCCATCCGCAGGCTTACCGGTCCGGAATCCTTGTACAACCGCAGGGCAAAATCGTCTGGATTAGCGGTGTCGAAGCTCTCCAGTTCAATGTTGAGGTTGTCCAGTTGTGCCGAGATTCTATTCTCTACGGAAATCGCAATCCGCCGCAGGGCAATCCGTGATAGCTGAACCCGCACTGGCAGCGACTCCCAGCTAAACGGCTCGTCGTCATCTTCTTCCTCCGACGGCGGAACCAGATGTTCCAGGTTCCATCCCAGCCCCGGCTTCTCAATCAGGTTGACCGACAAGCCCTCAGCCTCGGCGACCTCAATCAAAACCTCACCGCTGCTCAGTAACCTGCCGAGGTCGTAGTGCAGCACCAGCTCGTCAAGGGTAAGAGCCGGCGCGCTGTCGAACTCCGGGCTGGAGAGGATCCGCAAATCACGCACGACCAGACCGACCAGAGGCGAAAGGAAGACCTGCCCCAGTTCCACCTCGCCCAGCAACTCCTCGTTGACTATCTCAACGGCAAGCTCCCGGAGTCGTTCCGGCGGATAGAGCAGGTGAAAGACCGTTACCCCAAGAATCAGCAGCGTTATTATTCCGGCGACAAGGGACACCAGCCAGGTGGAGACCTGGCATCCGATGGTCGTTAGCAGCTTTTGGGAGGATTGCGTCATTAGCTCATTCGAAGAGACACACAAGTAACTTTAGCAGAATGACCTGCGGGCAAGATTTCTACTGAAGCGGGTGGTGGTTAGGTTGTTGTAAAATAAGTGTCAATCCTTATGGTAACGTCGCGAATCGCATCACACTTTCGCGAGTAGAATACCAGCCAAACAGCCTCATCCCCACGTTTAGTCGCTCCCGCTGGTCGCTATCAGCTCAGG
>SWBW01009562.1_pt1 | contig 17926 bp, 14 predicted proteins | sample 4693041 | NCBI WGS metagenome assembly SWBW01 (sample SAMN10267271, study PRJNA491770) | bioreactor metagenome | isolation source: DHS bioreactor inoculated with marine methane seep sediment | place: Japan: Omine Ridge, Nankai Trough | collected 2006-05-06 | reverse complement strand
TTTTTTGACTGCGTTAGGCATGACGTTTCATCCTTCTCTTAATATTTGCCTGAACGACAAAGTAATCAATAATCGGCGCAAACATATTGGCGAACAGAATCGCCAGCATCATGCCTTCAGGGAAAGCAGGATTGACGACACGAATCAATACGACCATCACACCAATCAGCACACCAAAAATCCACCGCCCCGTATCGGTCACAGCCGCAGTGACAGGATCGGTTGCCATATACACCATTCCGAAAGCAAAACCGCCCAATGTCAAATGCCAATACCAAGGCATCGCAAACATCGGATTAGTCTCGCTGCCAATAATATTAAACAGTAATGAAGACAGCACCATGCCGATAAGGACACCGCCCACGATCCGGTAAGAGGCTACGCGCGTATAAAGCAGGAATGCCGCGCCGAGTAAAATGGCGAACGTGGATGTTTCCCCCATAGAGCCCGGCATGAAACCGAAAAAGGTTTGAAACCAGCCATAATTAGCTGCTTGAATGGCTTCCATACCGCCTGTTGCGGCAAGGCCTAACGGTGTCGCCGCCGTGTAGCCGTCAATCGCTACCCAGACCGCATCGCCTGAAATAGACGCCGGATAGGCAAAGAACAAAAACGCACGACCGGTCAACGCAGGGTTCAGGAAGTTTTTACCGGTTCCGCCGAATACTTCTTTACCGATAACTATACCGAATGAAATACCCAGGCCCACTTGCCACCAAGGCATGTCGGGCGGCAGAATCAATGCATAGAGCATTGACGAAACCAGAAAGCCTTCGTTGACTTCATGGCCGCGGACAGTTGCAAACAAGACTTCCCAAACGCCGCCGACCGCCAGTGTTACGATATAAATAGGCAGGAAGTACAAAGCGCCATGGATCAAATTAGACAATGGATTATAGGGACTATAACCGAAAATCATCATCGGGATGCTGCGCCAATTGTCCGCTTTCTCCAATCCCATGGCTTCCATGGCCAAATTGGCCTGATAGCCTGTGTTATACATAGCCATCAGAATACAGAAAAATGTTGCTATCACAACAAAAGTCATGGTTCGTTTCAGATCGTTACCATCACGAACATGCGTTGTACCGCGCGTTACATCAGCGGGTGTATAAATAAAAGTATCCACCATCTCATAGAGACCGTAATACTTTTCTAACCTGCCGCCTTTTGTAAAATGCGGCTCTATGCTATCTAAAAAGTCTCTAGCCGACATTATCCTTCCTTCTCGATTTTAGTTAAATTCGCTCTCAGCACAGGACCAAAGTCATGTTTACCCGGATCAACAAAAGTAAATAAGGAGACATCTTCCTCATCAAGCTCCAGGCAGCCCAATAACTGAGCCTGGTCCGTATCGCCCACTACCAATGCTTTCAGCAGCGGCGTGGATAAGATATCCATTGGCATTACTGTTTCATAAACGCCAACAGGAACGATGGCTCTGTTGCTGCCATTTTTACTGGTTGTTAATGGAAACTTGCGGCCGGTTTTACGATCAACGCTTGAGGTATAAACATCCAATGCGGAATATTTGTTTTTACCGGGAACGATCCAGCCGAATAATTCGCGGGCACGCCCTTCTTGCAGAACCGAAACCTGATTATTGTAATAGCCCAGATAAGCCGCCCAATCCGCGGCACGGTGCCCATATAAGACAGAACCGGAAATCACGCGGTTTTCAACAGCATCGTCCAGTTCGCCGGCGACCAGATCATCGGTGTTGGCACCAACCCGGGTACGGATCAGTCTTGGATTCTTAACGGTTGGCCCTGCCAATGACACAACCCTTTCAACATTGAGCTTGCCAGTTGTAAACAAGGCGCCAATCGCCATCACGGCCTGATAGTCCAGATGCCAGACAAACTTTTCCGCATTGACAGGATCAATAAAGTGAATATGGGTGCTTGGCAGACCGGCAGGATGAGGGCCGGAAAATTCGGCAACGACAACTGAAGCGTTATTGCCTGTGGCGATATCGGCACCGGTAGCCTTGCAAACATAAGTTTTACCGGCCAGCCTGGAAATAACCGCCAGGCCATTAGCAAAATCATTACCGCGGGCTTTAATGACAACGGCAGGATCAGCCGCTAGCGGATTGGTATCGATTGCAGTTACAAAAATAGAATGCGGTATACCGTCGACCGCTGGAATTTTGCCATACGGGCGTGTACGCATAGATGTCCACAGTCCCGATGCCAACAGATTTTCTTTCACCTGTTCCGTTGTTAAATCATTTAACTTGGACTCTTCGTATTTTGCGAACGACTCTTCCGCATTTCCTTGCAGCTCAATCACAACAGATTGTAAAACTCTTTTGGCTCCACGGTTGATAGCTTTTACAACACCCGCTCCTGGTGAAGTAAAATTGACACCAGGATTTTTCTTGTCACTAAAGAGTATCTGGCCCAGCTTGACCGTATCCCCTTCACTGACCATCATGGTAGGCTTCATGCCTACATAATCCATCCCCAGAATCGCAACGGACTTAACCGCATTGCCATCCTCAATAACCTGTTTGGGCTCTCCCGTTATGGGTAGATCCAAACCTTTTTTAATTGTAAATTGCATAGTTAATAAGCCTATTCTCCAAACAATGCAGCGAAACCTTCCCCTTATTTTAAGCACGGCAAAACAAGCGGCGTATTAAGACGTAAAACAGCGGCATTACATCATAAAAGCGATGTTTTCTCAACTGAGACAAGCGCATACCGATGCGCTTTTCGACCTGTGTCATGCCATAGAATCATAAGCAACCCTACTCCTCTAAGCACAACGAAATACCTGTACCCCTACTTGAATCGCTCTACTTTTTCAAAGTTAATATTATTTTTATATATTTGTCGCAACCTCTTAAAAATTATGAATATCAAACACAACCAACGATTATTACCTGCATATTTGCTCAAGAACTGCACGACAACATCGAACAACCGGCTCTTTGCCGTGCCCACTCGGGACGTTTCACAGCGAACGCCTCCTTATCGGTCTGCTCGTCGTAGGGACGGCGCAACAGTTCCAATAACTCATCAATCATTGAGTAATCGCCGGATTCCGCCTTGTCGATGGCCAGTTGAGCCATATAATTTCTCAGCACGTATTTAGGATTGACCGCATTCATGCGCACCCTTCTGGCCTGATCGGATATACCCTCCTCTCGCAGTCGCCGCATGTAATTTCTTAACCAATCGCCCATGCGTTTTTTATAGTCAACGGTCAATTGCTCCGGCACATAATAAGCTTCCATCAATGGCATGATCAGTGCTTCATCCATATCGTCCAGCGGCTTGTTATCAAGCTCCAGCTCGGCGAGTTTGCGGTAGAAAATAGTCATATCCGTTTCCACCAGCGGTAAAATCGCCAATAATTCCGTACTTAACTCATCGTCAAATGCACTCAAGCCCAGCTTCTTGGCCATCATATCCTGCCAACCTTGCTCGAAGCTTTCAGCATATACATTTATCGCCTGCTGCAACGGCTCGACTTGTTCAATCATCGGATAAATGGCATTGGCCAATTGCACCAGATTCCAGAAAGCAATCTGGGGCTGATTACCAAAACGATAGCGACGCATTGAGGCATCGGTCGTATTGGGTGTCCAGTCAGGATCGTAATTCTCCAGCCAACCGTAAGGCCCGTAGTCGATGGTGAGTCCGAGGATCGACATGTTGTCGGTATTCATAACGCCATGGACAAATCCCACGCGCTGCCAATGCACAATCATTTCGGCCGTTCTGCGGCAAACTTCTTCAAACCAGGCCTGATAAACAGCCGGAGAAGGCTCGCCTAGGTGTGGAAAGTCAGTTTGAATCGTATAGTCGGTCAACTTCTTGAGCAAAGGGATATCGCCGCGTGCCGCGAAAATCTGGAAGCTGCCGAAACGTGTGAAGGAAGGCGCAACCCGGCATACGACAGCCCCCGGCTCAGCCTTGGGATTGCCGTTGTAGAACATATCCCGGATCACGCTTTCTCCAGTGAGTGTCAAGCTCAACGCCCGCGTGGTCGGCACGCCCAAGTGATGCATGGCCTCGCTACACAGAAACTCGCGCACTGATGAGCGCAATACCGCCAAACCGTCCGCTGTACGCGAGTAAGGCGTAGGGCCGGCGCCTTTAAGCTGCAAAACCCAGCGCTGACCCTGTCGATTCAGCACCTCGCCCAGATTGATAGCGCGCCCATCGCCCAACTGCCCTGCCCAATTACCAAACTGATGCCCTCCGTAACAGGCTGCATAAGGCTCCATGCCAGCCGATAACCGATTGCCTGTGAATACTTCAGTAAAATGGTCGGATTCGCAGGTTTCCGGGGCCAGATCCAGTTGCTCCGCAACCTCTCTGGAATAGGCAACCATTTTGGGTTTCGCAACTTTGGCCGGCAACACACGAGAATAACAGGCGCCGATTACCTGACGTCGATTATTCAAGGTTTCCGGATCGCCGGGCAACTCCCGTATAAAACGATTATCGAACGCCAGCGCATCAAGGTGAGTAATTTTTGATTGAGAATTCATGATATTGCAATTGCTAAGAGAGACCGGAATCATCAACCAATTCTATGCTCTCGATAAATTAGGCTGGGTTTATTGTACTGATTTAGTTTAATTTATATAAGTTATAAGATTAGCAACACACTCATCTATAGCCAAGCTATCCTATTGAATATAAATATTATTTTATTTATTGAAATAATAAATTAACCAACAGGCAATAGAGTTGTCCGACATATCCATATTCATGATGAGCATCAAAGTAGCTTTGTAATTCAGCCTAAACCCAATATATCAGCTTTATTATTATCCTCTAATATAATAATTATTAAATATTGGTTGTTTTGTATTTTGCCAGTATTCGGAATAATTTTTTAATTGCCATTGCCCATACGCTCAATGTTACTCATATCCGGCAACCGGCATGATGCGAATTCCTTGCCCTTTGACAAAGTATGATAAACAGAATAAGAAACCATCCCTGATTAACCCAGTTATTAAGGATTCATTGTTTCTCGTAATCGGCAAGATTTCACGCGATTCTTAATGATTAATTTAATGACGCGTTAATTTTTTAGATAAAAAATTCCACGCTGAATGATTAAGTTGTTATTAGCAATAGCACTGATTCTGCTTAAGACAAATGTTCAATTAAAATTGAACATTAGTTTGTATGTAGATCAGCCTGTCGCAACCAGACTGCCAATGATAAAAAAATACAAAAATGTCAAATGGTTTATAACTTATTTTTCACAACCTCGCGGATAGTGGCAGTACTTAACCGGACAGGTTTCATATCGATTCCGGCAGCGTATCACTAATTCAATTGGTATAATGCGCGTTTAAATTTCACTTGTACTATTCGTTAGGTTTAACAAATGCAAAATTAGCTCGTAACCGTGCTTTAGCTATCAATCAAATTTTTAATAAACCAACTTCCTATTACTAAACGTGAAATTCATTCGACTTATTTTGCTGCCTGTTTTGTTATTTTTCGTATCTGAAATCAGTTACGGAAGATACGCCGCCATCGTAATAGATGCCGATAACGGCCGCATATTGCACGAGGTGGAGGCAAATCATCTCTGGTTTCCAGCCTCCCTCACTAAAACCATGACGCTTTACATGACCTTTGACGCGTTAAAAAAAGGTCAAATCAGTCTGGATGATAAATTGACTGCCTCCAGGCACGCTGCTCAGCAACCGAATAGCAAGCTGGGCTTGAGGCAGGGAGAAAAACTAACCGTCAAAGAGGCTGTTTTGGCGGTCATCACGCGCTCCGCCAATGATGTGGCTGTCGTTCTTGGAGAAGAATTGGGAGGCACTGAAGAAAACTTTGGAGCGATGATGACAGCCAAGGCGCACGCATTGGGAATGCGCAGCACCCGATTCATGAATGCGACCGGACTTCCCAATGACATGCAAGTCACCACTTCACGAGATCTCGCGGTTTTGGCCTGGCGAATCCAACGTGACTTTCCCCGGTATTATGAGTTTTTCTCGGCTAAAAATTTTGATTACAAAGGAACCACTTTACGCAGCATCAATGCTTTCGTAAAAAACTACCCTGGCGCGGAAGGCATGAAGACAGGATTCACCTGCGGGTCGGGCTATAACTTGATGGCTTCGGCTCATAAGAATGGTCACCGATTGATCGGAGTGGTATTAGGCGGAATGACCAGCAAGGAACGCTATCAACTCATGACTCAGTTAATGGATGCCGGGTTCGCCAAAGAACCTGCCCCTCCCTCATCAAAAAACATTAATTCCATACAAATCAGATCTGTCGGAACCCCGCCTTATCAGCTAGGCTGCGGCAGTCATCCGGCTACTTCAACTCGACTGGCGCAGGGCGATGGCATTAACAAGAGCAAAGCCAGACAGATCAAAAGATTAAATAAAACCAAGCAAGCAAGCAAAGCAAAGAAGGCCCGCAAAATCCGGGGAACGGCTAAAGCAAAGAAGATCCGCACCCCCCGGAGAACGGCTAAAGCAAAAAGCACTAGCAGAATCAAATCCGTGATCAAAACAAAGAAAAGCGTGAAAACAGCCAAGAAAACGACTAGCAAATAATTATAAGGAATTGCCTCGTTACTTTAAAAACCGGTTATTAAGCATGCAATTAATTTCCTTATAGAATAATCATGCAAGACCCTGCTTTATAATGCCAAGCAATAAGGAAACATCCCTGCGGGATGACGCCAATGATTGGGAAGAGGGGCTGCATCCCCTTCCCAATCCGCGCCCAAGAAAACAACTTCGCTTCGCTTGTTGCGGGCGCTCCTTTCAGCCTGAAGGCCGAGGTCTAAAACCAGCAAGGAATAATGATCAACTTTAACAGGGTTTCGACCTTATCCGAAAGTTACTCTTAAACATACCCTTGCGGATTTTGGCACTGCCAGTTCCAGGTATCCGCAATCATATCATCAAGGTTTTTCTCTGCCTTCCAGCCAAGTTCCTTATATGCCAACTCAGGATTGGCAAAGCATTCGGCAAGATCCCCCGCCCGGCGCGGAGCAATTTTGTAATCGACTTTTCGCCCGGTAACCGCTTCGAAGGTTTTTATGATTTCAAGCACGCTATAACCTCTGCCTGTACCGAGATTATAGGCTTTGCATCCGCCCAACTCGAATTTTTCACTCTGCAGCACGTCCAATGCCTTGAGATGGCCTTTGACCAGATCGACCACATGAATATAATCCCTGACACCGGTGCCGTCATGAGTCGGATAGTCATCGCCGAATACGGATAATTGCTTCAGTTTGCCGATGGCCACCTGCGAAACATAAGGCATCAGGTTATTGGGAATGCCATTGGGGTCTTCGCCGATCAAGCCGCTTTCGTGCGCACCGATCGGATTAAAATAGCGCAACAAGGCGATTTTCCAGGGAGATTGCGCCCCAATGACACTATCGGCCGCCGACAGGTCGCGCAAAATCTCCTCTATCATGTATTTGGACCGCCCATAGGGATTGATCGCGCCTAAAGGAAAATCCTCGGCATACTGGACAGATGCGGATTCCCCGTAAACGGTAGCGGAAGAGCTGAATACCAGTTGCTTGACATTGGCCTCGGACATGGCTTCAGCCAGCACCAGTGTGCCATATACATTGTTATGATAGTAATTTAACGGCTGTGCACACGATTCGCCCACCGCCTTTAATCCGGCGAAATGCATAACGGCAGTGATGGACTCCCGATTGAAAATCGCTGCCAGCGCCTGCTTGTCGCGAATATCCGCCTCATAAAACTGTAGCGATTTGCCGGTTATCCGCTCCACCCGGCGCAAAGACTCCGGTTTGCTGTTAGACAGATTATCGACAACGACAACCTGATATTCAGCCTCCAGCAGTTCAACACACGCATGACTGCCAATATAACCGGCTCCGCCGGTGACCAATACCGTTTGTTTGCTCACACCTGCTATCCTCCTCCATTAGTCGTTTTTTTTAACTTAATCAGGTGCAAACGCCGATTATCAGCCCTGATTATTTCGAAACGTAAATTATCGACAACCAGGCTTTCGCCTTTTTTGGGCATGTGCTCCATCTGGCTGACAATAAATCCGCCAACGGTATCGTACTCGTCCGTTTCCAAATGCGTGGAAAAATAGTCATCGAATTCTTCTATCGGCGTTAAGGCTTTGACCATGAATTCATTTTCACTGCGCTGGGAGATATAGCCTTCATCTTCCTGCTCATCGTATTCATCCTCGATTTCACCGACAATTTGTTCTAACACGTCCTCAATGGTGACCAAACCGGCCGCCAATCCATACTCATCGATCACAATCGCCATGTGATCGCGGTTGGTGCGGAATTCTTTCAGCAAAACATTCAAGCGTTTGCTTTCCGGAACAAAATTGACCGGACGCATGATTTCTTCAACTTTTAGATGCTTATTTTGCAAGGCGTGCGCCAACAGATCCTTTGCCAGCAAAATACCGACAACTTTACTGCGATCATCTTCAATAACCGGAAAACGTGAATGCGCCGATTCCAAAACCAGCGGAAAGATGGTGTCGAGCTCTGCGTCACGCGGCACTACCACCATTTGAATACGCGGAATCATAATATCCCTGACCCGCATTTCGGATACTTGTAGAACCCCTTCAATCATGGACAGGGCATCGGTATCCAGTAATCGTTTTTCCCTAGCTTCTCTCAATATTTCAAGAAGGTCATCCAAATCTTGCGGCTCCCCGGTCAGCAGATGGCTGATTTTATCGACCCAACTTTTCTGCGGGGAGTTTCTACTTGGGGGGTGTTCATCGCTCATGCTTCTATTACCTCTGTATAAGGATTATTTATATCCAGTTTCTTCAGAATTTCCATCTCTTTGCTTTCCATCTGTTCGGCTTCATCATCGTCGATATGATCATAGCCCAATAAGTGCAATACGCCATGCACAATAATATGCGCCCAATGGTGACCTGGCAGCTTGCCCTGCTCATCCGCTTCCCTGGCGACTACCGGCGCGCAGATCACCAGATCGCCCAATAAATTCAATTCAAAGCCGTCAGGCACCTCGAAAGGAAAGCTGAGAATATTGGTCGGGCCTTTTTTGTGCCGATATTGTTCATTGAGTTGGGCACTTTCCGTTTCATCGACAATGCGAACGACAATTTCGAAATCTTGATCGACATCCTCAAGCGCCGCATCGATCCATGTCTGAATTTGCGCCTGATCCGGTTGTCCTTCCGATTCAAAAACGCGCTGAATCTCAATTTGGCTCATTAATTAGCCTTGTTTTTCTTGTCGTACGCTTCATAAGCGGAAACAATGCGTTGCACCAGAGGATGCCGGACTACATCGCGCGCATTGAAAAAAGTAAAACTGATGCCTTCGACATCTTTCAATACCTCAAGCACATGCCTTAAGCCGGACATTTTTTCCGACGGCAAATCTATCTGAGTCACATCGCCCGTTACCACAGCGGTTGAGCCGAAACCGACACGCGTCAGAAACATCTTGATCTGTTCGGTCGTCGTGTTCTGCGCCTCATCCAGAATAATGAAGGCATCGTTGAGCGTCCGGCCGCGCATAAACGCCAGCGGCGCCACTTCGATAATGCCGCGATCGATCAATTTTTCGACGCGTTCAAAGCCGAGCATTTCGTACAAGGCATCATAAAGAGGCCGCAAATACGGATCGACCTTTTGCGCCATATCGCCGGGCAGGAAACCAAGTTTCTCGCCGGCTTCCACCGCTGGACGCACCAGAATGATTTTTCTGACCTTTTCTGTTTGCAGCGCTTCGACCGCGCAAGCCACAGCCAGATAGGTCTTGCCGGTTCCGGCCGGACCCACGCCGAAATTGATGTCATGCGACATGATTTTGCGCAGATATTCCTGCTGATTGGCACCGCGCCCTTTCAGAATGCCGCGCTTGGTCTTGATCAGGACAATGGGCTTATCCTGATCTTCAGGTGCGGCCAAAATCTGTTCGACCGAAGCATCCTGCATGGCCAGATGAATCAATTCCGAGGTCAGCGGTTCTTTTTCGGTGCTTTCGAATAGCTTCAGCATGACCGCGCAAGCGGCTTTTACCGAACTGTCCGGACCGGTGACTTTAAAATGGTTACCGCGATTGGCGATTTCAACCTGAAGGCGGGCTTCTATTTGCCGCAGATGAGAGTCGAACTGACCACAAAAATTGGAAAGCCTGACATTATCGGCAGGCAACAGGGTAATTTCCTGAGTTGTCATATCAGTCAACGATCAATTGTGTTGAATAATTTTGTCGACAGAAGTATCCACAATACGACCTCGCAAAGAATTAGCTAACGCTTCGGTGATCAATACGTCGACAAACTGTCCGGTCAGTCTTGGGTGCGCTATGAAATTGACGACACGGTTGTTTTCGGTTCTGCCCTGCATCTGCAGCGGGTTCTTTTTGGATTGGCCTTCGACCAAAACAGTCTGAACGGTATTGACCATGCTTTCTGAAATCGCGGCCGCCATCTCGTTGATTCGTTGCTGGAGACGGTCAAGACGCTGTTTTTTGACTTCCTCGGGCACATCATCGGGCATATCGGCCGCAGGTGTCCCGGGGCGTTGACTGTAAATAAAACTGTAAGACAGGTCGAAACCGATTTCTTCGATAAGCGACATGGTTTCTTCAAATTCAGCATCGGATTCGCCTGGAAAACCGACGATAAAATCCGAAGACAGATAAATATTCGGTCTTACTTCGCGCAATTTGCGAATTTTTTCAATATAGTCGGCGCGCGCATGGCCACGCTTCATCAGTTTCAAAATGTGATCGCTGCCGCTTTGCACCGGCAGATGCAAATGGTCAACGAGCTGCGGGATTTCACCAAACGCTTCAATCAGGCTGTCGGTGAATTCAACCGGATGGGACGTGGTAAACCGAATGCGGTCTATGCCATCCACGGCCGCGACATAATGCAGCAACAAGGCGAAATCGGCGATATCGCCATCGTCCATCTCGCCGCGATAGGCATTGACATTCTGCCCTAGCAGATTGATTTCACGCACGCCCTGCGCCGCCAACGCGGTGACCTCTGCGATCACATCATCCAGCGGCCGGCTGATTTCTTCTCCGCGCGTATAAGGAACGACGCAGAACGTACAATACTTGCTGCAGCCTTCCATGACCGAAACAAACGCTTTCGGGCCTTCGGCCCGGGGTTCCGGCAGGGCATCGAACTTTTCGATTTCGGGGAATGACACATCGACCACACGTTCCTGTTTCGTGCGGGCCTGATCGAGCAATTGCGGCAAGCGATGCAAGGTTTGCGGACCGAACACGATGTCGACATAAGGCGCGCGTTTCTGGATCGCCGCCCCTTCCTGGCTGGCCACGCAACCGCCGACGCCAATGATGACATCGGGACGCTGATCTTTGATTTTGCGCCATTTGCCTAATGCCGAGAAGACTTTTTCCTGCGCTTTTTCGCGTATTGAACAGGTATTGAGCAACAGGACATCGGCCTGTTTCGGATCATCAATCAGTTCAAGACCATGTGAAGCTTTGAGTACATCCCGCATTTTATCGGAATCATACTCATTCATTTGACAACCATTGGTCTGAATATAAAGTTTTTGTGTCATATAGTGTATTAGTCAATCACCCGTAAATAAAAAGCCCGGAACCGACCTGGCTTTATTGCGATGAAACAGCGACTTACGCGCCTGATAATAATAAAAAAGCCCTTGAATATTAACAAGAGCTTAACGAAAAGCTGCCATTATAACCTGAATAACCTGCAAACAAACAGTTCGTACCATAGCCAATTACCACGCTCGCTTCAATTATTTTCTAAGACTGTTTCGCAAAGCAACAATTCAATCCAATGCAAGACCTTTTTGGAACTGGCCGATTGCAGATGATTTAAACAGCCTATATTGGCTGTTGCAATAACATCGGGCTCATTCGCCTGTAGCGCCTGTAACTTGTTGTTCACTAACTGCCGGGACAAGGCCGGCTCCAGTATCGAATAAACACCCGCCGAGCCGCAGCAAAGATGCGCATCGGCAACCGCCGTCAGCTGGTAGCCGACTTGTTCGAGTATCACTTCCACAACCCCGGTTATTTTCAGCCCATGCTGTAGCGTGCATGGCGACTGAAAAGCAACCTTTCGGCCATCCCCCCTAAACACGGACAGGTCTTCCGACACTAACACGATACTGACATCCTTGGCCAGCGCCGAGAATCGAGCAGCTTTTTCAGCATAGTTGCAATCATGCCTCAATAACTCGCCATAGTCTTTCATCATGACGCCGCAACCGCTTGCCGTCATGACAACGGCTTCGGCGCCCTGCTCAATATAAGGCCAGCAGGCATCGATGTTTCCGCGCGCAAACGCCAACGCTTTTTCATGATCGGACAAGTGATAATCCAGGGCGCCGCAACAACCGCCCGCCTTGACCGGAATTAACGAAATGCCCAGTTTATCCAAAACCCTGGCCGTTGCCGCATCGATCGACGGCGCCAGCGCCTGCTGCACACAGCCCGGCAATATCAGCATTTTCCGGTCATGGACCGGTTCAGGCCAGATAACCGCCTTTGCGCTAGCCGGGATTTTATTTTTTAACGCTTGCGGTAAAACCGGCTTGACCAACCGGGCGCCCTGCAGCAAGGCGGCAAAGCGGTTCTGATAAGGCAAAACCGTTTTGATCAATCCCCTCAGCATTTTTTGCCCGACTGCGCGCCCCACCCGTTCATCCAGCATGACCCGCCCCAGATCGAGCAGGCGTCCGTAACGAACCCCCGAAGGACAGGTCGTCTCACAGGCTCGACAGCTCAGGCAACGATCCAGACGCTGCTGCGTGACGCGCGTGGCAGGTCCGCCTTCCAGTAGCTGTTTCAATAAATAAATGCGTCCGCGCGGGCCGTCAAGCTCGTCGCCTAACACTTGATAGGTCGGGCATGTCGCATTGCAGAACCCGCAATGCACGCAGGCTCGCAGGATACTCTCCAATTCCTCGTGCTCGGGCTTGCTCTTAACGAATTCGGCCAGATTAGTCTGCATTTACCAGTCCCGGTACAGTCTGTTCGGGTTGAAGATGCCGGCTGGATCGAACGCCCGCTTTATATTCCGGTTGAGCTGTTGCAACGTGCCGGCCAATGGCTGAAAGACATCGCCGCTGCGGTCCTTGCCTTTGAATAAATCCGCATGCCCCTGTGCCTTTTCCGCCGCCGCAAAAATACGTTGCGCCGGTTCGTCCGATTTCAACCAGCGCAAGCCGCCGCACCAGTCGTAAAACCAAGTGCCGGCCAAATCCAGCTGTGCTGTGGCGGGAGGCACGACGATACGCCATAAATTCATGTCCTCTTGAAAGAAATCCAGATGCTGCTCATTTAACTGCCGCCAAAACGAGCGGTCGGTTATTGCCGCATCGCCGCCTATTTTATCGGCGGAGACTTTGACGGCTTTTTCCGAGCCGGATAATCTGACATACAAGATACGGCCGTCGTAACTTAAGCCCGAAACCGGCAGCGATCGCGAAGCCAGCGCCGCCATTTTACTGATCGCATCGGATGGCTCCAGTTCGAAACAGCTCGTCAATTCAAGTACGGGCAATGGCAACACTTTCAAAGACACTTCCAACAGCACTCCCAGCGTGCCCATGGCGCCGGCCATCAGGCGCGCCACATCGTAACCGGCCACATTTTTTATGACCTCGCCGCCGAACGATACGATTTCCGCCTTGCCGTTAATGAGTTTGCAACCCAGGACAAAATCCCGCGCAGACCCGGTAAACGGGCGCCTTGGACCGGACAGCCCGCACGCGATCGTACCACCCAATGTTGCCGTGTCGGCAAAATACGGCGGTTCAAATGCCAGCATCTGGCCATGTTTAGCCAGGGTTTGTTCCAAAGCCGATAATAGCGTGCCGGCGCGAGCCGTAATGATCAGTTCCGAGGGATGGTAATTGAGGATGCCTTGATGCGCACAGGTGCTTAGCGTAACCCCGCCCGATTCCCTGCCGAAAAAAGCCTTGCTGTTGCCGCCGGTGATGTTCACGGGTGTCTTGGTGTCAACGGCATGCCGAACGGCTTGCTGTAGAATGGCTTCGGTCGTCTCCTGCATGGTCTATAGCGGACTTACCTTTGCAACAACGCCGAATTTGGGATGATCGAAATAATGAACCTCATTGAATTTAATGCGCCGGCTTTCATTTAACCGGTAAACAAGCGCCTCGTTAAAATCCTGCCTCTGCGCATATTCCAGATCGACAATCAACTGCAGCGTCTGACCGCGCTGGATGCGCACAAAACCGTTCAATGTTCCCTCCGGATTCTGAATATGGACAGGCCGGCTCAGCGCCCCCTCTGCAACGGTCTGAAGCCAGGCAACGTGCATAATCGCTCGATAAGCCGGATCTTTTGATAAAGCCGCATAAGCATCGGCAAGCGCCAACGTATCGGCTTTGTTATAAGCTGACAGATCAGTCAGACCGGCCGGCCATTGAATTTGACTCTCGGTTTGCTCAAACACCTCGGTATTGGGCATATTTTGCGAAAAAATCATCAGCTCAATCCGATAGTCATTGCCTTCCGACAAAACCCGGCCGCTGAATAAAATCAACAGCATCACCAAGCCATAAGCCATCCGGCTCCTTATCTTTCCAACTTGCAATCGCGGCATTTGTTCAGCTTACCCCGTCAATGTTTCAACCAGTCGAAGATAGTAAACCTATCGGCGGCTTACATCCAGTCAGTCGATAAAGAAGCGTAACATCCATTTAATCTTTATTCTCCGTCCGCGGTCACCGATTCGACCACTCTTCGGGTGCCTCTGCCGATCGACCTGGCGGCATCGCGCGTGCCGTGGCCAATTTCCGTGGTGACATTGCGCGTGGTATGACCTATGGTTCTGCCGGCCTCTTTAACCTCGGCACAGGCTGATAACTGCAGACAGCATGACAGGGCGATGGCTATTTTCGACAAATTGACAACGGGGACGATCATTTATTTTCAGTAACCACGCTCAAGATCATTTATTTCTTTTAATATGCCGTTTTCAAACAACAAGCGCTGCTTAAGCCGTCTCGGCCCGAAATTGTAAATCCACTCATGTATGATAATTTGTTCATATTCTTCAATTTCGAGCGCGCCGCGAGGATGCCGCAAGCGTTCCCCGGTATACCCTATTCGTTCATCCTTGAATTCGGGCTCGCCGCATTTTTGCAGAACCTCCATTTCATGATCGCCGATCTGGACAAGCCTGTTCCCGCACCTGAAAGCTGCATCGGCCGTGCCTACGCCGGCGACGAAGAGAAAACCCAACAGCAGCAATATTTTTTTCATCCTGTTTGACCATTAAATTGATATGAGCGCTAATCTTAGCCTGACCGCTGAAAACGACGTGAATAATACCAGTCAGGATAACCGACTATCGCCCAAACTTTACCCGATCGTCAACCGTTGCAGTAGCGCCGCGATAAATTCCAGCTTCTCTTGGGTTGTGGCGAACGCTTTCACAAACCTTAATTTATCCGCGCCGTCGAACTTGTAAATCTGGGCCTCGGTTTGTATCAAGGTGATCAGCTGGTCGGTATTGATAGCCGGCTCAGCACCGAAAACAAGACGACCGCCGGCGGCGCTGGCCTCGATCTTCCTGATGCCCAGTTTTTCGGCCTGCTGTTTTAACCCGGTAACGCTGAAAAGGGTTTTTACCGGTTCCGGCAAAAGACCGAACCGGTCTATCATTTCCACCTGCAGTTCACGCAGATCATCCTGCGTCTCGGCACTGGCTATGCGCTTATACAACACCAGCCGGGCATGAATATCGGGCAGATAATCCTCCGGTATCAACGCCGGCGTCTGCAGATCGACTTCCGGCCCCACATCCATTGGCGCCTCGAGTTCCGGCTGTTTGCCCGATTTGAGCGCATTGACCGCGCGTTCCAGCAGCTCGGTATACAGCGTAAAGCCGATTTCCTGAATTTGACCGCTTTGATCGTCCCCGAGCAATTCGCCGGCGCCGCGAATTTCCAGATCGTGTGAAGACAGCATGAAACCGGCGCCTAAATCGCCCGATGCCTCAACCGCTTCCAACCGTTTCACGGCATCCTTGCTCAGCAGGGTTTTAGGCGGCACGATCAAATAGGCATAAGCGCGATGATGAGAACGCCCTACGCGGCCGCGCAACTGGTGCAGCTGCGCCAGGCCCAGTTTGTCGGCCCTGTTGATAATCATGGTATTGGCGCTGGGAATGTCGATGCCGCTTTCGATAATCGTGCTGCACACCAGGAGATTGAAACGTTGATGATAAAAATCCAGCATGATGCGCTCCAGCTCGCGCTCAGGCATTTGGCCGTGTGCGGTTTCAATGCGCGCTTCCGGCACCAGCCTGCCGAGTTCCAGTGCCATTTTCTCCATCGACTTGACGTCGTTATGCAGAAAGAAAACCTGACCGCCGCGCTTGATCTCGCGCAGACAAGCCTCCCTGATCTGCGAATCCATCCATTCGCTGATAAAAGTCTTGATGGCATGCCGGTTCGGCGGCGGACTGGCGATAATGGAAATATCGCGCAGACCGGACATGGCCATATTCAAGGTACGCGGAATCGGCGTCGCGGTCAGTGTCAGCATGTCCAGTTCGTTGCGCAATTTCTTGAAATGCTCTTTCTGACGCACGCCGAAACGGTGTTCCTCGTCGATTACGACCAGGCCCAGCGCCTTGTATTTGATCTCGTTCGATAGCAGTTTATGCGTGCCGATCACGATGTCGACCTGGCCTTGCTCCAGAGCCTCCGCGATCTCTTTCTGCTGCTTGGGCGTCACAAACCGCGACATGACTTCCACGCGTACCGGCCAATCGGCGAAACGGTCGCGGAAATTCTGATAATGCTGCTGCGCCAGCAGGGTCGTCGGCACCAGCACCGCCACCTGTTTGCCGCTTTGCACGGCGATAAACGCCGCGCGCATCGAGACTTCGGTCTTACCGAAACCGACATCGCCGCAAATAACACGGTCCATGGGCTGCGGGCTGGCCATATCGTCCAGGATGGCTTCGATGGCGGTTTGCTGGTCCGGCGTTTCTTCAAACGGGAAAGCATCGGCAAAAGCCTGATATTCGGCATTGTCGACATCGAACGCATGGCCCTGCTTGATGGCCCGTTTGGCATGAATTTCCAGCAGTTCGGCCGCGACATCGCGGATGCGCTCGATAGCCTTTTTCTTGGCTTTACTCCATTGATCGCCGCCCAACTTGTGCAATGGCGCGTTTTCCGGACTCATGCCCGTATAACGGCCGATCACGTTCAGCGACGATACCGGCACATACAGCTTGTCGTTATTGGCATATTCCAGGGTCAGAAATTCGGCCGTTATGCCGCCGATCTGCAAGGTCTGCAGGCCCAGATAGCGGCCGACGCCATGTTCCTGATGCACGACTGGCGAACCTATCGTCAATTCGTTCAGGTTATTGACGATATTTTCCAGCTCGCGGGCCGCCGATTTGCGCCGCCGGCGTCGCTGTTGTGCTTTTTCGCCCGACAACAGGCTTTCGGTAATCACGGCTATGGGCGGCCTCTCCAGCCGCAAGCCCTGATCCATGGGCGCAACCACAATGCATGGCGATGTCTCGCTGCCCAGGAAGCCCCGCCAGCTGTCCACCTGCCTGACCTTGATACCGTATTGCCGCAGCTTTTCGATCAAGCTTTCGCGGCGACCGGCCGATTCGGCCACAAACAGTATCCTGCCGGCAAACTCGCGCACAAACCGCAGGAGAGCCTGTGCCGGCTCTTTCAGTTTCGCATCTATCGTCAGATCCGGCAGCGCATGGCAGTCGAAATCGATGCGGCTGCCTTCAATAACCGCTCCTTGGCCTTCAATGGTAATGCGGGCAAACGCCGCCGTTCTTTGCGCCAGTTCCCGGGCCGATAAAAACAATAGCTCAGGCGCCAGCAACGGCCGCTCGACATCGTATTTTCGTTGCTGAAAACGCTCTTCGGCTTCGGCAAAAAAA
>SWBW01009193.1_pt3 | contig 17985 bp, 17 predicted proteins | sample 4693041 | NCBI WGS metagenome assembly SWBW01 (sample SAMN10267271, study PRJNA491770) | bioreactor metagenome | isolation source: DHS bioreactor inoculated with marine methane seep sediment | place: Japan: Omine Ridge, Nankai Trough | collected 2006-05-06 | reverse complement strand
CCGCGTCGCCGATGTCGTCCTCGGAGGCGCGGTTGGCCGCGATCCGCAGGGTGGAGACCCGGTAGGGCTCGCTCCCCTGCTGGAGCTCGGAGCTGTAGAGCTTGGCCTCCAGCTTGACCAGGCTCCCGGGGGGGCAGTAGATCTCGGGGAAGCAGCTGGTCTGCACCACCAGCTCGCGCTGGCGCAGCCGCAGGCGCTCGCCCTCCACCATCTCGCGGTCGTTGGCGTCGCTGGCCAGAGGTGTGCGCAACAGGACGTCCTGGTCGACGCCGGTGATGCCCTGCTCGTTCTCGATCGGCGTGGTCGTGGGGGCCTCGGCGTAGGAGTTGCGCACCCGGACGTTGTGCCGCGCCGTCTCCGGCAGCCTCAGGGCCACCCTGCCGATCTCGGTGGCGTACAGCTCCTCCGGAGTCCCATCGGTCTCCTTCTGCGCCGCGATGTTGTAGGAGGCCGTGGCGTAGTCGTACCAGAAGACCCCGCCCCGGGTGTCGACGAACCAGACGAGCCAGTCGTAGAAGCTGGCCTCACCCTGGCCGAGCCCGAGGAAGATGTGCGGCGGCGTCTGCTCCAGCGGGGGCCAGTCCAGGTTCAAGGTGATCGGATCGATCAGGTGCTCGTTGATCGCGTCATCGAGCCGCGTGTCGATGTAGAGCTCCGTGGGGAAGTGCTGACGCCAGATCAGCCGGGCCGGGTCCTCGAAGTGGATGGTGTAGGTCCGGGTCATCACCGGGCTGCCCTGCACCCGGTCGACCGCGTCCTCCTCGAGCTGCTTGTCCGTGACCAGGCCCTTGATCTGGATCGGATCGGGGGCGTCGTCGTTGCGCTGACGCAGGGCCCTGGCCACCGAGACCTCCAGCGTGGCGAGCGTGCTGGCGAGGAAGTCGTCCAGCAGCTCGTCCTCGCCCCCCTGTTCCAGGACCTGGACCTGAAAGCGGACGCGCCCGGAGAAGCCCCAGGGGTGCAGCTCCAGCCGCAGCTCCTCGATGGCGCTCCCCTCGACCTTGTGCGGCGCGCCTCCGGCCTCGTAGCTGATGGCGATCTTCAGCTTGTCATCGAACTTCAGCTTGTCATCGAACTTCAGCTTGTCTTCGAACATGGTTCACCCGTCGCGATCAAAGCTCGACGAAGCCGTCGAGGTCGACCTTGAAGAACTCCTGCAGGGCCCGCCAGTCGGGGGTCTCACGCATCCCCTCGCACTCGGCGAGCGTCTCACTGTGGACCGCGGCCAGCCGCATGAAGGTGGCGAAGAGCCGGGGGAAATAGAGCGTCGGGTCGAAGGCCTGGATCGTCTGGCCGATGTCATCGGCGACCAGCGCCGCCCGAGGAAACTTCTCCTCCTCGATCAGCCGCTCGAAGGCCTGGATCTTCCGCAACAGCAGCGCCAGGTGGTGGGACCCTTCCAGCACCATCGCGTCTGGGGCCAGCGTGGTCAGGCTCGCCGGGGTCGTCGCGGCCTCCACCTCGGGCTCGGGCTCGGGCTCGGGCTCGGGCTCGGGCTCAGGCTCAGGCTCAGGCTCGCGGTAGACCACGCGCTGGAACGCGCCCAGCCACTCGTTGACCTTGGCCAGCAGCTCAATCACGCCGCCGGACTCCTGCTCCAGCTGTCCGGCCACGGCGCCGCGCAAGGACTCGGCGGCCTCGATCATCTCGCCGACCTCGTCGCTGCTGATCAGCTCGATCCAGTCCGCCCAGTTGCTCCCCTGGCTCTGCTCCTCGCGGGTCAGGTTCTTGTGCAGCTGCTTGAACAGCAGGCAGAGGCTCTTGCCGGCGACCTTCTCCCGTTCCTTGACCGGGCCGAGGGCGTCCCAGTTGTTGAGCAGCACGTTGGTCAAGGCCTCGAAGATCTCCCCCATCGCGCCGATGCCGCGCTCCAGGTAGACGCCGTAGCAGAAGTACCCCAGCAGCCTGAGGTCATAGATCTGCTCGTGGAGCACCTCCTCCACCTGGGCTGCGGCCTCGAGGAACTGGCCCTTCTGGCCCAGTTCAGTGATCGCACCCAGCCGCGGATCGAAGATCTCGAGCCCTGGGCTCTCGGTCGGCTCGAACTGTTGGTTGAGTAGGTCGATATCCATGCTCTCCTCTGCGTCGCGTGAGCCGCTCAGTCGACGAGGTGGCCCTGAAAGAGGTTGATCCGCCGGTAGTCCGCCGCGCCGCCCTTGACCTTCTCGTAGCCCAGATGGCTCTCCCCCGACAGCCGGGCGTGGGTCTCCTGCGCGCGGATGACCAGCGCCACCTGGAGGTCGACCCCCACGGCCCGCAGGACCGGGAAGACGAGCCGCTCCAACCGCCCCCGGATCTCCTGGGGCCACGGCGCGCCAGCGGCGGTGGTCTCATGCTCTGAGCTGAGCGTCACCAGCCGCCCGCTGACCGGGACCCGGGACCGCTTGCCAAAGACCGCGTCGCTGCCGAGCCGGGCCACGCCGAGGCGCAGCGGCGTCGTCTGCAGCTCCCGTGACTGCGTCGCCTTCTCCACCTTGATCTCCAGCTCCGGGAAGACGCAAGCGAAGAGCCAGTGGAGCGTGGAGCAGGAGCGGTGGTCCAGCAAGAAGAGGTAGCGGCGCTTGGTCTGCTCCCAGTCGGCGTAGAGCCGCCTGTTGGTCTCCGGGAACAGGTTGCTCACGTAGTCACGTAGCAGCATGTCGTCGAAGAAGCGGATGAAGTCGAGGAACGCCTCGCTGTCCATCGGCGCGTACTCGATCATCTTCATGAAGTAGTTGGGCAGCGGACTCTGCACGCTGAGCAGCCCGATGTTGAGCGTGATCAGGACCTGCCGCTCGGGCTCGTGGACGAAGTCGATCCCCACGATCAGCCCGGCCTGCGTGGCTGTGGTGTGGTGGCTGCGCAGGTGGATCTCCTCCTGCTGGTAGCCGAGGTGTGCGAGCAGCCTGAGCAGGGCGCAGAGGTCGAACTCGTGCAGCCGCCGCGCGATCTTGGCCTCGACGGAGGTCATCACGCGTTCCGCCCGATCTCCAGCGCCTCGCTCAGGTCCTCGACCTGGCCCAACAGCAGCTCGATCTCGGCGTCCAGCGCCGCCAGATCTTCTTCGGGCTGCGGCTCCTCGGCCCAGCGCCGCCCCACCAGCGCGTCCAGGCGCTCCACCAGCTGCTGCAGCGCCGTGCCAGCCGCCCCGGCGTAGCGCTCCTGCGCCAGGGCCCGCAGCCGCCGCGCCAGCGCGACGGCATCCGGGAGCGGCCGGGGCGCCGCGGGTTCGGTCGGCGCGCCGGCCCGATCGCGGTCCCAGTGTGATCGCAGCCGCTCGGGTGAGAAGAGGTCGTCGATTTTGTCGCCCATTTAGCCTCCTCCCTCCAGTCGTACCTCCACCCGAGCTCCCGAGATCCAGCTGTCGAGGATCCGCTGGAGGTGGGCGGTGAAGCTCTGTAGCAGCGGCTGTTGGCCCGGGTCATGCTCCGCCAGGGTCAGGTGGTAGACTAGCTTGGGCGTGCCGCCGCCCCGCTGATCGGGGACCTCCTCTACCCGCAGGTCCGAGAGCAGGTCTTTCACCGGCCTGAAGTACCCGCGCCAGGGGCTGCCCATGGTCTTGAGCAGCGTGACCAGGTCGTCGCGGTTGAAGAGCTTCTTGTTCTGCAGCACGAACAGGTGCAAAAACTCGTCGGTGGCGTCGGCGAATCCGTGCTCGTGGTGTGGCATCAGGTCGCCCACCAGCGTCCACTCCAGCCCCATGACCTGGCGGCGGTAGGGCGCCAGGTCGAGCCGCTGGCTGGCCAGCTCCGAGAACCAGGCCTGGATCCAGAGGGCGTCGACGCTGAGGGTCCGCGGCTGCTCGAACGCCGCCGGGAGGTGCGGAGCGACCCAGGCGGACTTCCGCCCCTGCTGATCGGTGCGCTCCTCCACCTCATAAGAGCCGTTGCCGCCGGCGAGCGTTCCGGCCGTGAGCGGTGTCGTCACCCCGTCATCGATCTGAAAGACGCCCGCCACCGAGTGCAGCGAGAACTTCTCATGCACCTTGGGGTGCCGGATCGCCACGCGCTCCTTGGTGCCGTCATAGACCTGCGGCTGCGCCAGCGCGCGTTGCAGGTTGGCGATGGGCACGACGAAGAGCTGGAACACGCCGCTGTTCAGACGGAGGTTGCGCGGCCAACCCGCGTCGAGGTCGAGGCAGAGGGTGAAGCTGCGCCAGTTCCTCGGCGGCGGCGTCAGCTCGACGTTGAGGAAGAGCTCGGCCTGGGGGTAGTGGAAGTAGAGCCGCTCCCGCTGCAGCGGGTGGCCCAGGTCCTCGTCCTCGACGCCTGCTGGACGACCAAAGCTGACCTCGCAAGCGGGGCCGAAGCTCTCCTCGGTGGCCCGCTCGTTGTAGATCACCGACACGGCGCGCAGGTTGTCCTGCAGCGCGTGCCAGACCCGCAGCGAGGCGTTGAAGTCGTTGAAGTGGTTGATGTGCAGGCTCAGGCGGCCGACGGGCTCGTTGCGGGGGTAGGGCGTGGTGAAGGGGAGCAGCAGCCGGGTCCGCCCCCCACCGAGGTCAAGTGTGTCGACCCGCCCCAAGGAGATCGGCAGCACACGCAGCGGGCCCAGGGTGCGGAAGAGGGCCCGCTCCCTCGACTCGGCGCTGACGCCGATGTCGGAGCCGGTGGGGAGGTCGAGCGGCTCGACGAACTGCCCAGTGGGCACGGCCTGCGCCAACCCCATGGCGGGCAGGGGCGACAGCAGGTAGGGGAAGAACTGGGCGAACAGGCGCCTGCGCGTGGCGACGATGTTCGAAAGCCCGGCGGTGCGGGTCCGCGCCGCAAAGTAGGCCAGCGCCTCCAGCAGCCGCTTCACGTCGGGGTCGTCGCGCTCCAGCGCGGCGGTGGGGTGCGATGCGGCGTAGGCCAGCCGGAAGTTCTCCAGCTCGTGCATCTCCTCGAGGAAGGCCTTGTAGAGCTTTTCGTCCAGATCCATGACGCTCCCAGCGCTCAGCCGAGCTTGACCATGCCGCCGCCGATCTTGGTCATCGAGCCGTTCAAGTCGAGGATCCCGCTGGCAGCGACCTTGATCATCGGCCCCTTGACGTCGGCCATGGCGTCGCCCGAGAGCTCGACCATACCGCCCTTGACCACCGCCTTGGCCGTGCCCTTCAGCTCGGCGTTGAGGCCCTCGATCTTGGCGTCCGTCGTCCCCTTGGCAGTGAAGGAGAGCCCCTCGGCGGTGAAGTCCATCGCCGCCTTGGCGTCCAGCTTGCCCGTCGAGTCGAGGCTCATGTCCTGGGTCGACTTGACCGTCATCTTGCCGCTGCTCTTGTGCTCGGTGTCCTTGGTCGACTCGACCTTCACCGTGTCGGCCATGACCGAGAAGTCCTTGCACTCGATGGCGACGCTGTCGCACTTCTGGGTGATGGTGCTGGTGTCGCTCCCAGCGCAGGTGAAGGTGATCGCCGTGCCGTCGAGCACGGCGGTCTGGGTGATGCCGTCGTCCGCGTTCTCGACGGTGATCGTGACCCCTGTCTCCTTGTTGAGCTCGACCCTGCAGACCAGCGTGCCCATCGTTTCACCCCTGATGGTGTTGCATGCGCAAAGCTAAATCAGCCCTCTGGCCGATCCACAGCGAACTTGCCGAAGACGGTGTCGAACACCATCCTCAGCGAGCGGGAGGTATCCCGGATGGTGCAGGCGATGGTGAACGACAGCCGTAGCGGGTTGTTCGCGTCCTCCAGCGTGATCCCGTCCACCTCGACCCTTGGCTCGTAGCGCTGGATGCTCTCCTTGACCTCGCGCATCACGGCCAGAGCGATGTCGTCCCGCGTGCGGTACTCGCTGAGGTGACGGATGCCGAAGTCGGGCAGGAACGAGCCGTAGCCCCTGCGCGTATTGAGGACGTTGTTCAGGTTGTCGATGATCTCAAGCGCCTCGGCGTCCTCGGGGGAGGCCTCTTGCTTCATGAACTTGTTGAAGAGCGCCATCCGTCGCTAACCGAAGTGCCAGTAGAGGTAGAACTCCAGCTCCTCGAACGCCGGCGCGTTGTAAAAGGCCACCGCCTCCTCTCGGAGCGCGGACTCCCACTCCTCGCCTTCGTCCACCTTGAAGAAGTCCACCTCGGGCCCGAAGGAGTGCGCCAGGATCGGGCGGTCGATGCGTTGCACCGGGATGCCGGGGAGCGCCAGCTTGTGCACCATCGAGAGCCGCGAGGGCGCCGCCATCTTGAAGCTCTCCAGCGCCACGGAGCGGCTGACCTGGTTCTTGTGCACGAGGAAGAAGACCGCCTTGGCCTGCCTCATCTCCGCGGGCAAGCTGATGCTGTAGACACCGTCGCGGAACTCGAAGGGCAGGTAGGGCGACTGCTTCTCGGCAAGCCTCATCTGCTCCACCAGCGGATCGAGCACGTTGGCGAAGCAGGTGGCCAGCTGATCGTGGTTGTAGGGGGCGTTGGCGTGCTTGGGGGTCGTCCCGCGGTAGAAGCAGATCTCGACGTAGAGCTCCTTGAGGGCCTCCAGCACGGTGTAGGGGTGCAAGTGCACCTGTCCGCCGAGGTCGGCGAGCAGCCGCTGCACCCGGTAGACGCTCTTGAGGCACTGCTTGACCCCGTGCAGGCTGCCCCCGCTGAGGTAGGAGGCCGAGTCCTGGATCAGCTTGAACTGGAACACCTCCATCGCCTGCGGCAGCTCGGTCAGCGCCTCCTGCAGAAACGGTGAGGTCCCGATCATCAACAGCGGCGGGACGAACTGATCGGTCAGGCGCCAGATCCCCTCGGGGTCCTTGGCGAACTCGGCCAGTCGCAGGCTCTCCAGCGCGTCGGGGTAGTTCTGCTCCGCCGAGAGCGCGATCTGCAGCTTCACCCGTGGAACGTCCTGCTCGGTCTCGGCGCTCCACCCGCCGCCCGGCTGTTCGGGGCCCAGCTCCTGCTCCCCCAAATAGTGCAGGTAGACCAGCACCGAGGTGGTGCCGGGGACGTTGAGGTTCATCGGTGAGGCGGCGACGCTGTCGGGGATCTTCAGCAGCTGCCCCGAGGGGAGCACCAGCGTGGCCGCCTGGAGCGTGAGGACGCCCTCGCTGAGCAGGGAGTCGTTCCAGCGCACCGCCGCGAAGCCATAGGGGGGCAGGCCGCCGATCCGGGAGCGGAGCTGCACGTCTGCCAGCAGCGCCTCCTCCTGGGCCATGAAATGATCGGGCAGGAGCGCCTGGCCCATCTTCCAGCGGACTCGTGCAAGCTTGCCGGTCATCACGTCCCTGTAGGTCTGTCTCGAGGTGAGCGCAGGTGAGAGACGACGCTAACCCTCGACTCCCACCTGCGCCTCAGGTTCGGCGCGTGCCGCTTAGGCCCGCTCGATGCCGAACTGCTTGACCATCTTGTCCGAGACCGAGACCGCGAAGTGCAGCTCCTGGGCCTTGTCCTCGGGCACGACACTCACCACGACCTGATAGTTCTGGGGCTGCTCCACCTCCATGCCGGGCTCGTCCGACAGGTAGAGCTGCCGCTCGTTGCCCTCGACCTGCAGCAGGCAGTTCAGTTTGGTGGCGTTGGAGTGGACGACCTTGAAGAACGTCTTCTGCTCCGGGTCGTACTCCCAGATGACGAAGTCGACCACCGTGAGGATGCTGGACAGGTCGGAGTGCAGCAGGACCGCCAGGGTGTTTTTATTGGTGATGCTGATGTTGAAGGTGAACTGCAACGGCTGGGCGGCGCCACCCTCCCAGTGGAAGCTGGAGATGGCGCCCACGGCGTCGAGCTTCTTGGTGATGTCCTCGGGATCGGTCAGCTTCAGATCCGCCTTGAGCTCCTTGTCCGCAATCTTGATCGCGGCGACGTGCCCGATGGCGGATTGGTCGTCCTTCTGATAGTTGAACGCCTGAGAGATGCTGCACTCCTTGCTGATAGAGGCCATGACGTGCTCCCTTCCCTTCCTGGTTGTCGTTTGATGTTTCGTAGCTCGTTTTACGAATGCGTCGTGTTGATCTTGATGAACCGTACTGCAAGCAGCATGCCACTCAGTTGAATGACGGCAACCTTATGATTACAACTGGTTGACGATATGCCCGCATTGGCTTGTAGGCTATGGGGCCGACAGCGTCACGACGTGTCGTGACAGCCGCGGCTCAATGTCCAGCTACAGACGTGTGTCCATGCGCAGCTCGACGTCCATCCCCTCGAACTGGATGTGCGGGAGCACGTTCAGCTTGCAGTCATACCAGCCGATCATCCCCTCGCGCTCCACCACCTCGACGCTCGCCGCCTTGAACGGGTAGAAGCGCAGCGTCAGGTCATCCGGGTTCACCACCGTGGTCACATACTGGAAGATCCAGTTGTTGAGGGTGTTCTGGATATACTCCCCATTGGCGGAGCTGCCGATGTTGTCGCGCATGATCGACTTGACGTAGTGCGCGATGCGCGTGATGGAGAAGGTGTAGGAGAGGTTGGTGACGAGCTGGGAGGCCTCCGAGTCCTTGGGGTCCTTGAACTTCTTGGGCTTCTTGATCGACTGGCTGGAGAAGAAGCAGGCGTCCCCGGTGCCCTTGCGATAGACCAGCGGCATGAAGCCGGCGTTGGCGAACTCGAGCTCGCGGTAGTCGGGGATCGAGATCTCCACCGGGATCTTGATCTCCTCCTCGCCTCGAGTGTTGAAGGTGTGCACCGGCAGACCGGAGACCAGGCCGCCGCCCTTGGGCCCGCGGATATACTGGCACCAGCCCGACTGGGCGAAGGACTTGACCATGTTCTGGGCGAAGAGGGTGGCCCCGCTGCCCCAGAGGTAGTCGGAGTCGTTGTTGCCCTCCACAGCCTCCTGGAACGGGAGATCGCCGCAGGGGTTGAGCTCGGGGTCGTAGGGCAGCCGGGCGACGTAGCGCGGCAGGGCCAGGCCGATGTAGGCCGCCTCCTCGGACTCGCGCAGCTTGTTCCAGGAGCTGTACTTGGGGTGGTTCATCATCCCCTCGAGGTCCTTGACCGCCGCCAGCTCCTCCACGGTGTCGCAGCCGAAGAACTTGGGCGAGACCGAGCCGACGAAGGGCGCGTGGCTCGCAGCGGCGACGCGGCCCATGGTCTTGAGCCAGAACTCGTCCTTGGGGTTGTGCTGGAACTCGTAGAGCCCGACGATGCTGCCGTAGGGCTTGCCACCGTACTGGTCGTACTCCGAGACGTAGACCTTCTTGAACAGCGCGCTGCCGGTGATGTCGACGGCGTTGCTCTCGAAGTCCTCGAACAGCTCGTCCTTCCCCACGTCGAGGATGTCGATCATGATGTTGGCCTTGAAGTTGGTGTTCAGGACCAGATCGTTGAGGGAGCGCCAGCTGGACTCCATCGCCTTGAATTGCTCGTGGTGGATGATCTCGTTGAGCTGGGCGTTGATGGTCACGTCGATCTGCGCGATCACCTCCTGCACCGCGCCCTTGTCGAAGCGCCCGGCGGTGGGATCGATGTTGAGCAGGATCGCAGCCATCCCCGAGATGAAGCGCTCGGAGTCGCTCACGTCGTCCTTGATCACCTGGAGGTCGTCCTGGATCATCGGCGTTGGCTCGGCGCTCTCGCTCTCGAGGCGCATACTGGACAGGAAGCGCTTCAGGTCCAGCTTCTCTTCGGTCTTGACGTCTTCAGCCATTATATCTCTCCAAACCGTTCAGAGTTGATTTCACGTGTCGTGGACCGGCGCGGTGGTGTTACTCGCCCCCAGCCTCCGCGCCCGTCAGCTTGAAGCTGTCGAAGCCCTTCAGCTCCTCCTTCAGGCTCGCCAGCGCCTCCTGATCCTTCATCAGCTCGCCCAGCAGCTTGCGGAACTCCTTGCGGTTGTCGACGTTTGAGAGGGCCTCCTCCATCAGCCGCTTGAGCATCAACAGCCCGTTGAGCTTGGGTACGTGCTTGGCCACCTCGTCCGGGGAGAATGACTTCATGCTCTCGACGGGGAGCTCGACGTCCATCTCCTCGCCCTTGTCTGGATCGACCTTGTTGTCCACGGCGAACTTGAGGGACATCCCCATGTCCTTCATCACCGCGTCGGTGTTGGTGCCGTCGAGGTTGCGCACACGCCGCTCGTCGAGGTCGACCTTGCGGTCCTTGGAGGTGCCCGATGAGAAGTCGCCCACCACCGCCATGCGCAGCGGCAGATCGATGTCCTCTGGCTGGCCGTTGACCTCCGTCTTGTACCTCAGGGTCAGTCTTGACTTCGGGATTTCGTCCTGGATTGCCATGTTGTGCTCCCAATCGTTGGGTGTTGAATCTCCGAAAGATGGAGTTGCTATAGATCCTCACTCGGGCGATCCACCCCTCCCATCAGCGCTGGAGGGGCCGCCGCACACCTACCCGTATCTGAGCTTAACCAGGATCCGCCTATACCAAGCGGGCAGGTCAATGTCAACGATCAAACACCCGTCATCTTGGGCGAATTCCCGGATCCAACGGTCTGTGGCCTTGATTGTGGATCCGGCTTTTACGATCCACACCGTGGCCCCACACAGGGTCCGCGGAGTCCTTGGCGCGCTGGCGCGAAAGCGCTACTATCGGCCGCAGACCAACCTCCAGATGAGTTCGAGGAGCGGCATGAACACCGAGATCCTCAGCGGTACTCTCCCGACATCAGACAGCCCGGGGCTGGAGTCCTTCGATCCGCGCATGGGTGAGATCACAGGCCTGGTGCAGGGTGGAGAGTTCCTCGAAGGCGCTCGCCAGGTGGAGCAACTGGCCAACGAAGGGATCTACGACGTCCGTCTGGTCGGCTACTTCTACTTCGGGATGTACCTCGAGCAGGGGCTCGGCGCGCTGCCTGAGATCTTCGAGAGCCTGACCCACACGTTTGAGGTGAACTGGGAAGCTTATGGGCCGAGCACCCGTCGTGAGCGGGCTGCACAGACCGGGCTTGGCTGGCTTTTCAAGCAGCTCTCGCGGAACCTCGAGCGCGTCGAGAGCACCAAGGGTGAGACCTGGGACTCCTGGGTGGAGCAGCTGACCACCGAGGATGTGGATCGCGCGCTGGCGCAGGTCGATGCGCTGCGAGAGGTGGTGGCCCGGGTCCTGGAGGACGAGGCTGCGCCGCTGCTCGACAACCTGGCGCGGCTGCGGGAGTGGATTCAGGCCTTCCGCGGCGCGGTCCCGGACCCACCATCTCCGGAGTGGGAAGAAGATGATGATGACGAGGCGGAGGACGATGACTTCGTCAACGAGCTCGAGGAGGACGACACGCTGTCCGCGCCTTCGGCGCCCGCCCCCCAGGCAGCGCCCGCCGGCAGCTCACCGCAGATGGCGCAGCTGCTGAAGAAGCTCGCGGTGTTCGAGCAGCTGGTCCAGCGGGGTGAGATGTTCCGGGCCAAGGTCGTCGCTGACGACGTCACCGGGCTGCTGCAGTCCTTCGATCCCCTGCTCTACTTCCCCGAGATCTTCTCCACCTACCTGCGGCTCTGTGCAGAGCATGTCGACGGCCTGGTCCAGTTCGAGCCGACCAAGGGTTCGCTCCAGTGGAGGGCGGCGGAGCGGTTCTACCGCGTGGACATCGACAGCTTCGCGGCCACGGAGCTACCGGTCCCCAGCGGGGAGTACAGCGGGCCGGAGGAGGGCCACGGCGAGGGCGGCGAAGAATATCAGGAAGAAGAATACGAAGACGAAGAATTCTGAGGGTACGGCGACGACGAATGAGGCGTCGCCCGTCAATCTAGCTCGCCCTGCAGGTGCTGCAGGCGCCGCTGGTGCCGGGCGCGCGCCACCTGCAGCGCGAGCACCGGATCGGTAGAGACGCAGGCACCGCAGAGGCGGAAGCCCTCGACCTCTCGCAGCCACCAACCGGGGTGTGGCCGCTCGCAGCTGTCGCAGAGCCCATCCCCCTGCGCGGCGGGCGCCGCTGGAGGGGCCACGGCGGGCTCGGGCGGGGCGGCTGTTGGCTCCGTCGTGGTGGCCTCGGGCGACAACGTCGCGAAGCAGTCGGGGCAGTAGTGCTCGTCGCCGACCGGCTTGCTGCCACCCGTGGGGACGCGGCGGCCACAGCCGGCGCAGTTGATGAAGGCCTTGGGCTCGACCTCGGGGGCGCTGGGGGCTGCCTGGACCCCGTGGCTCTCCGGGACGGCGTCCCGCACCGGTTCGCGCGCCGGCGCCGCTGCGGTCTGGCCCAGCCCGTCGGTGCACGAGGTGCAGATGACCATGGGACCCAGCTTGACACCGCCGCTGCTCACCGGCCCGCCGCACAGCGAGCAGCGCTCCGCGGTCTCTGCCGGCGGTGGTGCAGTACGGGCGCTGATCTGAAAGGAGACCCCCGGCCCCTCGCGCGGCGCGTCGGAGGGGCCCTTTGCCGGCTCGGTCCGGGCGTTGACCTGAAAGGTCACCCCCGGGCCCTCCGTCGGCGCGCTGGGCGGCTCCACAGGATCCGGCTCGGGCTCGGCAGCCGGCTCGGGCTGCTTCGGCCGCTCCAGCAGGCGCTGGAAGCAGTCCAGACAGAAGGGCCACTCGGCCACCATCTTGTGCTCGGCGTTGGTGAGGTCCGTTCCACACTCGCGGCAGTCCATCGGGTTGCTCCTTGGCTGACAGGCACTCCTGACCGTAGCCCAATGGACAGGGAAGCTCAAACGCCTTCGGGTCCATTTGTCTCAGGATCTCGGTGTCCATGCCGGGGAGACCGCCGGGGAGACCGTCGAGGAGATGGTTGAGGAGATGGTAGTGGTGATAGTAGTGGAGATGGTCGTGGTGCTGGTCGTGGCGGGCCGGCGGCTCGCCGTCAAGGAGGTCAGCCGAGCCCGTCAGCCTGTCGCTTCATCTTGAGCAGTGCTTTAACCTCGTTCCTGCCCAGCGGGATGTGGTACTTCCCCCCCTTCGTCACCTCGTTGGAATGCTCGCTCAGAAAGCTGTGGACCACCTGGAAGTGGCGGTTGGCTGCGCAGTGAAACAGAAACTTCTTGGACTGAATGAAGTCCTCGTACATGTAGCGGGCCGTCTTGAGCCCGCGCCTCTTCCTGCTTGTCTTGTATTCTCGGTCCTCGCTGCTCTTCTTGTAGGGCGGTACTACGCCCACTATGGCCTTGAACGATTGGCCCCACAACTTGCTGCGAACCCCGTGATCCTGACGTAGTCCCTTCGCGTCCTTCTTCGAGGACAGGACCTCGATGACATTCTTGAAAAGGTTGAGGTGGATGTCTTTCAGCCGCGCTGTCGAGTCGGATATGTACTTGGCCGGGTCGGTGATCGGCTTGAAGGGCTTGTTGTTCTTGATGCACCGCATGGCCTGGACCATGTTCACGAAGGCCTGCATGAACTGCTCTGGGTTGTTCCGGTAGATCTCGGCGTCGCTCCACCTCGGCGTCCAGCGGTAGCCCTTGTAGGGGTGGTCGGGGGAGCAGCCGATGGCGCCGTGCCCGAGCCAAAGGTTGTGGTCCTGCTTCCTCGAGGTCCCGAGGATGTTGACCCCGGCGAGGGTGGCCCCCGAGAACTGAGTCCGCTTGCCCGCGCCGCCGTGCTTGAAATCCGAGGGCACCCACAAGAGACCGTTCCACTTCCCGCTGTCGTACTTGCCGTAGATCTGGACGCGGTTGAAGGCCCGGTCGGGAGCTCCGACGTGGTCCTGATGAGCCCAGGTGTCGGCGAAGACGTGCATCGTCACACCGATGTAGTGGGCCAGCAGCTTGTCCTTGGTAGGGAAGTCGTTCCAGGCTGTTCCGTGGAAGACCTTCCTGACCTGGTTGATCAATTGGATCGCGGTGGGGCTGTTGGGCCGGCAGATCAGCTCCAGGTGCTTTTTCGACCAGGCGTGCTTGGGCTTGTACTTCTTGTACGCGGCCGGCGTCATGCCCCGAAACCGCCTCAGGGTGTGGTAGTTCTGCTTGCCCGTCACCTCGAAGTTGCCCGGGAGGAAGTGGTAGGTCATCCAGACCTGCCGCACGTAGTCGTCGTTGTTGGAGACGAAGACGGAGCCCTCGCTCTGGCCGGTTCCGGGGTACTTGAAGGCGTACGTGATGTTGTGCTTCCGATCGAAGGAGATCACCTTGGTGTTGTGGGAGACCGCGTCGTCGACGTGCTGGGCAGCCCAGGCGATGAGCTCTGGATGCTTCAAGCGGGCGATCTTTGCGCAGATGTATGTCATATCGTAGTGAAAATCCTGTTGCATTTGACCTTACCTCCCTTGGACGGCTTTCCTGACGAGCTCAGAAGACGTCTTCGTCATCATTGAAATCGCTGGAGCTGCTGCGGTTCAGCTGCTTTGAGAAGTAGCCGATCAGCCGGACGTCGTAGGGTCCCGCTCAGGATTGCGACGTCCATGCGGTTCCTCGGCTCGCAGGTGTGAGGCCCCTGGAGCTGCTGAGCCGGAATGCGCTGCCGACCTGCCAGAGTTCAAGATGACAGCACTATACTGGCTCCCCATTCAGGCCACAAGCCGAAGGCGGCCGGCGGCAGTGATGGTCCGAAGTCGCGACGTCAGCAGCATCACCACCACCTCCCCTGGCACGACCTCTCCCACGTGTTGTCATTGGCGCCGACATTGGCGCCGACCCTGGGCTTTGATGCCGATGGAGGCAATGCAGCGCTCTTTGGGCCTGAATGCGAGGGGGGGGGCACCAAAAAGAGTGCACTCTGCGTCAGGGCGTCAGGCTGCGAACACAGCGAAAGCCCGTGGCGGCGTGCACCGACGTGGGCGTGTCGCCGTACCTCGCCGCAGAGCGGACGCCCGAGATGAACTCCGCCACGGAGCCGCTGCGAGCAACCCTGTAGCTGCTCACGCCGAGCACCACGGGGTCGACGGCCGCGGACGCGCCCAGGTCGACCTGGTACCAGTCGTGGCACCACTCCCAGGCGTTGCCCGACATGTCATGCAGGCCCCAGGCGTTTTGCTGCTTCAGGGCCACCTGCTTGAGGACGCTGCCGGCGTTGGCCGCGTACCAGGCGATGGCGTCGGCGGTGGCGTCGGGCTGGGTCTTGCAGCTCTTGGTCAGCTGGGGGCCGTTGTGGAACGCGGTGGTGCTGCCAGCGCGGGCGGCGTACTCCCACTCGGCCTCGGTGGGTAGGCGGTAACCCGGGCAGCCATGGATCTTGGAGGCGTAGGCGGGGGCGGCGGCACAGGTGATGGTGCTGCCGACCCCGCCAATGGTGGCGCAGGTGTAGCAGAGCCCGAGGCCGTTCTTCGCGGAGAGGGCGTTGCAGTAGGCCGCCGCGGCGTGCCAGGTGACCGACTCCACCGGGCAGCTCGTGCCGCAGGCCGTGTTGGCGGAGGGGTTCTTGCCCATCAGCGCCTGGTACGCGCCCTGGGTCACCTCGGTCTGACCGATCTGGATCTTGCGGGTCAGGGTCACCTGGTGCTGGGTCTCCTTGCCGAAGTACTGGGGCTCGCGGCAGGTCTCCGATGTTGGGGAGCCCATGCTGAAGCAGCCCTTGGGGATGCTGCACCAGCCGTTGCTGCAGCTCTTTGTAACACTGGGGTGTACGCAGCCACCACCGGTGTCCGGGGCCAGCGGGAGGTCGGGACCAAGCGGGAGGTCGGGGTTGAGGGGCAGGTCGGGGTTGAGGGGCAGGTCGGGGTTGAGGGGCAGGTCGGGGTTGAGGGGCAGGTCGGGGGTCAGTGTGAGGTCCCCCTTCGGCGCGTCGGCCTTCGGCGCGTCGTTCTTCGGCGCGTCGTTCTTCGGCGCGTCGCTCTTTGGCGCGTCGCTCTTCGGCACGTCAAGCGTCCCGGAGGGGCCATCCCGGAGGGTGTCAGCGACGCCCGCGTCAGGGATGCCCCGTCCGTCCGGCGCCTGCGGCGCGTCGAAGGAGTAGATCAGATCGCAGCCGGCGGTCAGCGTCACCACCGTCAGCGCTGCGACCCAGGCCTGCCTCACGCTCCACGCTCCTCCGGCGCGCCCAGCGCGTCCAGCGCGCCCAGCGCGCCCAGCGCGTCCAGCCGCGCCTCGGTCTGGGCCGGGCTCGCGTGGACGAACGACGCCGTCATCCCGGCGTCGACGGCCGCGGCGATGTTCTCCTCACGGTCGTCGATGAAGACCGCCGTCGCCGGGTCCGCCACGCCGAAGCGCTCCAGGGCCAGCGCGTAGATCTCGGGCTCGGGCTTGTAGTAGCCGCACTCGAAGCTGGTCAACGTCGCCGCCGCCCGCTGCAGCAGGTCGAACTCGTGGGCGACCCAGTTCCAGTGCAGGTCGTTGGTGTTGGAGAGGACGCAGGTCTTGCGCGCCGCGCAGCAGCGGTGAAAGAGCGCGGCCATCTCGGGGTAGGGCTGGATCGTCTCGCACCACAGCCGGCAGAAGAGCTGGTAGGGGTACTGCGCGGGGGTCAGCGCCAGCGCGTCCAGGGCCCAGCGGTGGACCTCCAGGCTGTTGAGCAGGCCACGCTCGTAGTCGGGGATCGTGGTCTGCATCCCCTGCTCGAAGGCGGCGTAGACCTGCGCCGGCTCCCTGCCGGCCAGCTTGGCCAGCGCCTGCACCACGCGCGGCCCGTCGAGGTGCGCCAGCACGCCGCCCAGGTCGAAGATGACGGCCTCGATCACGCCCGCCTCATCAGGCCTCACGCGGGAGGGTGCTGCGCACCAGCTTGCCGTAGAGCCGGCGCAGCTCGTGCACCCGCGGACCCACCTCGCCGCGGCCCACGATCCAGTCGTCGACCTGGGTCACGGGCATGATCTCGCGCAGGGTGCTGGTGAGGAAGACCTCATCGGCGTCGCGCAGGTCCTCGGCGCGCAGGTGGCGCTCGTGGACCTCGAGCCCCGCGGAGCGGGCCAGATCGATCACCATGTGCCGGGTGATCCCCTCGAGGATCCCCACGCTCAGCGGCGGGGTGGACAGCGCCTCGCCGCTCAGGGTGAAGATGTTGCTGGATGCGCCCTCGGCCACACGGCCCCGGGCGTCGAGCAGGATCGCCTCGTGGGCGCCGCGCCGCCGCGCCGCGCCCAGGGCCATCAGGTTGACCAGGTAGTTGCCGCTCTTGGCTCCCGCGGGCACCGCGCCGCCCGCCTCCCGCCCGGCGGAGACCAGGTGGATCGCGGCCCCCTGCTCGTAGAGCGCGGCAAGGTGGGGGATCAGCGGGGCGACGATCACCACGCGGCAGGGGCTCACCGCTGACCCCGGGTCGAGGTTGATCGGCCCCGCGCCGCGCGTGACGATCAGCCGGATGTTGGACTCGGGGTTGCCCGCCGCCTCGAGGGTGGCGTCGATCTCGGCCGTGAGGACCTGGCTGGGCGCCGGCAGGTCGATCCCCAGCAGGCCAGCCGAGCGCGCCAGGCGGTCGAGGTGCGGCGCCAGCGCGAAGGGGCGGCCGTCGTAGGTGCGGATCACCTCATAGACGCTATCACCGTAGAGGAAGCCGCGGTCGAGGACCGAGATGCGGGCCTCCGCCTCGTCGTGGATGCTGCCGTCAATGGCGATCTTCGTGGACAACGTCGAGGTGCTCCTCGTGCTCGGGTCAGGCGTGCTTGGGCGGCGTCAGCAGATCGTGGGCCACCGGGAAGGGGTGCTCGTCAGCCAGGTTCATGCGCCAGCCGTAGACCCGCTCGGGGTCGGAGGACTTGCAGCCCAGGGTCGACGACGGGGCGGCGATCACCGTCGGGCGGCCGGGCAGCTGCACCATGTAGCCGTGGTGCCGGTGGCCGTGGAACAGGATGTCGATGCCGGCCTGGATGCAGGCCTTCATCACGTCCACCGCGTTGCGCAGGCGCATGCCCACCTCCAGCGGCGAGCGCCGCCCCACGGCGAAGGGCATCCGCAGCAGGTGGTGGTGCACCAGCCCGATGCGCAGCCGCGCGTTGCGGAAGGTGGAGGCCTTGCTCTCCTCGCGCAGCCAGTTCAGCTGCTTCTTGGAGACGGCGCCGCTGGCGCTCAGCGGGGTGCGGGGCATCTTGCAGGAGTCGAGGCCCACCACCACGATGTCGTCGAGCCAGCGCAGGTAGGCCCCCTCCTCGTTGTGCTCCATCCCCACCTCGGCGGCGAAGACGTGGTAGCGGTCCTCCTTGGCGTCGGCGCGGGCGCGGCGCCCCAGGCGCGGGATCATGTCGTAGGTGTCGTGGTTGCCCGGCACGACGTAGAGCCGGCGATTCTCGACCCACTCCTTGAAGTAGTGCGTGACGAGGCCATAACCGAAGCCGTTGTCGGTGATGTCGCCGGTGAGCACGATCAC
>SWBW01009661.1_pt1 | contig 18086 bp, 13 predicted proteins | sample 4693041 | NCBI WGS metagenome assembly SWBW01 (sample SAMN10267271, study PRJNA491770) | bioreactor metagenome | isolation source: DHS bioreactor inoculated with marine methane seep sediment | place: Japan: Omine Ridge, Nankai Trough | collected 2006-05-06 | reverse complement strand
TCTTGATGCCGATGGAAAATGCGCGGGTGAGTAGAGCCGCCCCTGATTGATCCCCGGACACTCAAGAGCCTCCCGCTCCCACCGTATCCGGGAAACAAGCACTTCCTTCCAAAAGGGATAGCTGCCGCACTGCCGGGGGCGGACTTCGTACACGGCGCATTTTCCATCGGCATCAAGAAAAACACAATCGCCGTTGCCGCGTTCGTTGAGGGAATAGGCAATCCCGCTCATACACTGGTCAAAGCTGAGGTGCTGCCCAACCCGACGACAGTACCGCCGCCGGAAGTCCTCCTCGGTAAGCCCCAGAAAACCCGCGATTGCCGTCTGCTCTTCATCGGTCATCAGAACATGCCCGGCATCACCGCCGCAGCAAAGGCTACAGTCGTCCAGACAGGAAAACCGCAGTCCCTCTGGTTCGTGCCAACGCTTTCGTTGATCGCCCATTGTCCCTCCAATACGGATTGTGTGGGCATCTAAGAAGCGGCGATATTACTAAAAGTTGTCTGCTCTGGCAATCCGCGCAAAAGCCACGCTTACGAGTTTAATCCAGCTTATAAAAAAACAGAGGGATTTCAGAATCCCTCTGTTGTCGTGTCCGCCGCTGGTTACTCGTTCTTAGTCTGCTTCATCTCGGCGATGTACTCCTCCAGACCAGCCAGCTCTTTTTGGAGCTGGTCTTTGTATTTTTCCAGATGCTCGATTTTCTCGGTCTTGCTGATGAAGTGCCTGCGCATTCCAGGACCGTGGCTTTTGCCCCGACCCATGAAAGGTGGGTGTCCACCCATACCCGGCATTCCGCGCGTCATCATCTTGCGCATCACGCGCGGCATATCGCTGCGGAAGTCGTCCTCGCCGCAACAGTCTTCGGGCATCCCTGCGTGAAAGTCGCGGTTATGCCTGTGGTGGTGTCTCATGGTTTTCCTTTGGTTTGGTGGGGTTGATTCCCCGGTGGTGAGTTGCAACGCTGTTAAGTAGCTAAGTAAACACTTAACTATATTGGTAAAAAAACTCTGAGAAGCATCCCCTGAAGGCGAGGAGGAGGTCAGACCTAATCCTCGCGCTTTTTTTGTAGCTCTCTAATCTGCTCCTCAACCTCAGCCAGATGGCGGATCAGGTCGCCCCGATATCGCTCCAGCTCGTTCAGGTCATCGGTTTCAAGGAGCGGCTCCGGCGGTTCGCAACAGCACGATTCCTCATGTTTTCCACGAAATGCCAGCACCTTGATGAAATGACGGCGATAGTGGCGCATGTTCTTGCGATTGAGATGATAGGGAATCCGGTAGCCCTGACGCTCGTCCACCACCAGCCCCGCCTGCTTGAGTACCTTGAGGTGCTGAGACACCGCTGCGGTGGATATCTTCAGAATCTCAGCAATCCGCTGGGAGCCTAAAGCCCCGTGCTTGCTTAACAGGCGAAGAATCTGAAGGCGACTCTTCACGCCCAGAACACGGAATAGCTCGCTGGGGTCAGGCGGCATCGGAGGAAATGGGGGGGAATCACGCATCGCTTTTATCCACGGTTGGATTTTCATCAGGTAGTTAAGTTACGGCTTAATTGTATCTCTGGTTCCCAGCTTTGTCAAGTTTTTATTTAACCGACCGCGAAAACAAATTGATCCTGCCGCAGACTGTTACGATCAGGGTGTTGAAACCGCGCGGCGACTGAGCGTATCCAATCCGATGAACGCGCAGAGCCGGGAATCCATCCGCTGTCCGAGTCAACCGTCCATGTCTGGGAGGCGGTCGGAGGCGGTGGATCCCCGGTTCTTTTGCCCCAATCCCAGGCAGGCTGAAGCCTGCTCTTTGATTTTAATGGATAATCCTGCTAAACTGTTACCGTTAGTTTTACGTGCTGTTAACTTTGGTTGTTTATAGGAGGTCTCGAATGAAGTGGTTTACTCTTGTTCTGTCCGTGCTTTGCCTGATTGTTCCGACGGTTGCCGCTGCTGCTCAGACGGGCGATGAGTACCTGGAGCATATTTACACCGCACTGAACGGCGAGCTTATAATCCACGCCAACCCTGAGCTGACGAAGTTATGTAATTCTGTGGAAACCGACGCGCTGCTGATTGTTGACAGGTTTTATGAGAATGACAATGGTGATTGGGTGGCACACATCTTCGAACCAGAACACCTCGAAGGTTACACTTGTATAGATGCACTCATCGAGATAATGGTGGTTTGGTCGGATACCCTCAATGTACGAGACGAAGCCGGGCTATCTGCTGGCAAGGTCGATACAGTCAGGCGTGGTGAAGCGGTGATTTACCTGGCTCCTAGCCGGTATGGACCTCCACTTGAGGACGGATATTTCTGGCGTAACTGCATGATAGGCGATGACACAGGCTGGGTGGCTGAGGATTTTCTCATCGAGAAATGCTACTTCGACGCGCTGGAGCCAGCCCTGGATATCTACGATGCCGGAGAGCTGAAGAATATGCGAACCTACCTCGAAGAGCTTGACCGAAACTACGCCGACATTGACTGTGAAATAGCCTCGGATAATCGTAGTGCCGTCGTTGTTTTGCGGAATAATGGTCCTAGAGAGGACGGATATGACGTTGATACTGAGAAAGCATATTTGATAGGTGAGCCTGACAAGATGATTTACGCCAGTCGTATTTTCGACTACTTCATCAGTGATGGTGGAAAATATACGTTTATTCTCTATGACCGGGTGATTTATGGGGCTCATGGGATTTGTTTTATGTATCCTTACGCTGTCTTTGATAATCACACTGGTGAAGAAGTACTTCAGGGGTACACATTTACACTTTCTTTTTCTCACCTCCACGGAGAACACCAAGACTTTGATACCAGAGTTGCTGAGTTCATTAACGACAGCCACCTGCTGGTGCTGGAGCATATTCGCATCGAGGGCCTCCGAGGCGAGTTCCCTCGACTGGTGTTGACAGACCTGACCACGGGAGAAACTACCGTGCTGCTGGAGCATGATGAAGAGTGGCTGGGGTTCGATGTAGAATGTCCAGGCAACGTGGGTAGCCTCCACCGCAATAGTAACTGTTCCTCACCATCACCAATTATCGAAGCCGCGATGAACTCCTATCTGTTCCGTCTCTGCGAAGAAGAGCAGGTTAGCGGAACGTGGTCGATGGGAGGCTAAGGCACACCAGGCGGAGTGGGGCGATAAGCCGGTAACCTCTCACCCCCAGCCCCGTGGGATGAATCCCCTCCCCAGAGGGGAGAAGGTAGCTAACCCCTTGTGCTTGTTCAAAATACGTTTGTAAGGGCAACCCTTGTGGTTGCCCTTTTTGTAATTCGCGGGCCGACCTAAAGGTCGGCCCCTACGTTAAAAACCAGCCTCTCTAAGCGACCAGCGGAAGTGGGTACGCGGGGATAGTCGTAGTTCGTCCCAGACTATCAGCCGCGAGTCTATGTGCAGCTTTAAGCTGCCGCACCGCGCTGCTGAGAATAGGCGGGGGTTCTGTTATCATCTACGGGTGAATGCTGAAGCCGCCAGCGAAATTGAACGCTTTCTCGCCTACCTGTCCGAGGAGCGAGTTCTTGCCCCGACGACGGTTGCCGCCTATGGTGGCGATCTGCGCGCGCTGCTGAACCACCTCAACTCTGGTGGAGAAATTCGCTCTCTGACTACGCTCACCGCCGAGGAGCTTGGCGAACACCTCCACGGTGAGCGAGAGCGGAGCATAGCCGAGTCCAGCCTCCGGCGGAAGCTGGCGGCGTTGCGGGTTTTTCTCGCCTGGGCTGGTGCCGAGGAGCTAATCGCCCGCCATCCCCTTGCCGAGGTTTCCCTGCCCCGCCGGGGAGAGCCGCTGCCCCGCGCTCTTTCGCGAGAGGTGGTGGACAGACTGCTCGCCGAGACCAACCGCCGGGTTGAGCTAAGCTCCCAAAGACTGGCGGAGTGGAGCAGTTCCGAGGAACAGCGGCGAGAGGTCAAACACCGCCGCCTGCTTACCGAGCTGGTACTGATTGAGCAGTTGAACGAAACAAAGATGTCGCTGACCGCCGTGCTGCGCCTGACCTGGGACGAGGTCGCTCCCGACGACCAGCGGCTACAGTCTCTCAGGGACAGTCTCAACAGCCCGGTCGAGGGAGCGGTGTTTCTGGATAAAAAGGGAGAGCCGCTGCGCCGGACTCAGTTCGCCAGTCGGCTACAGACCCTTTCCAAACTAGCCGGACTGGCGGAGTCGTTGACTCCGAAGCAGCTTCGGGAACACGCTGAGCCGCTGCTGGGCTATCTTCGCCGGGAGCTGGCGGAGCTGTCAAACTCTGATGAGACAGGTTCGTCAAGCTGGAAGGCTCATCATCAGGCGCTGCGGAACTCCGCCCTGCTGGAGCTGCTCTACTCCGCCGGGCTGCGGGTGAGCGAGGCTCTCGGTTTGCGCTGGCGGGGGCTTGACCTGCGCTCCGGCTACGCCCGGGTGCTGGGAAAAGGTGGAAAGCAGCGCATCGTTCCCCTGGGCGAGACCGCAGTCGGAAGGCTGAAGCAGCTTCAAAAGCTCAGGAACTCCCCACCTCCCGCTGAGGTAATTTTTATCAACGCTCAGGGAAAAGCCCTGCGCCGGGGGCGGGTCAATCGCCTGCTGGCGGAGCTTGCCGAGGCTGCGGGAATCTCCCCACCGCCCAGTCCGCATCAGCTTCGCCACAGCTTCGCCACCCACCTGCTGGCTGGCGGCGCGGGAATTCGGTTGGTTAATGAACTGCTGGGGCATAGCCGTCTGACCGAAACCCAACGCTACACCCGGGTCGAGGTCTCGCACCTTAGCGAAGCCCATAAGAAGGCGCATCCTCGCTCAGGACAATCGTAAGGGTTGTAGCAGGCGGTGGAACACAACCTCTGTAAGTTAACGGGCGGACGTGGTAAAATGCCTGCTCATATTTACTCATAAGTGCCGTTCGCACAAAAGGAAACGTATGCGCGGGGAGGAATGCGGCATGTTGCCGTGCTTAGTTACCGGAGACAGCTAACCAACCGTTGTTTAAGCGGTTGCGATTCTGCGCGCCCGTTTAACGCTAACTAAGCAGTGATGGTTTAACAAACCTGACCATCGTATTCCTTCAGGAGATTTTTATGTCAGACAAACAGATTGCGGCAAAGTACGACCCCTCGGAGCTGGAACAACGCTGGTTCACCCACTGGCAGGATGCCGGGCATTTTAAGCTCAACGAAGACGCGCCCGGGGCGGTTTATACCGTGGTCATTCCGCCGCCGAACATCACCGGCTCCCTCCACGTGGGACACGCCCTCAACAACAGCATCCAGGACATTCTGATTCGCTTCAAGCGGATGGCGGGGTTCAAGGTTCTCTGGCAACCGGGGACGGACCACGCTGGCATCGCCACGCAGAACAAGGTGGAGCAGGCTCTGGCTAAGGAAGGCAAGACCCGCCACGACCTGGGGCGTGAGGGCTTCATCAAGAAATGCTGGGAGTGGCGTGATCACTTCGGTCGTGATATTGTCGAGCAGTTGAAGCTCCTCGGTTGCTCCTGCGACTGGGAGCGCGAGCGGTTTACGATGGATGAAGGACTGTCCCGCGCCGTGCGTCAGGCGTTCAAAAAATACTACGACGACGGACTGATTTACCGGGGCGCGCGGATGGTCAACTGGTGTCCGCGCTGCCATACCTCGATCTCCGACCTGGAGGTCAAGCACGAAGAACGCAACGGCAGCCTCTGGTATGTCGACTATCCCCTCGCCGACGGTTCTGGGAAGCTGACCGTGGCAACGACGCGACCGGAGACCATGCTCGGCGATACCGGAGTGGCGGTGCATCCCGACGACCAGCGGTACAAGGGCTTCATCGGCAAGGCGATTGCCCTGCCGCTTACCGACCGAGAGATTCCCATCGTTGCCGACACCCATGTTGACCCGGAGTTCGGCACTGGCGTGGTCAAGGTAACCCCTGCCCACGACTTCAACGATGCCGAAATCGGTCTGCGCAACAAGCTGCCCTCGCTGATAGTCATCAACTACGAAGGTAAAATGACCGAGGAAGCCGGAGCAGCCTACGCCGGGCTGACTCGTGAGGAATGCCGCCAGAAGGTCCTTGCCGACCTGGAAGAGAGCGGGCAACTCAGCAAGACCGAGGACTACGCACTCTCCGCCGCTACCTGCGACCGCTGCCACGAGGTCATCGAGCCTCTGGTGAGCGAGCAGTGGTGGCTCGATGTAGAGAAAATCAAACAGCCCGCCATCGAGGTTGTGAAGAACAAGAAGGTGCGCTTCTTCCCGGAACGCTGGACGCGGATTTATCTGGACTGGATGGAGAACATCCAGCCCTGGTGCATCAGCCGCCAGCTCTGGTGGGGACATCAGATTCCAGTCTGGTACTGCGATGCCTGCGACGCGACCATCGTCGAGGCGGAGACCCCAACGGTTTGTCCCAAATGCGGCGGCAAGCTGCGTCAGGAAGAGGACGTGCTGGACACCTGGTTCTCTTCGGCACTCTGGCCCTTGTCCACGCTGGGCTGGCCGGATAACGAAGAAGAGGTGGCGAAGCTCTATCCCACGGCGGTACTCTCCACGGCACCGGACATCATCTACCTCTGGGTGGCGCGGATGATTATGAGCGGGATGTACTTCCGCGATCAAGAGCCGTTCCACAGCGTTTACCTCCACGCCACGATTCTGGCGCAGGATGGCAGGCGGATGAGCAAGTCTCTGGGAACCGGAGTTGACCCCCGCGAGATTATCAGCGAGTACGGCACCGATGCTCTGCGCTTTACCATCGTCTCGTTAACCGGGCAGGGGCAGTCGGTAAAGCTCTGGAACGACCGCTTCACCGTGGGGCGGAACTTCGCCAACAAGCTCTGGAATGCCGCCCGCTTCCTGCGGCTCAATGTGGCAGAGACAGAACTCGAAGAGACCGCTCCGCTGTCCGCGAAGACTCTGCCCCACGCCGATGAGACCCAGCTCGAAGACCGCTGGATAATCTCCAGCCTCGGACGACTGGCGCGGAATGTAACCGAAGCGTTGGAAAACTACCGCTTCAACGAGGCGGCACGGTCGATTTACGATGCCTTCTGGCACGACTACTGCGACTGGTATCTGGAACTGATCAAGCCCCGGCTCTACAGCGATGACCCGGCGAAAAAGCAGCAGGCTCTCAGCGTGGCACTCCACGGAATGCGCCTGGTGCTGAAGCTGCTCCACCCGATCATGCCCTTCATCACCGAGGAGCTGTACCACCACCTCTTCCCCAACGCTCCCGCTGACCTGATGGTCAGCCAGTGGGAGGACGGCGAGGACTGGCCGTCGCACCTGTTCTGCGAAGAGATGATGGGGAAGCTACAGGGGCTGATTGAGGCGGTGCGCAATGTCCGTGGCGAGATGAACGTCCCGCCCGGGGCGCGAATCTCCCTGCTCATCAAGACCAGCGATTCCGAGCTTGCCGAGGTTATCCGCGACCACCAGCACTACTTCGCCAATCTGGCGCGGGTGGAAGAACTCACCGTGGGAGCCGACCTGACCAAGCCCGAAGGCGCGGCGGCTACTGTGGTCGGCGAGACCGTGCTGTACCTGCCGCTAAAAGGGGTGATCGACTTCGCCGCCGAGGCGGAACGGGTAAAGAAAGAACTGGGCAAGCTGCGTGGTCATCTGACCGGAACCGAAAAGAAGCTGGCAAACGAGAGCTTTGTCTCCCGCGCCCCAGCCGAGGTCGTGGAACACGAGCGCGAGAAATGCAACCGCCTTGCCAGCGAGATAGAGGCTCTGGAGAAACATCTTCAGCAGATAGAGAAGATGATTTAGCAACGCAGTGCGGATTGTCGTAGGGGCGCAGCGTGCTGCGCCCTTTATCGTTCTACCTACCCCTCACCCTAACCCTCTCCCCAGAGGGGAGAGGGGATAACATCCGCGAGATTTTGACGTTGCAGGGGCGGACCGATTCAATAGAATTGGTGTCCGCCCTTTTTGTTATACGGTGGTTGTGGCATGAGGGCGCACACATGGGTGCGCCCCTACCAACGTATTCTAAACAAACACAAGGTGTTACGTAGGGGCCGACCTTTAGGTTGGCCCGCAAATCTATCATGGGTTGATGGTAGCCACCAGACAGGACACAAGGGAATAATAAACGGCGGGGATTAAAATCCCCGCCCTACATTTTGCGTGTTCAAAGTTTTTATCGTTCAAAAACCCTGCTCCTCTTCTCGGAGAAGAGCAAGGTTTACGCTAGAACACGCTCAGGTTCAAATATTCGCGGGGGTTGTCGATGATGCGGTCGAGGAGATCCTGCGCCTTGACCAGACTCTCATCCAGTCCTTCATAAACGGAGTCGTCATAGACCAGCTTGCCCAGGGTTCCCTCGCCGGAGGCGATGGTCGCGACGATGTCGTTAATGTGATCCACCGCGATAACGGCACTGGCACTCATCAGGTCAAAACGCTCAATCGCCGACTCCAGATGGGGCAGGGAGCGGTAAAGGGTTCCGTCCACGTTGGCGGTGATGTGGCTGACATCTCTGGTGATGCGGGCAACGTCGTCGGTAATATCGCGGAGGTTGCGAATCGATGCCAGAATCTCCGCCGAGGACATCCGGGTAACAGCGTCCATCTCGGCAAGCATACTCTCGATATGCCCGAAGGCTCGCTTGAGCTGGGCGACGGTCTCTTCATCCAGCAGCTCGGAGAACTCAGCCAGGGCCTCGCCAATCTTGGCGGTGATGTTCCCCGCCGACTCGAAAAGCTCTTCAATCCCCACGGAACGCTCGCCGTAGATGGTTGCTCCGGGAGCTATCGCCGGGCTGCTGGGGGTTCCCTTGGTGATGTCGATGTACTTGTCCGCCATAAAGCCCTTGATGCGGATGGCGACGACGGAGTCCTCTCGCACCACGACCTCTTCGTCCAGGGAGAGGATGACCTTGACCATCAGCTCGTCGGCACCATCGGGCTGGAACCACTCCACCGAATCCACGCTGCCACCGCGAACTCCGGCGTAGAGAACCTTCGCGTCGGGTACCAGTCCCGCCGCAGAGTCGAAGATCACGATCAGTTCGTAGTTGTCCTCGAACCACCCCAGGTCTCCCACCGAAAACAGCAGAGCCAGGAAGACGAAAAGCGAGATGACGATGGTGAGGCCGACTTTAAGTTCTGAAGACATACTCATAGGGCTGCCTTTTATGGCTATTCGTACGGTTGCTGAGGATGTTTGAAGACGCGCTAAAGATGTAGTGGGTCGATCGGACCATGAGACAGCCCGTTGATGAACTGCTGCACGTAGGGGTTTTCTGTCTCACGGGTCTCTTCGGCTGAACCCTCGAAGATGATTTTTCCTTTGTGGAGCATGGCAATTCGCTCGGCGGTTTTGTACGCCGAGTCCATGTCGTGGGTGATAATCACCGTGGTGGTGTTGGTGAGCTCCTTGATTTCATTGATTAGCTCGTTGATCGCCTGGGCGGTAATCGGGTCGAGACCGGAGGTCGGCTCGTCGTAGAGGATAATTTCAGGATCGCCGACGATGGCGCGTGCCAAACCAGCCCGCTTCTGCATTCCGCCGGAAAGCTCCGCCGGCATCAACTCCGCCGTTCCGGCAAGCCCCACCTGCTCCAGCTTTTCCGCGACGATTTTGTCCACCTCTTCGGGTGGGGTATTGGTGTGGTTGTCCAGGAAAAAACCCACGTTCTCGCGAACGTTGAGCGAATCGAAGAGGGCGGAAAACTGAAACACATAGCCCACCCGCGCTCGCACCGAGTATTTCTCGCGCAACCCAACGGTGTTCATGTGGCTGCCCAGACACCAGATGTTGCCCTTGTCGGGATCGAGCAATCCCAGCACGTGCTTGAGCAGCACGCTCTTGCCAGTGCCGGAGCGTCCGATAATGGCAATGGAAGAGCCGCGCTGAACCGTAAGGTCAACGCCCTCGAGAACCCGCTTCTTGCCGAAGGATTTGCTCAGTCCTTCAATTCTGATGACGGTTTCATTCAATGTTATTAAGTTCCCTTGTTGTTAACAAGAACGACGCTTTCCATTTGTCTAAAATGTTCCGCATCAGTCTCTCTGATAAAATCCATAAGATATCGCATTATTTTTGTAGTTTGGGACAGTAAATAGGCATCATGCTCGGGTTCACCAAACGCCGTTTTGTGTGAGTGAGTATTACAGAATCGATAGATTGCATTCTTTTGGTTTTCGTCATATTCAATACAGTTTAACTTTTCGTGTAGATCGTCTTTTGTAGGCATTCTGAAACCTAGATAAGTTTCAAGCAATCGACGTGCTATATTAGGCATTTGATAGTAGTGACTGTACTCGATATTCACATTCTCTAACTCTGCCTCTTTGGATGTTTTATAAACCAAGCTAAATAGGTAATGATAGTCTGATTCATAGTCCTCCAAAAGAGGATCCAGAGAGGAAAGAACTGATATCCTGGAATCATTAATAATTTGTACTTTCAACATGCTTAAAGATGTCTCTTTCCTTACAAAGCTTTTTTTATTCCGATTTCTTTCAAAGTAATCTAGCCATCTCTTAGCTAGCCGGAATAACTGAAAATTATGCGTCAAAAGAAACAGTTGCCCAATTTTGTGGGTTTTCTTTTTATACAACCTTTCCTTCATGTAAGAAAATGCTGAATAGAGATTGTTGGAGTCGAGGCTTGACATGGGATCGTCAATGACAACGATTCCGTTGCTGATGTCAAAGTCTTTGTCTTCCAGAGTCTTCAAAAAATAGAGGAATGCTATTGCTGTTCTCTCTCCCTCGGATATTGATGTTGCTAATTCTTCTCCTCTAAATATTTGATATCCAGTTTCTTTTACTTCAAACCGCAACTCAGAGTGTCCCAGATAGCTACCGAGCTCTTTGTTTAACTCCTCTGCTGGTTTCTGGTGCTGAACAATCTCTTGCTCCAACACTTTTATTTCTCTGCTCTCTGTCGCTATAGTTGTACTTCGATTACTTATAACTTTACTTAGGTCGTTGATTTTTGTCTCAAAATTTTGGTACTGTTCAATGTACTGATGTACCCTGTATTTTTCTAGCTCACTTATTGCCTGTTTTACAGTTTCAGAGTGCTTTGTTACGTTTTCGTTGTGTTTAGAGATGATGTTATTTATATCTACTATTGCTCCTTCGATATTCACTACTGCCTGTTCCTTAACAGGCAACTGAGAAAAAGGATTAGCACTCTTGGTTTCAAGATTTTGCTTAAGTGCTGATAGCAGCTCTTTACTCACTCGAATTGTTTCAATTAGCCTATCTCTTCCGTCACTGTACTCACCACGCAATTGGGGATAGATTTTACTACTATCGGGAGGATCAATATCCCTCAACCATTCAAGATGATGTTCAATTATGTGAATTTTTCCATCAATGTCTTGACTCAATTGCTCCTGTTCATCGTTAAAATGCTTCTCTAGTGTAGTAATTCGGCTTTCTGGTAGCCTCTGCCCACAATAAAGACATTCGGTTTCCTCATGATGCTTTCTATGTAACTTCAACCCATCTCTAACCCAATGATGAATATCTAGGTTGTCTTCCAATTTTTTTATAGTTTCAGCTACTATCGATTTACCGCATAATGCTACAACTTCGTTCACAAATTCTTGATCGATGGAGTTTTCACTTAGAAGTGGGCTGCATTTAGCAAACGTTACATTTATTGACTCAATCAACTCTCTATCGTTTGATTCTTGTTTATACCCATCTTTAATTAACTCGTCAATTTTAGCCCCAAAACGCCGCTTGTCATAATTCGAGTATGCGGAAGCGTTGTATCCAAGAAATTCGTCCTTAATGTTCTTTGCTGATTGTGATTTGAATGTATCAAAACCTCTTATTAACGTTGTGTGTTCCGTATTTTTTTTGCTTAAGAGGTTATTTTGCTCAATAAGACTATTCTTTTTACCGATAATTTTATTTTGCTTTTCAATACTCTCCTTTCCTAGAAAAAATATATGCTCAAGAGTATTGCTACCATTAAAAACATTAGATACAATATAATCTCTATTAAACACCTTAGTTCGTAAGGTTTTCCCTTTGGATTCAAATTCACCCTTTGAAATGGTCGAGCCGTCATCCAGTTCGATTTTTACGTCATCACACTTCTCTAGTTCTTTCTGTTCCTCTAATGCGCGAAACACATTTGACAAAAGGGTCTTACCACTACCGTTCCAACCATAGATCAGGTTAAAGCGTTTGAAATCACTCAAGTCATTAGACCATGAGTAGTCTCGAAACACACCGTAGCCCTTTAATCTCTTGATTTTTGTTACTCGCATTTGTGTTTCCTTGCTGCTGCTTAGTCGAAGGCGATGAAGAAGAGGGTGGTTAAAATTACGTCGAAGACGAGGATGTTGACCGAACTGATGACCACGGCGTTGGTGGTGGAGCGACCGACACCTTCGGCTCCGCCAAAGGTATGGAAGCCGAAGTAGCAACTGACAATTGTCAGCACCTGCCCAAATGCAAAGGCTTTGATCAGCCCGGAGACCATATCCCAGGCATCGGAGAACGACCCCAGCTCGGAGATATACACTCCGGGGTCAACATCGGCCATTACAATACAAACGAAGAAGGAGCCAACCTGGGCTACCCCCATTGCCAGCGCGGTGAGGATTGGTGCCATGATTGCCATAGCGATCAGTCGCGGGGCGATCAGGTAGGTGTAGGGGTCGCTGGCAAGGGTCTCCAGAGCGTCTATCTGCTCAGTAACCCGCATGGTTCCCAGCTCGGCGGCCATCGAGGCTCCAACACGGCCGGAAAGCATGATGGCGGTAAGGACTGGACCAAGCTCACGAGCGAAGAGGACGGAGACCATGCCGCCGACGTAGCCTTCGCCACCGAAGCGAGCAAATTGGCTCACCGACTGGAGGGCGATGACCATGCCCGTGAAGAGCGCGGTAAGGGTAACCACAGCGATGGATTCCACTCCGAGGCGTTTCATCTGCTCGATGATCAGCTTGCCCCGGGGACGCTGAATGAACATCCGCCTGATGGTATGCCCATAGAAAAGAGCAATTCCGCCAATAGAGCGAACCTTGCCGAGAAACCAATGCCCAATCTTTTCGATTTTATTCATCCTTAGTTTCATTGACCAGCCGCGCCGCAGCGCGAAAGCAAACTCCAAAGTTGTCTCATAAATTAGTTTACGCTCGGTAGTGGCGAGGGACACGGGAGGAAAGTCCGCAGGTAACCTCGTAGGGGATGGTGTCCATCCAGCGGGCGACTTCCTCGACGCTGATAATTTTCCCGGAGTAATCGCGCCCCAGCAGGGTTACGACCTCGCCAGCGGTTACATCTTCAAAGCCGGAGAGGTCAACCATGCACATATCCATACAAATAACGCCGATGAGTGGTCGGCGTTCGCCGCGAACCAGTACCTCGGCTTTGTTGAGGAGGCTCCGTCGCCAGCCATCGGCGTAGCCCAGGGGCAGCACCCCGACCCGTGTATCTTTTTTTAGGGTAAAGCGTCGTCCGTAGCTGATGGTGGTTCCGGCGGGAAGCTCCTTGACCAGAGCTATTCTGGCACGGAGCGTGAGAGCCTGCTTCAGCCCCAGCTCCCGGCTGACGTGGGGACTGGGATAGGAGCCGTAGATTGCCACACCGGGGCGCACCATATCGAGGTGGCTTTCGGGCAAATCAATTATCGCGGCAGAGTTAGCCGCGTGGCAAAGCTCCGGGGTTATCCCAACCTCCGCCAGCTCTTCCTTAACACGCTTAAAACGCCGGAGTTGTTCCAGGGCGAAGGATTTATCTTCTCCGTCCGCCAGGGGAAAGTGGGTCATCAGCCCGGAGACCCGCAGGGTGGTCAGGGCGTTTATCTGCTGAACCACCGCCACGGCTTCTTCGTGCCAGACACCGAGACGACCCATTCCCGTATCGATTTTAACATGAACGGGATAGCCATGCTTCTCTTGATAGTTGTGGTGGTGAAGCCGCTCGTCGAGGGCTTTTGCCAGAGAAACCTCTGAGAGTACCGGCGTGAGGCGGTATTTGATGACCGCGTCCAGTTCGTCAGCCAGTGGGGAAACCAGGCAGAGGATCGGCTCGTCATAGCCCGCCTGGCGCAGCTCAACGCCTTCGTCCACAAAGCTGACCCCGAACCAGTCGGCGTAGCCGTGGAGGGTCCGGGCGACCTGGAGCTTGCCGTGACCGTAGGCATCGCTCTTGATAACCGCCATCATCTTCACGCCGCTACCGACCCGCTCCCGCAGGGAGAAGAAGTTGTCGCGGATGGCATGAAGGTCAACCTCCGCCCAGATTGGTCGGTTAGGGTACATGGATGCTCTGAAAAAGTTTCTCTGCTTTTAGAGGGAATCTTTGATCAGCGGGTTCTCTTGCGAGTATCAGCCGTTAGCCCCCCATCCTTAATCCTTCCCCCCAGAGGGGGGAAGGGGAGATTTCAGGGCATATGCGGGAATTACGGGACTGGTCGCAAGCTGGTTACTTCTCGTTTTGATATGTTCCCTGGTATCCGGCGGTGGGTGAAGACAGTCGGAAGAAGACCAGTTGCAGCACCCGGGCGCGATGGTGGAGAACAAGTCCCGCCGGGTGATGGACGACGAGGAGTCCCTGACCGTAGCCGGAGTAGCCAGCGTCCCAGACCGCGCTGGGGAGAGATGCTCCCATTCGCAGCAGACTGGAGCGGGGCTTGCCGAGGGCGATTATGTCTCGGGGCAGGTTGGCTTTTTCCGCGTAACGAATCAGCCAGCCGCCGGGCGGGAGGTGCAGGAAGTCGTTCTCCCAGGGGAGCGGCTCGGTCTCTGGCAGACGCCGGGCAGAGTTGTCAAAATCGAGACTGCCCGACAAACCGTTGATAAAACGCTCGACCCCAGCCACGGTGAGGTCGAGTCCGTTGGTGGTAAGCTGACGCTCCGGGTCTAAAAGATTTTCTATCAGCGGTGGTGTTGCCCGGAGGAGTTTTCTTAACTCATCGGCGGCTAAGGGGCTTGTCATCGGAGGTTACCGCCGCCGTCGAGGCGGTTAATTGCCGCCCAGGTTTTATCGCGTTCGTGTTCTTCGCTATTCTTGATAATATGGTCGATCAGTTCGGCAAGATGCAGGTCAGTTGCCAGCCCGCGATGTTTGTTGAAGTAGGTGTTGGAGATGTCGTAGAGAATCTTTTCCAGATTCTCCTCTTCGATGAAAAGATGTACCGAGCGGTAGAATCGTTCCAGCATATCGCTGTAGCATTTGGCAACATCCGCCGCCAGCTTGAACTGGTGTCGAAAACGCTGGAGGGATTTGTCATCTCCTCCCAGTTCGAAGTATTCCAGTTCTGGGTGTAAGACCATGCTCTCGGAGAGGGCCTTGCCAAACATCCGCTCGGCACCGTTTACGGTAAGGCGGGTATTGCCCATCGCCGTTACGAACTCGTCAACAATCTTCGAGAAAAGCCGGATGACCTCATAAACCCGTTTAAGGCTGATGGCGGAAGAGACCGTCAAGCCAAACAGAACCTGAATGGTAAAGAGGTCGCTTGCCGTAGAGGCTTTGACGATGTCGCCGATGGTTCGCTTATCGTCAATCATAGCCGCCACCCGCACCTCGTCATCGGTTAGTTCACCGACGGGGATTTCTACATTGATCGGGGTGGCAAAGGGTGAAAGTAGTACCCACTGCATCGCCAGTTGATTGGTTGTTGTTACGGCGTGATCCATAATCCAGCGAAAGGTGGAAAGCTCCGGTTCCAGACCAGCGGGAACCTCCTGAGCCTCGTCAAAGTGAAACTCTCCCTTGGTCAGGTTGAAGAGTTTATCGACTTTGCCCTTCGTTTGTCTGGCGTTTAGCAGCGTCCCCTGGGAAAAGTAAAAGGTTTGACTCTCACCAGCAGAGGTTATCGTCAGCCGCCCCGATAGTTCCTGGGCAATGATCTGTTTGAACATCGAGCTGAGTGGCACCTGGGCAATGAGACCTTCTATCATGATTTCTCCTGTCATGAGAAAACTCTGAGTACCGCGTTATTTTAGCTTAGTTAAAGTCCCGCTGGCAAGGCTTTCACTTCTTTGAAAATCACCATGATACCGCTTAAAAAGGCAGGGGCAGCAGTGGCACGCTTCTTTCTGAAGTGAGAGTTGTGAACAAGCGTGTGCAGCTCCAAGCTACCGCCACCGCCTTGCTCTTAGCCGGACAAGCACCCCGCATATTTTTACGCGACCACTGTCAAATCGCTCCAGATTAAAGTAATTATCCCTTATTTTTCAAGTTTGCAGCTTTCTGCCGCTATGCCGTGTCCATGCTTAGTTTTTTACGGTTGCCCTTTGGAACTTGAAAAGATGTCCGTTTCCGGCTATTATCCCCCAATTGAGCTTACGGGTGTTTTGGTATTTTTCTCAAGGAGAACACGATGAGACGTTTAACTATTTTGCTGGTGCTGATTCTTGCCAGTCTTTCGCTGGGAGCCGCCGGACGGATCGCTCTATTGGCAGAGGGTCAGGGTCTGCTACCCTACTCGGTAATGGAGATGGTCGGCAAGAGCTTTGAGTCTGGCTTCACCGAAGAGGGACTCAACGTGGTACCAGACAAAGAGGTGGAGTCGATCAACACCGTTATAGACATCAGCAAGCCAGAGCAGCTTGCCATGCTGGCTTCGGCGTTGAACTGCGATTACATCGCCACCCTGCGCCTTGATGGAAGAAGCTGGAACTACAATCTGACGGCGGAGGTTTTTGATGCCTTCACCGGAGAGATAATCGACGGTTACAAGCTGCTGAACATCGAAAAGGCGAAGCTGGACAAGGAACTGATCTTTGAGGCGACCTACGAGCTGGCGGGAAATCTGCCAGTCTCCGGCCCCCTGGTGGAGCTGCGCGAAGGCGGCGAACCTGCCCGGGTTGCGCGGATGGCCATTGGTGCTGGCTACGATATTGAGTGGAACGACTACCTCTGGATTTACCGCTTTGAAGAGCCGCTGATTCACCCCGACACTGGCGAGGCTCTGACCAAACAGGGACTGGTAGTTATCGGCGTGGCGCGGGTGGAGAAGGTCGAGGGCAGGTATCTCTCCCTGCTGGCTCTCAGCGAGCCGTCCCCGGGCTACACCTACACAAGAACCGACCGCCTGCGACTCTTCAGCGAAAAAGACTACGAGGAGTACGGCTTCTCGCGAGGAATCGTTACTTCCTTCAGCACCTTTGGCTTTGGAGCTGCGTTTGATGGCACCGCCATCATTCTGCCGACAAATCCGTCAACCCCGACGTTACCATCAACTCCGCCCCGGCATCCATCAGGGCCGGAGAGCGTGGAGTTCGAGCTGGTCGAGCAGCACAAGGTCGCCTATGAGCCTGTCAGTATCTCCGCCGACTACGACGGTCTGGCAGTGGTTACAGATGACGACCGTATCGAGCTGTTGCCCCTCAAGCTCAACGCTCGTACCGGCGGGACAATTGTCTTTGAAGACCCCGGCTCGGTGGCTCGGCTGGACGGGGTAATCTACGCCGTCAACGACTGGGATGGCGAACTCTACAAAATTAACCCCCTCTCCGGCGACCGCAAGCTCCTCAACGACGAGCTTGATATTGACCTGCTCACCGTGAGCGGCGACGGCAGCCTCTGGTGTACGGTCTTCAGCTACTTCGCGGGGATGGATCTGCTGACCTATCCGGCACTCCGACTCTCAACAATGGGTCAGGTGGTAGAGGCGCGAGCGATTGGCGAGAAGACCAAAGCCCTGGCGATAACCGCCGACGGGACGATCTACACCATCTCCGTCTTTGGTCTGGTCAGCGGTCTGCGTCCCAGTGGAGACAGCTTCGAGCTTGGCACGAGGATGCTCCGTAACCCCCTGGCACTGGCAGTGGACGCGATGGGCTGGGTTTACGTCGTTGATGGCGATGAAGGACTGGTCGTCTTTAACAGTGTCGGCGAAATCGTAGGACGCTGGAGCGGCGGCGCGATGATGGACTTCTCCCAGATGGATTCCATTGCTCTGGTGGGCAACGACATCTATCTGTCCTCGGTCTGGGAACAGAATATCGTTCACCTTACCCTGGATTACAGCTTCCCGAAGGATTAGACGAAACCATTGTCAGATGCCAATTTGGCATTCGTAGGGGCAGGCCCCTGTGCCTGCCCTGTTTCGAGAAAAGGGCAACCCGGGTGGGTTGCTCCCGCAAATCAAAAAACCAGCACCTTTACCTCAGGCGGTTGTCTTTGGTACAATAG
>SWBW01001933.1_pt1 | contig 18115 bp, 16 predicted proteins | sample 4693041 | NCBI WGS metagenome assembly SWBW01 (sample SAMN10267271, study PRJNA491770) | bioreactor metagenome | isolation source: DHS bioreactor inoculated with marine methane seep sediment | place: Japan: Omine Ridge, Nankai Trough | collected 2006-05-06 | reverse complement strand
TACGATCCTGCCGACCGGCTGCTCCAGGTCGAAGGCCTGACGCCGGAACACTTCGTGCACGACCCGGCCGGCAACCTGATCGGCATGAACGAGGACGGCGGCGGCCGGGTCAAAGGCGACCGCCTGGTACTGTTGGGCGACCGGCATTTCCGTTACGATGCCGCCGGCAACCTGACCGAAGAGCGGCGCGGCAAGGCCGGCCGACTCACTACCCGCTACGCCTACGACAGCGACAACCGCCTGATCCGCGTCGAGACGCCCGACGGCGTCAGCCAGTACCGCTACGATCCCTTGGGCCGGCGCATCGCTAAGGTTACGCCCGAGGGCGAGACCCGCTTCGTCTATGACGGGGCGCGACTGCTGCAGGAAACCCGGGCGGAGCGGTGCCGGACCTATCTATTTGAGCCGGGCGGCTTCCGGCCCTTGGCCTGCATCGACCAGGCCGGCGGAGCAGCCTCACAGGTCTATTACTATCACCTGGATCATCTGGGCACACCGCGCGAGCTGACCGATACGACTGGGAAAATCGTCTGGTCGGCCCGCTACCGGGCTTATGGTTCGCTGGCCTTGGCCGATGTGGCCGACATCGACAATCCGCTGCGGTTTCAGGGGCAGTATTGGGATGCTGAGACGGGGCTGCATTACAATCTGAATCGGTATTATGATCCTCAGGCCGGGCGCTTCATCCACCAGGATCCGATAGGGCTGGCCGGCGGCGACAATCTTTACCGCTACGCTCCGGATCCAACCAACTGGATAGATCCGCTAGGTCTGACTTGTAAAGAGAATCCCTGGAACCAATTTCAACAAGATACAAAAGGCCATTTTTCGAATAGTAGCGAAGCAGCAGCAAGCTACAACAAAATAAAAGAAGTTCAGGCGATGGATAAAGGTATACGGCCTGATCCATCGACCTACTTGCCAAAATCCTACATTGACGCTCATTTGCAGAAATTTAATGATGGAGCGGCGTACCTTACACCAAAAGCCGCTTTGGATACATGGGGCAGAGACCCAGTAGGGCGCGCAGATGGACAGTTTGTTATGTCAAACACACAAATGGACGAGATGCTGTCAAGAACTGGAGGGGATATGACTAGAATAGAAAAAGAACTCGGTATTCAACCCGGAAGCTGGTCTGGCCAAGAAATGTCTGTAATTAAAATACCGGATCCAAGCAGTTTGAACATAAGAATGCCTACTGGAAATGAATCTGGAGCAAACGAATTATGGTTAGCTGGTGGAAAACTTCCGACTGGTCACTTCGAAGCTGTAGTTGATCCTATACCAAAAGATTTCTACTCAGAACTTTCCATTAAAAATGCAACCGAAATAGCGAAACCCAAAAAATGAAAATAATTCAAGAAGTGAGATTCCATTACGTTTTAATGAAAGATGCTGACGAATGGTATCTTACCTTTATGTCAGGAGGACCTGTAGAAATAGATTTTTGCGTAAAGCTTAATTCTGATGAGGTGCAAAGAATTAAGAATGATAGCCAAGCAGTTGAGAGTATCATTAGTGATTTGAAAGCCGACAAAGACACCCTAATGCAGCGCAGAGTTTTTCCAAGTATTTGGCCATCACGGTAAGAGCGGAAGCGCGGAGAACGGGTCAGAGAACGGTGTCAGGTCTTGCAATCCAACATCTTTTGGCATGAAGCTCGTGACTCAACATGTCTGAAAGCCAGTCATTTACCGTGATTCCGTTCATATGCTTAGACATGGCTGTATGATGGATGACTTGCAAGGTGGATTTGCTTTGGCAATCCACCAACAAACGGCGTCTTAAAACCGTCATGTTCCGCAATGTTACCTGGCCTGTTTGAAGTGGCGGTTTGCTGTGCGAAACCGCCCTACTTGCTTATCCATCTAGGATGGCTCGCCAAATGGCTGGAGGAAGAAAGGTGTATTTGCTTAAAAATGGGATGCAGGCTAGGCGCGAGGATTTGGTGGACGCATTCGAGCCCGCAGAGTTTGAGCAAGTAGGGACAGTTGCTGAGCAGCGAGCGGCTTACGAAAAGTGGTTAAGGAGTCTGGGATGATGGCTGCTGATTCAGAGCACGAAATTACAGAAGAGATCGTCGAGGCCGCGCGAGCAAACCCAAACGGTTGGGTTTACAAGATTGAGGGTGCGTTTGGTCCTGATGAGGATGTGCCGCCAGAAGCTGTAGTCGGGGCGTGGAAGGTGGATGAAACCGCGAATTTGACCGGAGAGTTCATCCCGAATCCACGCTATCAACCTGGTGTGTCTGGTCAAAAGAATGAAGATGCTTAACATCCAACTCTCGCTGGAATAATCGGGGACGTACCCTATTAAATCCAATCTTAAGCCCTGCCCGGCACCATTGCCGAGCGGGGCTTTTCCTTTCTATTCCCCGGCTAGAGCAGTTATCCTTTAGTTGAAAACATAGCCTGAAAACGATCCATTAATTGGCCGACCGTGCACCAGAGCGTTTCATAAGAGCCATAGGATGCGGCATGGCACGGGAAAAATAGCCTTTGAGCAGATTCCAGCGTACGGAAAAATCCCCGTTTCCAGCGGCAATGTCCAGATGCAATGCTGATGGTCAGGCAGGATAACGACGGCATTGATCCGGTAAGGCTTGCGCTCCTTGACGTAACGAAAAGCGGCTCTCAGCAGATCAATCTTTTCCACCAAGAGATAATTATTCCGGCGTTCGGCAAGATTAACGGTGAAGAATCAGGTTGAGCCAGGAGCGTAGATCCGGCGGTAGTCAGTCATTGGCCTGCCTGATGGTTACTCGAACGATACGCTTCGTGCTTCAGCGCAAGGCGAGAGAATTTCCTCAAGCCGGAGCAAACGCCGGGAACGCGGCTTATGGCAGCGCCGGTTCTGGGCGCATTGGCTGTGTGACCAAGCCGATTTTAACAACCATCTGGACTACATCCATTGGAATCCTGTCAAGCATGGCCATGTCCGGAAAGTTGCCGACTGGCCGCATTCGAGTTTTCATCGGTTTGTTGAGCAGGTGTTTACCCGATGAACTGAGGGCATTCGGGTAATTTTGATAGCCATATAAATGAATGACTCGAACGATGCGCTTCGTGCCTCAGCGCATCCTATGGTCGTGGTCTTGGCCGATGTGGCAGAAATCGACAATCCGCTACGGTTTCAGGGGCAGTATTTTGATGCTGAGACGGGGCTGCATTACAATCTGAACCGGTATTACGATCCCCAGGCCGGGCGATTCATCCATCAGGATCCGATAGGGCTGGCTGGTGGCGTGAATCTGTTCCAGTATGCGGTTAATCCGGTCAATTGGGTTGATCCGTTGGGGTTGACGGGGAAGGATTGTGCACCAATAACTGATCCGGCAAAACTACTACCACCACCTAGGGAGTCTAACTCCTGGATGCCTAATACACCATTAGAGAGTAATATAGTTGGATCTGATGGAATGACTGTATACCGTGCACATGGTCAAGGTCGAGCAACTGGGGGTTGGGTGACATTAGAGCCCCCTCCAAATCAATCTTATGTAAGAAAAGAATTGGCTGTTCACCCAGACTGGAACGATGCAACTCATTATTCAGAAATACAATTGGCACCAGGAACAAGATATCAATCCGGGATAGCTGGGCCTCAGGACTTTCCAGGAGGTGACGGAGGAGGTCACCAGATTCAGATTTTGAACTTTGGAGATATATTGAAACAAAAAGTTGTCTCACCCTATTCATTACCAAGGTAACTATGGCTGACTTAACTATAATTTCTAACAGTGGAAAATTGACTATAGACCTTTTTTTTGAGGGTGAAATGCATTTCGGTCCTATGTACTTTAAGCAAAGATTTGTGGGATTCCAGCCTGAGTTAACACCTAGTTTTATTACTGAAAACATCGTTTGGAGTCTTGATGATAAGTATGTTGCTCTGGCTGAAGCTTCGGCTAATCTCGACTCAATGAAACTGCTTTTAATCAATACAGCGAACGGCTCAGTAAAAATTCTTGATCAATGCAAAGGCCTGTTAGTTCCAATAAGTGTTAGCAACAGCGGAGAAGTAGAATTTGAATGGAGAGAAAAAGGAGTGAAGGAAATAAGAGTTAGGGCGTAACCTGTAGCGGTCTAGTTTATATGGCCGTATGGAAGATGTTTCGTATGGTGGATTTGCCTTGGCAATTCACCAACAAACGGAGCCTTGAAGCCGTAATGTTTAGCTATGCAGCCGGCCTGTTTGAAATGGCGGTTTGTTGCGAGAAACTGCCATAATTGCTAGCCAAACTGCTATGTCTTTTCCTATTTTCGAGAAGATGGAATGTCTGTCGATAACAATATCTCGTTAGAGTGAATTACCCAACATAGCCAGACTGTAGTAAGTGTTGTTCGGCTTCATGACCCAGGTAGCTGCGTATTGAGCTAAAAAAAGCGGGCCAGTGTTGTTTACCATCTTTACGAAGCTGGGCTTGCGCTAGTTGTTGTCTTGCCATACCGATATCTATACCAGTTTGAAGCCGAAGTCTCATCTGAGTATTCAAATGATCGAGAGCTGCTTTGCGTAGACGAGTGAGTCGAGTGGCATTTAACCGCAATTCGGTAATGGTGTTTTGCGCCTGTTCGGATGCGATGCCTGCTCGGGCGCAACTATTGGCATTGACAGTTAATTCGCCCGATGAACGGTTACAGCTAAACAATGCGGGAAATGCCGGGAGTTGTAACGGATTGAGGATGATTCCATCAAAGTTTTTATTATCTTTGGGAACATCGCAAGAATTGTCCGGGCTGGTAAAACGGGTTCCGGCATCGGTGACATTTCGCTGACTGCCGCCATGACAACATCCCAACAGGTTCTGCCAATCCAAATGCCAGTTATGAGAGGTGGTATCATCTGATTTTGGATGAAAATGCTCAACCCGAAAATCGGCCTCGCCTTGAGAGTCTTTTTCTTTCAAATCGATCTCACAATAGGCGCAAATTCCGCCTTGATTAGCCTTGAGTTGAGTTTGCACTTGAATACGACGCGCTTTACTGCCAGTAAATTGCTCCCACGTATATTGGGATTGTTTTGCCGATAAGCCTCTAATAACGCTGGTTCATTCCCTTTTACGATATTTTTCACGACTGACTACGCTCCCATTCTTTCATGCGAATATCCATATCCAGCCGAGTCAACTCCGGCTCATATTCACTGCCCCAATCATCGAGCTGTTGTCGTAATTTTAAGGCCTCGTCCGAATCCCATTGATTTTCAGTCACCAGTTTTTGATAGCGCTTAAGTTTTTGCACAATTTCTAATGCGTCCACGCGTGGAGAAGTGACTCCGAGTACATCCATTAACATTTGTTGTGCTTCGGCTCCTTCTGAAAAATGAATTGGAATAAGTCGTGGATTGTCATCTTGCCAGTCAATAACCCGCAGGCTCTCTGGTTTCACCGATGACACCACCTGAGGGCTGTGTGTTGAAACAATAAACTGGATATTGGAAAATGTTCGCATTAAATCCAACAAAATAGTTTGTTGCCATCCTGGATGCAGATGCAAGTCAACTTCATCGATCATTACGACTCCTTCCGTTTGAAGTGGATCATCCATATTAGGGTTTGCTTCCGCCATACGTGCGGCAATATCCATCACCATGGCTAAGGTGGTTCTATAGCCGTCGCTGAGCTGTTCAATACGGAGATGCTTCGTCGTGTTATCCGACTGCCAATCCACCGCAATACCGGCAGGTTCGACGCCACGCGGATTACTAAAATCCGGTAGCATAGTTTTAATAGCGCGGCGGATAGCTTTTAATTCGGGTATTTCCACATCAAAAGAACGTACTTCCTTCTGTCTGCGGTTTTCGATATCTTCAAGAGAATAGAAATACTCAACGAAGCTTCTAAAATTGGTACGGCTTTCCAGCGCCCCTTTTAATGCATCGAAACGGGTAAATTCTTTACTAAAGCCGCGTTTTCTTTGCGGCACATCGAATACGCCACGACCGGTACCGTAATAAATAAATACGGGAAGTTCAAAAGGCCGTTTTTCGTTTAGAGCATCAATAAAGCTGTCTACATAATCCGTCAATGCTTTTATGCCTTTAGCTGGCGGAATTTGCTTTGCCGTTTTCTGCGTTTGGTCGCGCTTTTCGGTTCTATCCCATTGAATACCGTTAACGCTTTGGCAAGCCACTCGCATAAAAGCCGGTTTACTTCCGTCTGCATAAACTTGAAAATCTGTTTCTTTTGGATTCAATCCGCTTATTTTAGGCAAACGCGTTAAAAACTGCCCTAAGGCGATCGCCAGACCATCCAGTATTGAAGATTTACCCGCACCATTACGAGCGACCAAAACAGTCAATTGTCGATCAAACTCTATCTGAAAATCGTCAAAACGACGAAAATGTTGAAGCGTTAGGGTTTTAATTTTCATGCTGTATGACTCTGCTTCGAGCGCGTTTTTTTACTGGCTTAAGCTTATCACGTTCCGCTTTGATTTTTGCCAATAATACTTCGGCGCTATTGTCGCCGCTGATCAGGTCGGGGTTGTCTTTGCGCCATTGCTCGGTGAGTTCGCCGCGGAAGGCTTTGGCGAGGATGGATTGGGTGAGGTTGTTCACTCGAGTTAAGGCGTTTTGCACTTGCTGTTCGATGGTGTCGGCGTAAGCGAACAGTTGTTCGACGCGGCGGACGATTTCGGTTTGTTCTTCAACCGGTGGAACTCTTAAAGGATATTTGTTTAATGCTTTTCCAGTAAGGTGTTTAATTGTGGTTCCGGTAAATAATTGTTCCAAGGATTTATTGTCAGAATCGTTTTTTAGATTAAATGCAAGCCATTGCGGAGTTATTCGTTTGCCAACACGGACTCTATGAAGTGCTTTTTGAAATACAATTGGATAAGTTGTATCCTCAGACCAAATAGCACACCTACCTGGTTCTCCACCCTCACAAATCAGAACATCACCTCTTTTTACACCGAGTTCATTTTGTTCTTCTTCTGAAACAAGAATTTTTTGTAAATTTTCAAGATCAAAGGAAAACCAACGAACATTAATATTACCAATATATTTTGTGGGTTTACCTGTATTTTTAGCTTTATCGAGCATCTTTCCTAACCTACTTGAAACCAAGTTAGGGAAGGAATCTGTTTCCCATAATTGAGGAACTTGCCCCCATTTCCAATCGTGACTTTGCGGCACTTGGTAATATTCAAGATTGTCCCGCCACTCCTCCGTCAACTTCCCGCTCACCGCAGCGGCGAGGACGGATTGGCGGAAGCGTTTGAGGATTTGCGGGATGCGTTCGAGGCGGGCTTTGGTGCTTTCCACCTGTGCCAGCAGGGTGTCGAGTTTATCGGCGATGACTTTTTGTTCTGCAAGAGGGAGCAGGAAAATACCTTGCTTATAAGCATCTTCACGATTTAAACCTGGTATCGCTGTTGAGCGATTGAGTTCAGTTAACGGCAAATATTTTAATTGATAAAACCAATAATTTAATGGTTGGTCGTAAAGCTCATCCACAAAATAAGTCGTATCTATTGGGAAAAAAGGTGTTTCAGAAAATTGAACCTCCCCATATGATCCTTTTCGACCAACAATAAGACCTGGAGTAGAGACCAACGGTACAGAGTGCTTTCCAACAATTCCGTTAGAGCCATAAACTGGATACTCTCCATAATCCCTGTTTTTTTCCGGCAAAGACTTACCGTATTTAAGCTCAATTATTGAACCTAAATTAGTATTTATCCACCCCTCCGGCAAAATTACTTCGGCCATCACCTCACCTCCTCTAAGGCGGCCAATAAAGAATCGAGTTCTTTCAGCGCGGCGGTAAGTTCCTCTTTAGCTTCACCTGCCAATACACTAGGTTCGGGCAAATTAGCCGCATCAACGCTATCCGCATCCTTCAGCCAGGCAATATCCAGCGAATCGCCTTTGTGCTCGGCGATCCACTTGCGGCTGAAACAGCGCCAGCGGCTGTGGGCCAGACGGTCGTCGACGCCCTGGTTTTCGTCGGTTTCCGGCGTTGCAATTTTTTGCGCGTCGAAGCTCCACTCGCCTTCCTGCCGGCCAGCCAGAATCTGCGCGAAGTCGTCGCCGGTGTCATCAGCCCTTCCCTGCGCGTCATAGACTTTTTCAAACGGTTCCAGATGCTGCTCGCCGAACGGGCTGCGCTTGCCGAAGCTGGGCATGTTGGTACGCAGATCGTAGACCCAGACGGTTTCGGTGCAGTTTTCTTCCTGGTGCTTGTCGCCGGCCGAACCTTTGGTGAAAAACAGCACGTTGGTTTTCACGCCTTGGGCATAGAAGATGCCGGTCGGCAGGCGCAGGATGGTGTGCAGGTTGCACTTGTTCATCAGGTCGCGGCGCACCTCGGTGCCGACGCCGGCTTCGAACAGGACGTTATCGGGCAACACTACCGCGGCGCGGCCGCCGGGTTTGAGGTTGCGGTAGATGTGCTGCAAAAACGCCAGCTGCTTGTTGCTGGTTTTGTAGGTCAGGTCGTCGCGGGTGATGCTGGCTTCGCCGCCCTTGGCGGTGCCGAACGGCGGGTTGGCGAGGATGACATCGGCTTTTGCCAAACCTGCGCCGGTCTGGCCCAGGGCGTTACCCAGATGCACGACGCCTTCGTCGTCGCCTTCCATGCCGTGCAGGAGGCAGTTCATCAAGGCCAGGCGGCGGCGACGTTTGTCAAAATAGTTGTCGTGTTTTCTATGCTGCCTGGCCTCTAATTCCGTTGTTCGATGCACCCTCCTTGTCCGGATTGAGCCATACCTCACCGACAGGCGACCAATTCCTGGTGTCACCACTCCATCGCTCAGGCCGTCTTTGCCGGGCGGTTTCGTAAACGGCTTTTCGCGCTGCCAGGATTTGATGATCAGACCCATGGTGACGTTCGGCAGGGGTGACAAAACGAATACCGCTATGCCGATGCACCTCGTTGTACCAGTTGACAAAGCCATGGACCCAGGTTCTGGCCTCTTCGAGGCTGTTGAACGGTTTCGATGGATAAGTCGGCGTATACTTCATCGTGCCGAACAGACTCTCCGAATAGGGGTTGTCATTGCTCACCGAGGGCCGACTGAACGAGGGCACCACACCCAGTCGCTGCAGAGTGGCCAGCATTGTCGCACCCTTCATCGGTGAACCGTTATCGGCATGTAGCACCAAGCCTTTTTGGGTGATGCCTTCCGCCAGGCACGCCTTTTTGATCAACAGCGCGGCATATTCGGCTTTTTCATGTTCATGGATTTCCCAACCGACGACCTTGCGGCTGTAGATGTCCATGACCAGATAGAGCCGAAAAAACAGCCCGGTTACGGTCGAGGCACAATAGGTAATGTCCCAACTCCAGACCTGATTGGGACCGGTCGCCCGATAGCCTTTGGGCTTGGCAACGTTTCTCGGCGCCTGCGCCTTGCCGCGGTGGCACAGTTGATCCGCCTCTCTCAATACGCGGTAGAAACTGGACTCAGAAGCGAGGTAAATCCCCTTGTCCGCCAAGGCCGGCACGATCTGTGAAGGCGGCAAGCTGCGGTAGTCTTCCCGGTTGCACAGCGCCAGGATCTGTTGTCGTTCCTCCAGACTCAGTTTATTCGCCGGTGTCGGCCGCTCGGCTTGTGGCCGGCCGTCTTCTTTCACCTCGTGGTCCTGGGTCCAGCGCTGGTAAGTTCTCAGACTGATCTCCAACACGTCACAAGCCTGCTTGGCCGAGGCACCGGCTGCCACCGCTTCTTCGATCAGATTGACAGCTTTACGGCGATCTGAGAGCCTGATCATGCGTCCTCTCCGTCCCCCCAGATCGCCTGGGCTTTTTTTCTTAGCACCAGTAAGGCGGCCGTTTCGGCCAAGGCCTTTTCTTTATTCCTTAAATCCCGCTCCAGTTCCTTGATCCGCTTTTCATCCGCTTTGCGCGCTTCCTTTAACCGTTGGCTCTGGGCTTTGTCCCAGTCATTCGCCTGCTCACACGCCTCCCGCCAGGTTCTGACCTGTTCAGGGTAAAGGCCCCTTTGCCGGCAGTAGGCTGATAACTCGGCCTCGTTCATTGCCGCTGTTTCTATCACCGCCGCGAATTTGTCCATCGCGCTCCAGCCAGAAGGCGTGCTATCGCCATCAGGCAGCAAGCGGCCTTCAGCTCGGGCTGCTTTTCTCCAGTTGTACAGGGTCGCTTCAGAGATAGCTTCCTCTTTGGCTAACGCTGGAATGGTTTTGTTATGTGGCGGAAGCATTTTTTTCAGGACTGCTTCCTTCCGCTCTTGTGGGTATTTCATTCGTTTGCCTTGTTGCCCCCATCATGGACTCTCATTTAGAGTCCAATTCTAATGGAATGACAACTATCCTGACACAGGGGGGCGGGTGGAAGGCACCAGTTCGACGCCGGTGAAGGCCTTGTTTTTCTGGAACTGCTGCTGTTGGGCATTCAGATCGAACAGGTCGTCGGTCTGCTGTTTGATGTACTGGTCGGCGGCAATCAGGAAGCCGGCGGTGCCGGCGGCCGGGTCCTGGATCAGTTCGCCGGCCTGCGGTTTGATGCAGCGCACCATGCTGTTGATCAGGGCGCGCGGGGTGAAGTACTGGCCGGCGCCGGACTTGGTCTCGGAGGCGTTTTTCTCCAGCAGGCCTTCGTACAGATCGCCCAGGCCGTCTTTTTGCGCGCTGAACCAGTCGATCCGGTCCAGGGTTTTGATCAGTTGTTCCAGATGGCGCGGCTCGCGCAGGCGGGTTTGCGCGTCGGCGTAGATGGCGGCGATCAGCGGGTCTTCGTGAATGCCGTTGCCGTCAGCGTCCTTGCCGGTGGACAGGCTCAGCAGGATGCGTTTGTAGTCGTTGAGCAGGTTGATGCCGGATTTGCCGTTCAGGTCGGTCCAGCGGCAGCCTTCGGGCAGCGGGTGTTTTTTCAGCGTGCCGGCTTCGGTGTTTTCGTGCACCATCTTGATGAACAGCAACAGCACCAGTTCGGTGACGTAATCGCTGTAGTTGATGCCGTCGTCGCGCAGTACGTCGCACAGGTTCCAGAGTTTTTGGACGATGTCGTTGTTGGTCATGCTATTCCTGATAAAAAAATCGGTTCACCAGCCGATGCGGCCAGTAGTTGGTCAGCCTTGTTCTGACGAGTAAAATTCTCAGCGCATTCATATAGTGCGAATACCCTGAAGGGCACAAGTGAATTCGCACCTACAATTTACCCGCCCTGATTAAATTGACTGAGTAAGGGATAATCTCGTTGCTGTCCCGGCTCATCAAGCGCATCAGCTTGGGGTGGACAAAGAGTTTTTCCTTGCCCGCTTGCTGCTCTTGCAATACGCCGATCTCGGCCAGTTGCTTTAGATACACCGAGGCGGTCTGGCGTTGGGCGATATTGCGTTCAACCAGGTTGTTGATGCGGCAGTAGGGCTGCTCGAAGATCACTTGTATCAGTTCGTGGCTGTAAACTTTGGGCAGCTGCTGTTTGACGTAGCGGCTGGTGTGTTCCATCAATGCGCGAATGGCGGCGATTTTGCTGCAGGTCCAGCCGGACATTTGCTCGACGCCTTTGAGGATGAACAGTATCCAGTCCTGCCAATGGCCGCTGCTCGTCACTTGATTGAGCAAACGGTAATAATCCGCCTTGTGCTGCACGATGTAGCGGCTCAGGTACAGAATCGGCAAGGTGAGCAGTTGCCGCTCGATCAGATACAGAATATTGAGGATGCGGCCGGTGCGGCCATTGCCGTCATGGAAGGGGTGAATGGCTTCGAACTGATAATGGCTGACGGCCATTTTGATCAGCGGGTCGATATCATCTTCGGCATGAATAAAGCGTTCCCAGTTGTCGAGCAGGTCACGGATCACGGTTTCGCCCGCAGGCGGGGTGTAGATAATGTTCCCTGTGCCTTGATTGCCGATCACGGTGCCCGGAATCTTGCGGATGTCCATCTCTATGCCTTTAAGGGTGCTGCAGACTTCGGTGGCTGTCGCTGTGCAGAGCGGACGCTGTGCGAGTTGCACGAAGCCTTGATACAGGGCCGTGCGGTAGCGCAATGCCTCTTTGGTCGCCTGGTCGGCGCCGCTGTCTTCATGGGCAAACTGAAACAGCTTGTCCGTGGTGGTGACGATGTTTTCGATTTCGGAGCTGTCTTTTGCTTCCAGCAACGGCAGCAAATTAATCAGCAGTCCCTGGTCGGGCAGCAGTTCTCCGGCCTGTTTCAGTTCCGCCAAGGCTGCGCGCGCTGAGATGCAGGCTTTTAAAACTCCTAAGGTTTCTACCTGTTCGGTTGCGGGAGGGAGCAGCGGCAATGCGTTGTAGGGCTGATCGGCGCGCCAAGTCATGTTTAAAATCCTTTAAAATTTCGACACGTGATGTGGGGAGCGCCAGTATATGTCGATGCTGTCGACATAACAAGCGTTCATGTCGAAAAGTGTTAAAAATATCGACATGAAATGTTCGCTTCATCGTTCCTATGCTCTGTGTGGGAGCCATATGTATAGATTTTCCGTATTTCTATGCCTATCCGAACAATATATATAGAAAACAGCATTCTTAAACATGACAAGATAATAATGCGCAAGTATGTGGGGGCAACTTCAGTCGCCTATTAATCCATGGGCGACTGAAGTCGCCCCCACATTTTTATAAGCAGTTTCCCACGCGGGTCGGGGTTTGTAACCCCGACCCGAACGTTTTATTGGCAGCAGACGGCACAAAGGCAACATTGACGGTTGTATGCACTCCCGCCGGAGCGTGGGAACGAAAAGTCACTAGGCTTGTTGCGGCCAAATGGCCTCGCCGAGTTCTTCCAATACCGTATCGAGCTGATTGGCCAGCACTTTATCCAGCTGTCTGGCGCCGCCGTGGTCGGCAAAACGGCTGTTCACGAACTCGCGGTCGATGATGACTTCGTGCACCAGTTGTTTGGCCAGGCGTTCCAGCCATTTGCGTTGCGCCGGCAGCCAGTTGTGGCGGGTGTAGATCCGATCCATCGCCTTCGCCACCCGCTGTTCGAACGGAATCAGCGGTTCGCCCAGGGCGGCGCGGCGGATATGGCCGATGATGCTGGCGGCGATGTCCTGGTTGGTCTGGTTACGCACGGCGCTTTGCAGCCTGACCTCGCTGAAGCCTGCGCCATCGAGCAGCAGCTTGATTTCCTTGAGTTGTTCGCGGGTGAGATCGCGGGGTTTATTGACCACCACCGCCAACGCCGCGGATTGGTTGAGTTGTTCTTTGATGAAGCGGCTGAAGCTGTCGAGGTAGTCTTCCGGCCGTTGATGGGCGCCGTAGCTTTGGCTGCGGTCACGGATTTCATCAGGGTGCTCCGAGATGAGCGGCTGGCGCTCGCTGCCCAGCAGGGCGTTGACTTCCTCCAACTGATTGACCAAGCCCGCATGCTGCTGAATGAAGCGGGCGGCCTGCCTGGGGCCAAGCTCATGCAGGTGCCTGTGCAGCGACTTGGGCTCGACGCCCCAGAGTTGCTGCAGTTCCGAAAGCTTTTGCTTGAGCGCCGGTTTGCTGTCCGATTTTTTCTCGGCCTTGCGCAGTACCCGCATCAGTTTCTGGCTGAGTTGGCTGAGCACCACATCGGCATGCGTTTCGCCTGCTTGTTCGCCGGGGCTGTTCAGCGCCTTTTCCAGCTGTTCCGGGTCGGCGAGTTCGTTTGCCAGCTGGTCTATCGTGATGTTCGGGTCTTTGACCAGCGGCTTCATCGTGTTTACGTCCTGCAGGGCGGCATAGATATCCACCGGATCGTAAATGCGGAAGACGGTCTTGCCGATTTCATCGCAGCGGCGGGTGGCGCGGCCGATCATCTGTTCATACAGGATGCGCGATTTCACCCGGCGCATGAATACCAGGTTGCAGATTTTCGGCACGTCGATGCCGGTGGTGAGCAGGTCAACGGTGATGGCGATATTGGGGTAGCGCTCGTTTTTATACTGGCGGATCAGTTGCTCCACCTTGTCGCTCTGGCCGGTGATCTTGGCGACGGCGGCCTGGTTGTATTCGCCGTCGTAGAGCTCTTTGAAGGCGTCGTCCAGCAGGCGTTTGACCATGTCGGCGTGCAGGTCGGTGGCGCAGAAGATCAGGGTCTTCTCGTCGCCGAAAGGGTCCAGTTCCTTAACCAACTCCTCGCAGATGACGCGGTTGAAATTCTCGTTGATCACCCGGCGGTTGAAGGCGTCCACGTCGAAATTCAGCTCATCGTCCAGTTCGGCGGTTTCGACCGCGCCGGTCTGAAGATTGACGGCGCTGACCGTCTCGCCTTTTTCAAAGCGGATGCCTTGCTGCGTCAGCAGGGTTTCATAGCGGATCGGCGGTTCATGGTCGATCAGCCAGTCGTCGGCGATGGCTTCGCGGTAGGAATAGGTGTAGACCGGCTTGCCGAAGATGTCGCTGGTGTGTTTTGCGGGCGTCGCGGTCAGGCCGACTTTGACCGCGTCGAAATACTCCAGCACCCGGCGATAGGTCGACAGATACTGGCCGGCATCGCGGGTGGCCAGCTCGCCTTCGGTCATTTCCTGATCGAGCGTGTAGCCCCGGTGGGCTTCGTCGATGATGATGCAGTCGAACCGGTCGACAGGCGGCGGCGCATCCGACATGAAAATGCGCTTGACCATGGCCTGCACGGTGGCGACCTGCACGCGGGTTTCCGCTTCGGCGGCCATGTCGCCGAGTTCGGCCACATTGTAGATTTTGGACAGGGTCTGGTTTTGTTCCAGCGCGGCTTCGTTGAATACATCGATGGCCTGCCGGCCGAGCGCAGTCCTGTCCACCAGAAACAGAATGCGCCTGAAGCGTTCGGCTTTCAAAAAACGGTACATCAGGCCGATGACGGTGCGGGTTTTGCCCGTGCCCGTCGCCATCGCCAGCAAGGCCGTGCGGCTGTTGCGGGCCAGCGCCTGCTCGACGGCGGCGATGGCGTTGACCTGATAGTCGCGGAGCTTGAGGTAGGCGAATCCTTCCCGTCTGAGCGCTTCTTCCGCCTGCGCTTTGCTGCGTTTGAGCTGGTCCAGCAGGCCTTGCGGGGTATGGAAGTGCAAAAGCGCGCGTCGGGTATTGCCGGGATCGCGCACGTCGCGAAACCAGGTGCCGGATTGCTCCGCCAGTTGCGGAATGTAGGGGCGGCCATTGCAGGAATAAACGAAAGGCACTTTGTAGTGGCCGTCTTCCTCATCGGCCCAGGCTACGGTCCGGCCTGCCAGTTCCCAGGCGCCGATCATGGGCTGCGCAACGGTAAAGCCCTTGCTGTAGCGTTCCGCTTGCGGAATTTTACCCGCCACATTGGTGTTTTCTTTTTTGGCCTCAACCACGGCAATAGGCGTCAACCCGCAAAACAGCACGTAATCCGCACGTCCCCACTCGCCCTTGTGCTTAGTTGGCCATTCGGCGATGGCCTTGTTGGTCCCTTTTTCCGGACGAGCGCCGCGTTGGTAGGTCAGTTCCTGGCTGTCCGCTTCCCAGCCTGCTTCGGTCAGTTGCTGGTCGATCAGCAGGCGAGTGAGTTCTTCGTTTAAAACAATGTGCTGGCTGGCGGAATGGGTTTTGTTGGCGACTTTTTGTTTCTGCTCGCCAATGGCTTTGTCATCTTCCTGGGTGAGCCGGCTTTGCAGGGCTTTTAATTTGTTCTCGTAGTCTTGCTGCTGCGCTTTGAGAGCGGCTTCGTGCGCTTTGGCCTGCTCAGCCAACGCGCGGGATTCTTCATCCATGGCCACGGCCAGCGCTTCGAATTCCGCCTTTTCCCGCGCGATCAGATCGTTCAGTTGCTGGCTGGAGTCCAGCTGAATATTGGTCTCTGTCAGTTCATGCTTTAGCTTCTCGATTTCCGCCTGGAGCTGCCGGAGTTGAGTGCTTGGGTCGGACGGAGGGATGAAGGGCCCCGCTTTAAACGCCGTGCCCGATTTGCCGAATGACTGATGAAACCAGATGGCCAGAGCCCTGGCGACCTTCAGGCCGTCCAGGGCTTCTTTGTGCCGGGTTTTGAACTGGTGGGTGGCTTTGTTGCCTTCAATGCGGAGGGTATGGAACAGCTCGCGCACGACGGGTTCTAACTTCAGCTCGCGGTTGAGCCGGTACAGCAACTCGGCCTGACTGGTTTGCTCATTGAACTCGATGCCCGCCAGCGCGGCGATATGCCGGGCCAGCGCCTCACCGAGCTGGCGCAGCTTGATCAGGGTGGTATTGGGATCGCTTGAGAACGCTTTCTCGGCGGCGAAAGCGATTTGCGCGAACAGCGGATCGTGTTCCGCCAGGAAACCAAAATTGGTCGGCTCAGGATTTTCCGTGGGTTGCAAAGTACAGCCTCCCTTTAGTTGCTATTTCCATACCAGTCACTTAAACGTATTCCAGCTGCTTTATTTTGTTTGCCCAACGGGCCAGGTGACAGCGGATTATTGAACTCTCCGCATAATGCAATTATTTGTTATTGAATATTGAACACATTATCAACATTAACAGACATGGTAAATTATTTGAGTTGAAATGACATTTTTTCTGATCAATCGCCGTTAAAACTGATTAGGACGATAAGCATATCGATTGCGATCCGGTCGCCAACCTGATCGAAGGGCGGCGCGGCCAACAGTATAATGGCTGGCCGCTGATGGACGTATTTAAGGTTGCAGTACGGTGTCTGGATGTTTCGATGCTTCGGAGAAATTTATAGTGATATCAGGGCGTCTTTTTGAGCGCTGATTTTGTTGTGACCTGCCAACGTTTTTAGGATTTGTCTAAAGATGACTTCCTGAATTTGGAATGTTGCATAGGATGTGCTGCCCAAAGCAGGCGGCGCAGTGAAGCGCATTGTTCGCGAATGAGGCGCCTTTTGTCGTCGGCACATCCTATGTTTAAAATCAATCGTTAATCCATCGGAATTCTGATTTTCTGCCCTGGGTAGATCAGGTCGGGATCTTTGATGACTTCCCGATTTGCCTCAAATATCCGTTGATATTGATTCGCGTTCTGATAAAACTTCTGGGCGATTTTCGATAAAGTATCGCCGCTGGCAATCTCATAATACTGAACATTGCCCGGTTCCAGTGCCGCTGACGCATCCTTGCCCGCCGAAGTGACCTCGACAATATCGATTTTCGGCACGACCTCGCTAACGCCTTTGACATTGCCGGCCAATAGCACGACTTTTTGCGCCGCCTCCGCGCTGTCGGTCGTGCCGATCACCGTCGCCTTACCGTCTTGAAAGGTGACGTTTAAATCCCGGATATCCAGATTACTGGCCTTGATATGGTCTGTAATTTTTTCCGCGGCCTCTTCGTCTTTATTAAACAGCTTGCTGCCGATGTCTTTTGCAAAAGCTAATAATCCCATGATCATGCTCCTGTGTTTATATGAAAAAGCTGGTTAAAAGAATTTTTTTGCGAGATTCAATAAATCATCGGTGACATCACCGTCTTTATCCGCGTCCAAAAAGGACGTGATCATATTGCCTATCGAATTGTCATCGGCTCGTTCAAAGCCTTCGGTTTCGGCCGGACCGGCGGATACCGTTTTACCGGATGCCTGTTTACTCAGGGTTCCCATGACGGCTGCCGCAACCAGGGGCAGCAATCTTTTGACAATGCCCGTATCCGTGCCTGTTTCCTGAGCGGCATGGGCGGCTACATTGCGGCTGACCTCCTTACTGCCGAATATATGGCTTAAAATCGCATTCCCCTCTTCTTTTGCCGACTCCTCCTTTAACGCTTCGGGATGTTCCAGATAGCGTTCATGGTGTCCTGTCTGCAAGGCATTTAACAATCCCTGCAGGCCTTCACTGCTTGAAGCATTGGATTTGATACCCTTCGAAACGGCCGGCAGCAACTGGCTGATGATATTTCGCACATCGTTTTGATCAATGCCGACGCTTTGCGCCAACTGAGCAACCATGTCTGCATTCTGCTTTCCTATAACCGCATCTAATAGACTCATCACTCAACCTCAATATGGTTATTTTTTCTATTAGTAAACACTTGTTCGCAACAAGATGCTTACGGCTTTGAATTGAAATTCGCTTAATTAATTCCCCATTTCCTGGTTAAAATCGACCACACTGACTTACGGAACGCGCATAAAATAACTTCCTCAAGTGCGCGGATGAATTTCCGGTGTAGGTGCGGACTTATCCGCACAGTGCGAATGAATTCGCACCTACAATTCCCTGATTTATTCCATGCCCATTGCTAACTTATGATCAGCAACCCGTTTTTT